>Ga0265313_10000106_pt1 | contig 83923 bp, 84 predicted proteins | sample 4123metaG_FD_203122 | JGI IMG/M metagenome (GOLD analysis project Ga0265313, IMG submission 203122) | Rhizosphere microbial communities from Carex aquatilis grown in University of Washington, Seatle, WA, United States - 4-1-23 metaG | ecosystem: Host-associated > Plants > Roots > Rhizosphere >... | reverse complement strand
GTCTATTGCTATCGCCGCGCTCATCTGGCCTCGGTCGGCCTCGCCATCGCCGCGACCTGCGACGAGGCCGAATTGACCGCCGCCGGGAATATCGGCGTCGACCTGTTCGAGAAATCGCGCAGGCCTGAGATGGCGCCGCATCCCAGCCACGCCTCGCAGCGCCGCAAGGTGACGCTTTGGTCCGGCAGCCTGACGAAGGTCATTGCGCAAGATCTGGTCTAAGACGCGATTGCTGCGGCGGAGCGCCGCCGACAGCTCGCCTTTACGTTGCGTTAGCGCCGGCTCGCAATTTCTCTTGTGTTTCGCGAACCGCCGACGTTCTCATGAGACTATGATCATAGCGATTCATCGCGTCCTCCCCCTGGGGCTCTGCATCGCGGGCGCGGCGCTCGGCTGTGGCGACGCTCGCCCGGCGCCCGCGCCCTGCCCCGCCAACGCCATCACGCTACAACCCGGCAGCAATGTGGAAAAGACCGTCAGATCGGCGGCGGCCGGTACGAGCTTCTGCTTCGCGCCGGGCCTCTATCGGAGGTCGTCGATCATTCCACGAAACGGTCAGAAATTTTTTGGCGAGGCCAAGCGACGCTGAACGGCGCGCGCGCGATCACTCAATTCACGCGCGATGGCGCGCTTTGGGTCGCCAGCGGGCAAACCCAGCGAGGCTATCGCCACGGCAAGGAGAATTGTCTCCCATCGCGGCCGCGCTGCGGCGATCCGGAGGCCTTCTATATCAACGACAAGCCGTTGCTCGCCGTGAATAAGAAATCACTGGTGACGACCGGCACTTTCTATTTCGATTATCCGAATGACAGAATCTATTTCGCCGACGATCCGAACGGAAAAACCGTCGAAGCCAGCGTCGCCCCTTATGCATTTCTCGGCGGCGCCGGCGGCGTTGTCATCGACGGTCTCATTGTCGAAAAATATTCGTCGCCGATCCAGTTCGCCGCCATCAGCTACAACATGCCAACGCCGAATTGGACACTCAGCAACAACGAGGTCCGGCTGAATTACGGTCTCGGCGTGAGCGTCGGCACCAATGGCCAAATCCTCAACAACAAGATCCACGACAATGGCGAAATGGGCATTGGCTGCAATGGCGACGACATCCTGATCGAAGGCAATGAGATCTACGGCAACGGGTTTTTCGCCGGCCTCGACCCGGCCTGGGAAGGCGGCGGCGGCAAATGCGTATTGACCAATCGCCTGGTGTTCCGGAGCAATTATTCGCACGATAACAACTCGTACGGCTTCTGGACCGATATCGACAACATCAACACGCTCTACGAGAAGAACCGGATCGAGGACAATGCCAATGGCGGCATCTCGCACGAGATCAGCTATGCCGCCACGATCCGCAACAACACCTTCGAGGGCAATGGCTGGGCTTTCAATGTGTGGCTGTGGGGCTCTGCGATTCTGGTGCAGAACTCCCGCGACGTCGATGTCCATGATAATCACGTGGTGATCACCGCTGCCGGCAACGGTATCTCGCTGATCCAGCAGAATCGCGGCAGCGGGAAATTCGGCTCGCACGCCACCGATAACAACTTCATCCACGACAACACGATCATATCCCGCCACCCCGATGCCGGAGCCTGGGGAGCAATCGCCGATTATGATCTCGCCAGCATGGAGGCGGCGAACAACCGCTTTCAGAACAACACCTATGAAGTGACCAGCGGCGCTGACGATCATTGGGCCTGGGTCGACCGCTTCTACAACTGGAAGGCCTATCGAAAGAAGAGCGGCCAGGACTCCACCAGCACGCTGATCGTCAGCCCGTAGATCGCATTGCCAGTCACGACACTTTCACGAATTGGTCTTTGGGCTGCCACGATGCCGGAATAGGAACGGGCGCACGGGGGATTCCGAGGAGAACGAAATCATGCGCCTCCAGGATTACCGATCTGAAAACTTCGTGATTTTGCCGTCTCTTACCTCGGTGCACTGCCCGCGCTGTGGCGACCGGATGGTGGCGCCGGAATCCTCCGAATTAGTCGATTGCGGCGAAATCCGCCATCACTGGCTCTGCGACGCCTGCGGCCAGGACTTCGAGACCTCCGTCATTTTGTGCCGGAATTAGCAGCCTCCGGAATAGCCAATCGGCTATGGTGTTCGCCTGATAAGGGCTGCACTGCAGCCCGCACGCAACCGGAGGAGCCACCCATGACATCGAAATTGCGTTTGATTGCAGCCAGTCTCGCTTGCGCCGCGGCATTCGCCCTCGCCGCGCCGGCAATGGCGGCGACGGTGAATCTAAAGGCCGATCTCAAAGCCTCGAACGAGGTGCCGCCCAATGACAGCAAGGCAACGGGTTCGGTGACGGCGACTTTCGATACCACGTCCAAAAAGCTGGACTGGAAGGGGAGCTATTCCGGGCTAAGCGGTCCGGCGACCGCTGCGCATTTCCATGGTCCTGGTGAAGCGGGCAAGAATGCCGGCGTCGCAGTTCCTATAAATGCAACGAGCAGCCCCTTCGAAGGCTCCGCGACCCTGACCGACGCGCAGGCCTCGGATCTGATGGCGGGCCGGTGGTACGCCAATATCCATACCGCCACCAACAAGGGCGGTGAAATTCGCGGCCAAATGGAAAAATAATTTGGCTTCGTGTCGGTAGCAAAACCCGCCGGTTGTCGATCGGCGGGTTTTTCCATGCATGGAACGGCCGAAACGACGGCCAAGCGGCAGACTTGCGGCAGACTTGGCAGCCCGAGAAACCGACTCTAGTGTGCCGGCCCACGTCCGATATCCATTAAGGGTTTAAGCCACAGGTTCGAGTCATGGCCGGCCAAAACGGTTCGCTGCCCTTCATCATTGCCGGCGGCGGCATTGGTGGATTGGCGACGGCCTACGCTCTCGCCCATAAAGGCTTTCCGGTCCGCGTGCTGGAACAGGCGCCGGAATTTCGCGAAGTCGGCGCCGGCATCCAGCTCGGCCCCAATATCTTCCGCGTGCTCGACCGTATCGGATTGAAGGACGCCGTACTGGCCGACGCCCATGCGCCGCCGGGCATGGAAATGCGCGACGCCTTGACCGGCAAACTCATAACGCGGGTTCCGCTCGGTGCCGAATCGCTCGCCCGGTTCCAGCAGCCTTATGCGGTCACGCATCGCGCCGACATTCACGGCGTTTTTCTTAAGGCCTGTCAGAGCAGCAATCTGATCACGCTGGAGAACAACCAGCGCGTCGAAGCCTACGAAGACCACGGAAGTCATGTGACCGCGACGCTGTCGAGTGGCGATCGAGCCGAAGGCCGCGCCTTGATCGCCTGCGACGGCATGTGGTCGACAATCCGCGCCCGCATCGTCGGCGACGGCAAGCCGCGGGTGTCGGGCCATATCGCCTATCGCGGCGTGCTCAAGCGCGAGCAGGTGCCGGCCGATCTGTGGCGGCCCGACATCGTGCTGTGGGCCGGCCCACGCACCCATTTCGTCCACTATCCGCTCAGGCGTGGCGAGCTCTACAACCTCGTCGCGGTGTTCCACTCGGATCATTACGAAGAAGGCTGGAACGCCGAAGGCAGCAAGGATCTGCTGTGGCAGCATTTCAAGGGCGAGTGCCCCGAGGTGCTGCGCCTGCTCGAGCTGATCGATACCTGGCGGATGTGGGTGCTGTGCGACCGCGAGCCGGTCAAGAAATGGACCGAAAACCGTGTCGCCTTACTAGGCGATGCCGCCCATCCGATGCTGCAATATCTCGCGCAAGGCGCCTGCATGGCGACGGAAGACGCGGTGTGCATCGCCGAAGCGATCGCCAAACAGCCGGACGACATTCCGGCTGCGTTCCAGGCCTATCAGCAGGCGCGTTATCTGCGCACCGCGCGGGTGCAGATCATGGCGCGGGTCTATGGCGAGTTTTATCACGCCCGCGGCCCGACCGCGGAACTGCGCGACCGGATGCTGTCCGGGCGCACCACCGAGCAGTCCTATGACGGCATCGCCTGGCTTTATGACGGACCGTGAGTGCTAGACGAAGCCGTAAAGCCGCGCCGGATTGTCGACCAGCAGCTTCTTCAGCGCAGCCGCGTCGCCATATCTTGGAAGGAGATCCACTAGCTCGGCCTCATTCGCCTCGTGCGTCGCGTTCGGGTGCGGGAAGTCGCTGCCCCACAGCACGCGATCCGGCGTCGCTTGCATCAACCTCTGTGCGATCGGAATTGCCTCGTCGTAAGGGGGCATCGAAATTCGCTCCGCCCCGCTCACCTTAATCCAGCACCGCTCGTCTTTGGCCACCTCCATAAGCGCACCGACTGCGGGCTGGTCGGGTCCGTCTTTGCCCATCGCTCTTCCCATGTGGTCAATCACGAATGGCACGCGAAGTTTGCGCATCATCTCAGACATCGGAGCGATGTCCGGCGCGTTGAAATAAAGTACCACGTGCCAGCCGAGATCCTTGATACGATCCATCACGCGGTGAAACATTCCCATGTCTGGTCCACTACCGAGATGGCGTACGAACACAAATCGTACTCCGCGCACTCCTCCATCATGAAGCCGCTGATAGTCTCGGTCGATGAAGCTGCCGTCGACCCGAGCCACGCCGCGATAGCGTTTAGGGTCGGACGCAATGCAGTCCAGCATCGCCGCATTGTCGGTGCCGTGACAGGTCGCCTGCACGACCACCGCACGCTGAATGCCGAGCTCGTCGTGCAGAGCGCTCAATGCTTCTTTCGGCGCGTCGGCAGGCGTGTAGGTCCGTTCCGGCGCATAAGGAAAGCGGGTTTGCGGGCCAAAGACATGACAGTGGGTGTCGCATGTCAGCGGCGGCAATTTAAAATGCGGCCTGCGGCGCCATTTTTGCGCTTGCGTTACATCCGTCATTTTCGGTTCCCAGTGTCCTCGCGCGCTGCCGCCTCGCCGCGCCCCCACTGCTGGCGCGCGACCCGGCGAAACTCTTCGAACGTGCCTGCCGCAATCGCATCGCGCATGCCGCGCATCAATTGCTGGTAATAAGCGAGATTGATGGTCGAGAGCAAAATTGCCCCCAGCATCTCGTTAGCCTTCATGAGGTGGTGCAGATAGGCGCGGGAATAATCGCGCGCGGCCGGATGCGGGCTTTCTGGATCGATCGGCGCCCTGTCGGCCGCATGCCGGGCGTTCTTGAGATTGAGCGGTCCCGACCGGGTAAAAACCATGCTATGGCGGCCATTGCGGGTCGGCATCACGCAGTCGAACATATCGATGCCACGCGCCACCGCTTCCAGCATATCCTCCGGGGTGCCGACGCCCATCAGGTAACGCGGCCGATCGGCCGGCAGCGCCGGCGTCGTCTCTTCGACGATCCTCAGCATCACGTCCTGCGGCTCGCCGACGGCAAGGCCGCCGACGGCATAGCCGTGAAAACCGATATTGCTGAGTTCGCGCGCACTCTGCTGCCGCAATGCAATGTCGTCGCCGCCCTGCACGATGCCGAATAAGGCCGAACCGGTCGCCGCGCGCGATTCAAACGCCTTTTTGCTGCGCTCGGCCCAGCGCAACGACAATTGCATGGCGCGGTCGATTTCCTCGCGCGGCGCCGGCAACTTCAGGCATTCGTCGAGCTGCATGACGATGTCGGAGCCAAGCAGTGATTGAATCTCGATCGAGCGCTCCGGCGTCAATTCGAACATGGCGCCGTCGAGATGCGAGCGAAAGGTGACACCCTTGTCGTCGAGCTTGCGCAGTTGCGACAGCGACATCACCTGGAAGCCGCCAGAGTCGGTGAGGATCGGCCCCGGCCAGTTCATGAATTTATGCAGGCCGCCGAGCGCCGCGACCTGCTCGGCGCCCGGCCGCAGCATCAGGTGATAGGTGTTGCCGAGCACGATCTCGGCGCCGGTCGACCGCACGTCCTCAGGCTTGAGGCCCTTGATGGTGGCCTGGGTGCCGACCGGCATGAAGGCTGGAGTCTGCACATTGCCATGCGGCGTGACGAACTCGCCGAGCCGTGCGCCACCGTCGGTCCTTTTAAGCTGAAAAGAGAATGTCATCGCTTGTCAGGATACAGCAGGCAGGCGTCGCCATAGGAATAGAACCGGTAGCCGTCGGCGATGGCATGGGCGTATGCGCGCTGCATCACATCGAGGCCGCTGAACGCCGACACCAGCATGAACAGCGTTGAGCGCGGCAGGTGGAAATTGGTCAGCATCAGGTCGACCGCGCGGAACCTGTAGCCGGGCGTGATGAAGATCGCGGTTTCGCCCGAGAACGGGCGGACCACGCCGCTCTCATCGGTCGCGGTTTCGAGCAGCCGCAGCGAAGTCGAGCCGACCGCGACGATTCGGCGGCCCTGCGCGCGCACGGCGTTGAGCGCGTCCGCGACGTCGGCCGGCACCGTGCCCCATTCGGCGTGCATCTTGTGGCCGCCAGTGTCGTCGGCCTTCACGGGCAGGAAGGTGCCGGCGCCGACATGAAGCGTGAGACGATGGATCGCGACGCCGCGCTCGGCGAGGCGCTGCGTCAGGTCGGGGGTGAAATGCAGTCCCGCGGTTGGAGCGGCGACCGAACCCTCTGTGCGGGCGAACAAAGTCTGATAGTCGGTGCGATCAAGCTCATCGGGGTCGCGCTTGGAGGCGATGTATGGCGGCAAAGGCATTTGGCCTCGCTCCGCGAGGGCTTGGTCTAGAATCGGCCCGTGAAAGGAAAATCCGAGCGTTACCTCGCCACCTTCATCTTTCACTAAAACTTGAGCATCGAGCTGCCCGAGGAAGCAGACCCGCCCCTCCTCACCGAATCTGATGTTGTCTCCTACCTCCAACCGCTTGGCAGGCTTGACGAAAGCCCGCCAGCGTGAGCCATCGAGCCGTTGGTGGAGTGTCGCCTCGATGACCGGCTCGGCGCTACCCCGCCCGATCCGCCGCCCCGTCAGCCGTGCCGCAATGACCTTGCTGTCATTGACCACCAGCGCGTCGCCAGCCTCGAGCAGGTCCGGCAGATCCCTAAGCCCGCGGTCGTCCCATTCGGGTGTGGCGCCCGGTCGCACCACCAGCAGCCGCGCGGCGTCGCGCGGCGACGCCGGCCGCAGCGCGATGCGCTCGGGCGGAAGATCGAAGTCAAACAGGTCGGTACGCATGGCTTGTTGGTGTCACTGCCGGCGAATATCCGGGCATACCAATCAAGGTGCGCAGCTGCTACGGCGCGCCGGTCGCCATACTGGCCTTGAGAATCTTGTCCGGGTTCGACACCGGCTCGCCGCGCTTGATCTTGTCGACGTTGTCCATGCCCTCGACCACGCGGCCCCAGATCGTGTATTGGCCGTCGAGAAAGCCGGCATCGTCGAAGCAGATGAAGAACTGGCTGTCGCCGGAATCCGGATTGGCGGCGCGCGCCATCGACACCGTGCCGCGCACATGCGGCTCGTCGTTGAACTCGGCCTTGAGCTTCTTGCCTGAGCCGCCAGTGCCGGTTCCCTGTGGGCAGCCGGTCTGCGCCATGAAGCCGTCAATGACGCGGTGGAACACGATGCCGTCGTAGAAGCCCTCGTTCACCAGCTCCTTGATCCGCGCCACGTGTTTGGGCGCGAGATCGGGGCGCATTTCGATGACGACATTGCCCTTGGTGGTTTCCAGCGTCAGCGTGTCTTCCGGCTTGGCCATTTTGTACTCTCTCGTTGCTAATCACTTTATATCGGCGGCGACTTGCACCTTGACCATCTTGTCGGGGTCGGTGACGGCGCCGCTTTGCGATCCGGGCGGGGCTTTCTTGAGTTTATCGACGACGTCCATTCCGGACAGGACCTCGCCGATTACGGTGTACTGACCGTTGAGGAACGAGGCATCCCCGAGACAGATGAAAAACTGCGAATTGGCGGAATTGGGATCGCTGGCCCGCGCCATGCCGACGATGCCGCGCTTGAACGGCGTCGGCGTAAATTCTGCTTGCAGGTTCGGATATTTCGAGCCGCCGGTGCCGTTGAAATTCTTGCCATCGCCAGTCTGCGCCATGAAGCCTTCCATGACGCGGTGGAACGGCACGTTGTTGTAGAAACCATCGCGCGCAAGCTGCTTCAGCCGCTCAACATGGCGTGGCGCCAGATCGCTGCGCAGCTTGAGAACGATGCGGCCTTTGGTGGAATCGATCACCAGGACACTCTGGGCGTCGACGCCGGCGGGCAATTTTGGCGCCTGCGCCAGAGCCGGTAACGCGCAGATCAGTGCGAGAATGACAGCGGCAATGCGGACCATAGAGGTTAGCCTTTGAACTTCTTTTTCAGCCGGCCCACGACGCTTGCCGGCACGAAAGCCGAAACGTCGCCGCCCATGGCGGCAATCTGCCGCACCAATGTGGCGGTGATCGGACGCATCGCCGGCGACGCCGGCAGGAACACGGTCTGGATATCCCGGGCCATTGCCTCGTTCATGCCTGCCATCTGCATTTCATAGTCGAAATCGCTGGCATCGCGCAGCCCACGGATCAGGAGTGTCGCGCCGGCATTTCGGGCGGCATCGACCACCAGCCCTGAAAACGAGAGGCAGGACAGCTTGCACTTGGCCCGGCGGGCAATCGGCCCGCAGGTTTGCTCGAGCATGGCGAGGCGCTCTTCGGCGGTAAAAAGAGGTGCTTTTCCCGGATGCACGCCGATCGCCAAAACCAGCCGGTCGGCCAACGCGGCGGCATGGCGGACCACGTCGAGGTGGCCATTGGTCACGGGATCGAAAGACCCGGCATAAAGGGCTGTTCGCGGCATGGCTTGGCGGTCTAGCCCGTTGGTTCCCCTCCCGCAAGACTATGTGATCGATGAACCTTTTGGGCGGCTCCCGCGTCTAATAGGCGGAAAGCGTCCCAGTCCCGGGAGCTTGAAAGTGGACCTGATGGAGGTCGCCCGTGCTCAAAACCGTCGCCGCCATAGCCGTGTCCGCGCTCATTGCCGGTGCCCTTGTCGGCTTTCCCGAGATCATCAGCCCGGTGTCCGCCACCTCGACCGCCGGGGTCGCCCGGATTGCGGCGCCGGCCTGCCCGGAACGCGGCTGGCCCTATAATCAGTGCGGCGCCAAAGGCACGGCCGGGCCGGTGATCCGTCTCGTCACCACCGACCGGCTGAAATAGCGGGGCGCGGTGTTATCACTCCCGGTAGACCGGGGGTGACATGAATATCCTGAGAGCTCTGATAATCGCCGTGCTGTTGGTATCCCCGGCGACAGCCCAAATTCCGCCCAGCCCAACCGAACTGTCCGCCTATCGTGGCCTGCATGCAGCCGCGGCCACCGGCAACGTCGCCGAGATCGAGCGGCTGATCGCCTCCGGCGAAAAGCCCGATCCCCTGGACGGTCACCAACGCACTCCGCTGCATGTCGCCATCTTCATGCACCAGGGCGCCGCCGCGCGGGCCCTGCTCCGTCACGGTGCGGAGCCAAATGCGCTCGAGGCGCAGCGCTATGACATCGTCACGATTGCGGCGGTCGCCAACGATGTCGATATGCTCAACCTCGCGCTCGAAGCCGGATGCAAGTCAGGCAACATCACCAGCCCTTATGATGGCACGGCTCTGATTGCTGCCGCCCATCTCGGTCATGCCGAAGTCGTGCGCACTCTCATCGCCGCCAAGGCGCCGCTCGACCATATCAACAATCTTGGCTGGACCGCGCTGATTGAATCGATCGTGCTCGGCGACGGCGGCAACAACCACATTGCGACGCTCGATGCGCTGGTAAAGGCCGGGGCGAACGTCAACCTGGCCGATCGCAACGGCGCCACGCCGCTCAGACTGGCGCAGCGCCGTGGCTATAGCGAGGTGGTGAAGATTCTCGATGCCGCGGGCGCGAAATGATATTCAGCCCGGCCGGCGCGCCAGCGAAAGCCAGATGCCGCCGCCGATCAGGACCAGCCCGGAAATCCGGCCGAGCAAACGGTTGTGCTGGGGCTTCAAGAACCATCGTCGGCCGAACGACGCGGCGATTCCCCATCCAGAATCCAGCAGAGCTCCGATCACTATCGAGACCACGCACATCACCAGCAATTGCCGCTCGACCGGCAGCGCCGGGTCGATGAATTGCGGCAGAAACGCCGTAAAGAATGCAATGCTCTTCGGATTGGTGATCGCGACCATGAAGCCGCGCCAGGCATGGACGTGGCCGCCGGGGGGGATGGCCTCGCTGGGCATGCCGGTATTGCGCCAAGCCTGGATGCCGAGCCAGATCAAATAGGCCGCACCGACCCAGCGCAACACTTCGAAAATCTCGCCCGAGGTCTTTAAAATCCACGTCAGGCCAAAGGCGATGCAGGCGAGCAGGACGGCGTTGCCGGTGCTGGCGCCGGCGACAGTCATCAGCGCCGCGCGGCTGCCGAGGCGAGCGCCCGTCGTCACCACTAACGTGACGATCGGGCCGGGAGTCAGAAACAGCACCACCGTAATCAGCAGGAAGGCCGAAAACAGATGCCAGTTCATTCCTCGGCTCCGCTGTCCTCTTCCGACAGACGTTCGACCGACACCACTTTTTCATCCTCGGCGGTGTGGAACACGATGACGCCTTGCGTCGAGCGCCCGGCAATGCGAATGCCGTTGACGGCCGTGCGGATCAGCTTGCCGCCGTCGGTCACCAGCATAATCTGATCGCTCTCCTCGACCGGGAATGATGCGACCAGCCGGCCGCTCTTGGCGCGAACTTTTTTCGCGCCCTTCTTGCCTTCGAGGATCGCCATCGCGACGATGCCTTTGCCGCCGCGGCTGGTGATCCGGTACTCGTAGGATGAGCTGCGCTTGCCGTAGCCCCTCTCCGAGATCGTTAGCACGAACTGCTCTGCCGCGGACAGTTCGACATAGCGCTTCTCACCGAGCTCGATCGCACTTGTCTCTTCGACATCGTTGTCCTCCTCGGCCTCGAAAACCTCTTCTTCGCCGCCGCGCCGCACAGCGTTGGCACGCTTGAGATAGGCGGCACGTTCCTCCGGTGTGGCATCGGAGTGCCGCAGGATCGACATCGAAATCAGCTTGTCGCCTTCGGCCAAAGTGATGCCGCGCACGCCGTCGGACTGGCGGCCAGCAAAGACTCGAACGTCCGGAACGGGAAACCGGATACACTGGCCGCCACTCGCGGTGAGCAGGACATCGTCCTTCTCGGTGCAGATTTGAACGTCGACAATGCCGTCGCCATCGTCGAGCTTCATGGCGATAATGCCGGACGGCCGGATCTTGTCGAAATCCGACAACTTGTTCCGCCGCACATTGCCGCTGGTGGTCGCGAACATCACGTCGAGCGCCGCCCAGGACGCCTCGTCCTCCGGCAATGGCATGATCGTGGTGATCGTCTCGCCTTGCTGCAGCGGCAGAATGTTGATCAGTGCCTTGCCGCGCGCTTGCGGCGCCGCGATTGGCAGCCGCCAGACCTTCTCCTTGTAGACCTTGCCGCGCGACGAGAAATAGAGCACCGGCGCATGGGTTGAGGCAACGAACAGCCGGGCGACGAAATCTTCCTCGCGGGTCTGCATGCCGGCGCGGCCTTTGCCGCCACGGCGCTGCGCGCGATAGGTCGAAAGCGGCACGCGCTTGATGTAGCCCTGATGCGACACGGTCACGACCATGTCCTCGCGCGTGATCAGGTCCTCCTCATCCACCGTTCCGGTCGCTTCCGCAATCACGGTGCGGCGCGGCGTCGCAAAATCCTTCTTAACGGCGGCGAGCTCGCTCTTGATGATGCTCTGGATGCGCACACGCGAGCGCAGAATGTCGAGAAAATCGGCGATTTCGGTCGCAAGCTTGTCGAGCTCTTCCTTGATCTCGTCGCGGCCAAGCGCGGTCAGTCTCTGCAGCCGCAGATCGAGGATCGCCTTGGCCTGCTCGCCGGACAGCCTGGTCATGCCTTTGGCCGACAATTTATGGCGCGGATCGTCGATCAAGGTGACCATGGCGGCCATATCTTTCGCCGGCCAGTCGCGTTCCATCAGCGCCTCGCGCGCGGCGTTCGGATCCTTAGCGCCGCGGATCAGCTTGATCATCTCGTCGATATTGGCGACGGCAATGGCTAGGCCAACCAAGACATGGGCGCGATCGCGTGCCTTGTTGAGCAGGAACTTGGTGCGCCGCGACACCACCTCTTCGCGGAAGGCGATGAAGCTGGTCAGCAGATCCTTGAGCGTCATCACCAGCGGACGGCCACCATCGAGCGCGACGATATTGGCGCCGAACGACGATTGCAGCGGCGTGAAGCGGTAAAGCTGGTTGAGCACGACGTCGGGCATCGCATCGCGCTTGAGCTCGATCACGACGCGGTAGCCGTCGCGATCGGATTCGTCGCGCAGATCGGCGACACCATCGATCTTCTTGTCGCGCACCAGTTCGGCGATGCGCTCGACCAACGTGGCCTTGTTCACCTGGTACGGAATTTCGCTGATGATGAAGGCCTCGCGCTCCTTGCGCACCGTCTCGATCTCGACCTTGCCGCGCATCACGATCGAGCCGCGGCCTTCGGCATAGGCGCTGCGGATGCCGTCGCGGCCGAGGATGATGCCGCCGGTCGGGAAATCCGGCCCGGGCACGATCTTGATCAGGTCGTCGACCGAGAGCGTCGGATCGTTGATCAGCGCGACGCAGGCATCGATCACCTCGCCGAGATTGTGCGGCGGAATATTGGTGGCCATGCCAACGGCGATACCGCCGGCGCCGTTAACCAGCAGATTGGGGAATCGCGCCGGCAACACCACCGGCTCGCGCTCGGTATTGTCGTAATTGTCCTGGAAGTTGACGGTGTCCTTGTCGATGTCGTCGAGCAATGCCATCGCCGGACGCGCGAGCCGCGACTCCGTGTAGCGCATCGCCGCCGGCGGATCGCCGTCGACCGAACCGAAATTGCCCTGCCCGTCGATCAGTTGCAGGCGCATGGAAAAATCCTGCACCATGCGGACCAGCGAGTCGTAGATCGCCTGATCGCCGTGCGGGTGATATTTACCCATCACGTCGCCGACGATGCGCGCCGACTTGACGTATTTCTTGTCGGGCGTATGGCCCTGCTCGTTCATCGAATAGAGGATGCGGCGATGCACCGGCTTCAGGCCGTCGCGCACGTCAGGCAAAGCGCGCGCCACGATCACGCTCATCGCGTAATCGAGGTAACTGCGCTTCATCTCATCGGTGATGGAGATGGGCTTTACATCGGTCGGACTGGCGTCCCCCGATTTCGGAATGTCGTTATCGGCCAAGGTCTAGAATCCACGCAAATCAGTTGGCGGTTTTGTTAGCCGATTCAGGGTGGCTTTGCCATGCTAAAGCGGCCTCTGTCCCAGTCTAATTTATTCGACGTATCAAATATTTAAGGGCGATTTTGCCTGCCGCAAGTTGCCCAGCATGAGCTGTTTTTCGGTGCGCAAATTTGACCGGTCCACAAGGCCCGGTTAGGTCCGCTTATGCCCATTGAATTCGTCATCTCGACATTGGTTACGCTGGTTATCGTGATCGATCCGATCGGTCTGGTTCCGACCTTTGTCGGAATCACGCAAGGCCTGCCGCCAACATCCCGGCGCAACGTGGCGCTCCGCGCCAACATCATCGCAGCGGCGGTGCTGATCGGCGCCGCACTGATCGGCGAATGGCTGTTGCGGGAACTCTCGATTTCACTGCCCGCGTTCCGCATCGCCGGTGGGTTGCTGTTGTTTTCGATCGCCTCGGAAATGGTGTTTGGCGTGCGCGCCCAGCGTCAGACACACTCCGCGGAACAGGCGCTTGAGGAACGGGTGCGCAATATCGCCGCGTTTCCACTCGCAATACCTTTAATGGCGGGTCCGGGCGCAATCACCGCGACGGTGCTGCTGGCCGGACGAGCGAGCGGCGACCCGCTGCGAATGGGAATGCTCATCGCCGTCATTATCACACTGTTCCTGATCTGCTTTCTGATCTTCCTTTTGGCTGAGCGCGTCGTCGGTCGGCTCGGCATCACCGGCAATATCGTGCTGTCGCGGCTGCTGGGCGTGATGCTGGCGGCGCTAGCCGTACAATTCGTGATCGACGGTGTCCGCGCCGTCATGGCCGGCTAGATGATTTCAGTCATCATCCCGGCCTATCGCGCCGAAGCCACGCTGACTCGTGCGCTTCGCAGTATCATCGCGCAAAGCTATCACGATTGGGAAGCGATCATCGTTTCGGACGACGGGAACGATTATACCGCGCTGCTGCATCAACCTGGACTGCACGACGAGCGGCTGCGCGTCGTGACGACAGGACGCGTCCGCTCGGGCTGTCACAACGCCCGCAATGTCGGGATCGCGGCGGCGCGCGGCGACTTCGTCGCCGCACTCGATGCCGATGACGTGTTCCTGCCGGAACGGTTGGCACGGCTCCTGCCGATCGCGCAAACCGACGGCGCTGTGACCGACAATCCTCAGGTTATCGCAGATGCGGCGGGCGCACCGCTTTATCGCGCGCGCAGTGATGAATTCGATCGCGTGCCACTCGGCATTGCCGACCTGCTCGATCTGTCAGTGCCGCTATTTCCGCTGGTGGCCCGCGAATTTGCCGAACCGCGCCTGCCCGGCATCGAACTCGGCGAAGATGTCGTCGCCAACTTGCGACTGATCGATCGGCTGGGCGGACTGCCCATGCTCGGCGAGACGCTGTCGCAATATCGCGTCGTCACCGGATCGCTGTGCCACAACGACCAGTCCGCAGAGGGTTTCGAAAAAAGCTATAACGCGTTGATCAACCGGCTTGAGCGTGGCGACCGACTTGGCCTGTCGGCGGCCAATGCAGTCGTCGCTCGTGATCGACTTCTGCACAAGCGGGATTTCAATCGCGCTTTCGCCAGGGCTCGCGGCCCGGAGCCCGATCTCGATTTTCAGACCTTTGCCAGCCGGCGCGCGCAAACCGACGCGCCGGCGGCGCGATAGACCGAGCGGTTAGAACGGAATCTCATCGTCCATGTCGTCGCGGCCGCCGCCGGCCATTGCCGGCTTGCGCTCGCGCGGAGCAGCCGGGCCGCTCGAACCGAAATCGCCCGAACTGTCGGCGCTGGCTCCCGCTCCACCGCGGCCGTCAAGCATCGTCAGTGACGAATTGAAGCCCTGCAGCACGACTTCCGTCGTGTACTTGTCGTGGCCGTCTTTGTCCTGCCATTTGCGGGTCTGCAGCGCGCCCTCGAGATAAACCTTCGAGCCCTTCTTCAGGTATTGCTCGACGATCTTGCACAGGCCTTCGTTGAAGATCACGACGCGGTGCCACTCCGTTTTCTCTTTCCGCTCGCCGGTGGTCTTGTCGCGCCAGCTCTCCGAGGTCGCGACCCGCAAATTGGCGATCGGGCGACCATCCTGGGTACGCCGGATTTCCGGATCGGCGCCGAGATTGCCGATCAAAATGACTTTATTGACGCTTCCCGCCATGACGCTCTCCCACTGTTCGAAATCACCGTAACCACCGACGGACGACGAGACGAAAAATTCGACGCCTCATCCACAAGCTCACACTAATAATGTTCTCTTTTTGTTCTGACAAGGGGCGCGTCGGATTTGCGATGGGGGCACCGAATCGCTTCGCGAAAACAAGAACTTAAAAATAAGATAGTGTCTTTCGCGTCACAGATCGAATCATCCACAACATATAGCGTCCGCCGCCTGTCGCGTTATTTCGGCTGAAATAACAGGAGGCAATCGATGAGACGTTTTATCTTGGCTGCCTTGGGCGGGCTGCTGGCCGTAGCGATGGCAGGCCCATCGTCCGCGGCTGACATCCCGCAGAGGCCGTATTTCACGAAAGCACCGATGTACTACGCGCCGGTCTTCACCTGGACCGGCTTTTATGTCGGCGCCAATGCCGGCTACGCGTGGGGCTCAAGCAATTGGGGCACCGGCAGTTTCGGGACCAAAGGGTGGCTCGGCGGCGGCACCCTCGGCTACAACCTGCAGAGCGGCTCCTTCGTGTGGGGCGTCGAAGGCGATCTCGACTACTCGACCAATAAAGGTTCGATCGCGGCCGGCACGACACGCAATACGTGGCTGGCAACGGCGCGCGGCCGCTTCGGTTATGCAATCAATCGCTTCATGCCCTATGCCACCGCTGGTGCGGCCTTTGGCAGTGTGAAGATGTCGCCTGCCGGCGGCGGATCGGAATCCGAGACGCGGGTCGGCTGGACTGCGGGCGGCGGCGTGGAATGGGCCTTCACCGGTGCTTGGTCGACCAAGCTTGAATATCTCTACGCCAATCTTGGCACCGCAAGCTGTAGCGCCGCGACCTGCGGTGTGGCGACCAACGTCAAATTCCACACCAATCTGATCAGAGCCGGCGTCAATTACCGGTTCTGATCCGGTCCACACCACCCAGAACGCAAGGGCCGGCGCTGCGCCGGCCCTTTTTCTTTGTTCATTCTTGTGGAACGCTTTTCAACCGCCATTTCCGGGGAAGTACTGGCAAAGGCACCCCGTTCTTACTACGTTCTTCATTCTGAAAAGAAGCCCTTCGGTCATGAACGACCTGTTCGACAAAGGCCGGCGCGCCGGCAGAAGTTCCGAAGCCCGCGCGGCCGATCGCCGCGTGATCGCGATTCGAGGCGCGCGCGAGCACAATCTCAAGGGCGTCGATGTCGAAATCCCGCGCGACCAGCTCATTGTTTTTACGGGGCTTTCCGGCTCCGGCAAATCGTCTTTAGCCTTCGACACCATCTACGCCGAAGGCCAACGTCGCTACGTCGAGAGCTTGTCGGCCTATGCGCGGCAGTTCCTCGAGATGATGCAGAAGCCGGACGTCGACCAGATCGACGGATTGTCGCCGGCGATCTCGATCGAGCAGAAAACCACCTCGAAGAACCCGCGCTCCACGGTCGGCACCGTCACCGAGATCTACGACTATATGCGGCTGCTCTGGGCGAGGATCGGCGTGCCCTATTCGCCCGCCACCGGCCTGCCGATCGAGAGCCAGATCGTGTCGCAGATGGTTGACCGCGTCCTGGCGCTGCCCGAGGGCACCCGGATCTTCGTGCTGGCGCCGGTGGTGCGCGGCCGCAAGGGCGAATACCGCAAGGAACTGGCCGAGTTCCTGCGCAAGGGCTACCAGCGCGTCAAGATCGACGGCGCGTTCCACGAGATCGGCGACGTCAAGCCGCTCGACAAGAAATTCACCCACGACATCGACGTCGTGGTCGATCGTCTGGTTGTGCGCGCCGACATCGGCACCCGCCTCGCCGACTCCCTCGAACAGAGCCTCAAGCTCGCCGACGGCCTCGCCGTGATCGAGCTCGCCGACAGCAAGGCCAGCGGCGCCACCGCCAATCGCGGCCGCAACGCCAATGCCGAACGCCTGATCTTCTCCGAAAAATTCGCCTGTCCGGTGTCGGGCTTCACCATTTCCGAGATCGAGCCGCGGCTGTTCTCGTTCAACAACCCGTTCGGCGCCTGCCCGGAATGCGGCGGCCTCGGCGTGCAGGAAGAGATCGACGCCGATTTGATCATCCCGAACCGCGACGCCACTCTGCGCAAGGGCGCGATCGCGCCCTGGGCCAAATCGTCGTCGCCCTATTACCTGCAGACCCTGGAAGCGCTCGGCAAGCATTACCGCTTCACCCTCGACACCAGATGGAAGGACCTGCCGAAGAAGACCCAGGACGCGATCCTGTATGGCTCCGGCGAGGACGAAGTCCGCTTCACCTATGATGACGGCCTGCGCGGCTACGCCACCAAGAAGGCCTTCGAGGGCGTGATCCCCAATCTGGAGCGCCGCTTCGAGGAGACCGAGAGCGACTGGGCGCGCGAGGACCTGCAGAAATATTTCAACGACGTGCCCTGCGAGGTCTGCCACGGCGCCCGGCTCAAGCCGGAGGCGCTGTGCGTCAAGATCGCCGGCAAGAACATCGCCGAGGTCGCCGAACTGTCGGTCCGCAAGGCCGGCGAATGGTTCACCGACCTTCCCAAGGACCTGACCGACAAGCAGAACGAGATCGGCGTGCGCGTGCTCAAGGAGATCCGCGAGCGGCTGAAATTCCTGGTCGATGTCGGGCTCGATTACCTGACCTTGGCGCGCGCCTCCGGCACGCTGTCCGGCGGCGAGAGCCAGCGCATCCGCCTCGCCTCGCAGATCGGCTCCGGGCTGACCGGCGTGCTTTACGTACTCGACGAGCCCTCGATCGGCCTGCACCAGCGCGACAATGCGCGGCTGCTCGAAACCCTGAAGCGGCTGCGCGACCTCGGCAACACCGTGATCGTGGTCGAGCATGACGAGGACGCGATCCGCACCGCCGATTATGTGCTCGACATCGGTCCCGGCGCCGGCATTCACGGCGGCCACATCATCGCGCAGGGCGGCGTCGACGACCTGATCGCGGCGCCGGAATCATGGACCGGCAAGTATCTGTCCGGCGAGCTGACCGTGCCGGTGCCGGACCGCCGCCCGCTCGACAAGCACCGCACCCTCAAGATCGTCAATGCCCGCGGCAACAACCTCAAGAACGTCACCACCGAGATTCCGCTCGGCATCTTCACCTGCATCACCGGCGTGTCCGGCGGCGGCAAGTCGACGCTCTTGATCGACACCTTGTACAATTCGGTGGCGCGCAAGCTGAACGGCGCGTCGCTGGCCCCCGCCGCGCACGATCGCATCGAGGGCCTCGAGCACATCGACAAGATCATCGACATCGACCAGTCGCCGATCGGCCGCACGCCGCGCTCCAATCCGGCGACCTATACCGGCGCCTTCACGCCGATCCGCGAATGGTTCGCCGCTTTGCCCGAGAGCAAGGCGCGCGGCTACGAGCCCGGCCGGTTCTCGTTCAACGTCAAGGGCGGCCGCTGCGAGGCCTGCCAGGGCGACGGCGTCATCAAGATCGAGATGCACTTCCTGCCGGACGTCTATGTCACCTGCGACGTCTGCAAGGGCAAGCGCTACAACCGCGAGACGCTCGACGTCACCTTCAAGGGCAAGAACATCGCCGACGTGCTCGACATGACGGTCGAGGAGGCGCTGGACTTCTTCAAGGCGGTGCCGCGGGTGCGCGACGTGCTCGCCCTCCTCCATCGCGTCGGGCTCGACTACATCCATGTCGGCCAGCAGGCGACGACGCTGTCAGGCGGCGAGGCGCAGCGCGTCAAGCTCGCCAAGGAGCTGTCGAAGCGCGCCACCGGCCGCACGTTGTATATTCTGGACGAGCCGACCACCGGGCTGCATTTCCACGACGTCGCCAAGCTGCTCGACGTGCTGCACGAGCTCACCGATACCGGCAACACCGTGGTAGTGATCGAGCACAATCTCGAAGTGATCAAGACCGCCGACTGGATCATCGACCTCGGCCCGGAAGGCGGCGACGGCGGCGGCGAGATCGTCGCACAGGGCACACCCGAGGACGTCGCGGCGGTCAAGCGCAGCTATACCGGGCAGTTTTTGAAACCGGTGCTGGCGCGGCGGGAGAACAAGCGGAAGAAGGGTGTCCAGGCGGCGGAGTGATGGCACGCGCTTTTTTGGTGGTGTCTAAAGCGGCCAATGAACTTGATCGCGTGTACGTACTACACGACGACAAACTTGTTTTACTTCAAAACCATCACATCCGCATCGAGTTGGACGCGAAAAGAGCCCTAACGGACGTTATCAAACAGTACGAACGCGAGACCTGGCCATCGCAACAGCCTGAAAAAGAGGTATTGGAGGCCGAGATTGACGTTGGCGCCTATTTCAAATCAATCGCTCGTCCGACCGATCTTCAGCAGCACAATTTATTTAATCCGCTCGCAAAAGATGAGAACGAGGTAGCTAAAAGATACATGCGCGAGCATGACTCGATCGCAAGAGATATTGAGGGTTGCTTCGATGTTGTCAGTCCGGCAGTGGAGAATTATGAGTCATTTGGCATTCAATTTGAAAAGATCATTTATTTCTGTTGTGTTGGCGTTGAAGGGCTATTCAAAAAACTTCTTACCGACAACAATTTGTCAACGAAAGACGTCGGTACTGATACCTTTTTTAAGTTGAAGCCATTTCTCCGCATCAACGAATATCAATTGTCTTTTGTTCGCTATCCCTGGCTGCCAGCGCTATCTCCGTTTTCTGAATGGAACGCGGAGCAACCAAGCAAGTCTTTGCCTTGGTTTGGTGCATACAATGCATTGAAGCACGACAAACAAAACAACTTGCATCGCGCCACAATGAAAAATGCTCTTCAGGCTGCCGCTGGATACTATGCGCTCACCTATGCTATCTTCGGCGGCCAAATGTTTTATGGCTTCCTAAGTGATCAATTTTTTCTTAATTTCGATGTTCGACCGCATTGGCAGGTCACTGAACTTTACTTTCCGCCCATAGGTACGGATTTGTGGCGAGCGAAAACCTTGACCATATAACCGACGACGAGGTCGTCGCGGCGGACACGCCTGAAGCCGTCGTAGCGGTCAAGCGCAGCTACACCGGGCAACTCCTGAAGCCGGTGCTGGCGCGGCGGGAGAACAAGGGGAAGAAGGGTGTGCAGGCGTGCTGGCGCCGCCAGTCTTAAGCCTCGGCGCTGTCGACCCAGCGCCCACGGTGATCTAAGCTGCGCTCATGCCCAGCCGCCGCTTCACTTTGCTCGCGCTCGCCGCACTGTTGACGTCCTTACCCGCCCTCGCCGCCTCTTCCCCGGCCGATCCGATCACCGCGATCTACGCCAAGGTCGCCGCCGGCAAGGGCGAGGATGGCGGCAATTTCGTCTACCAGGAGAAAAGGGACCGCGCGCGCTGGCTGACGAAATCACTGGCGACGCTATGGAACGCCGAGGACGCCAAAACGCCCAAAGGCGACGAGACGCCGCCCGGCTTCGATCCGGTCAGCAACTCGCAGGACCCCAAGGTGCTCAACGTCAAGGTCGCGCTGGAAAACAGCGACGGCAAAACCGCGATCGTCGCCGCCTCGTTCGACAGCTGGTCGCGCGGCACGACCCGCGCGGAGCAGGACCGCAATCCGCCGGACCCGAGCGACCGCATCATTGTGCGCTACGACATGGTGCTGGAAAACGGCCGCTGGAAGATCGACGACATCCGCGGCACCACCGACGGCAAGGAATGGTCGGTCCGCGCCATCATCAAGGGCTGGAACGGCTAGCGCCGCGGTCTTTAAGCAAATCACTCTGCGCCAAAATGTCCGTCATGGCCGGGCTTGTCCCGGCCATCCACGCCTGAGCAAGCGCCAGCGACAAGCAAGGCGTGGATGCCCGCAACAAGTGCGGGCATGACGATTGAGACTCTGTGCGTCTCCCACAGAGATGGCGGGCGAGGCCCGGCAATGACAGAATGAGCGCGACCTTGACGGGGTCGCCCTGGAGCCAGCCATGCCGTTCAAATGCAACGAGCCCGCGGTGCCGACCGTCCAGCAGGACGACAGCGCGGTGAAGATCACGCGCTGGGACTTCGCGCCAGGCGCCGCGACCGGATGGCACAGCCATGGCTGGCCGTATTTCGTGGTGATGCTGACCGACGCGCTGATGAAGGTCGAGGCCGACGGCGTGGTGTCCGAGATCCCGCGCCAGGCCGGCGACTGCTATCAGCGCCCCGCCGGCGTCGAGCACGACGTGATGAACGGCTCGGCGCATCCGATGGCGTTCGTCGAGATCGAGATCAAGCGGCCGGACGCGCTGGTGCAGCTGAAATAGCTGCGATCACTTCAAGCCGGTGCCGCCGCACTGCTTGCAGCGCACCACCTGGTCGCCCTTCTTCAGCGTGCCCTTGCCTTCGCAATTCGGGCACTTCTTCTTTTTCTTGTCGGTGCGGCCGGTTTCGGTGGCCATGATGGTCTCCCAGTGTGACGGCGACAGCAAAACGCCCGGCCATTGCCGGCCGGGCGTCTTAACACAACTCAACGTTAAGCAACCTGGCATCGCGCCACGCCGCGCCGTTGGCTTAGCGTTCGATCGAGCCCATCACGCGGCCCTGGCTGTCGACCAGCAGATACTGCTTGTTGACATAGGCGTAGCGGTAGGGCGACAGGCGCTGATTGCCTTCGAACTGATAGGTGGCCACGGTCTGCGGCAGCGGCTGGCCGACGGCAACGCCGCTCTCCAGCACCACCGGATCGACCTGGCGCTCATAGACATAGCGCCGGGCATACATCTGATCTTCGGCCGAAAGCGCACCGATTGTGCCGCCCGCGCTGGCGCCGATCACGCCGCCGATCACCGCGCCGATCGGACCGCCGACCACGGCGCCGACCACCGCGCCGCCGACCGCACCGGTCACCGCGCCGCCTGTGGTGCTCTGCTGTTGGGTCGGCGTTTGCGCCATCGCCGGCGCACAAGCCAGCAGCGCGGACGCGAGCAGCGCGCCTTTCACGACATGATTCATTTTTTCCTCTGGAACCGGTCAACCGCACTCAATGCCCGCCGCGGGCATTTTCAGCGCATTGTGACAGGTCGAGTGCAACGCGCCGCCGCCCGCATAGTTCCGTTCAGTGTGGTCAATATTGCACACCCAAAAGACACGCGGCGGTAACGACGTTGTTGCGCCGACGACGATGTCACTTAATCCACCCGATTCAGCCGCAATTGTCCTATAAGCAGACTCGGTCCCTCTAAGAACCCTTGCGCTCCGCCGCAGCGTGGATTCCTCAGTCCGCGCCGACCCGCGCCAACAACGAAAGAACCTGCATTTTGACCATCACAACGTCCGCGCAATCGGCCGGCGACACGATCGCCGCCGGCGACGCCCGCCGCTGGGCGCAGTTGCTGGCGCGCTACCGCCAGCCGTCGACTGTCCGCAGCCTGATCGAGCTCGCCATCACCGCGGCTCCGCTGGTCGTGCTGTGGGCCGCCGCCTGGGCTGCGTTTCATTTCGGCCTGTGGTGGCTGTCGCTGCTGATTGCGATTCCGGCCGCCGGCTTCCTGGTGCGGCTGTTCATGATCCAGCATGATTGCGGCCACGGCTCGTTTTTCCGCCACCGCCTCGCCAATGACTGGACCGGCCGCGCGCTCGGCGTGCTGACCTTCACGCCCTACGATTTCTGGCGCCGCACCCACGCGCTGCATCACGCCTCCTCCGGCAATCTCGACCGCCGCGGCATGGGCGACATCGATACGCTGACGGTGCGCGAATATCTGGCCTTGTCGCGGCTCGGCCGGCTGCGCTACCGGCTGTACCGCCATCCGGCGATCATGTTCGGGCTCGGCCCGGCCTATCTGTTCCTGCTGCGCCACCGGCTGCCGGCCGGACTGATGCGCGGCGGACTGACGCCGTGGCTGTCGACGCAAGGCACCAATGCCGCGATCGCGGTGGTTGCCGCCGGGCTGATCTGGCTGATCGGCCCGCTGCCGTTCCTGCTGGTGCACATGCCGATCATCCTGCTCGCCGCCTCGATGGGCGTGTGGCTGTTCTACGTGCAGCACCAGTTCGAGCACACCAGCTGGCACGACACGCCGCACTGGGACCGCCACGAGGCGGCGCTGCACGGCTCGTCGCATTACGATCTGCCGCGCGTCCTGGCCTGGTTCACCGCCAATATCGGCATTCATCACGTCCATCATCTGTGCAGCGGCATCCCCTATTACCGGCTGCCGCGCGTGCTGCGCGAGCATCCGCAGCTCGGCGAGGTCGGGCGGCTCGGGCTGGTCGAGAGCTTGCGCTGCGTGCGGCTGACGCTGTGGGACGAGGCGCGCGAGCGGCTGATCTCGTTCCGCGATTTCGCGCGTGCGGCCCGCGCGTAACAGCAGGCACGGCTGCACAACTCGGCTCGTCGTATTAACATTCCGCGATGGATGCCAAGGCTCCCGCATCAAATGTCAGTGGCATCGCCGGTGACGTGCTGGCGGCGATCGACCGCCATTGCTCGATCGCGCCATTCTCGTCCCGCGCCGGTGGTTTATCGCTTGAAGATGCCTATCGGGTGACACCGCTGTTGCGCGCCGCCTTCGAGGCGCGCGGCGAAACCATCGTCGGCCGCAAGATCGGCTTCACCAATCGCAACATCTGGGCGGAATACGGGGTCTATGCGCCGATCTGGGGCTATGTCACGGATCGCACGGCGCGACGACTGGACAGCACGACAACGCTGCTTGCCCGCGACTTCGTCGAGCCCCGCATCGAGCCGGAAATCATGTTCGGCCTTGCCGCCGCGCCCTCGCCCGCCATGGATGATGCCGCCGTCGCGAGCTGCATCGACTGGATCGCATTCGGCTATGAGATCGTGCAATCGATCTTTCCCGGCTGGACGTTCGCGCCGTCCGATACGGTTGCCGCCAACGCCCTGCATGGCGCGCTTCTTATCGGAAAGCGCCACGCCATCGCGCCACGCCGCGCGCAATGGCTGACCGAACTGACGACCTTCGAGGTCGAACTGTCTTGCAACGGCAAGTTTATGGATCGCGGCAGCGGCGGCAATGTGTTGGACGGCCCACTGTCCGCTTTGCGGCACTTGGTGACGCGGCTCGCCGACGATGCGCATAATCCGCCGCTCGCCGCCGGCGAAATCGTCTCGACCGGAACGCTGACCCGTGCGCTGCCCGTCAGGGCGGGCGAAACCTGGACCGCGGAGGTGCGCGGCATTCCGCTTGAGCCGATCAGTTTGCGTGTTGACTAGGCTTGTTGCCGATCTCGCCGATCGAATTTGCACGGACGCCACTGATGCCTGCCCGCCGCCACGCATATTGCGTCGGCCCGACAAAAAAGCCGACCACGGCCACGCCGTGATCGGCTTTGATATCGGTCAACCGCCCGAGAGCGGCTGCTGCATATTCAGAACCTAGTAATAGCGCCAGCCGCCACGATACCAGCGGCGGTTATGGTAGTGGCGTCCATTCCAGAAATACGGGCCGACGCCGACCGCCACGCCGGGAGCCGCGACGACCACGCCGGGCGCCGCCCAGCCATTCCAGCCGACCGGTCCGCCCCAGCCCAAGCCGCGCCGGTAAGCGTAGCCGCAGCGGTACCAGCCGGGACCTTTCCAGCCGGCCGCGTACCAGCAATGGCGGTAGCCGCCATACACATATTGGGTCTTCTCGACGACATTGAGCATCTGCCCAGCGTCGCCAAGCGAATTACCAACCGGCGCCGCTTGCGCACTGCCGGAGAGCGCCAGCCCTGCGCCAACTGCGCCTGCTAACGCAATCGCCAAACCAAGTTTCCGCATGATGATCCTCATTGGTGGAAGTATCGCACTTTGCCCGAACGAACTTCGGTAGCGTCGACTTACATCAGGTAAAATGAAGCGTAGCTGAACGGGAAGTACAGATTCGACAAACCACTCTACCTTGCGCTCAGTTCCTTGTCTTTCGCCATCGCACGCTGCGCTGCGGGACGAGAATTGAGTCGGCCCACATAGGTTTCGAATTCCGGACGCTTGGGCACAAAGCCGAACATCATGCCCCAACGCAACAGCGAGCCCACCACCACGTCGGCGGCGGTAAATTGCTCGCCCATCAGATAAGGACCCGGGACAGTTGCTTTGGCAACGATATCCAGAACTGTGTCCAAATCGCGGTAACCGATGGCGCCCGGACGCGGCGGCTCCTTTCGCGGGAAAACCTTGTCGTTGGCCGCGGGCTCCATCACGCTCGGGGCAAAGAACAGCCATTTCAGATAGACGCCGCGCTGCGGCGAACCGACCGGAATGTTGAGCTTGCGGCCCGGAAACTCGTCGGCGAGATAGGTGCAGATCGCCGCCACCTCGGTGATCGCGACGCCTTTGTGCACCAGCGTCGGCACTTTGCCGAGCGGATTGAGCCTGCGATAGTCGTCCCGCAACTGCTCGTTGTCGGACAGCTTGATCGGCTTGATGTCGTAGGGCTTGGCCAGTTCCTCGAGCATCCACAACACCACCGAAGAGCGCGACGGCGAGGCGTGATAAAGGATCAGATCGGCCATGATTGAACTCCCGGCTTCGCCGATTATCTTATGGCGAGGAAGAGATCATGACCATGGCCGCCACTGTCCGCGACAATCCCGACCACAACCGCTTCGAAATGGACACGCCGGCCGGCCTCGCCTTTGCGCGCTACCGGCGCGACGGCAGCACGCTGATGATCCTGCACACCGAAGTGCCCCGCGCGATTGAGGGCCGCGGCATCGGGTCGCAGTTCGTTCAAGGCATGCTCGATATAGTCCGCGGTCGGAATGAGACGGTGGTGCCGCTGTGCGGCTTCGTGCGCCACTTCATCGCGCAGCATCCCGACTATGCGGGCCTGGTGAAGTCCTGAGAACGGCCATCATCGCGCCGATGCGACAGCGATCCGTGACGGTCAACGACAAGATGCAGCGCGGCTATCGCTACGCGCTGACCGCGGCAGCCGGCCGCAATTTCGCTCCGGACTTCAAGCCGCAATTGACGCCGGCGCAGATGCTGGCGCTCGGCGTGTTCGGCGGCAAATACCTGACCGACTGCCGCAGGGAATTCCCAAAGAGCTGGTTCACGCGCGCCAGGCTGTCGGCGAAAGCGCGCGACCCGAAACTCAATTTCTTCGGCGTCGACGCCAGCCAGCCCCTATCGGTGTGGAGGAAAAACGGCTGGTTACATCCTGACGATCCGCGCGGCTGGTTCCAGTGGTATTGCCGTTACTATATGGGCCGCCGGATGGACGACGACGCGCGCCAGATCGGGCGCTGGAAGGCGATCCATCGCCATGTCAGGCAGATTCAAAAACACTGCGAGCCCGGCGATCTGCTCTGTCGTCCACGCCAGCGCCAGGCGCTGCTGCACTGGGCCTATGACAGCCGAAAGATCTAGCGATTGGCGATCCTGTCCAACACATCCGCCAGCACGACCGGCGTGGTGATGTGCGGGTTGTGGCTGGCATCGAGCTGATAGACGCCGGCCCAGTGTTCGCGTTGCGCGCGCTCGTAGAAGCGGCGGAAACGATCGTCCGGCGAATGTTTCGGGCAATAGATGAAATGCCGCTCGCCGGTGAAATCCTCCGTGAGTCTGATCTTCTGCTCGAACGTCTTGACCGGATGCGGCACGCGTCGTGGCGTGCACCAGGCGACGTCTTCTGGCGAGGTATCCGGCGGCATGGCGCCCGGCGGAATAAAGCCGGTCGCGGCGGCGCCACTGGCGCGCTGCGCGCGGGTCGCTTCGGGCAGAAGGTCGAAGACGCTGTCACCGTCCCGCGGCGCAAAGGCATCGAGGTAGATCAGCTTGGCGATGCGCGGGCGGTTCCTGTCGGCGGTGCCGGTCGCCACCAGGCCGCCATAGCTGTGGCCGATCAAATGGACCTCCGCGAGGTCTTCCCACTCCAGCACGTTGGCGACGTCGGTGATGTGGGTATCGAGATCGATCGCCGGCGACGCCAGGTGAGAGCGTTCGCCAAGCCCTGTATAGGTCGGCGTCATGAGGCGATGGCCGCGCTCGCGCATCAACGGATGCATCTTTTTCCACGCCCAGCCGGCCGACCAGGCGCCATGCGCCACCACGAACAATGCCACGGGGATTCCCTTTATTCCGCCGCCGCAGGCTGTGCCGCGCCGCGGCTTCGCCGGTTGCCGCGCGAGCGTATAAAATCCAGCAGGACCACGCAAAGCCCGGCGGCCAGCACCTGCCAGCCCGGTCGAATGCCGGCGTCGAAGTCGAAGACGGTCGAGAGCACGCGCCACGGCGAAACATGAAACGCAATGCCGATGCCGATGGCTTCGCCGAGGAATGTCAGAACCGACACGATGAGCGTCAGCGCCAGCAATCCGAACGTCGAAAGCTCCGCCCTGCCCTGCCACCATCCCACGAGGCGATAAGCCAGCAGCCAGCCGAACAGCGCAGCGACGAAGATCGGCACCGTGACGTCGGCCTTGGTCTGCTGGAAATAATGAATGAGAGCCAGCAGCGCGATCACGTAAATGATCTGATGCAGACGCCGCCAGGTCATGCCGCCGAGCCGGCGCACCATGGCGTCGGTCGATGTCGCGGCGAGCACGGCGAGGCCGAGCCAGGCAATGCCGCCAATGATGAGATAGACACGCTGCGTGATCTCGGTGAAGAATTTCGCCACGCTGTAGCTCTGGTCGGCGAAGAACAGCGTCAGATGCGCGGCGATATAGACGAAGGCGCCGACGCCGATCATGCGGCGCACGTCGATCAGGCCGCCGTAACGCGCGATCCGCCGCAGCGGCGTCACCGCGAGCGCCAGGCCGAGAAATACCAGTGCCCAGAAGCCGGCGCGGTGGATCAACTCGTTGAGCGGCCGTGCGCCGTGGACGATGTCGGACGCTTCAAACAGCGCCTTGGCGGCCGGAAGCAGCAGGATCGCGAGCGTGACCATGCGCAGCGCCGACAGCCGGCCGCGCCGGTCACGCCAGACCTGCCACGGCTTCCTGGCGGCGGCTTTGATCCCCTCGCTCATGGGCTGCGACTAACACGGCAGCAGGCCGTAGCCCAAGATCGCGCGGGCGCGGGAATGGCAATCATGACAGTCTTGTGATGCCGGACGGCCACGGCGGGCGCTGCCGTGCCGTGGTACAATTTTTGCTGCTCGATTCGCGGATATTGATCGTCCCATTGCGGCCGCAACATTAATGACGGCCCGCGCCTTACCGGAGGAACACGGACCAAGAAGCGCCGTTGAGTGATCGCTACGCCGGGCCACGAGAAGGAGGCCACCGATGTTGCGAACTCCGTTACGTGCACTGCTTGTTGTCGTTCCCGCGCTTGTCGCCACCGGCGCCCTCGCCCATGACGCCTGGATCAGCAAGGGCCATTACCGCAACCCCGCCGGCGAATGGTGCTGCGGCGCCGAGGATTGCGGCGTCGTCGCATCGAACGCGGTGACGCCGGAAAAGGGCGGCTATTCGCTGCGCGGCGACGTGACCTATGGCGAGGCCGTTACCGGCAGCCCATCCGACGGTCCGACGCGACACGAACAGGTCAATGAGATGGTGCCGTACAGCCAGTCATTGCCTTCGCCGGACGGTGCGTTTTGGCGCTGCAAGCGGCCGGACGGATCGCCGCGCTGCTTTTTCGCGCCGCCGCCGGAGAACTGACGGTCGGAGCCGGCTCGAGGCCCTCTACTCGGCTGCGTTGCGCAGCGCCTTGAACCGCAGGCCTGTCGCAATCAGCACCGATGCGGCGACCAGAACCCCGGCCGCCGCCGCTCCATCGGCATCGGCCGCAAAAATAAGCAACGCGGCTGCGCAAGCGGCAATGCCAAGACTGAGCGCCCACCAGTCGGTGGCGTCGAGGCCGGTCTCGCGGGCCTGCGATGCAGTACCAAGCCCATGCGAAATCTGGATTTTCTTGACGAACCCCATCGCGTGCCCCCACAGCAGGCGGCTTCGACGCCGAATGGCGCCGCACCCACGATGCGTTCCAGCAAAAAACGCGCCAATAGCTGCTAAAATCGCGGCTAAAGCCTTGGTTGTGGACGGCCGCGGCTGTTTTTCGACGGCACTTTCACCAAAGCCTCGCCGTCGAGCACCACCTCGTCGTCGACCCGGCAGACGCAGGCCAGCCGGGCGCGGGATTTTTCCGGCATCAACTCGACCACCTCGACACTGACGGTGACGGTGTCGCCGATCTTGACCGGCGCGCGGAAATTCAGGGTTTGCGAAATATATACAGCGCCGGGACCCGGCAACCGCGTGCCCAGCACGGCCGAGATCAGGCTCGCCGTGTAGAGGCCGTGCGCGATCCGGGTGCCGAACGGGGTTTTGGCGGCGAAGTGCTCGGACAAATGGATCGGATTGCGGTCGCCGGTCACCTCGGCAAAGCCGACCACGTCGGATGACGAGACTGTCTTCGCCAAGCGCTCGGTCATGCCCAGCGACAGGTCTTCGAAAAACAATGTCTGAAGGGTCAGCATCTGGTCCGGCTCTTGGCCTGCGTCAGAGGCGCGGGGCGAAACATTGCACGCGGCAAGGCTATCCGAACAGGCAAACCCTTGTCCCAATGGCAGGCCGATCGGCGAAACCGCCAAGAACTGACAGGCCGAGCGTTCGATTTTTGCATTTCGTCACTTTTTCATTAATTTCTAATGACTTAAGCTATGCGTTCTGGGATTAGCTGCAGCGCAACATAAACGCTGTTGTTTTGGCGGAACCGCATTATGTTTCTGTCAGTTCGATTCACCTGTTACGGCCGGTACAAGAAAGACAAGGATTATCAGATGTTTACCAACCTAGTTCGGCTCCTCCAGTCCTGGAAGCGCTACAATAAGAGCCTGAACGAACTCAACCGTCTGGGCGATCGCGAATTGGCCGATATCGGCATCAGCCGCTCGGATATTCAGCGCGTTGCTTGGGGTGCCGCTCGGCGTTCCTAAGGCTAGCCACTAGCTATGCGTAAAGCGCCCGCCTCGTGCGGGCGTTTTCGTTTTGGGCGTTGCGGCGACCAGACCCGCGACCTAGCGTGCCTACATGCCTCTCCAGCCCGTTCATATCGTCGGCGGCGGCCTCGCCGGCTCGGAGGCCGCCTGGCAGATCGCCGAGCGCGGCGTGCCCGTCGTGCTGCACGAGATGCGGCCGGTGCGCCAGACTGCCGCCCACAAAACCGACGGCCTGGCCGAGCTGGTCTGCTCCAATTCGTTCCGCTCCGATGACGCCGAGCAAAATGCGGTCGGGCTGCTCCACGCCGAGATGCGGAGGCTTGGCTCGCTCATCATGCGCATGGGCGACACCCACCAGGTGCCGGCCGGTGGCGCACTTGCCGTTGACCGAGACGGCTTCTCCGCCGCCGTTTCCGAGGTTCTCGCGGCCCATCCGCTGATCACCATCGTCCGCGGCGAAATTGCGAGCCCGCCGGACGACTGGGACGGCGTGATCCTGGCGACCGGCCCGCTCACCTCGCCCGATCTGGCGCAGACCATCCGCACCCTCACCGGCGAGGACGCCCTCGCCTTCTTCGACGCGATTGCGCCGATCGTGCATCGCGACTCCATCGACATGAGCAAGGCCTGGTTTCAGTCGCGCTACGACAAGGCCGGGCCCGGCGGCTCCGGTGCCGATTACATCAACTGCCCGCTGACGCGCGAGCAATACGAACACTTCGTCGCGGCGCTGATCGCCGGTGACAAGGTGTCATTCCATGAATGGGAAAGCGCGACACCCTATTTCGACGGCTGCCTGCCGATCGAGGTGATGGCCGAGCGCGGCGTCGAGACCCTGCGCCACGGGCCGATGAAGCCGTTTGGCCTGACCGATCCGCACGATCCGCAGACCAAGGCCTATGCGGTCGTGCAACTGCGTCAGGACAACAAGCTCGGCACCTTGTTCAACATGGTCGGCTTTCAGACCAAACTGAAACATGGCGAGCAGCTGAAAATCTTCCGCACCATTCCAGGTTTGGAGAACGCGGAGTTCGCGCGGCTCGGCGGCCTGCATCGCAACACTTTCATCAATTCGCCGAAGCTGCTCGACGAGACGCTGCGGCTGAAAGCGCAGCCGCGGCTGCGCTTTGCCGGGCAGATCACCGGCTGCGAAGGCTATGTCGAATCCGCCGCGGTCGGGTTGCTGGCCGGACGCTTCGCCGCGGCCGAACGGCTCGGCGACAGCGTGACGCTGCCGCCGCAAACGACGGCGCATGGCGCGCTGCTCGCGCATATTACCGGCGGGCACATCGAAACGATCGACAATGGTCCGCGCTCGTTCCAGCCGATGAATGTCAATTTCGGTTTGTTTCCGCCGCTGGCGCGCAATCCGACGACGGCGCCGGACGGCACGCGGTTACGCGGCAACGAGAAGACCATCGCCAAGAAACACGCGCTCTGCTTGCGGGCGCTGGCCGATCTCGAGCGCTGGATGAATGGCGAAGCTGCAGTCGCGGCGGAATAGTCAGCCGAAAATCCGCCGCGGATCGCGCGCCGCGCGCCAGATCTGCCATTGCCGCTGCCACAGCGGCAATTCGCCCAGCGCCAACGGCTCGTAGCCGCGCCGCTCCATGCGTGCCAGCGTCGGACGGATCAGTGCCGCCGGCAGAAAGGCCGGCAGAGCCTCTGGTGACAGCGACGACCGCAAAGCATCTGCCGCGGCAAGATGGCGGCGCGCGTGCAGCCGCAGTTCGGCGAGCGCGGCGCGCAATTCGAACGTCGCTTTCCCCGTGAAGATGCCGTCGCGGTCAACGCCGTAGCGATCGAGCAGCTCGGCCGGAATGTAGAGCTGGCCGCGCGCGGTGTGACGCGGAAAACCGCTCAATATGTTGACGTAACCCTGCGCCACGCCGGCATGGCGGCCGAGATCGTCGGCTGTCGCCGCGCCAAGGATCCGTGCCGCCGTGCCAAACAACACGCCTGCCGTCGCTGACGCGTAAGCCTCGAATGCAGCGACGTTCGGCATCGGATCATCGTAGAGGTCGAAGCTGCGCGCTTCGATCAGACCGAGCAGCTGCGCCGCGGACAAACCGTTCGCCTGCAAAGTCGCCGTCAGCGCCGCCGCAATCGGATGGGCGGCGGCCTCTCCGTTTCGCTCACCCTGCAATACCTCGCGCCACCATTGCAGGCGAATTTCGCCCGCCATCGGCTCGCGCGCCCGCTCGCGCACGGCAGCCAGTTCGAGATTGAAGGCATAGAGCGCGTACAGCGCGCCGCGCCGATCCGTGGGCGCGTACAGGCTGGCCCAGTAGCGCTCCTTGTCGTTGGCGGCGACCAGACCGCGGCAGTGCTGGAGTGCGTCGATCATGCGACCTCTATGGCACGATTGTCCTTCCTCCATTCGTCCCCGCGAAAGCGGGGACCCAGGGCCAAAACACTGGATTCCCGCTTGCGCGGGAATGAACGGAGATGGTGCACGTCCGGCACTCAGCTCACCGCGATCAAACCCGCGCCGGCGCGGCGGCCCTCCGCCACCACGACATTCCAGGTCCGCAGCGCCGCCGCCGTCGTCATCGCGTCGACCGAAATGTGGCGCTGGTGAAACAGCCGCCGCAAGTCCTGCGGCAACATCCAAGGGTCGCGGCCGGCCCCGATCAGAAACATGTCGAGCCTATCGGCCCGCGCGAACACCGGCTCCAGCGCGGATCGGGTGAGCCCGGCAAGATCGGTCACCGGCCAGGCCCAAATGCCATCCGGCAGGCACAGCAGCGAGCCGCGATGCGACATGCCGGCGAAACGGAAGCCGCCATTGCCATAGGCCTCGATCGGCGCCGGCCTCGGCAGATGCGGATCGCTGCCAGGAGCAGCCATCGGTTCAGGGCTTGTTGTCGGGATTGGACAGTGAATCGCGGCCGGTGCCGACGCCGAGATAGATCAGGATCGGCGAGGCGATGAACACCGACGTATAGGTGCCGACCAGCACGACGCCGAACATCATCGTCGCGGTGAAGCTGTGGATCGCCTGGCCGCCGAACAAAAGCAGCGCGAGCAAGGCCAGCGACACCGTGACGTGGGTGATCACCGAGCGCGACAAGGTCTGGTTGACCGAGGCGTTGAGCAGATCCGGCATTGGCAGCTTCTTGTAGCGGCGCAGCATTTCGCGGATCCGGTCATAGATCACGACCGTGTCGTTGAGCGAATAGCCGAGAATGGTCAGCAGCGCCGCGATCGATGTGAGGTCGAAGTCGATCTGCGTCACCGACATGAAGCCGATGGTGAGCACGATATCGTGGACGTTGGCGATCATGGCGCCGAGCGCGAACTGCCATTCGAACCGGAACCAGAGATAGACCAGAATGCACAGGATCGCCGACATCAGGCCGATGACGCCGTAAGACAGCAGCTCGCCCGAGACGCGCGGGCCGACCACCTCGACGCGGCGATAAGTCACGTCATCACCGAGCGCGCTGCGCACCTTACCGACCGCAGTTTGCTGCGCGGCGTCGCCGCCCGGCTGCTCGGCGATGCGGATCAGCACGTCGTTCGGCGCGCCGAACTGCTGCAATTGCACGTCGCCAAGGCCGAGCCCGTTCAGGGTCGAGCGCATCTTCGCGAGATCGGCGGTGTCGGCCTTGGATTGCACCTCCATCAACGTGCCGCCCTTGAAGTCGATGCCGAAATTCAGCCCGTGGAAGAAGTACAGCGAGATTGCGACGATCGACAGCAGCGCCGAAATCGGAAAGCTGATGCGCCGGAAGCGCATGAAGTCGAACTTGGTGTCGTCCGGGACGATGCGAAGCAGTTTCACGGCATCGCTCTTTTCATTTTGCGCATGATCTGATCCAAAAACCGGTTTCCATTTTTTGGGACCATGCGCTTAAATCGGAACGCGCTGCGGACGCCGCCAGCGCACCCAGGTGGCGACGATCAGGCGGGTCAGCGTGAAGGCGGTAAACACCGTGGTCAGGATGCCGATGCCGAGCGTCACGGCGAAGCCGCGCACCGGCCCGGTGCCGATATAGAACAGCACGGCCGCGGCAATGAAGGTGGTGATGTTGGAATCGAGAATCGTGGCGAGCGCGCGGCTGAAGCCGGCGTCGATGGCGTTGATCGGCGAGCGGCCGCCGCGCACCTCTTCGCGGATGCGCTCGTAGATCAGCACGTTGGAATCGACCGCGATGCCGACGGTCAGCACGATGCCGGCAATGCCCGGCAAGGTCAGCGTCGCATTGAGCAGCGACAAGACGCCGAAGATCATGGCGACGTTGATCGCCACGGCGATGTTGGCGAACAGCCCGAACAGGCCGTAGGTCACCAGCATGAACACGATCACCATGGCGGCGCCGACGTAGGACGAAATCTTGCCCTTGGCGATCGAGTCGGCGCCAAGCCCCGGCCCGACGGTGCGCTCCTCGATGATGGTCAGCGGCGCCGGCAGCGCGCCGGCGCGCAGCAGGATGGCGAGATCATTGGCGCCCTGCACGGTGAAGCTGCCGGAAATCTGCCCGGAGCCGCCGAGGATCGGCTCGCGAATGACCGGCGCCGAAATCACCTCATTGTCGAGCACGATGGCGAAGGGCTTGCCGACATTTTCCTGCGTCACCTGCGCGAATTTGCGGGCGCCCGCGGTATTGAAGCGGAAGCTGACGATCGGCTCGCTGGTGCGCTGGTCGAAGCCCGGTTGCGCGTCGGTCAGGTCGCCGCCCGACACCATCACGCGCTTCTCGATCAGGTAAGGCTGCTTCGGCGAGGCGGCGCTCAGCAGGATTTCGGAATCCGGCGGCGGCCGGGTCTGCTGCGCCTGCTCGGCCGGCATCGACAAATCGACCAGCCGGAAATCGAGCTTGGCGGTCTTGCCGAGCAGTTCCTTGAGCCGGGTCGGGTCCTGCAAGCCCGGCACCTGCACCAGAACGCGGTCGGTGCCCTGGCGCTGGATCAGCGGCTCGACGGTGCCGAGCTCATTGACGCGGCGTTCGATGATCTGGATCGACTGCTCGACCGCCTGACGCACCCGCTCCACGATGGCCGGCTCGGTGACCGCAAGCCGGAACAGGCCGTTGCCGTCATCGCTGATGTCGAGGCTGTTTTGCCCGGTGGTGCCGAGAATGCCGCCGACCGGCGTCGACAGGGTCTGCAGCTTGGCGCGGGCGTCGGTGAGATTGGTGCCGTCACGCACCTTCACCTCGACGCTGTTGCCGCGCACGGTCAGCCCGGTATAGCCGATGCGGGCGTCGCGGAACACGCGGCGCACATCGTCGCGCAGCGTTTCCAGCTTCTCCTTGCGCACCGCGCTGGTGTCGACCTCGAGCAGAATGTGCGAGCCGCCCTGCAGATCGAGGCCGAGCACGACATGACGCTGCGCCCATTTCGGCCAGCTATCGACCATGCTGGCGGGGAAGAAATTGGGCACCGCGCACAGGCAGACGATGAATGCCGTGAGCAGAATCGCCGCCGCCCGCCACCGCGTGAAGTAGAGCATGAACTTTCCGATCCCGGCGAGCGTCGCCCTAGCTGGCGGCGGCTTCGTCCTTCACCGGCTCACCTTTGCTGCGCACGTCGGTGACCATCGAACGCATTTGCCGCACCCGGACGCCGTCGGCGATCTCGACTTCGATCTCGTTGTCGTCCACCACCTTGACGACGCGGCCGACCAAGCCGCCGCTGGTGATGACGGTGTCGCCGCGCCGCACGTTCTTGACCATGTCCTGGTGGGCCTTGGCGCGCTTCTGCTGCGGCCGCAGGATCAGGAAATACATGATGACGAAGATCAGCACGAAGGGCAGCAGCTGGGTGAGCATGCCGCCGCCTTCGCCTCCCAGCCCAAATGGCAGTCCTTGGGCAAACGCAGGCGTGATGAACATCGAATCGGTCCTTAGGGTTCGAGATGCGGCGCCCGATGGTCCGGCCCGGCGTCTGCCTTGAATTTCGCGCGGACTATAACGGTCGCGCGCCCAATTGCAACGTCGCGAGACGCGGCAAAAGGCCCGGGTTTCTTGCGTTTCCGGCTTATCGGCTTGCGAGCGCCGCACGCTCCCGCTAAGAGCAGCGCCACGCGGAACATTGTTATGGCAAAGTCCAAATCCAAGTCGAAGCCGAAATCAGCCAGCAAAGCCCTGAAACAATCCGGCTCACCACCCGACCGCGCCGTGCTCGAGCGGATCGCCGGCGCGCTCGAGCGGCTGGCGCCGCGCGGCATGACGCTGCCCGACTTCGCCGCGGCCGACGCCTTCGTCTGGCAGCCCGACGGCCATCGCCTGCAGGCGGTGCCGCACGTCAATCGCGTCGAGATGTCGCTGCTCAAAGGCATCGACCGCGTGCGCGACACCTTGGTCGAGAACACCGAGCGCTTTGCCAAGGGGCTGCCGGCCAACAACGCGCTGTTGTGGGGCGCGCGCGGCATGGGCAAGTCGTCGCTGGTCAAGGCCTCGCATGCCGGCGTCAATGCCGCGCTTGCGAAGCAGAGCAAGCAGGCGCCGCTCAAGCTGGTCGAGATTCACCGCGAGGACATTGAAAGCCTGCCGGAGCTGATGACGATCGTGCGGCCGCTGCCCTATCGCTTCATCGTGTTCTGCGACGACCTGTCATTCGACAATGACGACACCTCCTACAAGTCGCTGAAGGCGGTGCTCGAGGGCGGCATCGAGGGCCGTCCCGACAATGTGATCTTCTACGCCACTTCGAACCGCCGCCATCTGATGTCGCGCGACATGATGGAGAACGAGCGCTCGACCGCGATCAATCCCGGCGAGACCGTCGAGGAGAAAGTGTCGCTGTCGGATCGCTTCGGCCTCTGGCTCGGCTTTCACCGCTGCAGCCAGGACGAATTCCTGGCCATGGTCGAGGGCTATATCGCGCATTACCGGATTCCGGCGCAGGCGGACGACTTGCGCCGCGACGCGCTGGAATGGGCGACGACGCGCGGCTCACGCTCCGGCCGCGTCGCCTGGCAGTTCATTCAGGATCTGGCCGGACGGCTCGGCGTGCCGCTGAAGGACTAGCCGTTGCCGCCGCTGAGATATTTCGACGGGTCGACCGGCGTCGAGCCCTTGCGGATCTCGAAGTGCAGTTGCGGCGAGTCGACATTGCCGGTCTGCCCGGCCCGCGCGATCGTCTGCCCCCGCTTCACGGTGTCGCCGCGCTTGACCAGCAGTTCGCTGGCATTGGCGTAGGCCGACACGTAACCGTTGGAATGGCGCACCAGCACCAGGTTGCCGTAACCCTTGAGCTCATTGCCGGCATAGGCCACGACCCCGTCTTCGGCGGCCTTCACCGGCGTGCCTTCCGGCACCGCGACATTGATGCCGTCATTCTGCGCCTGGGCGCCATTGGTCTTGCCGCCAAACGGTGAAATGACACGGCCATGCACCGGCCAGCGGAACGACGGCATCGCGCCGGTCGCCTCGGCCGCTTTGGCCGGCGTCTCCGTCACGCTCGGCGCCGGGGTCGCGATCCGCGCATTTTCCTTGGCCGGCACGGTCGCCACCGGCGGCGCGGCTTGCGCCAGCTGCTGGGTGGCGGGCGACTTTTCGGCCTTCGGCGCGGCCGCCTGCTTGGCCGGCTCGGCGTGCTTGCCGGGGATGGTCAGCCGGTCGCCCATTTTGACCTTGGCATAGACCTCGATCTTGTTGGCCTTGGCCAGCGCCGCCGGGGTGACGCCGTATTTTCTGGAAATGCCGAGCACGCTCTCGCCCGGCAGAACGACGTGCACCAGTTCAGGGGCAATTGGATGGGCGGCGACGGTCGTCGGCGCCGGCATGGCGGCGCGCGGCGCAGCCGGCGGCGGCGGAAGCTGCGCAGGCTGCGCCGACGGCGCGTGCGCAACGACATAGCGCGGGATGACGAGGCGCTGGCCGGGTCGCACCTGCGAGGCATCGTTGATCCCGTTCGCCTGCATGATGGCAAAGGCCGGCACGCCATATTTGCGGCCGACCGCGTCGATCGTCTCATCAGGGCCAACGACAACCGGTGTGCCGCCTTCCCAGGTCCAATGGCCGACCGGCGCCTGCGGCCGCTCGACCGCGACCGAGCCGGTAATGTCATGCGAAGCAGTCGCCGGGCGATAGGCGCCGAGGCCGCCGGCGCCCTGGGCGACGCCGCTCGAAGCAACGGTCGTCTGCGGCTTGGCCGGCGCCGGCAGCGGCTGGCTCGCCACTTTCGACGACGGCGCCGGTCGCGCTGCGACCGATCCGGTGACGTCCTTCGGTTGCGACGTGCTGTTGGAAGCGAAGGGGTCTTGGACGTCGAAGCGCCCGGAGTTGGAGCAGGCCGCCATGCCGATGGCGATCAAGGCGAGAGCGGTGGCGCGCGGCAAAATCCGCACGAAAGGCGGTACAAACGCGGGCATACGGTTACTCACCCCTACGCAAAGTCGCAGGGTTTTGAATAAACACCGCTTGAGTAAATAAGGTTTTAAGTTCTGTGCGACAGCCAGACTCTGCGGCGAGTCTGGCGGAAATGTCACAGTTCGCGGGCTTGACCGGGCAATAGCGGCACGAAGCGCACCGCGATCAGATCCTCGCGTTCGACGCCTTTCTGGGTTTTGGTCAATCTGACGATCACTTGCGGTCCGTCATGCGGGCCAAGCGGCAACACCATAATGCCGCCCTCACCCAGCTGGTCGATCAGGGTTTGCGGAATCTCCTCGGCGGCGGCGGTGACAATGATGCGGTCGAACGGCGCCCGCGCCGGCGCGCCGGCGAAGCCGTCGCCGGCAATGACCTCGACATTATTGTATCCGAGCTGTTGCAACCGGCCGCGTGCCAGGTCGGCCAGGGTCCGGAACCGCTCGATGCTCACCACCTCGCGCGCCAGCCGCGACAGCACCGCCGCCTGGTAGCCGGAGCCGGTGCCGATCTCGAGCACGCGGTGATGCGGCAGCACGCGAAGCTGCTCGGTCATGTAGGCCACGACATAAGGCTGGCTGATGGTCTGGCCGCAGGCGATCGGCAATGCGTGATCGGCATAGGCACTGTCGGTCTGATCGCGCTCGACAAAGCGTTCGCGCGGCACTTCATCCAATGCCCGCAACACCGCCTGGTCGGCGATGCCGCGGCGGCGCAGCGTGAGCAGGAATTCCATCCGCTCGTCGGATTTGGTTTTCGGTCGCCCGGTCAAATTCCACCTGTCGCGGCGGCTTTTGCGCTGCGGCACAGTGTACGGCGGGCATCCGGCGTTGGGAACCATTTCCAAGGCCGCGCGTTCGGTGCTTCGGGGGAAACCAGACTTGAACCACGGCAGCTTGCCCGCAGGGTCCCATCCGGTCGATGCCACCAAGGAGCGACTCGAGCTTGTGCTCGCGGCCGCTTCGCTCGGCTATTGGGAATTGGACCCCCATAGCCGCGATCTGATCGTTTCCGACATCTACCGCGCCAACTGGGGCCGCGCCCCACGGGAGCCGTTTTCCTACAACGACGTGGTGGCCGCCATCCACCCTGACGACCGCGAGATGCACGAACGCGCCGTCGCCGAGGCAGTCGCCAATCGGGGTGATCTCGACATCGAATACCGCAACATCTGGCCGGACGGCAGCGTGCATTGGGTTCGCGTCCGCGGCCGCGCCATTTACGACGAGAACGGCAAGCCAACGCGGATGGCCGGCACCTCGTTCGAGATCACCAAGCGGAAGGAAAGCGACGTCGCGCTGCACGAGGAAACCCAAACGCTCGAAATCCTCAACAAGATCGGCCAGACGCTCAACCAGGACCTGACGCTGGACCATATCGTCCAGACCGTGACCGACGCCGCGACCCGATTGTCCGGCGCGCAGTTCGGCGCCTTCTTCCACAACGTCATCGACGACAAGGGCGAATCCTATCTGCTGTGGACGTTGTCCGGGGTGCCGCGCGAGGCGTTCGACAAATTCCCGATGCCGCGCAACACCGCGGTGTTCGATCCGACCTTCCAGGGTCAGGGCCTGATCCGCTCCGACGACATCACCAAGGATCCGCGCTACGGCAAGAACCATCCGTATTACAGCAAGCCGAAGGGTCATCCGCCGGTGACAAGCTACCTGGCGGTGCCGGTGATATCACGCGCCGGCGTTGTGCTCGGCGGCCTGTTCTTCGGCCACAAGGATCCCGGCGTGTTCACCGCGCGCGCCGAGCGCATCGTTACCGGCATTGCCGCGCAGGCTGCGGTCGCGATGGACAATGCGCGGCTCCTGAAGTCGGCGCAGAACGAGCTTGCCGAACGCCGGCGGGCCGAGCGGCAACAGGAATTGCTGCTCGGCGAGCTCAATCACCGGGTCAAGAATACGCTCGCCATCGTGCTGTCGATCGCCACCAATACGCTGCGCCACAGCCGCTCGGCGGAAATATTCCGCAACTCGTTCGAGACCCGCATCCTGGCGCTCGCCGAGGCCCACGACCTGCTGAGCGAAGGCAATTGGGCCGGCACCTCGCTCGGCATGCTGATCGAACGGGTGCTCAAGCCGTATCGCGGCCCGGGCGAGCCGCGCTATACGCTGGCCGGCGATCCCGACGTGCGGGTCCGCCCCAAGGAGGCGGTGGCGCTGGTGATGGCGCTCAATGAACTTGCCACCAACGCGCTCAAATACGGCGCCCTGTCGCGGCCGGAAGGCCACGTCGCCATCGACTGGCGCGCCGAGCACGGCAAGCTGTCGATCGGCTGGCGGGAAAGCGGCGGCCCGCCGGTTCGCCAGCCCACCCGCCAGGGCTTCGGCACCCGGCTGATCAAGGGCCTGGCGCAGGACCTATCGGCGCAGGTCGACTTGCAGTACGAACGCGGCGGCCTGATCTGCACCATCGACATGCAACGCAACGACGAAACCTGAGCCAGCCCATGCCCGATCCCGCGCGCGTCCTCATCGTCGAAGACGAATATCTGATCCGGCTGCTGCTGGAGGACATGCTGTCCGAGCTCGGCTACACGATCGGCGCCATTGCCAGCAATCTCGAGGACGGCAAGAGCAAGGCCGAAACCGCCGAGATCGACATCGCCATCCTCGACGTCAATATCGACGGCAAGCAGGTGTTCCCGATCGCCGAGATCCTGCGCGGCCGCGGCAAGCCCTTCATATTCGTTACCGGCTATGGCGCGCAGGGCCTGCCGGAAAATTATCGCAGCAATCCGACGCTGCAAAAGCCGATGCAGATGCACGACCTCAAGACGATGCTGGTGCGCACGCTCGGTGCCCGCTAGCCGAACGCCACTGCGAGCTGGGTCATGAACGGCTCGTCGGTCAGATCGAGCCGCAGCGGCGTCACCGCGATGCGGTTCTCGGCGAGCGCGCGCATGTCGCTGCCGGGCCGCGCTTCCGCGCCGGCCTGGCGCTCGAACGCGATCCAGAAATACGGATTGCCGCGGCCGTCGCGGCGCGGCTCGATCCGCAGCAATTCCTGGTCGCGCTTGCCTTGCGCGGTAATGGCGATGCCGGCGACCTCCTCCGGCGGGCAATCGGGAAAATTGACGTTGACCAGCACGTCCTTCGGAATGCCGAGCGCCAGCACGCGCTTGATTAGATCGGGCGCGAACTTGATCGCGGTGTCCCAATACGGCGCCGGCCGGCTCGCCGCGGCATAGGCCTGCGACAGCGCGAACGAGCGGATGCCGAGCACGGTGCCTTCCATCGCTCCGGCGACGGTGCCGGAATAGGTGACGTCCTCGGCGGCGTTCCTGCCGCGATTGACGCCGGACAGCACCAGATCGGGCTTCTGCTTCATGATGTGGCGCGCGCCCATGATGACGCAGTCGGTCGGCGTGCCCTTGACCGCGAAATGCCGCGCGCCGACCTCGCGCAGCCGCAGCGGGTCGTTGAGCGACAGCGAATGCGACACGCCGGACTGGTCGGTCTCCGGCGCCACGATCCAGATCTCGTCGGACAGAGTGCGGGCGATCTGTTCGCAGGCTTTGAGGCCCGGCGCGTGAATGCCGTCGTCATTGGTGATGAGGATGCGCATGGGGTCTGTTTAGCCGTCATGGCCGGACTTGTCCCGGCCATCCCGATCAGGGATGCACAGTGCCTACCTAAGCGAGATCGCCGGGACAAGCCCGGCGATGACAACAAAGATGATGTCGTGCAATTACGGTATCCGCTCAATCTTCCTCACGCCGCCCATGTATGGCACCAGCGCCTCCGGCACCGCGATCGAGCCGTCGTCCTGCTGGTAGGTCTCCATCACCGCGATCAGGGCACGGCCGACGGCGACGCCGGAGCCGTTGAGGGTGTGGACGAAGCGCGGCCCTGATCCTGCTCGCGATTGTCCGGCCCGTGCAATACCAGACTCGGATGTGGAACGAGGCCGATAACGGGCATTCATGCGCCGGGCCTGGAAGTCGCCGCACACCGAGCAGGACGAGATTTCGCGATACATCCCCTGCCCCGGCAGCCAGACCTCGATGTCATAGGTCTTCTGCGAGGCGAAGCCCATGTCGCCGGTGCACAAGGTGATGACGCGGTAGTGCAGATCGAGCTTCTTCAGGATTTCCTCGGCGCAGGCCAGCATGCGCTCGTGCTCGGCCTTCGATTGTTCCGGCGTGGTGATCGACACCAGCTCGACCTTGGTGAACTGGTGCTGACGGATCATGCCGCGGGTATCCTTGCCGGCGGCGCCGGCCTCGGCGCGGAAACACGGCGTGCAGGCGGTATAGCGCCGCGGCAGCGTGGCCTCGTCGACGATGGATTCTCGGACCAGGTTTGTCAGCGGTACTTCGGCGGTGGGGATGAGCCAACGACGAACTCTTTGAGGCTCCGATTCTCCAGTCCTTATCGCGTTTGCAATTATGAACGGTACTCTGTCCTCGTTTAATTTGCCCTCAGCCCTCAGTTCGTCGATCGCTTTCAATGTAGCGTCGATGCTACGTTCGAGAAAATCGCTAGACCCTTTCGTATCAGCAAGAAATTGATCATCCGCAAATTTTGGCAGCTGCGCCGTTCCAAACATCACATCATCGCGCACCAACAAGGGCGGATTGACCTCGGTATAGCCATGCTCCGCGCCCGTATGCACATCGAGCATGAACTGGCCGAGCGCGCGTTCGAGCCGCGCCAGGCCCTTCTGCAACACCACGAAGCGCGCACCGGACAGTTTCGCCGCCAATTCGAAATCCATCTGGCCGAGCGCCTCGCCCAGTTCGAAATGCTGCTTCGGGGTGAACGGATAATTGCGCTTGTTGCCCCAGACGTGGTGCTCGACATTGCCGTGCTCGTCCTTGCCGTCCGGCACCTCGTCGAGCGGCAGATTGGGAATCTGCGCCAGCTCCTTGTCGAGCGCGGTAGCGAGCGCGTTCTGCTCGGCTTCCATCGTCGGCATCCCGGTCTTGAGCGCATTGACCTCGGCCATCAGCGCCGCCGCCTTGGCTTCGTCCTTCGCTTTCTTGGCCTCGCCGATCTCCTTCGACGCCGCATTGCGTCGCGCCTGCATCGCCTCGAACTTTGTGATCGCGGCGCGGCGCTGCTCGTCGAGCGCGATCAGTTTCGCCGCCAACGGCTCGAGCCCGCGCCGCATCAGGCCCCGGTCGAAGGCCTCCGGGTTGTCGCGAATCCATTTGATGTCGTACATGGGAGCGTCTTCTAACCTTTCATGGCCGGGCTTGTCCCGGCCATCCACGCCTTGCTTTGCATCGAAAAAGAAGCCGTGGATGCCCGGCATAAAGCCGGGCATGACGGAATTCAACGGCACCGCCGAGCGAGCCGCTACTCCGCCGGCTTGGCGGCGCCATCATCCGGTGGCGCGGATTCCGCCGCTTCGGCGGCAGCCTTGGCAGCAGCCTTAGCGGCTTCCCTGGCCGCCTCTTCCGCCTTGATGCGGCGCTCGACGATCTTCACCGACCAGATCGAGCCCTCGAACAGCAGCAACAGCGGCACGGCGAGCGACAGCTGGCTGATGACGTCGGGCGGCGTCAGCACCGCCGCGATGATAAAGGCGCCGACGATGAAATAACGCCGCCAGGCGCGCAATTGCGCCGAGGTGACGATGCCGATGCGGCCGAGCAAAGTCAGGATCACCGGCAACTGGAACGCGGCGCCGAACGCCAGCACCAACGTCATCATCAGCGACAGGTATTCGCCGACTTTCGGCAACAACACGATCGCCGCGGTGCCCTCGTCGCCCGGCTGCTGCATGTGCAGCGAGAACCGGATCAGCATCGGGAACACCAGGAAATAGACGACCAGCGAGCCCAGCGCGAAGAAGATCGGCGTTGCGATCAGATAAGGCAGGAACGCCTTGCGCTCGTTGCGGTAGAGCCCAGGCGCGACGAACATATAGAGCTGGCCGGCGACGATCGGAAACGACAGGAACGCTGCGCCGAACATGGCGAGCTTGATCTGGGTGATGAAATATTCGAGCAGCGCCGTATAGATGAACCTGGAATTTTCCGGGCCGGCCACCAGCACGAACGGCCAGACCAGGACGTTGTAGATCGACTTGGCGAAGATGAAGCACAGGCCGAACATGATGGCGAAGGCGATCAGCGCCTTGATCAGCCGCGAGCGCAGCTCGATCAGATGGTCCATCAACGGCGCCTTGGTCGCCTCGATGTCCTCGTGACTCATGCGCCGCTCCCGGACTCAACCTTCGGGCTCGGCGGCAGCAGCTCGCTGGCGCTGTCGTGCGACACTGGCGGCGTGGCCTCGGGCGGCGGCGGCGCGAAATCGGCATTGGTCACTGGCGGCAGCGGCTCCGGCAGCGGCACATCGATCTCGGGAAGCGTGTCAGCCGTCACGGTTTCAACCGGCGCGGCGACGCCGGCGACGACGGCCGGCTCGCTGATCGCCGGCTTGTCCTCAAAGGCGCTGGCGACCTCCTTGTTGGCCTCGGCGACCGGATCGTAACTGCCAATGTCGGTGGCCTGGGCGGTGATGTCGTCGAGCTCCTTGCGCACGTCGGCCATCTCGGCCTCGCGCAGCGCTTCCTGGAACTGGCCCTGGAATTCGTTGGCCATGCGCCGGATCTTGCCGGTCCACTGCCCGATCGCGCGCAGCACGCCGGGCAGCTCTTTCGGCCCGATCGCGATCAGCGCGACGACGCCAATCACGACGAACTCGCTCCAGCCTATGCCGAACATGGAAATTCAACTCCCGCGGCGCGCACGACGCCGCGCCAAACCCGCATCTGCCCGCGGGCCGCGCGGCGAGGCGTTACGAGTCCGCGCGCGCCTTCATGTCCGCCGGCGTGGCGGCCGGGGTCTGCGCCTGATGATCGATGGTCTTCGGGTCGGCCTTCGGCGCGCCCGGCGCCGGCTTGGTGTCGTCTTCCGCCATGCCGCGCTTGAACGCCTTGATGCCGCCGGCGACGTCGCCCATCAGGTCGGAAATCTTGTTGCGCCCGAACAGCAGCAGGACGACCACGATCACGATCATCCAGTGCCAGATGCTTAGCGAACCCATCACATTCCTCCGCAGCAAATTGCCGCTTTTTGTTCCGTTTGATTTGGCCAAGAACCTAGGCCCCGGAAGGGGCAAAAACAAGGTTTTCCCAGCCCCCGGCCGGGCCCGATTGTCGCGGAAAACCGCGGTTGTTTACCGTGTTTGGGTAATTGGCGCCTGACGCCGCCCCGAAGGCCGAAGCACACTCGGCGTCATGCCCGGCCTCGTGCCGGGCATCCACGCCTTCGCCACGCATCGAAAAAACAAGGCGTGGATGGCCGGGACAAGCCCGGCCATGACGAAGAATAGGCCGCGCCTGAGTTCTTGATTATTTCTCGGTGCGCTCGGCCGGAGGCGCCAGGCCAAGATCGAGATCGCCCGGGTCGAGCGGGTCTTCGTCCTCGCGCAACGTGCTGTCGTCGGAGGGAACCGGCACTGCGAATTCCGGCGGCAGCCGGCCGTCCAGCAGTCCGGCGCCCTTGAGCTCGTCGAGGCCCGGCAGATCGCCGACCTCCTCCAGCCCGAAATGCTCGAGGAAGGATTCCGTTGTGCCATAGGTCAGCGGCCGGCCCGGCGCCTTGCGCCGGCCGCGCAGCCGGATCCAGCCGGTCTCCATCAGCACGTCGAAGGTGCCGGGCGACGCCGCGACGCCGCGAATGTCCTCGACTTCGGCGCGGGTCACCGGCTGGTGATAGGCGATGATGGCGAGCGTCTCGATTGCGGCACGCGACAGCTTCTTGGTTTCCTTCGACCGCTTGGTCATCAGCCAGGACAGATCGATCGCGGTGCGGAAGGTCCACTTCTTGCCGACCTTCACCAAAGTGACGCCGCGCGTGGCGTATTCGGCACGCAGCCGCGTCAGCGCGTCGCGCACGTCGACCCCGGCCGGCAGCCGGCGAGCCAGTTGCGCCTCATCGAGCGGCACGGCGGACGCAAACAACAGCGCCTCGAGCAGGCGCAGTTCCTCGGCGCGCGCGCCGGGTTCGGGCGGTGGTTCGTTGTCCGCCACGATTACCAGCTTCTTGGCCACACTCGGCATCGACTCCCCCTCTTCATGCGTCGTCTCTTCATGCGCCGTCTTGCACGTCTTGCGCCGTGGGCACGGCTTCAGCCACCGCCTGCCCGGCGCCGACTCCAACCCGCTTGCGCATGAATAATGGCGAGAATGCCTGCTTCTGATGAATCTCGGCCGCGCCCTCGCGGACCAGTTCGAGCGCCGAGGCGAAGGACGAGGCGACGATGGTCGCCGCCATGGCCGGCTCGAACATGTAGCTGATGAGGAATTCGTCGATCCGCGTCCAGTCCGCGGTCTGCCCGATCAGGCGCTCCAGCGCGGCGCGGGCCTCGGCGAGCGACCACACCGTGCGCTTGGCGAAGCGCACGCGCGACAGCGTCGAATGCTGGCGCTGCGTCGTATAGGCTGTGAGCAGATCGTACAAAGTCGCCGACCATTCCGGCTCCTTGACGTCGGCAATCGGCTCCGGCGCGCCGCGGCCGAAAATGTCGCGGTTATATTGCGGCCGCTCCATCAATTTCGCCGCCAGGTCGCGGAAGGCTTCGAGGCGCTTGAGGCGATGGGCGAGCGCCAGCGCCATATCCTCGGCGCTCTGGCCCTCGACCGGGTGCAATTCGGGCAGCAGCAGGCGGGATTTGAGGTAAGCCAGCCACGCCGCCATCACCAGATAATCGGCGGCCAGTTCGAGCCGCAATTTCCGCGCCGCGTCGATATAGCTCAGATACTGGTCGGCCAGCGCCAGGATCGAGATCTTAGCGAGATCGACCTTTTGCGTGCGGGCCAGCGCCAGCAGCAGGTCGAGCGGGCCTTCGAAGCCCTCGACGTCGACCACCAGCGCCGGCTCATTTGAGGCGCGCTCGTCGCCGAGATTTTGCACGATGGTGGTGTCGAATTCGGCTTCGCTCATGCGCGTGCGACCTGTTGGGCGCCCTGCCAGAACGGCGCCAGCATCTCCTCGAACACCTTGCGGCCGGCGACCGCGTCGAACTCGCCCGGATTGCCGCGCGCGGCCAGCGCCGCATCGGCGCGCTGCGCCGCCACGCCGGTCAGGCGCGGCGAGGCGTCGGCGACCTCACGCATCTCGTCGAGCTTGCCGTTGCAATGAAGCACGACGTCGCAACCGGCCGCGATTGCGGCCCGGCTGCGCTCGCCGAGCGTGCCCGACAAGGCGCCCATCGAAACGTCGTCGCTCATCAGCAGTCCCTGGAAGCCGATAAACCCGCGAATCACTTCGCGCACCATTGTGGCCGAAGTCGTGGCCGGTGCGGTGGAATCGATGGCGGAAAACACAACATGCGCGGTCATGCCGAGCGGCAGCCGCGCCAGCGGCCGGAACGCGGCGAAGTCGGTTTGTTCCAGGGTTTCGCGGTCGGTCGTCACCACCGGCAGGCTGGCATGGCTGTCGGCTGCGGCGCGGCCGTGACCGGGCAGATGCTTGAGCACCGGCAGCACGCCGCCATTGGCAAGGCCGGCGGCGATGGCGCCGGCAAGGGCCGCCACCTTGTCCGGGGTCGCGCCATAGGCGCGGTCGCCGATCACCGGGTCGGCCTCGGCAACCGGAACATCGGCCAGCGGCAGGCAATCGACGTCGACGCCGACCGCGCGCAGATCGTGGGCGATCAACCGACCACCGAGCCGGGTAACGGCCAGACCAGTGGAGACGTCCCGATCATAGGCCGATGAATAGGCTTGTCCGGGAGGATATAGCGGCCAGTGCGGTGCCGTAAGCCGCTGCACCCGGCCGCCCTCCTGGTCGACCAATATGGGCGCCTGGCGGCCGACAAGCGAACGGAAAGAACCAGATAATTCAGTCACCTGTTTTGGATCGCTGATATTTCGCTTGAACAATATCAGGCCCCATGGCTCCGCCTCGCGGAGAAAACTGCGCTCGTCGGGGGTGATTGCGGTGCCGGATAGTCCGGAGATGAATGCGCGCGGCGCCATAGCGGCGCTTAACGTGCGCCGTCGCCGACCGTCAAGCGACGTCGGGCGAAATCAACCGAATTGCGTTCAGTTCTTCTGGATCAGGCAGCTGCCGCCCGCCGTTTTCAGGCTCTGGCAGAAACCGCTGGCGTCGGCCGAACTGGCGAACGGCCCGACCATGGCGCGGTAGTAGATGCCTTTGGCGCCGAGATCGGCGCGGCGGATGATCGGCTGGCGTCCGCTGAGCTGGCTCGGATATTGCGCCTGCAAGCTTTGGAATGCCGCCTGCGCATCTGCTTCGCTGCGCTGTGATGACAGCTGCACAGCGTAGGCTCCGCCTGCACCGCTGGTGGCAGCCGGGGCAATCCGGGCCGGCGCCGAGGCCGTCCGTGTCGGCTCGGGGCGTGCGGCCGGCGGCGCGGCCGGCGAGGCATCAGGACTCAGCGACAAAGGCGCATTGCGGCTTGGCGCGGCAGCCGCGGTTCGGGCCGGCGCGGCTACCGGCGCACGCGTTGCTGGCATCGCCGGTTCTGCATCGGCAGTCGACACCGGCGGCGCGCTGGCGAGGCGCTGGGGTGCCGGCGGCTTTGGCGCCGGCGCGGGCTTTGGTGGCGTCGCCGAGGCAACGCGCGCAGGCGGCGGAGCCGGATCGGCAGCAGCTTGCGGCTGATCGGGACGAATGATGATGGTGTGAACCTTCTTCGGCTGGTCGGGCGACGGGCTGGCGTCTGCCAAGGCGTTGCTCGACGGGCTCGCCGCCGCCGCGCCCACCGCACTCGATGCATTTGACGAGCCTGACGGACTTGACCCGCTCGGTGCAGTCGGCGGTTGCGTCTTGCTGAGATCGACCGGCTGCTCCTCGCGCGAGACAATCTTCTCGTTGCTGGCGCGATCGCCGACGCGGTCGTAAATCAACTTGTTCGATTGCGGTTCGGATTTGCTCGGCGGCACGACCTTGGTCGGCGCGGTATCGGCCTTGATCACCGGCGGCGGCGAGCTGCCCGATGTGCCGAACAGCGCGCGATAGCCGAATGCTCCGGCGGTGCCGACGATGCCGAGCGCCAGAACGGCTGCAATTGCGATGACGGTAACGCGCCGTCCGCGCGGCGGCACGTCGTCATAGGCATCCTCGCCTTGGGCCGCCGCGTCGTCCTGATAATAGGCGTTGGCATCATAGCCGGACGCGCCCTGTTGCGCGGCGTCGTAGTTGGCATTGTCATAGCCATCGTGAAATGTTTCGGGTGCGGCCGGTTGAGCGTAGCCGCCATAGCCTTGTTCAGGTGCGGCCGGCGGCGCCGAATATCCATGAGCCGGCCAGGCCTGCTCAGCACTGTGTGACGCGGGGGACGGAGCAGTCTGCGGCTGACGGCCGAATTCGGCGAACGGATCGGTCTGACCGATCAGTCGCGCCAATTCCGCCAACGGGTCGTTACCAGACGCGCCCTTGAACGAAGCACGGGGATACGGCTCGTTCGCACGATAGGATCGTGGATTGTTGTCTTCCGCCATTCGGTCCCCGGTTGGCGCAGCAGACCCAACACCGGCCAAAAGGCCATGCGGGCAACTATGCCTATCTCATTTCCGACGGCGCGGAAACGCCGAGCACTGCCAGCCCGGACGCGATCACAGTGACGACTCCTTGCACCAAGGCCAGTCGCGCTGCCGTCAGTTCTGGATCATTCTGGATAATGAAGCGTAAATGAGGCAAGTCTTTTCCACGGGTCCAGAGCGCATGAAATTCGCTCGCCAGTTCATATAGATAGAACGAAACGCGATGCGGCTCATGGGCCAGCGCCGCGGCCTCGATGAGTCTCGGATAAAGCGCGATCCGCCGCATCAGCGAAAGTTCCGTCTCATCTGCCAGCCGCTCGAGCGGCGCCGTGGCGAGAAACGCAGCGCGCGTCGCTGGGTCGGCCGGCAAATCCGGGACGAATTCGCGCGCGTTGCGAAACACGGATTCACCGCGGGCGTGGCCGTACTGCACGTAGAACACCGCATTGTCGCGCGACTGCTCGATCACCTTGGCGAGATCGAAGTCCAGCACCGCATCGTTTTTCCGGTACAGCATCATGAAGCGCACCGCGTCGCGGCCGACCTCGTCGACCACCTCGCGCAGCGTGACGAAGTCGCCGGACCGTTTCGACATCTTCACCGGCTCGCCCGCCCGCAACAGCCTGACCAGCTGCACGATCTTCACATCGAGCGCCGCCTGCCCGGCCGAGACCGCCTTCACCGCGGCCTGCATGCGCTTGATATAGCCGCCATGATCGGCGCCCCAGACATCGATCATAGTGCGGAAGTTGCGCTCGAATTTCGAGCGATGATAGGCGATGTCGGAGGCGAAGTAGGTGTAGCCGCCGTCGGATTTCTTCAGCGGCCGATCGACATCGTCGCCGAAGTCGGTGGCGCGAAACAAGGCCTGCTCGCGGTCCTCGTAATCCTCGACCGGCGCGCCTTTCGGCGGCGGCAGACGGCCCTCATAGATTTCGCCGTGCTGACGCAGCGCCGCGATGGTGTCGGCGACCTGGTCGTGACCGCCCTCGATCAGCGAGCGCTCGGAAAAGAACACGTCGTGTTTGACATTGAGCGCGGCGAGATCGTCGCGGATCATGTCCATCATCATCGCGATCGCCTTGGCGCGTACGATCGGCAGCCATTCGGATTCCGACTTGTCTTTGAGCCTTGCGCCATATTCGGCGGCGAGCGCCTCACCGACCGGCTTGAGATAATCGCCCGGATAAAGTCCATCGGGGATCGGGCCGATGTTTTCGCCGAGCGCTTCGCGGTAGCGCAAGAACGCCGAACGCGCCAAAACATCGACCTGCGCGCCGGCATCGTTGACGTAATATTCGCGGGTGACGTCGAAGCCGGCAAAGGCCAGCAGACTGGCGAGCGCATCGCCAAACACCGCGCCGCGGCCATGTCCGACATGCATCGGCCCGGTCGGATTGGCCGAAACATATTCGACGTTGATCTTTTCGCCGCGGCCGATGCCGCTGGCGCCATAGGCTTTGCTTTGAGCCAAGACCGTGCGCAGTTCGGCGATCCACGCCGACGGCTTCAGCGTGAAATTGATGAAGCCCGGTCCTGCCACGTCGGCCTTGGCGACCAGATCGTCGGCCCGCAGTTTCTCGGCGATGGCTTCGGCCAGGTCGCGCGGCTTCCTGCCGGCGTCCTTGGCCAGCACCATCGCCGCATTGGTCGCCATGTCGCCGTGGCTCGGATCGCGCGGCGGTTCGACGACGACACGGGCGAGATCCGTGCCCGCCCCAAGAATGCCGGCGCAGGCGGCACCGACGCGCGACTGCATGACGGCAAAGAGATGTTGCGGCTGCTGTTCGACGGCCATTGTGACGCTGCGGCTAACGCAATCGGGAGGCGTAGTCAAAGCGTTGTTGGCGCGGCTTTGGCGTGCAGCGCCGCCCGGTAGGCAAACACGATGGCCGGGCCAAGCGTCGTGCCGGGGCCGGGATAACTGCCCGCCATCACCGAGGCCATGTCATTGCCGCAGGCATAGAGGCCCGGGATCGCCTTGCCCGCGGTGTCGAGCACGCGCGCATCGGCGTCGGTGGCAAGGCCGCTGCTCACCGCGATATCGGCCGGCCAGACCGCAACCGCATAGAACGGCGGCGCGCCGATCGGGCCGAGACACGGGTTCGGCTGGTGCTGCGCGTCGCCGTTGAAGCGGTTGAGCTCGGTTTCGCCCTTGCCGAAATCGATGTCCAGTCCGGTTTCGGCAAAGCGATTGGTGCGCGCCACCGTCTCGCGCAGCGCCGCGGAGTCGACGCCGATCCTGCCCGCCAATTCGTCGAGCGTTTGCGCGCTCGCAAGATAGCCGTTGTCGACGAATTTCCGTGGGTTGCGATGGCCGGGATAGACGATGCCGAGACCGTATTGTCTCAGGAATGCGGCGTCGCAAACCAGATAGGCCGGGATCGACGGCACCGTCGCCTGGCTCTCGAACATCGCCAGGACGAAGTCGTGATAGGACGCCGCCTCATTGACGAAGCGCCGCCCGGCTGAGTTGACCGCGATCAGGCCCGGCTTGGCGCGATCGAGCACGAGATGCGGGAACAGGCCTTTGCTGCTATCCGGCCGCGTCGTGATCGACACCGGCGCCCATAATCCGCTGGCGCCGGCCTTGTGCGCCAGCGCCGCGCCGAGCCTTTCACCGAGTGCGACGCCGTCGCCGCGATTGCCCTCGAAGCTCAAGGAATAGCGCGGCACCGGCTGCGGCATGAAATTCTCGCGAAAGCGTTCATTGTGCGCATAGCCGCCGGTCGCCAGCACCACTTCCTTGCGGGCCTTCACCACAATATTTTCGTCTCCGACCTTCAGCCGCGCACCGGTGACGCCATTGCGGTCGCCGATCAGCTCTTCGATCGCGGCATCGAACAGGATCGGCACGCCGCGCTTGCGCAGACTGAAGAACAGCCGGGCGACCAGCGCGTTGCCCATCATCAGCCGGGTACCGCGCGGATAACGCAGGCGGTCGACGAGATAGCGCGCAAACAGCTTTACGGAATAGATGAAGTTTTTGACCGATTGGAAGCGACCGGTTAGCGGCGCGAGATCGGCCTTGCCGACCATCATGCCGCCGAACAGCATGAATTCCAGAATTGGCGCCCGGACGCGGCGGAAGTCATCGCCCAGCAACCGGCCATCGAACGGCACTGGGACAATGGCGCGGCCGGCAATGGCCGCGCCGGCCATATTGCTGCGGTAGTCTGGATGCATGCCGCACGGCAGGAACTGCACATCGGTGCGGGCGCTCAGATAATCGATCGCGGCCGGCCCGGTCTGCAGATAGGCGTCGCGCAATTCGCGATGGGTGTTCTCGCCGAGCAGTCCGCTCAGATAGGCGTCGGCCTGCGCCGCGCTGTCGTTGAACCCGGCCGCCTTGCTTTGGCTATTGTCAGGAATCCACAGCGTGCCGGCGGAGGTCGAGCCGGTGCCGCCGACCTGATCGGATTTTTCGCACAACAGGACGTCGAGGCCCTCGAGCGACGCGACCAGCGCCGCGGCCATTCCGGCCGGGCCGCCGCCGGCGACCAAGAGGTCGACTTCGCGTTGGTTGTTCATGGAATGACCCCGCGCAACTAGACCAGCTCCGGGGTCGAGGCAAAAAAGCGGCTGTGCTCGATCATCGCATAGCGATCGGTCATGCCGGCGATGTAATCGGCGATGCGGCGGGCGCGGGCATGCTCGTCATTGTCCGCGATGCCCTCGCCCCATTCCGCCGGCATGTCGGTTGGCGATTTCACGTAATGCGCGAACAGATCGCGCACGATGCTCTCGGCGTCGGCCATGATGCGGTTGACGCGCGGATGGCGGTACATGCGCGGATAGAGGAAACCTTTGATGTCGGTGTCCGCCTGCGCCATTGTCGCCGAAAAAGCGACGACCGGGCCGACGGCGTCGCGAATGGCCTCGGCGTTGCGCGGCGCCAAAGTCCGCAGCCGCTGCCTCGTTTCCGCGATCGTATCGATGATCATGCGGGTAATCAGGCCGCGCACCAGTTCATGCGTCCGCCGCGCCGGATCGAGATTGCTTTGCGACGCATCGGTTTCCCGCAACAGTTCGCCGATCAGCGGAACCTCGCCGATATCGTCGAGCGAGAACAGTTCGGCCCGCAGGCCGTCGTCAATATCATGGGCGTCATAGGCGATATCGTCGGCCAAAGCCGCGGCCTGCGCTTCGGCGCTGGCGAAGCTCCATAATTCGAGGTCCTGCTTCTGCTGATAGGCCAGGATCGCAGCCGGCACGCCGCGGTCGCGATAGCGTCCGATCGGATGCCCGTCCCGGTCAGTCAGAGGGCCGTTGTGCTTGACCAGCCCCTCGAGCGTCTCCCAGGTCAAATTCAGCCCGTCGAAGCGCGCATAGCGCCGCTCAAGCTCGGTGACGACGCGTAGGGCCTGCGCGTTGTGGTCGAAGCCGCCATGCGCCGCGAGACAGTCGTCGAGCGCGCGTTCGCCGGCGTGACCGAATGGCGGATGGCCGAGGTCGTGAGCCAGCGCCAGCGCCTCGGCGAGGTCCTCGTCGAGCCCAAGCGCACGCGCCAGCGAGCGCGCGATCTGGGCAACTTCGAGCGTATGCGTCAGCCGGGTGCGGAAGTGGTCGCCTTCGTGGAACACGAACACCTGGGTCTTGTGCGCCAGCCGCCGAAACGCGGTCGAGTGGATGATCCGGTCGCAATCGCGGCGGAAATCGTTGCGGGTCGGGCTGGCCGGCTCCGGATAGAGCCGGCCGCGGCTATGTCCGGGATCGGCGGCAAAGGCCGCCCGCTCGCAAGCGCTGTCGATCGCCATGTTTTACCTGCCCGGCAAGGCATTTTGATGCGAATTGACCTTGCGGGCCAGCGCACTTAACTATCGGTCAGGGTGCCCGGCAAGCCACCCGCCAACAGGACGTTCGACCAGACCATGACCGCCGCCGTAACCAACGACATCACCGTCAGCGCACGCGCCGCGCGCCGGATCGGCGAGATCCTCAAGGGCGAGGCGCCGGGCGCCATGCTGCGGGTCAGCGTCGAAGGCGGCGGCTGCTCGGGCTTCCAGTACAAATTCGACATCGAGCGCGCCAAGGCCGAGGACGACCTGGTCATCAGTCGCGACGGCGCCACCGTGCTGGTCGACGCGATCTCGGTCGGCTACCTCGCCGGCTCCGAGATCGATTTCGTCGATGATCTCATCGGTGCGGCGTTCAAGGTGAAAAATCCGAACGCCACCGCCTCCTGCGGCTGCGGCACCAGCTTCTCGCTGTAGTTTTCTGTCGATATTTATTCCGCCGCCACCGCCGGCGGCAGGTCGGCAATCTGCTCCTGCGGCGGATCGAGCCGGCGCTTGACCAGCCGATCGACGCGGTCGAGGTAGAGATAGATCACCGGCGTGATGTAGAGCGTCAGCAATTGCGACAGCAACAGGCCGCCGACCACGGCGACGCCGAGCGGCTGACGCAGCTCCGCGCCGGCGCCGGTGCCGAACGCGATCGGCAGCGTGCCGAAGATCGCGGCAAAGGTCGTCATCATGATCGGGCGAAAACGCAGCAGGCAGGCTTCGCGGATCGCCGCCTCCGCCGACAGGCCGACGCGCCGACGCCCGATCGCGAAGTCGATCATCATGATCGCGTTCTTCTTGACGATGCCGACCAGCATGACGATGCCGATCATCGCGATCACCGACAAATCCATCTTGAACAGCATCAGCGTCAAGATGGCGCCGATGCCGGCCGACGGCAGCCCGGAAATGATGGTGATCGGGTGGATGAAGCTCTCGTAGAGAATGCCGAGCACGACATAGGCGGCGAAGATCGCGGCGAGGATCAGCACGCCCTGGCCGCGCAATGAATCCTGGAACACCTGTGCGGTGCCCTGGAAGCCGGTATTGATGGTCGCGGGAAGATTTTCGTCGCGTTCAAGCTTTTGAATGGCATCGACCGCCTGCCCGAGCGAGAAGCCAGGCTGGAGATTGAACGAGATCGTGACCGCGGGCTGCTGGCCTTGATGGTTGATCTGCAGCGGGCCGACGCTCGGCACGAAATGCGTGACGGCCGAAAGCGGCACGGTCGTGCCGTTCGTGGTCTTCAGATAGAGCCGGTTGAGATCATTGGCGTCCTGGCGATATTTCGGCATGCTCTCGAGGATGACCTGATAATCGTTCGCCGGCGTGTAGATGGTCGCGACCTGGCGGGTGCCGAACGCATTGTACAGCTCCTGGCGCACCTGATCGACGGTCACGCCATAGACCGCGGACTTCTCGCGGTCGACCTCGATAACGATCTGCGGATTCTTGATGTAGAGATCGGTGGTGACATCGAGCAGTCCGGGAATATCCGCGATCTTGTCGCGCAACGCCGGCGCGATACCATACAGCGCGTCAGTGTCGTTCGACTGCAGCGTGTATTGATACTGGCTCTTGTTGAGCCGCCCGCCGAGATTGATGTTCTGGATGGCCTGGAAGAAGATCTGAATGCCGACCACGGTATTGGCGGTCCGGCGCAGTCGCGCGATGATCGCCGGTAGCGCGTCGCGCTCGTCGCGCGGCTTGAGCGCGATCAGGATACGGCCGCTGTTGATGACCGAGTTGGGGCCGCCGCCGCCGATCGTCGAATTCACATAAGAGACCGCCGGGTCCTGCCGGATAATATCGGCCACCTTGCGCTGGTGCTCGTTCATCGCCGCGAAAGAAATGTCGGTTTTGGCATCGGTGATGCCGACGATGTAACCGGTGTCTTCGCTCGGAAAGAATCCTTTCGGCACAGCGATATACAACATGATGGTGCCGGCGATGGTAGCAAGCGTCACGGCCAGCATGATCAATTTGGCGCGCAACACCAGATCGAGCGACCATTCATAGCCGCGCAGCATCGCTTCGAACATCCGCTCAAACATGCGCAACACGAAGTTCTGCTTTTCATCGCCGCGGTGACTCTTCAGGACGCGCGCGCACAGCATCGGGGTCAGCGTCAGCGAGACGAAGCCCGAGACGATGATCGCCACCGCGATCGACACCGCGAATTCGCGGAACACGCGGCCGACCATGCCGCCCATCAGCAATACCGGGATGAAAACCGCGATCAGTGAAAACGTGATCGAAACGATGGTGAAGCCGATCTCGCGCGAACCCTTGAGCGCCGCTTCGTACGGCCGCATGCCGCCCTCGATATGGCGCACGATGTTTTCCAGCATGACGATGGCGTCGTCGACCACGAAGCCGACCGACAGCGTCAGCGCCAGCAACGTCATGTTGTTGATCGAGAACCCGAAGGCATACATCGCCGCGCAAGTTCCGATCAACGACACCGGAACCGCGAGCGCCGGAATGATGGTGGCCGACAGCTTTCGCAGGAACAGGAAGATGACCATGATGACGAGCGTGATGGCGATCGCCAGCGTTTCCTGCACGTCCGTCACTGCGGCGCGGATCGAGGTTGAGCGGTCGATCAGCGGCTGCATTTCGATTGCAGGCGGGATTTGCGCCCGCATCGCCGGAAGCTTTTCGCGAACGCCGTCCACAACCTCGACGGTGTTGGCATCGGGCTGACGCTGGATCGCCAACACGATCGCGCGAGAGTCATTGAAGAAACTGGCGACGAGGTCGTTCTCCACGCTGTCGATGACGCGCGCCACCTCGTTGAGCTTGACCGGCGCGCCGTTGCGGTAGGCGACGATCACGTCGCGATAGTCCGCCGCCTTCAGCATCGCGCCGGTCGCGAGCAGCGTGACGCCCTCGCGCGGGCCCTGCAACGTGCCAACCGGCGTCGACGAGTTCGCCTTGGCGACAACGGTCCGGATATCGTCAAGAGGGATATTGCGCGCCGCCGCAGCGGCCGGATCGACCTGGACGCGCACCGCGAATTTCTGCGCGCCGTACACCAGCACCTGCGCGACGCCGGTCAACTGCGACAGCGTCGGCGCCAGCACGGTTTCGGCGTAATCGTCGACCGCCGACAGCGGCATGGTGTCGGACCGCATGCTGACATAGAGCACCGGGAAGTCGCCGGGATTGACCTTGCGGAACGACGGCGGCGTCGTCATCTCGATTGGCAGCCGGCGCTGCGCGACCGCAAGCGCGGTCTGCACGTCGAGCGCGGCACCGTCGATATTGCGGTTGAGGTCGAACTGCACGGTGATCTGCGTCGAGCCGAGCGACGACGACGACGACATCGACGAAATGCCGGAAATGGTCGACAGTTGCCGCTCGATCGGCGAGGCGACCGAGGCCGCCATCGTCTCCGGGCTGGCGCCCGGGAACGTTCCGGTGATCTGGATGGTCGGAAAATCGACCGCCGGCAGCGCCGCAACCGGCAACAACCGATAGGCGAATGCGCCAAACACGACCAGCGACGCTGTTATCAGCGTCGTAAGCACCGGCCGCCGGATACAGAGCTCCGAAATATTCATGGCGGCTAGCTGCCCGCGCTCTTTGCCGAGCGCGGACTGACGCGCTTTCCTTCCGCCAGCAGCAGCTGGCCGTCGGTCACGACGGTCTCGCCGCCATTCAAGCCTTCGGCAATGACGTTTTGATCGCCGAATTGGCGCTCGACCTTAACCTTACGGACCTTGGCGACGCCGTCTTCGATCACAAAAACGAAGCTGCCGGTCTGGCTCACCTGAACCGCGCTTGCTGGCACCACGACGCTGGATTCGATTCGCAGCGTCACCTGAGCCGTAACCAGGGTGCCCGGCCAGAGCAACTCATTCGCGTTCGGCATCGTGGCCCGGATCGACACCATGCCGGTAGCCGCATCGACGGTATTGTCGATCATCGTCACCTGTCCGACCGCCGGCTCGGAATTGCCCGGAACGCGGGCATCGACGGTTGCGGTTTCCGCCGCCAGCGCTCTGCGGATATCGGGCAAATTGTTCTGCGGCACCGTGAAAGTCACATAGACCGGCGCCATCTGGTTGATGGTCGCCATTGGCGGTGCGTCGGCCTGGCGGACGAAGTTGCCAACTTTGACGCTGGCCATGCTGATACGGCCCGAAATCGGGGCGCGGATCGAGCAGAAGTCGAGTTGCACTTTCAGATTTTCGAGTTGAGCGCGGTTGGATTCCGCGGTCGCGCGCGACACGTTAACGGCGGTCTGCGCGTTGTTGAGAGTGACGATCGGCGTCGCGTTGCGCGATGCCAGATCGGTATAGCGCTCGACATCGCGCTGCGCCTGCTCGAGTGCCGCCTGGGCGCCGTCGATGACGGCCTGGGTGCGCTTGATGTCCGCTTCAACCTGGCGGCAGTCGAGCGTGAACAGGAGATCGCCTCGGTTAACCCGCGCGCCGTCGGCAAAATGCACGGCGGTGATGGTGGTATCCGCACGCGGCTTGATCGCGACGCTGGCGATCGGCGTCACGGTGCCCAGTGCATCGATCTGCACCGGCACGTTCTTCCGTTCGGCCTTGGCGACCTCGACCGGCACCGGCCGCTCGGCCGGTGCGCGCGCCGACTGGCCATCGGCACGACTGAAGACGCCGCGCGCAAGCACGACGGCAGCAATCAGGGCGAACAGCGCCGCCCCAAACAGCCACTTCCGCTTTGTCATTCGTAGCAATCGGCCCGGACCGTCTTAAACCCCTATCCGGACGCTCCCTTACTCTGGATTATGTTCACAGCTTGCAGATGCTGCTTCGCCGGCCTTCCTACCACAATGCCGGCGGACGGTGCACCCCCGCCGCAAGACTGGTAAACACCCGCAGGATCCAAATCGGCCAAAACCCATGCGAATTGCGACCTGGAATGTCAATTCGGTTCGGCAACGCCTCGACAATGTGCTGGCGTGGCTCGCGGAATGCGCGCCGGACGTGGTCTGCCTGCAGGAAATCAAGTGCGAGACCGCCGCCTTCCCGCGGGAGCCGTTCGAGCGGCTTGGCTACAACCTCGCGGTCCACGGCCAGAAAGGCTTCAACGGCGTGGCCTTGCTGTCGAAATATCCGTTCGACGAGGTGTCGCACGGCCTGCACGGCGACGAGGCCGATATCCAGGCGCGGTTTCTCGAGGCGGTGATCTCGACGAAGACCGGCTGCGTGCGAGTGGTGAGCCTCTATCTGCCCAATGGCAACCCGGTTTCTACCGAGAAATATACCTATAAACTCAAATGGATGGATAGACTTATTCAGTTTTCACATGAGCGACTGAAACTGGAGGAGCCGCTGGTCCTAACCGGCGATTTCAACGTCATTCCGGCGGTGGTGGACGCCCAGCGACCGGCAGCATGGGTGAATGACGCCCTCTTTCTCCCAGCGACGCGGGAAAGGTTTCGCGCCCTGACCGATCTCGGCCTGACCGACGCCATCCGCGCCGTCACCGACGCCGGCGATCTCTATACGTTCTGGGACTACACGGCGGGCGCCTGGGCGAAGAACGACGGCATCCGCATCGATCATATCCTGCTGTCGCCGCACGCCGCCGACCGGCTCAAGACCGCCGGCATCGACAAGCATGTCCGCGGCTGGGAGAAACCGTCGGACCACGTCCCGGTTTATGTCGATCTAGATTTCGAGCCGCGGTAGGTCGCCCAGCTATTCGCGCCGGTTGGCCATCCAGCGCTGCAGATAGACCAGCGCCACCGCCCGCTCATCCTCGGTCGCCTGCTTGAAGGCGCTGTCATAAAGCTTGGTGATCCAGACCTGGTCGGCGGTCGCCGCGTCCTTGGCCAAGGTCAGCCACATCAGCCCGCGCGCCGCCTGCCGCGGCACCGCCTCGCCTGAGAACAGCATGGTGCCGAGCAAGGCCTGGGCCTGGTTCTGCCCCTTGTGCGCCGAGAGCCAGAGCCAGCGCGCCGCCTGCTTGGCATCGCGCGGCGCGCCGGCGCCGTCGAGATACAGCCGGCCGAGATAATATTGCGCGTCGGGATCGCCGAAATAGGACGCCGCATAGGCGAACATCTCGCGCGCACGCTCCGGATCGGCCTTCACATTCGTCTTGGGAATGCCGTCGAGATAATAATGGCCGAGCGCGACAAAGGCGTTGGCGACGAAGCGCGCCTGCGGGGTCGCCGGATTGTCGTCGGCATGGCTGTCGGCGATGCTGCGGAAATATTCGAAGGCGCGCAGGTCGTCGCGCGGCACGCCGTCGCCTTCGGCATACATGCGGCCGAGCTTCCACTGCGCCAGCGCGTGGCCGTTCTCGGCGGCGTATTGCAGCGACACCACGGCCTTCTCGGTCTCGCCGGTCTTCAGCGCGTTCTGGCCGTAGCGGAACGCTTCCATCGGCGTGCGCTGGTCGGTCGACTTGGTGCCGTCGAACGCCAGGGCCGGCGCCGCCGCGAAAGCGAGCGCAACCGCCGCGATCAGCAATGCGAGCCTAGGCGTCCGCATAGCATTCCTTCTCGGCCGCGCCGCCCGGATGCGTCACCGCGCCCTTCACCGCCGGCCCGACCTGCTGGGCGTATTTCCACAGATAGCCGGAGCCGTAATTGGTCTCGCGCGGCTTCCAGCCGGCCTTGCGTTTCGTGAGTTCGTCATCGGACAGATTCACGTTGATGGTGCCGGCGACGGCGTCGATCGTGATGATGTCGCCGTCCTTCAGCAACCCAATCGGGCCGCCGACCGCCGCTTCCGGCCCGACATGGCCGATGCAGAAGCCGCGCGTCGCGCCGGAGAAACGGCCGTCGGTGATCAGCGCCACCTTGCCGCCGGTGCCCTGGCCGTACAGCGCCGCCGTGGTCGAAAGCATTTCGCGCATGCCGGGACCGCCGCGCGGACCTTCGTAGCGGATGACGAAAACATCGCCTTCCTTGTATTTCCGGTTCTTCACCGCCTCGAAGCAGGCCTCCTCGCCGTCGAAGCAGCGCGCCGGGCCGGAGAACTTCAATTCGGTCATGCCGGCAACCTTCACGATCGCCCCATCGGGCGCGAGGTTGCCTCTAAGCCCGACCACGCCGCCAGTCTTGGTCAACGGCTTGTTGGCCGGATGCACGACGTCCTGCTTGTCGTTCCACTTCACCGATTTCATGTTCTCGGCCATCGTGCGGCCGGTCACGGTCATGCAATCACCGTGCATGAAGCCGTGATCGAGCAGCGTTTTCATCAGCAACGGAATGCCGCCAGCCTCGAACATGTCTTTGGCGACATAACGGCCGCCCGGCTTCAAATCTGCGACATAAGGAGTCTTTTTGAAGATTTCGGCGACGTCGAACAGGTCAAACTCGATGCCACACTCATGTGCGATCGCCGGCAGGTGCAGCGCGGCATTGGTCGAGCCGCCGCTGGCGGCAACGACCGCCGCCGCATTCTCCAGCGATTTCCGGGTCACGATGTCGCGCGGCCGGATGTTCTTGGCGATGAGTTCCATCACCATCTCGCCCGCGGTCATGCAGAAGGCGTCGCGGATCTCGTAAGGCGCCGGCGCGCCCGCCGAATAGGGCAGCGCCAGGCCGATCGCTTCCGAAACCGTGGCCATCGTGTTCGCCGTGAACTGCGCGCCGCAGGCGCCGGCCGACGGACAGGCGACGTGTTCCATCTCGTCGAGATCTTCGTCCGACAGCGCGCCGACCGAGTTCTTGCCGACCGCCTCGAACATGTCCTGCACGGTGATTTGCTGGCCGCGGAACGTGCCGGGCAGAATGGAACCGCCGTAGATGAAGATCGACGGCACGTTCATGCGCACCATCGCCATCATCATGCCCGGCAGCGACTTGTCGCAGCCGGCGAGGCCGACCAGCGCGTCATAGCCGTGGCCACGCATCGTCAGCTCGACCGAATCCGCGATCACCTCGCGCGAGGGCAGCGAGGCGTACATGCCGGCGTGCCCCATAGCGATGCCGTCGGTGACGGTGATGGTGCAGAACTCGCGCGGCGTGCCGCCGGCGGAGGCGACGCCCTTCTTGACGGCCTGCGCCTGGCGCATCAGCGAGATGTTGCAGGGCGCGGCCTCGTTCCAGCAGCTCGCCACCCCGACGAAGGGCTGGTGGATCTGCTCTTTGGTCAGACCCATCGCGTAGTAATAGGAACGATGCGGCGCGCGGGCCGGCCCCTCCGTCACGTGGCGGCTGGGCAGTCGGGACTTCAAACTGGTCTTGGCGTCCATGTCGGTCTTCAGGCCCCCCGGCCCTATATTCACAGGCCGTTTTTGGCATTTCCCCAATTTGCGCTCTTATCGGCGGCAAAAATCGGAGGCTGCGCAAACGGCTTGCGAAGCCCCCGATCAAGGCAAAGCGTATGGCCAAATCGCGGCATGGCCGAGGTCAACGGCGTATAAACGCCAAATCTTCCTAATCTGTTGCAGCCGAGACACAGCCGAATGCCCCTGCCCCGCAGGCTCAACCGCCGATTTTTCGACCGTTCGGTGCATGACGTAGTGCCGGACCTTATCGGTGCGACGTTGCTGGTCGATGGCTGCGGCGGCGTGATTGTCGAGGTCGAGGCCTATCACCACACCGATCCCGCAGCGCACAGTTACGGCGGCCGGACCGAGCGCAATGCGGTGATGTTCGGACCCCCGGGTTTTGCCTATGTCTATCGCTCCTACGGCATCCACTGGTGCCTCAATTTCGTCTGCGAGGCCGATGGCTCGGCCAGCGCGGTGCTGATCCGGGCGCTTGAGCCGGTCGAAGGGCTCGCCAAAATGCGGCGCCGCCGCGGCCTGACCGAGGTGCGGCAGCTCTGCTCCGGCCCCGGCAAGCTCGGCGAGGCGCTCGGCATCAGCCGCACGCTGAACGGACTGCCGCTCGACCGGGCTCCGTTCGAGCTGCGCGCCCGCGCCGCCGAGCCGGACATTGTCGCCGGTGTCCGCATCGGCCTCACCAAGGCTGTGGATAAACCGTGGCGCTATGGGCTGAAAGGCTCGCCGTTCCTGAGCAAGCCATTCCGGTAAAGCTTGCGGCCGCTTTATGTGGAGTCATTGCTGGCAGAGCGATGCAATCCCTCCATCTGTCATCACCCGCGGAAGCGGGTGATCCAGTAATCACGGCGACGAATTTTGCCATCCGAGTCATTGCATACTGGATCGTCCGCTGGAGCCTGCGCCCGCGCAGGCGGGTGCGGACGATGACAACTGGACAAGCTTCGCCACCCCTATTGTTTGCGGCGCGGGGTACGCCGTCGTCCTGCCCCGCTCGGCGGGGCGACTTCCTTCTCCCCTCCGCAATAGCGAAGGGAATGGAGCGCCGGCTGGCGCACCAAAATTCAGACGCCTTGCGGCGCCGCGCGCCTTGCGATCGGCACGCTCGCCACCCGGCGCTCCATTGGCGGTTTTGCATCGCCGGCTTGCGCCGCAGATACAGGCTCCAGGCCCGCGCTTCCGGGGACTTGGGCTCCTCGGGAGTTACCCGGCTCGCCCTGTCCTCGTCCAGCGAGCTCCTCGCAGACCGGTCCTAGTGCCGGTCGGGCGGAGTCCCGGGGCCTCCCGAGGGCAGGTTTGCGAAACCTGGGCGCGGGCGCCGCATCCGATCCCGCCATCAGAACGCCTCATGACGGCGATTATCCCGGACTTGACAGAAGCTCTCTGACATGACAATATCCTCCCATCAGAGGGAGAGCCGTCATGGCGAAGCGACCGAAGCCAGTTCACCAGATGACCAGTGCCCAGTTCGAGGCCAAGTTCGTCGATGAGCAAGATTGCCGTACCTATTTGATCGCCCGGCGCTGGCCGAACGGTGTGCGCTGCCCGCGCTGCGGTAACGCCAAGGTCTATGCGCTGGCTTCCGGTTTCCATTGGCAGTGCGAAGCTTGCACCGAGGACGGTTATCGCTTCTCCGGTATTGCCGGGACCATTTTTGAGAACACGAACAAGCCGCTACGCGATTGGTTCAAGGTCACTCACTTGATGCTCACTAGCAAAAAGGGAATGAGCGCCCTTCAAATCATGCGCTACATGGGCTTCGGCAGTTACAAAACCGCTTGGGGCATGTGCCACAAAATCCGCGCCGCACTTGTCGAGCCTGAAACCAAACTTGGTGGCATCGTTGAAATTGATGAGACATGGGTAGGCGGCAAGGCCTACAACAAGCACGGCAAGCGCAGTCACGGCGGTCGGGGCGGCGCTGGTTCTGGCAAGGTTCCAGTTATGGGCGCAGTCCAACGCAAGGGCAACGTGATCGCGCGCGTTCTCAATAAGGTCACGCGCGAAAACGCGGAGTGGTTTGTCCGCGAAATGATTTCCGACAAGGTGAGCCTGATCGCAACTGATGAGGCGCGCGTCTATAACAGCATCAAGGGCATGGGCCTGCCACACGGCAGCGTAAATCATCAGCAAGGCCGCTACGTTATCGGCGCAATCCATACGAACACGATTGAAGGCTTCTGGAGTATCTTCAAGCGCGGCATCGTCGGCAGCTATCACAAGGTCAGCAAAAAATATCTGCCGCTGTACGTTGCGGAATTTCAGTTCCGCTACAACAACCGCTTCAACGCCGACATTTTCGGAAGCGCGATTGAAGGATGCTAATGTCAGCACTCCGGGTCATAGCAATAGCAACGGCCACATGGTTTTTGCTTGAAATTGCGCGTGAACTCGGCGGTCGCACAACACTTTGGATAGTTGGCCTATCGCTTCTTTTTGCTGGAGGCCTTGCGCTTTTTCGGTTGAGAAAAAAGGTCTGACTGTTTTGCGTTTTTGTGGATGCGAACAACCTTGTTGATAATTCGATGCTTGGGGGTCCACACACCGCCGGCAAATTCCTCGATTGTGTCCACCTTTGCCGTGATCTGAATATTCTCCTTCATTGGCAGTTTTCGTTTGCCGAGAAAAATATCGGAAAGAAATTTATCGTCGGCCATTAGATAGCTGAACTCTCCCAACGGGGAGCGAAACCGCCAAACGCGGTTAGCTAGCAGCAAAACGGGGCTAATCAGCGTTAGCCTTTCTGTTGTAGGGGTGACCCGGCTGTTCGGCGTCGTTTCAACTGCTTGTACAATGCCCGCGCGAATAGGAAATTCTGACCGCGGAATTGGCGCGTCTGGTTTTTCATCTGGCTTGGTGACCGCCCCTACGCTTTCTATGACTGGATCGCGGTCGAGCTGCTTGTACATTTCTTGAATTGGCTCTTTCGCAATGCGACCGCTCTGAATGTTAGTTACGGCCTTTGCGATCCGATCAACATCGTGATCGGACAACTCCTGGCGCTGCTCCGGCAAGAGCAGCCGATCAATCAATTTCCCGACGCTGTAGGTTCGGAGATCGGCAGCGAGGGTTAGGGCGACCGTGCACACGACGGTTATCAGCGTATTTCTAGCGGCATCAGCCGACCGGAGGCTTCGGAGAATGGCCTTAAGTTTCAGGCTTCCCTCGGTCCCGCTATCAAATTCAATGCGAATTTCGAGGCTTGGATCGAGAATAAAAGCAATCTCTCGGACGGCATCGGAAAATGCCGCCGCCGAAAGGCCCACGACTTCAAGATCGGCTCTCTTACCGGGCTCAAGGCCCAAATACAGCGTGATCGTTTCTTGCACCGGCACCTCCCCTCAGCCCTAGGTAGTGTAGGGGAACTTGGGGTACCTATGCTAGTTCTGTCAAGTAAGGGATAATCGCCCTCATGACAGCGCCCCTTCGCGGATCGGACGATGCGGAATATAATCCCAATTATATCCTTGACTCCACAAACCACATAGGCTAGTGTTTCCTTATCGAATTGAGGAATTGTAGCCATGAATAACGCCTTCACCGCCGACCATTTTCAGACCCCCGAACTGGCGAGGGCATGGCTCGAAAAGCAGCGTTGGCCCGATGGCCCGGTCTGCTCGCATTGCGGCGTCGTGAACCACTGCTATCCGAATAAGGCAAAACCGGGGTATTTCCGCTGCGCCGAGCCGGAGTGCCGCAAGGATTTCACGGTCACGACCGGGACGCTGATGGAGCGCAGCCATATCGCGCTCAACAAGTGGCTGATGGCCTTCTACATGATGTCGTCCAGCAAGAAGGGTGTCTCGGCGCATCAGCTTCATCGGGCGCTAAACGTGACCTACAAGGCCGCGTGGTTCATGTGCCACCGTATTCGCGAGGCCATGCGCGATGGCGGCTTTACCGGCTCTGGCCCGCTCGGCGGCGAAGGCAAGATCGTGGAGGCCGACGAGACCTATTTCGGCAAGATGGAAGAGCCGCGTGTCTCTCCGGCTCGCAGAGGGCGTCCGTACAAGGTCGGCTCACGCGGGCCGCGCGACAAACGCCCGATTATTGCGCTGGTGGAGCGCGGTGGCCGCGTCCGCACGTTCCATGTCGCGGTTGCCGACAAGGAAACGGTGCAGGGCATAGTCGTGGATAACATCGCGCGCGAGAGCCGCTTGCACACGGACGAAAGCAAACTCTATTTCGGCGCGGACCAGCACTTTGCCACCCACGAGACGGTGAAGCATTCGGCCAAGGAATACGCCCGCGGCGACGTGCACACCAATTCGGCGGAAGGCTATTTCTCGATTTTCAAACGCGGCATGAAGGGCGTCTATCAGCACTGCAAGGAAAAGCACCTTCACCGTTATCTGGCCGAATACGATTTCAGGTACAATCACCGCGTCGCGCTCGGCTATTCCGACATTGACCGGACCAAAGTGGCGATCAGCCGCATCGGCGGCAAGCGCCTGATGTATCATCAAACTCACTGAGCCGGATTTCAGTTTTCACGAAAAGCGGATGCGGAAGCGGCGACGCTGGCGGAAACGCCCGCCGCGCCCGTGGTCGCGCGGCGGCAAACAGCTAGACCTATTCAATCGAGACGATGAGGGCCGGGAGTGACCCCGGCCCTCTTTTCGCTATCCTAGTAGCTGCCAAGCAACCTAGGAGCGAAACAATGTCCCCGCAACGAGATGATGTGCTGAAGAAGATCGAATATGTAGTGAACGGATTGGCTGCCGAATTAACTGCACAAAAAACAATCCTTCAACTTCTTGTGGCTCATATGTTGGTCGCTACTCCGATGCTGGCGCAAGAGACCGCCGCCCAATTGAAGATGGATGTGATGGACGTTCTGCGGCGCTCTCCCGGCCTATCGGATCAAGCGGCCGATAGGCGCGTTGTAGAACTTCAGCTAGAGCACGCAGATCGTTTTTTTCGGGAGCTGTCAGTGGCCGTCGCGGCAATGAAAAATACGGCCGGACAAAATGGGCATCACTAGACATGACAAGCGCCTCCGTTGCGCGTATAAGAGCTACGCGCAAGGGCACTTGCGGTTCTGTCTTACGGCTCGGCTGCAACCGAGCCGTTTCTATTTATCCCATTAGTGCTAGCAAAATGAAATAGGCCGCCAACTGACGCGGCCTAATGCTTCGTCTCTTGCGGGCCGGGATCGGCTTCTGATTCGGGAAGGCTGATGTCCATCGTGAGACCGGCGGCCTTGTGTTCGGCAAGCCGGAGATAATCAGCGGCGAGTTGCTCTAGTTGTGCTCTCACTTTGGGATCGCGCTCTTTTATCGCCATAGCCGAGAGATCAGCGGCCTTGGCACGACATTCGACGGATGATGGCATTTCCATTTCCTAAGTTCGGATTGGAGTATGCCACGAAACAGGGGCTCACTCATAAATTCAAAATGGACAGTACCTACCGACCGTGACGCTCAGCCTGTTCGGCCAACTCGCGCCAGAACGCCGCAAGGTCTGTATAGACTTGCTTAGTCTCGGCACCTTTCGCCCTACGCGCCTTCTCGTCGGCCTCTTTGGCCCGTTTTCGATACTCGTCGGCTTTCGTGACCATCAGACAATAAACGCCATCCTGGGCTGGGCGTTCTGCCTGATACCAGACGCTTCACGAATCGTTGTAAGGGCCCTTAAGCAGCCTTGATTTTGCGGCGCTTCTTCGATTGCGCCGGCACTCCCTTCGGCCCCATACTTTTGATCGGCTTGGGCGGGGATTTCAGCGCCACTTGAACTAGCGCCTTGAAGCGCCGTTGCGACTCGCGCTCGCCGTATTGGTCATGTTCTCGCGCCATGAATGATCCTATCACAAGAGAAGAGTACGAAAAAGCGTCCGACCAAATTCATCTTGAGATTGGCCGGGCGATTACAGAGTGGTCCATCGTCGAGCAATGGCTTTTTCATGTCTACGCTCGACTAGTCGGCATGGGCGGCGCGATTCCTGTTGGTCTTTCAACCTCGTTTGACGAGGTAAGAAGCTTCGAAACCCGTCTATCCATGGTTACTGCACTCATCGCGCATTCTGGCTATGTCCCGGAGATTCGAAAGGTGCACCTCGCCCGCTGGAAACCGCTGCGCAGGAAATTGCAGAAACTCAATCAAAAAAGAAACTCCGTCGCACACGGGAGCATCATTTCACGCCGGCCAATCTCGCAAGGGCCACCCGTTGCCAAGCCGGTTTGGGTTCCGTTCTACGAAAACCATGGGTACAGGCTCTTCAAATCCGATCCCGCTAACCGAACCCCAGGTTTTACCGAAATGACCGCTGAAGATATTGCAGGGATCAGAAAGCTATTCTTTCAGGCGGTCCAAGAACTCGCGGAGTTTTTCAGGATCAATTTTTCTCAAAGCCGCGTCTAAAACCATTTCAGCGACCTCGCAGCGTTCGCTATGCGAACTATAGCCGCGGGTTTCGTCTTGAACCAAACATCCCTCTAAAGTGTCGGCTCCTGCGCCAATCATATCGAGCGTGATCTCAGGTCTGGGCGCGCCAGCGTCCGCGCGGTGCTTTAAGTCGCCCATGGCGATCACCAGCGCCGGGAAATTGGCAAAATTGCATCTAGGCCCGAAACGCTCCAAAACCTACATTTTGGGCCTTGTGGAGTCAAGGACATATTTGGGAATATAATCCTAGAGCATGATTGTCAAGAGGCTGTTCAACCTCCGCTCATTCCCGCGGAAGCGGGAATCCAGCCCTTGCAGAATTCCCGGCCGAAGAACTGGGTCCCCGCTTTCGCGGGGACGGGCGGGTTAAGGGCCCGCCTTCCGTGAGTCACGCCGCGCCCTTGAGCCGCTCCAGCGCTTCGAGAATCTTGGCCTTGCGCGCCACCGCCTCCTCGCGCTTTTCCTTTTCTTCCTCGACGATCTCTTCCGGCGCGTTGGCGACGAATTTCTCGTTGGCGAGCTTGGCGTCGACGCGCTTGATGTCGGCGTCGGCCTTCGCCATCTCCTTGTCGAGCCGGGCGCGTTCGGCGGCAAGATCGATCACGCCCTTGAGCGGCAGCGCCGCCACTTCGCCGCGCACCAGCAATTGCACCGAGCCCTGCGGCGCGCCTGCCGCGAAGGAAATCTCGGACACCCGCGCCAGCCGCTTGATGAACTCGGCCCAGCGCGTGGCGCGCGCCTGCGTTTCCGCCGTGGCGACCAGCAGCAGCGGAATCGGCGCGTTGATGTTCATCTCGGCCTTCACCGAACGGATCGCGGTGATCAGATCGATGAGCCAGCCAATTTCGGCTTCGGCCATGGCGTAGTCTGAAGAGACGACGAATTTGAATATGTCGCCCGAGCCCAGCCGGTCCGACCACTCCGCAAGAGCCAACATCGTGGCCCGCTCAGAGGTAACCGCCCATAGTTCTTCGGTGATAAACGGCATGAATGGATGCAAAAGCTTGAGTATTTCGTCGCGCGCCCAAGCAACCATGGCTCGGGTTTCGCTCTTTGCTTCACCCTCAGCACCAAGCAGCACCGGCTTCGCGAGCTCTAAATACCAATCACAATAGATATTCCAAACGAAGCGATAGGCTTCGCCAGCGGCTTCGTTAAAGCGGTATGCCTCGATAGCTTGCGAAACTTCGTGCACTGCTTTGGCGGTTTCTCGCGCAATCCATCGATTGAGAATTTCTTTCGCCGATGTTGGATCAAAGCCATCCGGCACCGCGCACCCGTTCATCTCAGCGAACCGCGCCGCGTTCCACAGCTTGGTCGCAAAATTGCGGTTGTTCTCGACGTCCTGCGGCCCGAGCCTGATATCGTGGCCCGGCGCGACGTTGCGCATCAGAGTGAAGCGCAGCGCATCGGCACCGTACTCGTCGATGACGCCGAGCGGATCGACCACGTTGCCCTTCGACTTCGACATCTTGGCGCCGGAGGCGTCGCGCACCAGACGGTGGATGTAGACGTCGTGGAACGGAATCTGAGGACGCCCTTCGGCGTCCTTCATGAAATGCAGACCCATCATCATCATGCGCGCGACCCAGAAGAAGATGATGTCGAAGCCGGTAACCAAAGTTGAGGTCGGATAGAAGCGCTTGAGCTCCGGCGTGCTGTCGGGCCAGCCCAGCGTCGAGAACGGCCACAGCGCCGAGGAGAACCAGGTGTCGAGCACGTCCTCGTCGCGCGTGAGCGGCGCTGCCTTGCCGTAATGTTTGCCGGCTTCGGCCTGCGCTTCCGCCTCGGTCTGCGCCACGAACACCTTGCCGTCAGGCCCATACCACGCCGGAATCTGATGGCCCCACCAAAGCTGGCGCGAAACGCACCACGGCTGGATGTTCTCCATCCAGTCGAAATAGGTCTTCTCCCAGTTCTTCGGGATGAAATTGGTCTTGCCGTCGCGCACCGCGGCGATCGCCGGCTTGGCGAGTTCGTGCGCGTTGACGTACCACTGGTCGGTCAAATACGGCTCGATCACCGCGTTGGACCTGTCGCCATGCGGCACGACGTGGGTGATGGTCTCGATCTTCTCGACCAAACCAAGCGCCTCGAGATCGGCGACGACGCGCTTGCGCGCCTCGTAGCGGTCGAGGCCCTGATATTGCGGCGGGCAATTCTCGTTCATCGCCGCTTCCGGCGTGAACAGATTGATCAGGCCGCCATTCTTCTGCCGCTTGAAGTAATCCTGGTCGCGGTGGCGCGACCAGACTTCGAAATCGTTGAAGTCGTGCGCCGCGGTGATCTTGACCGCGCCGGAGCCCTTCTCCGGATCGGGATATTCGTCGGCGATCACCGGAATCAGCCGGTTGGCGAGCGGCAGTGTCACCAGCTTGCCGACCAGGTGCTTGTAGCGCTCGTCACCGGGATGCACCGCGACCGCGCCGTCGCCAAGCATGGTCTCCGGCCGCGTCGTGGCGATCACCAGAAACTTGGTTGGATCGTCGGCCAGGGGATAGCGGAAGTGCCACATGTGGCCCTTGGTCTCGACCTGCAGCACTTCGAGATCGGAGATCGCGGTGAGCAGCTTCGGGTCCCAATTGACCAGCCGCTTGTCCTTGTAGATCAGCCCTTCGCGGTACAGCTCGACGAACACTTTGAGCACTGCCTTCGACAGGCCTTCGTCCATGGTGAAGCGCTCGCGCGACCAGTCGCAGGAGGCGCCAAGGCGCTTGAGCTGGTTGACGATGGTGCCGCCAGATTCTTCCTTCCACTCCCAGACCCGCTTGATGAAGGCCTCGCGGCCCATGGCGCGGCGGCCGGGCTGCTGGCGCTCCATCAACTGGCGCTCGACCACCATCTGGGTGGCGATGCCGGCATGATCGGTGCCGGGCTGCCACAGCACGTCCTTGCCGCGCATGCGCTCGAACCGGCACAGCACGTCCTGCAGCGTGTTGTTGAGCGCATGGCCCATATGCAGCGAGCCGGTGACGTTGGGCGGCGGGATGACGATGGCGTAAGGCTTGGCGGCGGCGCGCTCCGGCCGGCCGGCGCGAAATGCGCCCGCCTGCTCCCAAGCCTGGTAGATGCGGCCCTCGACCTGCGCGGGCTGATAGGTTTTGTCGATCATCGCTGTATTGCTTGCACCGTTGGCGCGCTAGAAAGCCTACCGCAGCAACGAGAGTCAACGTGTCAGCGCCGGAACCCGCAAAGCCCAAGGCCGACCAGCAACTCACCATCGCCATCGCGCTGATGGCGATGGCCGCCTTCGCCAGCGGATTTTCGCTGCGGCTGTCCGATCCACTGTTGCCGCAGGTCGCGCTCGAATTCGGCACCAGCGTCGGCGCCGCCTCCGCCATCGCCACCGCCTATGCGATTCCCTATGGCCTGACCCAGGCCTTTGCCGGGCTGTTCGGCGACCGGTTTGGCAAATGCCAGGCGGTGGCGGCGACCTGCGCGCTGTCATGCCTGCTGGTGCTGCTGTGCGCGTTCTCGCAATCGCTGCCGCGGCTCACCATCGCCCGTTTCATCTGCGCCCCCGCCGCGGCCACCATCGTGCCGCTCGGCATGGCCTTTGTCGGCGATGTCGTGCCCTATGAGCGGCGGCAAACCGTGCTGGCGCGGTTTCTCGCCGGGCAGATGACCGGCATGATCGCCGGCCAGATTGCCGGCGGCATTATCGGCGACCATTTCGGCTGGCGCACCGCGTTTTTCGTGCTGGCGGCGGTTTTCGCGCTGGCCGGTGGCGCGCTGATGAGCCAGTTCGGCCACAATCCATGGACCCGCCCGCTGCGGCGTGCTGGCGAGAGCAGCCTCGGCTTCATCGCCGACTACCGCAAGCTGTTCGCCAGTCCATGGGCGCGCTTCCTCTGCCTCGCCGTGTTCGTCGAGGGCGCGATCTTCTTCGGCGGCTTCACCTATGTCGCCGCCTATATGAATGCGCGGTTCGGGCTGAGCTTCTCGGTCATCGGCCTGGTCGTTGCCGGCTTCGGCGTCGGCAGCGTACTCTATGCGGGCGCGGTGCAGCGCCTGGTCCATCATCTCGGCCAGCGCGGCCTGGTGATCGGCGGCGGCATCGTGGTCATGCTCGGCTACCTCGCGCTCGCCGCCGCGCTCGGCTTTGGCTACTACATGCTGCACAATACGTTGCAGACCAACGCCACGCAGATGCTGCCGGAAGCGCGCGGCACCGCCATGGCGGGATTTTCCTCGGCGCTGTTTCTCGGCCAGAGCGCCGGCGTCACCATCGCGGCGCCGATCTTCGACCGTGCCGGCGCCGTGCCGGTCTTCATCCTGGCGGCGGCGTTATGGCCGATGCTGGCGGTGTGGATCACGCGGCAACTCGATCGCCGCTAGCTACGCGCGGTCAGCCGCGCCCGCGCGACACGCGCTCGATCTCGGCGCGCACGATGCGCTCCACCAGCCCCGGCAGGTTGTCGTCGAGCCAGCCTTTGAGCATCGGCCGCAGCATTTCCTTGACCAAGTCTTCCAGCGTGCGGGCATTGTTGCCGAGCACGGTGTTGGCGAGCGAGTTGAACGCATTATCGACCGCGGCCGCCGTCGTCATCGACAGCAGCGAGCGGTCGGGCGCGCTCTGCACAAACTGCTTGCGGGCTTCCTCGGCGACGCGGACGGCCGGCTCCGGCGCCGGCGTCTCCGCCGCCCGGTCGGAGAAAATCACGTCGGGTTCGCCGTCAATGGTGCGGAAATTTGTCGACGGCGCCGGCGCCGCCATGGCCTCGGTAAGATCGAGCACATCGGCTGGCGGTGGCGCCTTGACCTCGGCAGCGGGCGGCGCCGGACGTGGCGGCGGCGCGACCGGACGCGGCGGCGGTGCCGGCACCGGTACCGGCGCCGGTCGTTCCGCAATCACGGCGGCGGCCGCCGGCGCGGTTTCAGCAGCCTTTGGCTTGCCGGCATCATCGTCCGCGATGATCCTGCGGATCGAGGCCAGAATCTCCTCCATTGAGGGTTCTTGTGCCTTCGCCGGCTGGCTCATTGCCGATACCCCGTCCTGACAACCCGAACTCGCGCGAACGAATCGCGCGAATCAATCATCCCCGCAGAGTTTATACGCCAGCCGGCAGCTTTTGTGGCAGTTGCAGCATCGGCGGCGGGCGGCACTGTGGACAGGATCAGCGGCCGTCGGGCGTGCGAACCCCGATCCAGGCGTCGCGCACCTGATGATAGTGAACCTGCGCGTCATAGGTCGGGACCGAGAGCCCGAGCGTGCCTGGCGACAGACGGCCGACCGCCGCGAGCAGCGTGTAGGACGCCACCACCCGGTCGCGCTGCGCGCTGACCAGGGCGACCCGCGCATTGACCAGTTCCTGCTGGGCATTGAGGACATCGAGCGTGGTGCGCTGGCCGACGCGGGCCTCTTCGCGCACGCCGTTGAGCGCGATCTCGGCGGCCTGCACCTGCGCCTGGGTGGCCTCGATATTGGCCTTGGCGGCGTCGAGCTGGCCCCAGGACTGCACAATGGTCTGGCGCACCTGGTCGCGCGCGGTATCGAGGTCGATGCGCCGCTGGCCCAAAGTCTCCTTGGCCTGGCGAATGGCGGAGTATTCCGCGCCGCCCTGATAGAGCGGCATCGTTGCGACGGCGAGGACCTGAGTGCTGACGGTCTCGATCTGGGTGAGCGAACTCATCAGGTTCTTCTGCACGCTGCCCTGCAGCGACAGGTTCGGATAGAGCGCGCCTTCGGCAACCTTGACCTGCAACAGGGCGCCGTCGACATTGTATTGAGCCGTCAGCACCTGAGGATGCTGCGCATTGCCGGCGCCGACGGCATCGACCTGCGTGCGCGGCGAAAACCGGTCGACCGGCGTCGCGGCTGTCAGGCGCTGCGGGTCCTTGCCGATTACCTGACGATAAATGGCGGCCGAGGTTTTGTAATTGGCTTCCGCGGTGAGCACCGCCGAGCGGCCGGCAGCGAGGCGGGATTCCGACTGCGCGACGTCGGTGCGCGTCACTTCGCCGACATTGAAGCGGTCGCGGGTCTGGCGCAGCTGCTCTTGCAGCACCTCGACGTTGCGCCGTTGCAGGTCGAAGATCGCCGTGTCGCGCAGCAGATTCATGTAGGCGGTGGCAGCGTTGAGCAGCACGGTCTGTTCGGTCGTGCGCAAACTCTCGCGCGCAGCGAAGACCTGGCTTTCGGCCTGCCGGGTGCGGTTCGATGTCTGAAAGCCGTTGAACAGGGTCTGGGTCGCGGTGATGCCGTAGGTGACCGGCGTCACCGTGCCGTTGAGGTTGACGTACGGATTGGTCGAACCGACGGTCGTCACCGCGGTGGTCGATTGCTGCATCAACTCGCCGACCGAGGCGTTGATCGTCACCCGCGGCCGATAACCGGCCAAAGCCTGCGGCACGAATTCATCGGTCGCCCGCACCGCGGCGCGCTGCGAGTTGAGCGTCGGGTTGTTTTGGTAGGCCTGGATCAGGGCGGATTCGAGCGTATCGGCCCATGCCGCCGAAAAGCCCGCGGCCCCGGCGAACGCAAGGATCACGACGCCACTGCGCCAAACCGGGCGATACCGACGCGACATTCCGCTACCCAACCCCGCTCATACCTAAACGATTGACTCGCCAACATAAGCGGACGCGGTAGGCCTTAAAACCCCTGCCGGGAACCGCCCCACAGAAACTTTGCCGCCGTGGCCAATCCGCCGCAGGCCATAAGTGACGGCTTTAGAAGACGAAAGCAGGCGGCTTGACGAATCCGGGCAGCGGAGCGGCTGTCGCGTCGAATAAAGCGCGTCGACCAACCTCGCTACTACTGCGCAGAAACAGGGTCGCCTTGGCGCCGGGTCCGGAACCGAAAATGCAGACCAGGCGGCCGCCATCTTTGAGCTGATCGCACAAGGTCGTGGGCACGATTTCGGTCATGCCATTGACCAGTATCGCATCATAGGGCGCAGCCGCCGCCCAGCCGGCGCTGAGCGGGCCGGTGACGACTTTGGCGTTGGCGATGGCGGAAAGCCGTTGCTTGGCGCTGCGCGCCAGTTGCGAGTCGTCCTCGAGCGCGACCACGTCGCCCGCCAATTGCGCCAGCAGCGCGGTCGAATAACCGGTTGCGCAAGCGACGTCGAGCACATGATCGGCCGGCCCGATGTCGGCAGCCTGGATCAGCTTGGCCAGCACCATCGGCTTGAGCATCCGCCGCGCGGCGCGGCCCTCGCCCACCGCAACGTCGAGATCGAGATAGGCAAGCCCGGGCGTAACGAATTGTTCACGCGGCAGGTCCAGCATGGCGCCGATCAGGCGCAGGTCGGTGACATCGCTGGTGCGAATCTGACCGTCCACCATGTTGCGCCGTGCGGCGGCAAGATCGGTCATCGGTCCCCTCGATTGAAACGGCTCGGCGAGGCCGATCTTTTGCGGCAATGGACTGAAAAAGGCAAGGGAAGCTGCGCCAACCGACGTGTTGTCGACGCCGCGCACCTTCTATATAGCGAAGGCCGCGGCGCTATCGAACCCGCACGGCCTCGTGGCGGAGTGGTTACGCAGAGGACTGCAAATCCTTGCACCCCGGTTCGATTCCGGGCGAGGCCTCCACTATCTCACTAGCAGGCAATCCCGACCGGGAACCTTTGCAAAGCGCCGCCGCTTTGTTATAGGCCCCCCACTGCGAAACGATCGGCAATATTCCCTGGTAGCTCAGCGGTAGAGCGTTCGACTGTTAATCGAAATGTCGCTGGTTCGATCCCAGCCCAGGGAGCCAATCTGCGCTGCGGCGGGACAAACACGATGGCGATGACCCGACCGCTGGCGAGCCCGCTTTCGACCGACCTCTATGAACTCAACATGGTCCAGGCCTATCTGGACCTTGGCGAGGACGCCGAGGCGGTGTTCGAATTTTTCGTGCGCCGCCTCCCGGCCCGCCGCGGCTTCCTGATGGCGGCAGGGCTCGACACCGCGCTCGACTACATCGAGACGCTGCGCTTCGGCCCGGACGAGATCGCGTGGCTCGAAAACACCGGACGGTTTCGGAAAAATCTGCTCGACTATCTCGCCGCCTTTCGCTTCACCGGCGACGTTCATGCGATTGCCGAAGGCACCGTGGTGTTTCCGCATGAGCCGCTCATTCGCATCACCGCGCCGCTGCCGCAGGCGCAATTGCTCGAATCCCTGCTCATCAACATCCTGCACTTCCAGACTTTGATCGCGACCAAGGCGGCGCGCATGGTGCTGGCGGCGAACGGCAAGCAGCTCGCGGACTTCGGCCTGCGCTCGGCGCACGGCACGGAAGCGGGATTGCTCGCCGCACGCGCCAGTTACATTGCCGGCTTTGGCGGCGCCGCCAATGTCGAGGCCGGCCGGACATTCGGCATTCCGGTCGTCGGCACCATGGCGCACTCCTTCGTGCAAATTCACGACGACGAGGCCACCGCATTCGAGCATTTCGCGCGGGCGCGGCCGGACGGCGTCGTCCTGCTGATCGACACCTTCGACACCGAGGCCGGCGCCCGCAAGGTCGTGGCGCTCGCGCCCAAACTCAAAGCCGATGGCATTGGCATTCGCGGCGTGCGCATCGACAGCGGCGACCTGATCGCCATGTCGCGCAAGGTCCGCGCCATTCTCGACGCCGGCGGACTCAAGGACGTCATCATTCTGGTCAGCGGCGGCGTCGACGAGGATTTCATCGCCAAGGTGGTCGCCGCAGGCGCGCCGATCGACGGCTTCGGCGTCGGCGCCAGTCTCGATGCCTCGTCGGATGCGCCGGTGCTGGATTGCGCCTACAAGCTGCAAGACTACCGCGGCAGGCCGCGGCGCAAATTGTCCGAAGGCAAGGTGACCTGGCCCGGCCGCAAGCAGGTCTGGCGCGAAACCGGCGCCGACGGGCGCATGCTCGGCGACATTCTGACGATCGAGACCGACCGCAAGCCCGGCGAGCCGCTGGTCGCCCAGGTGATGAAGGCCGGCCGCCGCATCGCCCCGGCGCCGAGCCTGACAGAGACGCGCGCTCACGCCGCGCGGGAACTGACCCGCCTGCCGCAGCCGCTGCGCTGGCTCGATCCCGGCACGATCTACACGGTCGGGATCTCGGAAGCGCTCGAAGATCTCGCGGCGTCGATCGGGTCGAACGGCAGCGGCTAGGCCGCCGCGCGGCCCCACAATTCGCCGCTGGCGATACGCGCCCCCGCAGCGAGCGCCTCGAGCTTCGCCCACATGATCGAGGGATGGACGCGGCGGTGGAACGGCCCCTGCGCGAAGCCGCAATCGGTGCCGGCGATCACGTTGTCGCGGCCGACGATCTTGGCGAGGCGCACGATGCGTTCGGCAACCAGTTCGGGATGCTCGACCACGTTGGTGGCGTGGCTGATGATGCCGGGGATCAGCACCTGGCCCGGCGCGAGCTTGGCGCTCGACCAGACTTTCCATTCGTGCTCATGGCGCGGGTTGGCGCCCTCGATGACATAGGCGCCGACCTTCACCTTGAGGATCAGGTCGACGATGTCCTTGAGCGGCACGTCGGTGGTGTGCGGGCCGGGCCATGAGCCCCAGCAGACGTGATAGCGGATGCGGTCGGCGGGAATGCCGGCGATCGCATGATTGATGACATCGACCTGGCGCTCGAGCCAATTGCGGTAATCGGCAAAGCTCGCCGGCGGCACCATGCGGTCGTAGGTCACGGCGTTGCGCGCGTCGTCGAGCTGCACCAGGAATCCGGCATCGACGATCATCTTGTATTCGGTGTGCATGGCGTCGCCGATCGCGGCCAGCATGTCGTCGTCGCTCTTGTAATATTCGTTCTTGCGGTCGGGGATGACGCTGGCCGGCGCCGCGACCGGCAGGAATGCCTCCTCGACTTTTGCGCCCTTGAGCGCCGTCTTGAAGTTGTCGATGTCGCGTTGCAGCTCGGCCTGCCCGGTATACTTGATCGGGCCGACGCAGACCGAATCCATCGTGGTGGCGACGCCGTCCTGCGCATCGAGTTCGGCGTAGAATTCCGAAAAACGCTCGCGGTCGGCGCCGCGCTTGAACGGATTGGCGTCGGGCTTGACCGGACGGCGCTCGAACCCGCTCAGCCGATCGAGCACATATTGGGACCAGCTGATCGATTTGCCGAACTCGCCGTCGCTGACCACGTCGACGCCGGCCTCGGCCTGGCGCTTCACCACATCGGCGACCGACTGCTTGAGGCAGGCCTCATAGGCGGCGCGGTCATAGGGCTTGCCGGCCTGCTTCAGGCGCAGGAAATCCTGCAATTCCTTCGGCCGGATCAGGCTGCCGACATGGGTGGTGAGGATGCGGTCATTGCTGCGCTTCATGGCACCGGCCTTCTGCTTTTCGGGAATTGCCTATGCGCGAGCGCGCCGGAAAACGCAAATGCGCCCCTGCGGCGCGATGGGCAGCGCCCCCGCATGGCGGTCCGTGATCATTGACGGCAAGGATTTGGCTATCGCCGCTCAGGCGGCGCTTTTCGCTGTGACGGCGTGACCCTGGTTCTTGTGCTCCAGCACCAGGCCGAGGCTTGCGACTTCGATGCGGTTGCGGCCGCGCTCTTTGGCGAAATAAAGCGCCTGGTCGGCCTGCGCCAGCAAGCTGGTGACATCGAGCAACGGCGTCTGGCAATGCACCATGCCGATGCTGATGGTGGCACAAACCGGACGGCCTTCGACGTCCTGTGTCGCCTGCGCGAAGGCGACGCGCAGCCGCTCGGCCGCGGCGGCGGCCTTGTCCTGCGGCGCGTCATAAAGCACGACGGCAAACTCCTCGCCGCCCAGCCGTCCGAGCAGATCCGTGGCCCGCAAAGTCTGCCGGGCAATGTCGGCGAACAGTTCGAGCACCCGATCGCCGATCGCATGGCCGAAGCGGTCATTGATCGACTTGAAGTGGTCGAGATCGATCAGAAGCACGGTCGCGGTCCGCGGATTGCCGATCTGTCGCTTGCCGAGTGCGGCGGCGTCCTGCAGGAAGGCGCGCCGATTGGCGATGCCGGTCAGCGGATCGACCATCGCCGCGGTGCGGTGACGCAGTTCGGTGCGTTCCTTCGCCATCGCCAGCAGGATGAAGGCGATCGAGATCGTGAACAGCAACGCCTCGAAGCTGATCACTGTAAGCCAGACGCTGCCGAAGACGCGGTTGGTGGGCGACCAGGGCAGCGCCGTGATCAGCGGCGTGCGCAGCAGGAACAGCGCGCCATGCGCGAACAGCATGAAGATCGCCGGCAAGCGCGAGACCAGCGCCTCCTTGCGGCCACCCCAGAATTCGAACGCCGTGAGCCAAGTGTAGCCGGTGATGATTCCGGATGCGATCAGCACGCGCGCATCGACCGATTCCATGACCACCGGCAGGCGGCAGACCAGCAGCCACAGCACCGCACCGGTCACGAGATAGATCGGCTCGACCGGCTTGCCGTCGAACACCCGCGCGCCGGTCCAGGTGACCGCGAAGGCCGTGAACAGCAGCGCATTGGCGAGGTCGATGGAAATCAGGTCGGGAACCGACCCGTACATGCCGAACAGCACGACCGAGGCCGCCCGCACGATATGGGCAAATCCCCACCAGGCGACCGCCGTGATGGCCGTGTTCTGGACCCAGACGAACAGAAGAAGCAGTCCAAGGACGGCTTCCACGTAGATCGTGACCATGAACAGCGTATTGATGTCGAGATTCATCAGTCCGACCACCAGCAATTCCAGGACCGCTGTCCGGCCCCGGTCCCCGCATAACGGTTAGGGCCGCGTGACCAACAAGTGGTGAACGTGGACGGATACCAGTGCCGATTGCCGCGTTATGGTTTCGAGGTCGTTGCCAGCGCACGCGGAATTCACGCGATGGCAGAGATTGACGCCAAAACGCATTTTTGCAGGCCAGACATTCCAATGACTTAGCTGCGACAGCGGTTTTTTGCTGGCAAAAGCCAAGGCTTGTCGGCTGAAAACGCCTTCAATAGGGTCGCAAACCCTTATTTTCGGTCTTCAACATGCCGCACATCCGCAACACCAGCGTCGACGCCATCGGTCACACCCCGCTGATCAGGCTGCGCCGCGCCTCCGAGCTCACCGGCTGCACCATTTTGGGAAAGGCCGAATTCATGAACCCCGGCCAGTCGGTGAAGGACCGTGCCGGGCGGCAGATGATCCTGGAGGCCGAGACGCGCGGCGAGCTCAAGCCCGGCGGGCTGGTCGTTGAAGCGACCGCCGGCAATACTGGCATCGGCCTGGCGCTGGTCGCCAATGCGCGCGGCTACCGCACGGTAATCGTGATGCCGAACACGCAGAGCCAGGAGAAGAAGGATGCGTTGCGGCTGTTCGGCGCCGAGGTGGTCGAAGTGCCGGCTTTGCCGTTCAGCAATCCGGACAATTACCAGCATGTCGGGCGCCGGCTGGCCGACGAGCTGCGCAAGACCGAGCGAAACGGCGTAATCTTCGCCGATCAGTGGAACAATCTCGACAACCGCAAGGCGCATTACGTCTCGACCGGCCCGGAGATCTGGCAGCAGACCGACGGCGCGATCGACGGCTTCATCTGCTCGATCGGCACCGGCGGCACCATTGCCGGCACCTCGACGTTCCTGCGCGAGAAAAAGAAGGACATCGTCATCGGCGTCGCCGATCCGCGCGGCGCGGCGATGTACAATCTGTTCGCGCATGGCGAAGCCAAGGCCAGCGACGGCGGCTCGATCACCGAGGGCATCGGACTCGGCCGCGTCACCAGGATCATCGAGGACATCAAGGTCGACAAGGCCTATCTCATTCCCGACGAGGAAGCGGTGCCGATCATTTTCGATCTGCTCGAGCATGAAGGGCTCTGCCTCGGCGGCTCGTCGGGCATCAACGTCGCCGGCGCGATCCGGCTGGCGAAGGAGCTCGGGCCGGGCAAGACCATCGTCACAGTGTTGTGCGATTACGGCTCGCGCTATCAATCGAAGCTGTTCAACCCCGATTTCCTGCGCTCGAAAAATCTGCCGGTGCCGGCGTTTCTCGAGCGAGTGTCGACGATCAAGCCGCCATTGCAGAAAGCGTAAGCGCGCATGATCCCGAAAAGTGGGAACCGGTTTTCGGATAAGATCATGCGCAGGGATAGATCATGCCGACCGACTGCCTGTTCCGCGACGACAGCTATCTGAAACAATGCGAGGCGCGCGTCGTCGCCATCAATGACAGAGGCATCGTGCTCGACCGCACGATCTTCTACGCGACCTCCGGCGGCCAGCCCAACGACACCGGGACTCTCACCACGGCGAGCGGCGTCGCGATGCCGATCGGCAATGTGATCTTCCTCGACCAGGGCAAGACCGAGATCGCACATCTCGCCGCCCCCGGCGCGGCGCCGCTCAAGATCGGCGACACCGTCACCGCGGCGATCGACTGGGACAAGCGCTACGCCCGCATGCGCATGCACACGGCGCTGCATCTGCTCTCGGCTGCGTTGCCTTATGCCGTCACCGGCGGCGCGGTCGGCGACGTCGACAGCCGGCTCGACTTCGATATTCCCGATGCCGGGCTCGACAAGGACGAGATCACCGCCAAGCTCGCCGCGATGATCGCGACCGACGCGGCGGTGACCGACCGCTGGATCAGCGACGAGGAACTCGCCGCCAATCCGGGATTGATCAAGACCATGACGGTGAAGCCGCCAATGGGCACCGGCCGGGTGCGGCTGATCGAAATAGCAGGGCTCGATCTGCAGCCCTGCGGCGGCACCCATGTGCGCAGGACGGGCGAGATCGGCGCCGTGCGCGTGACCCAGATCGAAAAGAAGGGCAAGCAGAACCGCCGCGTGCGGCTCGCTTTTGCCTGATCAGGCCGCCTTCGCCACCGCCGACCGTTCCGCCGCGAGCAAGTCCTTCGCCGCCTTCTCGATGCCGGACAGAATCACCGGATCGGTGAAGCCGCTGAGGTAAGGCTGCATCGGCCCGGTATTGCAGATGCCGGCGAGCCGCACGGCGTCGTGCAACACGCGCAGCGGCGAATGGGTGTCGCGCTGGTCCTCAAGCGGAATGAACAGCGCGCGGATGCGCTTCGCCTCGGCGATGTCACCGCGCTTGATGGCCCGCAGCAACGACATCGACAGCCCCGGCGCCACGCAGACGCTGCCGGAGGTGAAGGCCTGCAGGCCGAACTCGGTCAGGTGATCGATCGCCGGACGCTCGCCGATCCCGCTGATCACCATGTTCTTGTCGACCACGTTGACGAGGTCACGCAGGAACGCGTCGTCCGACGGATCGTCGCGCACGATGGCGTATTTGATCGCGCAGATCGCGCCATCCTTCACCAGCCGCCCCATATCGGCGGCCTCGACATAACCTTCGTCCTTCACATAGGCGATCACCGGCTTGCCATAGGCGTCGGCGAGCTTGCGGATGCCGATGGCGACGCCGGCCGGCGTGGACTGCGCCTTGTGCGGCAGCACCATCACGGTCGGGAACGGCAGATCGCGCATCATCGTGACCTGATCTTGCGCCTTGCCGTAATCGCTGCCGACCGAGGGCACGATCCAGTCGCTGTCGCGCGACAGCTTGATCAGCATCTCGGCGAGCGTGCGCAGCTCGGTGACGCCGATATTGTAGAGGTTGGCATTGCCGCCATACATGAAGGTGCTGACTCCGCCGGAGCGCAGGTGGTCGAGCAGCCGCGCATTCTCGGCAGGATCGATCGTCAGATCGGCGCGGCGCGCCAGCGGCGGCACCGACAGCACGGATTTGGCGAGATCGGCGGGAGTAATCGGCGTGG
>Ga0265313_10000103_pt1 | contig 85452 bp, 76 predicted proteins | sample 4123metaG_FD_203122 | JGI IMG/M metagenome (GOLD analysis project Ga0265313, IMG submission 203122) | Rhizosphere microbial communities from Carex aquatilis grown in University of Washington, Seatle, WA, United States - 4-1-23 metaG | ecosystem: Host-associated > Plants > Roots > Rhizosphere >... | reverse complement strand
GACCCGTCACCCACTTCCCCTGGTGCGGCTTGGCGTCATCACCTGAGGCAAGAGCCGGATGCGGGAAAACCGCCCGTCCGGATCCGTGGAGGGGGCCGCGGGAGACCGCGGTCCCTACTCCGACCCTGCGTCTAATGAACTCTGGCCACACCGATCTCAACCCGCTCTTCGCGCAAGCGGCGACCCAACGGTGGAGTCACGCGGCAACGTTGATCGACATCAATTACTTCTGCCGGCAAGAGTAATCACGATCGATGACATCGAAGCCCTACGCGGACGCCTGAGGGAGTTGCCACGGAACCAGCCTACGGAGGTCAGTAAACAGGAGGCTGTCATCTTGCTCGCGTGCGAACTGGGCGCCGCACGGCGGCGCGGCTACTGCCCGGAAGAGGTCGCGCAGTTAATGTCAGAGCAGGGGATCACCATCCACGCCGCGACGCTGCGAGGCTACTTGAGGCGTTAGAAGCGAAGGCCCCAGAAAGGACGGGGTCCAGTCCATCCACGGCGGCGAGGACAAAGGCTGCAGCAACGGCACAGCGCGCGAGCAGCGCCCCGGAACCGGCGCGCGCTGCCGCCATCGCATCGCCTCCCCCATCCGGAACCGAGGCTTGTCGGGCGACGGCGAAGGCATTCGGTCCGTCCCTCATCACGCCCCCAGTTCCCCCGGGGCGCGGGCCCGGTGCACCAGCGCTGTACTCGCCGCGACGTGGTAATGGTCGACAGAAATCCCGTAGGCAAACGTAGTTTCTGGAAACTCGCAAAATCATTGGAGCGATATCATGGCGGCGTCGTCCAAGAAGTCAACGGATCTTGGGCGCACGGCCAGTCCCCTGGAAAGGTGAAGTCTTCCAAATCTCGCCGGACCTTTTCGTCCCTGGCTGCGTTGCTCCTCGGTTGAATACGTCGAGTATTCGCCCTCGTCGCGCCTTGCCAGGAACGGAGATGCCTCAGCGACATTTGTAGCCTTCACCTTTCCAGGGGACTAGCGCAGTGACGGGAAGCCGGGAGTCCGCGGGAGCGCTGACCTATAGGCCCCGCCGACAACGTATTCGTCGCGACGGAAGGCGATAGGCCGCCGCAAGGCGCCGGGCGTCAAAACTTGTTCAGTCGCGACAGTCATCGGGCCGGCAGTGGTCGCTGAACTCGTTTGCCATAGCGCGGCAGGTCGATTTCAGCCATCGACTATTTGCCTTTACAGGGACCACGACAACATTTACCCTCGCGACGCGGGTCGAGTCGACGGCCGCATGATCTCCCAAGGAGAATGACATGTTGCGAGCACGGCGAACCTCCATCGAACTATTCTCCATTTTTGTGGCCAGTTCGTGCTCTGGCGGCCATGTCTCTGAAAACAACCTCGAATCGAAGACGGGCGCCCTGACCACGGGGGCGATCTCCTTCACCGTTACCCTCCAGACGCCCAAGGACCTCTCCCCGCTGAACGTCGCGCTGGCATCGACCGGCACGATGACGATTGGGTCGTCCACGAAGGTAACCCGCCCGGGCACGTCATTGAGCGCGATCGCGAACATGGGCCCGGGCGGTATTAGCTCCGATACGGATTCGGTGCTCGGCGACGTATGGAGTCTCTCTACGGTCACCCTCAGGGACAGGGCTCACGTCATGGGCAAGGTCTATGCGCCCAAGGTCGTGTCGGGCGTCGGGGTCCATGTTGATGGGGGCACTGACTCGGTTAGGTCTCTGGTTCCGGCGACAGTGACCTCCTGGAGCGTCACATATCCAGCGGCGGTCGTGAACAACGTTATTCTCCAAGTGAACCAGACGGCGTCACGGCCTCCGGGACGTTACGGTGCGATGCAGCTCTTCTCGGGGGGAAAGCTGACACTGACCACAGGTGCCTATTTCGTCGACAGCTTGGACTTGGAGCAGGGTTCGAAGGTCATCTTGAACCAGGACGCCGGCCCGGTCCTCCTTTACGTGCGAAATTCGGTGATCCTGCGAGGAGTGTTCTCGACGACTTCGGGAGGTGCGTCGGATGTGCTACTGGGGTTTCTTGGCACCACCGACGTGGTTGCCGAGGTGTCGTTCGTAGGAACATTGGTTGCGCCGTCGGCGAAGATCGCCCTTCGGTCCGTGACAGGGGGGCACGCAGGGGCATTCTTCGGCAAGAACATCGACGTCTCACCGAATACCATCGTCTCCTATCGGCCAGCCCACGCCATCCTTTCCACTCAGCCTCCGACCTCCAGGGTGGCGTGCGTGAATGCGATTCAACCGAGCGATTCCCTGACCGGGGACGCGCGAGAGTTGCAATATCAGAAGGACATCGTTCGGTACTGCACGGGCACCGGCATGGCCTCGTGCGAGCAGACCATTCGCGCGCGTATGAACGTCGACTTTTTTGCCGCCGCGCGCCAGCTACTCACGCAGCAGATGCCAACGGGGCAATACATCCAGGTGCTGCAGGACCGAGACCGCAAAATGGGCGATTTCCGTCTGAATCCGACGCTCGCGTGCAATGTCGCGTCCCATGACGCGGACGGTGATTATGTGCCGGACGGCACAGACGCTTGTCCCAATACGCCCGCGTTGACGCCGGTGTTGGCCAATGGTTGCACAAACACCCAGTTGCTTCCCGGACCCAGTATTTCGGAGATTTTGAAGCTATCTACGAACATCGGCATCAACGTCGATCCCAGGTGCGTCGGGGCACCAAAACCGTTGACGCCAGTACCTCTCGGCGCGTTCCGTTCGTCGGAACCGTCTTTTGGCAAGGCCATCTGGGTGTCGCTCGATCCGGGGACGTCGACCTGCCCACTCTACTATCAGGTTGAATTCTATCTGACCGACGGGTTGGGCAGGCGTACGGTGACGTTTCTCTCCACGGACAAGGCGTCCTTGGGGTGGATCAACCCTCCTGTCGGCGCGGTGCAGTTTGCGCTCAAGGCGACTGACTCGGGTGATCGCGGTGCGTGGGCCTCGTACGCGGTATTCACTCAGACCTTTCGAGCCAGGGCCTTCAACACCGCCGGAGCGTTGTCGCTCTGGTCTGACTTCTTCACGTTCAGCAATGTCGATTGCGTCTCGGGGCAAGCTTGCACGGATCATCGATAATGTCGACGACTACAAGGGAGGCGGACGTGGCACCGACGAACGGGGACGGCGCTGGTATCCAGGTGCCACGGTCGCGACGCTCACGTGTCGCACTCGTAGGCGTGACAATCACGGTGTGTCTGGCCGGCGGGGCGCGGAAGGCGGGGGCCTACGACAATTCTGAGCACATTCGGCACGCCGATCAGGCCTATCAGATCCTGAACTTACTTCGACGGGGGGCGTTCTACTCCGTGGAGGCTGCGGCGCTGAGTGGGACCAACAACTTCCCGCCGTTGTTTCAGTGCCCTGCGTCCGTTTGCCCCGCAGCAGGCTGTCAGGGTGGGGTCTGCCCGGAGGGCGATCGGTGGAAGCAGTTCATCACCGAAGCCATGGCCGCGCCTGACCGGCTGGACAACGTTCGATCGAACCTTCACGATCCCGGTCCCATGTCACCCGACTGCGGAGGTGTCTTTCCCCCTGGGCTTGCACCCGGTCAACTTGCGCAGTGTCTGGCGAAGGAAATTCCGTTCCCACCCAGGCGCGGATTTGCTTCAAACCAAAACGAGTGCTACCTGCGGCGGGGTTACGTCCCTGGTGGGGCGGATATGAATCCGTCGATCGGTGCCGACGGCGCCCCCGCCAATGGCATCGCACCCTTTTTCCAAGACCTGCCAGCGAACTACACGGGGGCGGTTTTGGGCGAGTGGGCAACGGGGCCCGACGATGCGTCGAATGATACGCAGTTGTTTATTCGCCCATCAAACCTGATCTTTATCTCGACGATAAGGGCCGTCGGCACGGAAATTGTTGACGCGGCGTTGACGGTTGTGTTCGCGCCATTCGCCTGCGCGTTTGACTTCATCACGGGCGGAGATTGTTACAACAACGCGATCGCTCAGGCCAGTGGGCCTGCCCACGCGCTGGATCCGATTGCCCTCACAGACGATGCCATTCTGACCATCGAAGAGGAGGCGCTTGTTCGGCTCGGCGATCGAACGGACACCGTGTTTGGGGTTCCAACGGCGGGTCTATGGCACTTCGCCAGTGTGAGCCAGTCTCCCTCCGCACCGGCTGCGTTGGTCGGACGAGGGCAGGGCGACTTCAACCTCCTTCCGGGATATCATGGGACGGCGGCACAGGTGGGAGGTGCTTACGATAGTCTGGATGTCGGCTTCATCGCCCTGACGGACGCCACTGGGTACACCCTGGCTCCAGATTTCTCGGACGGTGTTTCAAATTACACGACCTTCGAGGACGGACGAATATCGCCGCGACTTCCGTCCGATTGGGCCTCGTCGGGGGTGGGGCACGTCGAGTTCGACCCAGTTCAGAACCTCGCTGAGTACGGCTGGAAGCAATTTAAGGATCCGGGGAGCGGTCACGGAGGCGCAAGGGGATTGGGTTGGGTGCTCCACGCTATTGGCGACGCCGGGGAGCCGCATCACACACTGGGCACGCTCGGTGCTGGTCATGCCTTGTGGGAGCGGTTTGCCAATTTGACCTGGGAGCAAAATTTCCACGAGGAGAGCTTGCTTCTTCACTACCAAGACGTTCTTGATATTCTGGCGTCAGCGTATCCATGGTGGCGCTATTTGGACGACGCGGAGAAGGCAAACGGGTACTCTGACCTTCCGGTGCGGGAGTTCATCTCGGCTTTCGCCGTTGAGACGTTCGGGTTGCCGGCCACCAGGGCGGCTGATGTCGGGGGCATATCTCTCGAGTACGGTCTATCAAAGGACGACGACAAGGTCAGGTCGGCGTACCGCGGCCAAGGGCGAGAGAGATTGATGGCAGGCCTTATGGAGCGAGCTATAGGCGCGTCGCTTGCCTTCGAGGTCAAGGCTGCTCCCTTCGTGCCGGCCCCCGACCCTCAACATCCGAGCGGTTGTATTTGCCCACCGGGAAATTCGCGTTCGGGACAGGTGCCGGGGGACATTCTCCCGGTGGTCACGCCCAATGCCGCCTGCCTGGAATGCGGAACCGGCGTCTTCCAGAACCTTCCAGCATGGGTCGATGGTCGATGCGTCGTCGCGTGTCCTGCCGACAAGCCGACGCTTCAGGGCCGAGTGTGCGTCGCGACCGGCGTCTGCCCTCCTGCTATGCCCTTCTTTGAAGGCAATCAGTGTGTGGCGCTTTGCAGTCCGTCGTCGGTGGTCGTGAACGGTCGTGTCTGCCAGGCGTCTTGCCCGACGGGCCAAAGTCCCGGTACGCCCCCCCAGGCCCCGGCGGGCTTCTGTGTTCCGGTCGCGTCTGTCGCGGTCCCGCCGGGGTGCTCGATGGCGGTCGAGGACGCCTACGGGGTGTGTTGTGCACCGCCGAGTGGCCTCTGCGCCGCCGACTCGGATTGTTGTTCCCTCTTTTGTTCGGCGCAAGACGGCCTCTGCAAGGCCGCAGCCGGCGCGGCGTGTGCTAGGAACGCAGACTGCCGCTCAGGGGTTTGCGCTACGGGCGTCTGTGCGATAGGATCAGGAGGATCGCCGTGCGGCGTGGCTGGCGACTGCGGCTCTGGGATCTGTCAATCTCGCCTATGTCGAAGCAGTCCGGACGGTGGCCCTTGTCTCGGTCCAGGTGACTGCGACGGAGACTCCTTTTGTTCAGAGGGTACGTGCCAACTAAACATCGGCGGATAGGGCGTTTTATCGCAGGCATTCTGTTCGCTAGCGCTTGTTCATCCCCCGGAACTGTCCGGCCGGCGTCTGACGGGTCGCTTGACGCCCCGCAATATGATGCCGGCGGTCTCGACCACACCACCGCGGACACCCACGCCGATGTGCCGGCTTGGGCCGACGACGAGTTGGCCCCCGAAGCCCCAATTGATGAGGAGGCGTCGTCCGCCGACGGAGGCCCCGGCGGCGATGGGGGTAGCCCCTCCGACATCGGGGGGCCTGACCTTGCTGCCGACGGAGTGGCCGGCGCAATCACGGCCTGCCGGCCGGACTGCATCGAAAGGGTCTTTGGTCCATGCGACGCACCGAAAGCAGGTACCTGCTCGAACACAGGAAGCACGATCTGTTATTCGAACGGTGTGAAACTGGCGACGACTCTGCTGGATGGCGGTGCTGGCGAGCCTTACTCGAAGATCACGGTCTTTCAGCCCGATGGCACCATATGCGGTTGGTACACCGCCACGGCCGAAGCCGATGGGGCTGCTCTCGGCATCTACTACGATGCCCGCGGCACGGAGATTGGTCGGCAAAAACACTTAATGCCTGACGCTGCTCTTGGCGCGGTCCTTTATACTTGCGATGGACAGACCTTCGTCGTGACGAGCGAGCAGCTACAGTCACAGGACTGTCAGCGCCTCCAACCGCGCGATTGCCCGATGGGAACATGCCCGTGATCAATTGGTTGGGGAAGATAGCGAAGCGAAGCTACTTTGGGGCACTCCTTCTCGTCCTGATCGGAATCGACGGATGCGGCCCGACGTCTGTCTGCGCGGGTGACATCAGCTGCCTGACTAAGAGCAGCGACCTCTGCGCCGCGATTCCCGGCTGCAAGTCCGTGCCTGGCTGTATTCACTACGGATCCGCCCTCGACGCGGAGTGTGCAAATGTTTCATCCGAGGCTAAGTGCTCGTCTCAAGAGTGCGCTTGGATTGACAATCAATGCCAATCAATGTGTCTGACCATCACCACGGAAGCGGTGTGCGACTCGTATTTTTTTCGGGTCAGCGTGGCGCCTAACATGATGGTTACGGTGGCGCCTTGTGTTTGGTCGCAATGCTCTGGCATTCCGGACACGCCCTACTGCAGCCACTATTCGGTCGACATGTGTCCGACGAATCTCGGATGCAAAGTTCAGCAGACGTGTTCATGGGGCGACTGTTAGTAGTGAAGGCTAGCCACGGCGGGTCATTGAGGCGCCGTCCTGGCGCGACCTGGAGTCGGCTCGTCCTTGTTCTTTCCTTTGGATTCGGTTGTCAGCGGTCCCTGGCGCCGAAGACCGAGGGGGGCCCCCTCGCTCCCGCATCTCGAACGGAGGTTCTGGTCGCCTCCCCGAGCCCCCCGGGCACGCTGCCGGCCGGATGCGCCATTGCAGTCAGTCTGGATCCAGGCGCTCTCGGGCCCGCAATTGGCCTCCTTGGGGGGATGGTCAGGACCGGGTCCGGGCGGGGCGAGCGCATCTTCGGGATCGATCCCAAGACAGACCTTCGCCGGATCACAGGCTGCAAGATGCCAGGATCGGCGCGAGCGAGCTACGTCGTTTTGATGTCGGGACGAATTTCGCCGGACACGGTGAGCACCGCGCTGGCCGACAACCGGGTAGGTCTCAGGGCGGAGACTCTCGCGGGCATCCCGATCGCCGGCGGCCCCACATCCTGGCTCGCGCGCCGGGGTGGCTTAGACGCCGAAGAAGGGGAACTCGTCCTGGCCAGCGACCGCGACCTTCTGCGAGCGAGTCTCTTCGGCCCTCCTACCGCGTATCGACTGGATTTGGGCGCGCCGTTTGCGGCGGCCGTCGCGGGAGAAGAGCTACGGAGGATTCTGGCGGGCAGCAAGACCGGTGCAGAAGAGACCGGCCTCGATCGAATTCGGGAAGTGACGGTGACGCTGCAACCCGGCGCCGACGCCATCGCGATTCGGGCCTTCGTGGGAGATGCCTCATGGGCGGAAAAGCTCGCGCAGTCACTCCGTCCCCTCATTGCGAAGGTCGCCGCTGGTTTGGTTGCACCCGGACAAGCAGCTCCAGAGGTGGCGGCGACGATCGACGCTGGCGACCTTATCCTCCAGACCGCCTTGCCGACCGGAACCTGGGCCACGCTGGCAGCGAGGATGGCGCAGCCTACCTCAACGAGAGGCCAATGAATTGCCAGTCAACATGGTAGCGATCACAGCGGAATCGCCCTGCTGGCGGCGGAGTCTGGAAGCGATCGAGCCAAAGCGCCGGAGTTCGACCGCGTCGAAGGCGATCGAACCAAGCACAGATCGCCACGGCTCCTCGGCCCTCTGCGGGGAACCCGCCGCGCCCTTTGTGATCGGCGGCCCCCGTTTTGGATGATCGGCTCATCCTTTGTCGCCCACCTGTCGCCCAGGCGACCCGACTCCACCCGATTTCGACCGTCCTCACGCGTCCTCAAACGACCTCGCTCCAAAAGCCATAACCCTGCGTGAACCTTGTGCAAGTCGGCGCAGCGCTTTGGTTTTCCGTTGTAGCGCCGACATGGTTCGACTCCCGGCGCCTCCACAATGATTACGCCTGGTTACGCCTCATTTTCGCTTTTTGTGCCCTCCTTGTGCCCCGACTACCACCGTCGGGCACGTTCGGCGCGGCGGCAGAGTCGGCTCGTTTCGCGGACTTTGCTCGCGAGGGTTTCGAGGCGGGGGCTCTTACGGGGGAAGGATTCCCGGCGCCGTCGATCCCTTTGGGCGGGTTGATGGTCGGCGATTCGAGCTCGATGCCGAAGAGCGCCGAAAGATCGGCTCCTTTGATCACCTTGCGCGTCTTCGCGCCAACCGTCAGAGCCGGGACGGCATCGGCGGCGCCGCCGACGAGATCGGTGTGGTCCACGCCGCGAAGTTGGAAAAGGAGTTCGGGCTTCTCCTCGAAACGCACGCCGACGCCGTAGAGCGCGGCGGCGACGTGTTTGCACATTCCGGCCCAGTCCGGGCACGAGCACTGGAATGCGATCTCCTTCGGCGCGGGGAACAGGCCGCCCGACTTTCGCGTGACCCGTTCCATGACCTGCGCTGGCAGCTTGCCGCGAAGTAGGTCGACCAGCGAATCGATCTGGCTGGTGCACTCGGACGCGAGCTGGCGCCAAATCTTCGCGGGCAGCGGCTGAATCGTCACGGTGACCTGGTAGGTTGACGTTCCGCTCACCACTGCCGCTACGCTGCCGGTGCCGACTTGCAGATCGATCACAGCGCCGTGGCGGACGTAGCTCCTGCCGCGTGGTAGGCGGTTTTCGTAGTCGCGGTACGACTCGAGGTTGTCGCACCACGCTTTGCCCCAGAAGGTGCGTACGAGCTTGGTCCCCGGCAGTGGGCCTACGGGCGCGAGGCTCCGCTTCTGCTTGCGCGAGACCTTCTCCGCCGCCGCGCGTGCACGGGACCGCCGTGTTGCCACGGACACGTACTCGGGAAATTCGAAGCCACCGCCGTACCAGGCCATCGACTTCAGCCTTCCGCGAGCGCACTGCGGATGTCAAGGGTCACCATCCGGAGGAGCTGGTCGTCGTCGAGCTCCGTCAGCGTGACCTCGTCGGTGCCCCCCAGAATCTGCCGCGCCAAGGCCTGCTTCGATTCGATCAGCGCGTCGATCTTCTCTTCGACGGTTCCCCGGCAGACGAACTTGTTCACCAGCACCCCGCCCCTCTGGCCGATGCGATAGGCGCGGTCGGTCGCCTGGCTCTCGACGGCGGGGTTCCACCAGCGATCGAAATGGATGACGTGCCGGGCCGCTGTCAGGTTCAGGCCCGTGCCGCCCGCCTTCAACGACAGGACGAAAAACGGCGGTCCATCGTCGCGCTGAAACTGCTCGACGAGGCCCGCGCGCTTCTTGACCTCCGTCTCGCCCGACAGCACCAGCCCCGGCCGCCCGAACGCGCCCGCGAGGAATTCCGCCAGCGGGCGCGTCAGCTCGCGAAACTGCGTGAAGACGAGGGCCTTCTCTTGCCGGGCCGCGATCTCCTCGGCAAGCTCGGCGAGCCGCGCGAACTTGCCACTGTCGCCGGGGGCCCATGAACCATCGCCCAGCCACTGCGATGGGTGATTGCAGATCTGTTTCAGCCGCATCAACGAACTTAGGACAATCCCGCGGCGCTTCATGCCGTCGCTGCCTTGCAGAGCCTGGCGCAGCTCCTCGACCGTCTGCTGATAGTGGGCGACCTGCTTCTTGGACAGGCTACAAAACGCGCGCACCTCGGTCTTGTCCGGCAGGTCCGCGATCACCCGCTTGTCGCTCTTGAGCCGCCGAAGGATGTATGGACGAACCAGATCGCGCAAGGGACCGTAGCCGCCGTGCGCGCGCTTCTCGGCCGCCTTGACGAACCGGCCAAACTCCTTGGACGAGCCGAGCAAGCCGGGGCACGTGAAGTCGAACAAAGACCAGAGATCGCCCAGCCGGTTCTCGACCGGCGTGCCGGTGAGCGCCAGGCGGAAGCGCGCGCGCAACGCCTTCGCGGCTCGCGTCTGCTTGGCCCCCGGGTTCTTGATCGCCTGCGCCTCGTCGAGGACCACAACGTTCCATGTTCGCGCGGTTAGGCTCGCCAGCCGCTGCAAGCTGCCGTACGTCGTGATGACCACGTCGAGCCCGGAGAGCGCCTCCGGCGCCAGCGAGCTGAGCTCGGCGGGCGAGACCTCCGACGGGTGGGCGACGAAGACGCTCAGGCTCGGCGCGAAGCGCGCCAGCTCGGCGCGCCAGTTCGCGATCAGCGACGCGGGAACGACCAACAGACTGGGCTGGTTCGCCGCGCCGTCCTTGTTCTTCAGTAGTACGAGCAGCGCGATGACCTGGATCGTCTTCCCGAGCCCCATGTCGTCTGCGAGGCATCCCCCGAGCCCGAGGCGCCGAAGCCACCAGAGCCACCGGAGGCCAACCGTCTGATAGGGGCGCAGCTCGGCGCGAAGCGACGGCCCGGGATCGAGCTCGGCAAGCGTCTCGGGGCTCCGGAGGCCCGCGAGCGCCGTCGCCAGCGCGTCGCCGGCGACGATCTTCGACCATTCGGCCACATCGGCCACGGGAAGCTTGACATCGCCGTCCCCTATGTCCGCCCCGGCGAGCAACCTCAATCCCTCGGCAACGGACAGACCGCCTCCCGCGTGAGCCGCCTCGAAGGTCGACCAGCGATCGAGCACCTGGCGCAGCCGTTCCCGATCGATCTCGACCCAGCGGCCCCGTACCAGCGCCAGGCCGTCCGTTCCCTCGAGGATCGCGCGAAGGTCGCGCTCGGTGAGCGCCTCGCCGTCGAGTGTCACGTCGATTGAGAAGTCGAGGATCGCGTCGGCGCCCACTCCTTTACCGGGAGCCTTGCCGACCGTCACCTGCACCTCGGGCCGCGGCGGCCGCTTCGCGCGCCACGATGCCGGCATGCGCACGATCACGCCGGCGGCTTCGATCAGTGGAACGTCGGTCAGAAACCGGTGTGCCTCCGCCGGCGTCCAGGCGAGCGTCTCGAAGACGGCGCCGCCGTCCACGAGATCGTTTGTGACGGCGCTGGTCCGGGCGGCCCGCTGCACCGGCTCGAGCAGAGCCAAGAGCGCGGCCTTGTTCCGAGCGCCCGCGTACTCGCGCAGCGCCTGAGCGAGGGGAAGATGCTGGGCCTTCGCCCGCGCGGACAACCGCGTGGTGTAGGTCGCGACAAACGCGAACGGCGCATCGGGATCATTCTTGTTCTCTGCGAGGTGGAAGCACACGCGCCCAACGAGATTCCAAGCGGGGCTTGCTTGCCGCAGGAAGGCCTCGACGGTTCCATCCCATGCGACGAGCTCATCCCGGACGGCGGCGGCCATTCGCGTGCACAGATCTGCAAGGACGGTCGGCGTCAGGTACTCCCCGCCCGTCATCGGGGGCGCGGCGGCGACCAGCGCCGCCAACTCGTCCGGCGGAACGTCGACTTTTACCTTTGCGCGCAACGCCTCGAGATCCTCTGTGGCACAGAGCCGCACCACGAATGCTCGCCCCACGTCACGCCAGAAGCCCAACGCACCAGGAAGGAGCGTCTCCGGTTCAGTGGCTCCCAGTCGGAACACACCATGCCCGTCGCCGCGTTGGAACTGCTTCGCGATCGGCGCGAGGTCAGAACCCGCGGGCAAGTCGACGTGTACGTGGCCTTGGGGGGACAGTGCGACGAACAACGTCGACGACGGTTCGCCCCCCTCCGATGTTTCGGCCGGAGCTATGCCGTCGGGGTGCGGACGCACCTTCAGCGTCCCTGCACCCGCCCCAGCCAGTAACCGGGGCGCCGCTTTTCGTGAGCGACAGCGAGGACACGAACAACCGTGTCGAGCTCGATGAATGCGACCGAATAGGGAAGGCGACGGGCGGCGGCGCGACGAACGCCAAGTTCCCGTGCCACCCCCGGGTAGAGAGGAAAACGGCCGGGGCTGCGACTGATCGCCGCGAACACGGAGTCGATCTCGGCCACAAGCTCAAGCCCGAGCCCTTCGCGCCGCTCCTCGTACCACACAGCCGCCGCGGCGAGCTCCTGCTTCGCCTCCGGCTCAACCCGGACCGGCTTCACGGCCGCCGGAGCTTCGATTCGATCTCGGCTCGAGCCGCCGACCAGTCCTCGCCGCCGTCAGGATCGGACAGCACGCGCCGTGCGCGACGTTCGATCTCGGCGACCCAAGCCTCCTCCGCGTCGGCGTCCCTCGGCCCGTCCAAGCTCGCGACCAGCTCTAGCGCAACCTCCGCCCGCTCTTCGTCCGAGAGGTCCAACGCCTCACCGAGCACTTTCTGGGCGCGTCCGCTCATGACCTCGACTCTACCCGGGAGCGGCGCGCCAGGCCAAAACTCCGCCCGAAATTTTGTGCCCTCCTTGTGCCCCGACTCTGCACCGAGGGCGGCATCAGAGGGGAAGGCGCGGGATCGAAAGGGAGCGACATGTCCAAACGGTTTCGTGGGTTTGGTGGGTAAGTCAGCGTCTTCTCTCGTTTCTGTCGGGACCCTTCGCAAGGGTTCGACTCCCGGCGCCTCCACCGTTTCTCGCATGAAATCCTGACCTTACGGCGGCTCCTGGGTCTTGTAGTCAGCTCGTCGTCCGGGCGGCGTGAACGCGCCGCGAAAGATGAAAGGTAGCGACACCCTGCCCAACTCACCGGCCGGGAAGCCAGTTGCGGGACGGCATCATCCACGCGATGGAGGGGCGACCGCACCGATATCGTGACCAAGAGGAACGACACCGTCGCGTTCCTCGACTACGTCGCCGCGACGGACACCGGACCTTCGGTCGCCAACGCGATCGAAGGTCAATCCTCAGGCGAGAAATAGCCCGAAACCCTTGCACGTGTCTATTGTCTCTAGACACCTAGCTGTCTACCAGAACTAGACACTAACAGGATCACGCGCTATCCCTGTCGTGGTGAAGGGGAAGGACCTGATCGCCCTCCTGAAGCGCCTCGGCTGCGAGGTTGTTCGGCAGAAGGGCTCGCACGTGCGGATCAAATGCGGCATGTGCAACACGACCGTTCCCGTGCACGCGGGAGAAGACCTGGGCAAGGGACTGCTCAAGCAGATCGAGCGTGACCTGGACTCCTGTCTCGGCACGGGATGGCGGAAAGGGAAGTAGTCGATGTCTAAGAAGTACACAGCGTTCTACGAGTACGGCGACGATGGATGGTGGACCGTCCGAATCAAGGAAGTCGCCGGCGTCCACTCTCAGGGTCGGAGTATCAAGCAGGCTCGCACCCGCGTCTTCGAGGCGCTCTCGCTCTTCGTCGAAGACGTCGAGAAGTCCGACATCGAGGACGACATTCATCTCGGCGATGCGTTGGAGACCGTCGTGCGACGGGCATCGGCCGCTCGGAAGAAGGCCGAGATCTACTTCGCGAAGGCCGACGAGCTCAATCTGAAGTTGGCCAAGACGCTCACCGCGAAGATGAGCGTTCGTGACGCAGGCGAGGTGCTGGGACTCTCATACCAGCGCGTGCATCAAATCGCGAAGATGGCTGCCGCGAAGAGTCGACCGGCGCGCAAGGTCGTCAAGCTCAAGGGTTCCTCAAAGTCCCGTCGCGACGGGGGGAGACGGGGCGCCGTAGCCTAGGTCATCGGCGACGGTCGTACGAGCCGATGCCGACAGGCGCGCACAGCCACCTGCGCCGGCACGTAGGAGAGACGCACGCCACGAGCATAGCGACGACATTCACCACCGCGGTCTCGAGGTGACCCTCGGAAGAGGATCAACAAGGTGACGACGGCTTTTGTCATTCTTCGTCCCGTTTCGGTCGTTAGCGGCTTGGTGGTGGATGACGTGTCATCGCTCGTATGTCCCATCGAGACGGCCACGCGCGAGGACGATCCCGGCCATTGCCTTCTCTAGCTGCCCTCGGGAGAGCGAGACGCGCGCTCCCCGCAACGGCGCCGCGAGTGCGAAGACCTGAAACACGTAGGTATGGGGTCCGTGGCTGGGCACGGGCTTCGGCCCTCGATAACCGCGGCCGCCGCCCGTGGCCTTGCCGAACACGCCCGGATGCTCCAGTCCCTCGACGAGCACGCCCTCGGGGATCTTGGTGACCTCGGGCGGGATCGCCGTCACGACCGTGTGTACGAACGGGCGCGGGAGGGGCGCGTCCGCATCTTCGATCACGAGCGCGAGCTCGGCCGTGTCGCGCGGGATGTGCTTCCACGCCAGCGGCGGCGAGATGTTCTCCCCCACGCCTTTGCCGGCGTGGCGACGCGGGATTGCAGTGCCGCCCTCGAAGGCATCGCTGACGAGCTCGATGCTGGCGGGAGCCGCCCGGCCCGCATCGCTGTTCCAGAGCAGGCCGCCCTCGCCGGCGCGCACTCCGCGCAGCATTCGTCCGATGAAGCTCATGGCGTGGGCCTAGCGGAGGTTCTGCTGGAAGAACGGGCGAATCCGCTCGACCGCTTCGGTCACGTACGGCTCGAGGTCATAGAGGTCGAAGTGACCCGCCTTCGCGATGAGGTGGAATGCCTTGGGTCCCTTCTTGTCCGCGTACAGCTTTTCTCCGTCGTCCCGCGAGTAGTCGCGCTGGGAGGTGATGACGAGCAGCGGAGTGGACTCGAGCCGAGGCAAGGCGTCGGCAATGTCGTAGGCCGCCATCTTCTCGGCCGACCAGATGAGGAAGTCCTTTTTCCGGTTCGGATGAAGGCCGCGGTTCGGATCCTCGTAGTAGTCGATCGCCTTCAGCATGTCGCGGTACTTCGGGCTCAGTGACGCGATGGCGCGCGTGAACCTCGAGATCTTCGGCATGAACGTGAGGTGCGTCGGGGGCTGCCCCTGCTCGAAAGCCAACCGGGCGGCGCGCGCCCGCGCGAGCACCTTCTCTCCGTTTCCGTACAAACCACCGAAGCCGGACGCGACCTGTTCCTTGACGGCGGTGTGGGGAACGATGCTCGCAAGGACCTTGATGCGGGGATCCGAAGCCGCTGCGAGCGGAAGATATCCACCGCCGCCGCAGACCCCGACTCCGCCGATGCGCTCCGGGTCCACCTGCAGCAGGCCAACGAGGTAGGTCACGGCGCTCTTGGCGTCTTCTGCCTTCATGAACGGGTCTTCGTTGAGCCGTGGTTCACCCTCGCTCTCGCCGAAGGAGGTGTGGTCGAACGCGATGGCCACGTAGCCGAGCTGAGCCATGCGGCGGGCGTAGACGCTGGCTGCCTGCTCCTTCACAGAGAACATCGGGCCCACGACGACGATGCCCGGGCGGCGGTCGCCGGTGGGCATGCCCTTGGGCTCGAAGAGGAGCCCGGCGAGCCGAGCTCGACTCGCCGGATTGACGAAGCTCACCTTGGTGACGTTCACGGCCGGTCCTCTCGCCATCACTTCGGGTGAGTGGTTCGACAGGGTGGCAGGGGTGATGCGACTGAACATGGGGACTGCAGAAGTCATCGTTGTCATGGCGCTCTCCTGTTGGTTGAGGTGGTTCGAGGTGAACGATCAAAGTCCTTCGCTCTTGCAAACGACGCGAATGGCGACACGTATCCGGGCAAGGTAGTCGTCGCCGCCGTGCCCGCGGTGCTGGAGCCCGTAGGACGTCGCGTAGAGCATCTCGGCCAGCGCGCGCGGCGAGGGCTCCCCCCTTTCGCGGCTTCGGCGTGCTTGCTTCAGGGCGCCCTCCAGCGCGAGGACGATCTGTTCATCCAGCCCGTGGACGATGTCGCCCGCCAGCTCTTGGGCGGCGTCGAACAGCTCCCGCATGCCTCGCGGGTCGGCCGAGCCGACGGCCGCCTCGGTCATCGAAGTGAAGGCGGCCAACAAGCGGTCGTCCAGTGAGCGCCCATCGGCCGCGAGCGCCGTCCGCAGCGCGAGCAGCGTGACCTCGGCGAGGTGCTCGATCACGGCGCGGAAGGCGTCCTCTTTGTTGCGGAAGTGGAGGTACAGGCCCTGCCTCGACACCTTCGCGGCGCGCGCGATGTCGTCCATGGACGTCTTACGAAAGCCGTAGCGCACGAAAAGGCCTGCGGCAGACGTGACGAGTTCTCGGCGGCGGCTCGATGCGGCGTTCTGGGCGACAGGCTTGGTTGCGGGCGTTGTCATAGTTTACAACATAGACACCGAGACAATATCTGTCAAGTTGAATCGTGCGCCATGGTGGGCGGCCCTATGGCGATGGCGGAGCACGCACGCGGCGACGCCGCTTGATGCGCGCGACCGAACGCTCCCGGCGAGCATGTCCACGCATCGTCGATCCCGAGGACGAGCTGTTGGGTCAGCGCGATGCGCGGACTCCGCGGAGTTACGTCGGTCGTCGACGCCCATTTCCGGGGCGCGGTCGTCGGCGCGGATCACGTCGTGCAGATGGAGCTGGCTGACCTGTCAGCCGGTTGTCAGCCCTGGCCGAGGAGATGCGGCGGGCGGGGGCAAACATCGACGACGGCGGCCAGCACGGCCGACGCTGATGCCGATGACACCGATGATTGCCCATGGGCCCGAACTCTGCGATCTTCTCTCTGTGAGCTTGACGAGCACGGCTGAAGGCGACGAGCGGGCGACGTCCGTCGGGCGCACGGAACAAAGCTCGTCGAGCGAGCCGCAGATTCCACTCGGCGACGAATGGATGGCCGGCCTGTCGCCCATCGCCGGGGGCGCCATGCTTCGGGTCGCCGGGGGCGCGCCAGAGACAGCGCTCGAGATCACCATCTCGCTGACCGCAGCGGGTCCCGTGCTCCGTGCGCGCGCGGCAGCCGTCGAGCTCGTCGCCGACCACGACATCGTCGCGCGCTGCGAGAGCTTCCGGGTTGAAGCCCGCAAGGACGTCGTGTTGACAGCCGGGAGCACCTTGCAGGGCCAGGGTCGCCGGGTAGAGCGCGGCCGGTCTGATGAATGATGGCGCCGGTTACTTCGCCTCGAACGGCCGCCTGTTCGCCAACGCTTGGCGGTTCATTCCGGCGGCGATTGCTACGGCGTGGAAAGACGCGCCCGTGGATCAAGCGGCTGGAGTGGCTGGCACGGCGATCGGCACTCTCGTGGCCGGGACGCCCATCGGCTATGCGCCGAAGAACGCCGCCGTCAGCGGTTGGAACCCCGAACCGGGTCATGTCAGCCCCGCGGGCAAGTTGGGTACTCTCATCGACGGTCTTTTCCGTTAGGCGGGCCGATGGAAATGCCTGCGGAATTGGGTGACTTGGTCTCACGCCTCGGCTTCACGATGGAGGAATTGAACCTCAATCGCGCGGGTGAGCTCTCGGCGAGCCAGACCTGGTCACTTCTTCGAACAGCCTCCGTTGGCATCGGCATGATGCTTCTGTCCTTGGGGTTCGTGCTCATGGCCTGGCCCGGAAAGGCCACGACCGGCTCGCGAGTCCATTATGTGCTGTTGGTGATAGCGCTCGGCGGCACTTTCTGTTTCGGCGGCTGGCAGTTCGTGGCGTCGATGCGGCGACGCGTCTCCACCGCTGACGGACTCGCGGAAATCAAGACAGGAGCCCGATCTTCCCTGCGTCTGGTCGTCGGACAGGCAGACGTCGAAGCGCCCGTCGGCGCGAAAGACACCTTGCTGCCCGGCAAGACGTATCGGATGTACTACCTGGCCACGCTGGCTCGATTTCTGAGCATCGAACCCCTCTGACGAGCAATGGTCAGCTCCCCGGAATTGAACCACCTCTCGACGATGCTCGGCTTCAGTCTGGCCGAGTTGGAGCTGAATCGCCTCGGACAGCTGTCCGACGCCCAGAACGGCGTCAGCATCCGCGACCTGACCATGGGCCTGGGCATGATCTTCGTCGCGCTTGGTGCCTTGTTCCTCATTCTTGGAATCAAGACCACGACCCTGCTCCGCGTGCTGTGGTGCGTATTTCTGATCCCAGGTTGCGGCGTCATGCTCTATTTTGGCTTTTCGCTGTTCCGGGGAGGAACCCAGAAAAAGGTGGTGAGCGCGGAAGGATTCCCCACCTTCGCCGGCGGCAGTCGAGGACCGCCGAGCCTGGTCATCGGCGTGGCGCGCGTCAGCGCCCCCAAGAACGCCATGGAAGCGCTGTCCAAAGAAGAGCGCTATCGGGTCTACTACGTCGAGCGCACGGGCCAGTTTTTGAGCATCGAGCCACTCTGAGGCATCCATGTCGACCAGTTCCCCAACTCCAGATAGCACCGCCTCCCTGCGTCCGCCCGGCGCGCGGAAATCGGCTCCCTCGGTTTCGGCGATCCAGGTCGGCGCGGACGGCTCCGGCAAGGGTTGGCTCGCCGTGATCGCGAAGCGGACCTGGACGGTGGCGCGCGGGCACTGTCATCTGGCGCCCCAGCAAGTGCCGCTGGTCGACGAACCGATTTACGACGAAGGGCGCGCCGTTCTGGTTCATGACGCCGACGTCATCCTGAATCGGGCGAAGGCCGACGTGATGGTCGATGGCCACGTCTACCCGCCCGGCGGTCGAACGCCCTTCGATTTCCAAGTGCAGGTGGGTACCCTGCTGCGGCGGGCCCGGGCGTTCGGTCCACGTCGTGCGTCCGCTGGCATCGCCGGCGCCGCCGGTCCCCACATCTCGCTGCCCGAGCCCGTAGACAAGATTTCTCTGGGATGGGAGAGCGCCTACGGCGGCGTCGACCTGAACGTTGCAATTGCCGCGAGATCATGAGCCGGCTCGCGGCAAAGCGGCTTTGTTGGCGGCGGGATTCTGATCGCTCCAGGCCAAGCATCTGGCGGCGAAATCTTGTGCCCTCCTTGTGCCCCGACTCTGCACTGAACGGCGGTATCAGACGGGACGGCGCGGGATCGAACGGGAGCGACTTGTCCAAACGATTTCGTGGGTTTGGTGGGTAAGGCCGCGTCTTCTCTCGTTTCTCGTCGGACCCTTCGCAAGGGTCCGACTCCCGGCGCCTCCACAATGATTCTGTTTGATTTCAGTTATTAACGCGACTGACAGGTGCTGCACGCCCGCCGCGTCCCGGCGCACATCCGGGCTGAGGTGTGCGTAGCGCATCGTCATCTCGATCGTGGCGTGACCGAGCAGCTCCTGGACTGCCTTGAGGGGCACGTTTCGCATCACGAGGTGTGAAGCGAACGTGTGCCTCAGCATGTGCCACCTCCGCGTCGATCTCGTCCAGCTTCTTGGTGCCGAACCTCGGCAATAATAGACGGACAGCATCACCTGCCCGGGCCAGCCTCCTCGCGCTTCGACGGCCTGCCCCAACTCTGGTGGTGCCCAGGTTTGCGCGTCGGGGCACCCGCATCTAGTTAGCTGGAACGGACGGCGGGACTCCCACCGTGCCGCCGCTTGCGATACTCTGCGACGCGCAAATGGCTCTCGAACACGGACGCGGCGGCTGGTGCACGTCGATGCTGCGGGGGGTGCTCGTCGCCGCGGCGACGCTCGGGTGCGGCGCGCGCACGCGAGGGCTCGCCGCCGACGACGGCGGCGACGCGGGCGCCGACCCGAGCCTCGCGAGCGCGTGGCAGAGCGGGACACGCCTGCGCGCCCGCGTGCGCGACGGCGGCGGCGGCGCGTTGATGCTCGTCGCCTGGTCGGACACGAAGCTCGGCATCGACTGCGGCTTCGTGCGCCTGCCCGGCGGATCGTACCGCTGCCTACCCCTCCTCCTCAACGGCGGCCGACCGGTGGACAGCTTGTGCCCGGCCGACCTGCCCCCGGGCGACCTATCCGCCTACGTCTCCGCCAGGGAGACCGTCGACCTGAGCACGCGCCCGCTCTCGGCGCGCGTGGTGGTCGCCGACGACGGCACCCGCGAGAACGTCGGCCTCTACGACACGACGCACATGACCCCGTGCGTCCCGCTCGCCAGCCTCGTGGCCGGCGCCGCGTCGATGGTCTGCGTTCCGGCGGACGCCGCGATCGCGAACCCTCCGCCATTCGGCTGCCTGGTCCAGGATACGACCTGCGCGCCGTGCCCCGCGGTCGGGTTCGCGCTCACGTCGGAGGGCACGGCACCGCAGGGATCGGAGCTCGCGTGCGGCGCGATCTACCAGCTGTACACGTTCGGCGTGGCCTCGCCCGGCACGACCGGGTGCCTCGGCGCGCCCACCTGCTCGACGTCGTTCGTCGCGGACTCCACCTTCGCCACCCCGACCGTCGAACGCACGGGCACAGGACGCCTCCACGTGGACCTGTTCACCGACTCGGCGGGCCGCGCCGTGAGCGGCGCCGAGGTGCACTCGCGGACGCTCCTGAGGGACATCGTCGGTTTCGCCGCGCCCGATCGCACGTTCTTCGACGAAGCCGTGAGCGCTCCGTGCCTGCCGCGCCCTGATTCCCCCAGCGGCGACCGCTGCCTGCCCCTGCCGAGCGCCGGAGACCCCGGCTTCACGTCGACTTGCCATCTGCGCCGGTACGCGGACGCTGGCTGCACCCAGCCCGTCTACGTCACGGGCGGGTGCCCGCTGCCACCCAGCTGCGACGGAAAGGGCTGGTTCACGGCCCCCGACGCCGCCTACTCGCTCGGCGACACGCTCTCCGTGGAGAAGGTGTACGCCGCGAGCGTCGCCGGTTGCGCCGAGGACACGGCCTTCGACCCCGTGCACCTCGTCGAGGTGGTGCGCGCGCTCGGGCCCCGCATGCCGTACGACTCGTTCGCGCCGATCACCGACCGCGTCGAGTGAGGGTCAGCTCGGTCGCGGCTGGCAGTCCCCGAAGGCGACGGGCACTCTGCCCTCGTCGGAACCTCGCCCACCAACCCCGGCAGCGCGGTGTCGTCGTAGGACCTGCGCAACGACGGCTTCCTGACCCCATCACCCAGTCGGTCGGCAACGGTCAGGTGGCCGTCTGCTGGATCCGTGGTCAGGTTGTAGGGCTGGCTGCCGACCGCCACTGGCGTGGGCGTCCCCGTCGCCGTCAGGAGCCCATTCGTCTGATCGACCGTGAACACCGCGATCTGGGTCTGGTCAGCGACGTAAGCGGGCCCTGTCGCCCAGACGGATTCGTCACGGGGTCGAGGCCATCGAGCAGCTTCACCGCGTGACGAGGCACCTCCGGGCTGAGGTGCGAGTAGCGATTCGTCATCTCCATCGTCGCGTGACCGAGTAGCTCCTGCACCGCCTTCATCGCCGCCCCTCGCATGACGAAGATCCATGTACGGGTTATTGTCCAGGCGATGGGACTGGGCCGGCTGGCGAGAGGATGCGTGCTCGGCGCGATATTCGCCGCCGTCGTGGGTTGCGGTACCTCAGGCACGCGTGTTGACGCGATGGAGTCGGACGCCACGTCCGATCGCGGGACCGACGCCACCTATGGCGCTGCCGGCAGAGGTGGTGCGGGAGCTGTCGCTGGCACGCAGGGTGGCGCAGGCGCGAGCGGAGCGGGTGGTGACGCTGTTGCCGGAACCGGAGGTAGCGCGGGCGGTGGTGGTTCGGGCGGCTTGGCAGGAAAAGGGGGAGCGATGGCTGTCGGTGGAGTCGCCGGCGCCGGCGGAAACGGACCAGGTGGAGGTGCCGGCGGATTGGGCGGAAGCAGCGGTACTGGTGCGACCGCCGGCGGCGGCGCGGGCGCGGGCGGAACTGGTCAGGGCGGGGCGAGTGGGAGCGGCGGTGTCGGCGGTGCTCTCTCCGATCCTTGCATGCCGGCGGACGCGTCGTCGATCGAGGCCATCAGCGCCGGCACCACGCACACGTGCGTGCTCACGAACGCCGGCTCGGTCCGGTGCTGGGGTGAGAACGGTTTCGGCGAGCTCGGCGACGGCACGACCGTGTTGCGCTCGACGTTTGCCACCCCTGACGTGCTCGCGGGCGTCCAGCAGATTGCCCTCGGCGGCCCCGTGTCGTGCGCACTGACGACGGGGGGTGATGTTCGCTGTTGGGGGTCGAATAGCTACGGGACGCTCGGCGATGGAACGAAGGTCAACCAGCTCGTGCCGACGGCGACCGTGCTCTCCGGCGTCAAGGCCATCGCCACGGGCGGCTTTCACACGTGCGCGCTGATGGTGAGCGGCGGCGTGCGCTGCTGGGGCTACAACTCCGGCGGGCAGCTGGGCGACGGCACGACGACGGATCGCGCGACGCCCCCCACCGTCGACGTTGCGACGAACATGAAGGCGATCGCCGTTGGTGCCGACTTCACCTGTGGCTTGACCCAGGCGGGGGGCGTCCGATGTTGGGGACGCAACTACTATGGGCAGCTGGGTACGGGTGACACGACTGACCTGAAGGTGCCGCCGACCAAGGATGTGCTGACGAACATCCAGGCGATCGTGGCCGGCAGCTCTCACGCGTGCGCTCTGACGACGACGGGTGGCGTTGATTGCTGGGGGAACAACGACCACGGTCAGCTCGGTGCCGGATTCGTCACCGTGCCGCAAACGACCGGCATCGTGCTCAGCGGCGTGCAGGCCATCACCGCGGGAGCGCAACACACCTGCGCGTTGATGACGAGCGGCGGCGTGCGTTGCTGGGGAAGCGCGCAGTATGGTCAGCTCGGCGATGGCACGCTGACCTCGCAAGCTCTGGCACCGGCGACCGACGTGCTGACCGGCGTCCGCGCGATCGCGGCCGGGCCCGGTGGCTTCCACACCTGTGCGCTGCTCACGTCCGGTGAGATCCGCTGCTGGGGCGCCGACACCGTCGGCCAGATCGGGGACGGCACCGCAGACGCGCGGCGCGACGTCATCTTCGGGATGAAGGCCGTCGACGCGGCCAACGGCAACACCTGCGCGATCACGCAAGCGGGGGGATTGCGCTGCTGGGGGGCCGCGACCGAGCCGCCGACCACCGATCTGATGACGGGCGTGGAACAGGTGAGCGTGGGGCACGGGCTGTTCACCTGCGTGGTCACGACCGCGGGCGGGGTGCGGTGCTGGGGCGACAATACTTACGGCCAGCTGGGCGACGGGACGACGACCGCCAGCAGCGGCCCTCCGGCGACCGACGTGCTCACCGGGGTCAAGTCCGTCGCGGCCGGAACGCGGCACACCTGCGCGCTGACGATCATGGGTGGTGTGCGCTGCTGGGGCGCCAACGATGGCGGGCAGCTGGGCGATGGCACGAAGGTCAATCGCTCGAGCCCTCCGAGCGCGGACGCGCTCACGGGCGTGCAGGCGATCGCCGCCGGTGGAGCGGCCACGTGCGCGCTGACGAACACGGGTGGCGTGCGCTGCTGGGGTTTCGGCCTGGATGGGACGGCCAGCGTGGTCGCGACGCCCCCGGCGGTCGACGCGATCCAGGGTGTCCGTTCCATCACGGTCGGCTCGGACTTCAGGTGCGCGCTGACGATCGCGGGTGGCGTGCGTTGCTGGGGGCTCGACGTCTACGGCGAGCTCGGCGACGGGGGCAAAATGCCGGTGCCCTCACCGCCGGCGACCGATATTCTCACCAACGTCGCCGAGGTCGCAGCCGGCTACCAGCACGCCTGCGCGGTTACCCAGACAGGCGGCATCCGCTGCTGGGGCCTGAACCAATACGGGCAGGTGGATCGGACCACCACGGGCTGGCTCCGCTCACCGCCGGCTACGGACTTGTTCACGGGAATGAAGGCGGTCACGGCCGCCAGCTCTCACTCTTGCGCGCTGTCGAACCTGGGCGGGGTCCGTTGCTGGGGCAGCCCCACCGGCGTGGGTTACCGGCGCTCGCCGACGACGGTCGTCGTTTGTCCTTGATGAGCTGGCGGTACACTAGGCGCTGCCCTCCGTCACGCGATAGTCTCGCGGAAATGCGGGGCGTATTTGCGAAGGTGCACTGGGGGATTCTCGGGGCGCTTCTGGCGTCTGCTGCCTGCTCGGGGGGAGGCGGGAGCCACATGGGCACCGCCGGTGCGGCAGGTTCGAGGATGGGCGGCAGGAACGGAAGCAACGGCGGAATGGCGGGTGGCACCGCCGCCGTCGGCGGAAGCGGCGGCGGTGGAATCGGTGGGCGCGCTGTCGGCGGAAGGGGCGGCGTAGCAGGCGGCGGCACCGCCGCCGGTGGAATCGACGGCACCGGCTTCGGCGGAATCGGCGCGGGCGGCGCCGGCGGGAGCGGCGCTGCATCTTGCCCGGGCGGGCTCGGGACCGCGGGCAGCGCCGGACCGGGCGGGGTGGGCGGCGGCGACCCGTTCGTCCTCGACCGGAATCAGTGTGCGGGCAACTGGCAGATCGCCTTCACGGCGCCAACCACGGGCTCGTCCGCGCCGTCGCGCGACCTCCTGCGCGCCAGCGGCGGTCGGATCTTCTTGGGCAACTACGTTTCAAACGGGAAATTGACGCTCGCGGCGCTCGCTCCCGGGGGAACGCCGAACGTCATTCACGAAGGCGGTCAAACCGGAATCTGGCTCGATGGCGGGAACCTCGTCTACTCGGAGAACGCCGCGCTCTTCACGATCCCTCAGAGCGGCGGCGCGCCCGATCCTGGGGTGGTGTACGCCACGAATCGCTACCAGCCGAGCGTTTTCAGTCGGGCGCTGGACGCGCACTTCGTCTATTGGTTCCAGCACGATCCGGTCGCGATCGGCGCACCCTACGAGCTGTGGCGATTGGCCCGCAACGGGGGCGTCGAGGAGCTGTTGTTCTCATTCACCGAGGCCGAAGTGCGCCAGAAGCCGATCAACGGGATTCAGGTACTCGGCGATGACGTGCTCGTCTCTGGAACGGACTCGATCTCCGGCACCCCCTTAGCCTGGTCCGTCTCGACGAAGACGAACCAGCGCAGCGCCCTGCCGGTCTTCCTGCCGAACCCGGGCGACCCCACCCTCACCTTGGGGGACACGACGTTGCTGGGGGCCTCGGATGACGGCGCGCTCCTGTGGACGCGGCCCTTCCAGACGTTGACGGACATGGGCAGCCAGCCCTACCGCTCGTTCATCTACGCGCTCGGATCTGTGTCCGGCGGCGCGCTCGTGCCGTTCGACCTGAAGCTTCCGCCGCGCGCGATCCCCCTGGCCGCGTGGCCGGCAGGGTCCGGCGCCTGGTACGTGGCGGCGACCGAAGAGCCGCAGACCGATCACGTGCTGGTGTCGGTGTGGTGGGTCGACGCGACGGGCCGCGCGTCACGGATCGGCTGCGACCCCGCCGATTGGTCCGACGCGACTGGCGCGGGCAGCCAGGACCACCGGGGCGGCATCATTTCGGCGGCGGACGTCACGCCGGCCGGGCTCACGTTCGCGATCACCTACCCGGCGAGTCCGTGGACGATCGTCACCGTCCCGAACCCAAACATCCCGCCGGTCTCCTCCGGCTGTTCGGACACCGACGCGTCCCCACGCGACGCCTCGGACGGCGGCGTGGATGGGCCACCGCCGGCGTGCGCCTCCGACCCAACCGTCGAGTGTCAACCGGGAGCGACCCAAACCCAGTCGTGCGGCTCCAGCGCCGGCGCCTGCAAGGCCGGGACACAATCGCGAACCTGTACCGAGAGCTGCCTCTGGCCCGCCTGGTCCAGCTGCGGCGGCGCCGGCTACGTCCCTCCCAGCGCCGAGGTCTGCGGCGACGGCGTCGACAACGACTGCAACGGCGGCGTGGACGACGGTTGCGCCTGCAAGCCGGTCGCGCCGGGGTCGACGCGCTCGTTCCCCGTCCCGGGCACCATCGTCAAGCTCGTGGCCCATCCCTCCGCCTGCCTCATGTTCGGTCTCAACGCGGCGCCGTCCTCCGAGATCGTTGTGTTCGACACTGCAATGAAGAAGGAGGTGACCCGGGTTGCGCTGGGGAGCGCGGCGGTCGACCTCGACCTCTCGCCGAACGGACAGCACCTGGTCGCGGGGTTCGCCGGGTCAAAGCAGGTGGCCGTCGTCGACCCGAGCACGTTTGCGCTGACCAACGTGCCGACGGCCGAGGGTGCCTGGGCCGTCGCGGTCGACAACGCCGGCATTGTCTACTACTGGGGTCGCCCATCCGATCTCCTGCACCGGATGGACCTCGCCGCGGGATCATCGAGCGACGTCAAGCTGGTGACGCCGTACAGCGCTGAGCCTCCGGCGCTCCAGCTTTCCGCGGACGGGGGCCTGCTCTACGCAGGGGGGCAGGGATCGACCTCGAGCGACATCTACAGCTTGAACGTCTCCGGCGGGGGCGCGCTGCAGGTGGGGGCCGGCAACTGGCTGGGGGTCGGTTCCGGGTTCTCGCTGCCGCCGCGCTACCTCTACCTCGGGCCGAGCGGCAAGAACGCGTATTACGACGGCTACCAGCTGGATGCGACCCAGCTCACGTTCGTGCGGGGGCCGAGCGGAATCGTCCTCGCCGAGGACGCCGCCGGCAGCGTGGCCGCGTCGACCGCCGGCATCATCGATGCCCGGCTGCTCACGCGCCTCTCCTCCTTCGCGGCGCCGGTCGCGGCGGCCGCGCTGACCGCTTCCGACCACGAGCTCTGGACGTTCGACAACAGTGCAGGCGTGATGACCTGCGCGAACCTGGCGGACCTCGTCGGGGGTAAGCCGCTCGGCGTCCGCGAGTCGGGGCCGGGACTCCTGGCGAACCACGGATTCGCCAAGCTCGTCGCCGACCCGAAGCGACCGCGCCTCTACGGGCTCGACACGCTGAAGCAGGTCGTCGTCGAGATCGATCCCGCCACCGGCGTCGCCTTGCGGCAGGTGCTCGTCGGATCGGGACCGACCGACCTCGATATCGACCCCACGGGGACGTTTCTCTATGTGGGTCACACCGGTACGCAAGGGCTGGCGCAGCTCGACGCCGAGAGCCTCACGTTCAAGCGGTTCATCCCCACGCGCTACGTCGACTTCGACGTCGCGCCTCTCGGTGTCGACCGCATCGCCGTCATCGATGCCTGGGAATCGACGACGCCGAGCCTCCTCGACGTCGCGACCGGGATGGTGCTCGACAGCAAGTACGAGGCCCGCTACGAGGGCCAGCTGGCGGCGACCTCTGATGGAAAGTCGCTTTTCGTCGCCGACAACCCCGGCGTCACGTCGCCGGTCATCGTCCGTTACGACGTGTCCGGGGGCATGCTCCAGCAGGTGAGCAAGAGCTCGACCCTCAACGCTGGCGCGAGCACGCCGACGCTACTCGCGACGCCCGACGGCACGAGCGTCTTCTACGCCGGACAGTGCTTGAACGGCGTCGATCTGACCCAGATCCGATATTCGCAGCCGGACCGAATCCTCTCGATCGCGCCCAACGGCCTCCTCGCCGCGTCGTCGTCGCACGTTTATCGCGTGTCCGACGGGACGCCGCTCGCTGCCGTTCCGGGGCCCTGCCCGGTCCAGGTATTTTCGCGCGACAGCGGCACGCTCTACTGCACGGATGCGGGATTCCTCACGAGCCTCGACGTGCGCGCGCTGAAGTAGGCGGCGGACGATCGAGTCACACAGGGCCAGGCGTGAATCACGTCCCCTGACAGATCCCCGGGCGGCACACCCCGGTGGGCGGGCCGGCGCTGTTCGTCGTGCACGTGTGTGCGCAGTCTATGGATGACGAGCACGGCTGGCCGTCCGACAGCGGGGTGGCGCACGTCGCGCCCGTGGCGCACGTCAATCCGACGGCGCACTCGCTGGAGCCGCAGGCGGCGCCTAGCGCGGCGCGCGGCTGGCAGCCCACAACTGGATTGACGCAAAACTGGTCGGGCGTGCACGACATAGGCGCGCATCCCGCGGGACGTTCGACGCACGTTCCCTCGCAGTCACCGCTCGCGCAGATGAAGTCGAGGTCTTCACAGGGGGCTCCCAGGGGCATCGCGCCGGGGAAGACGTCCCCGCACACGGCGAGCCGTCCGAACGTGGGGTCGAAGACCGCGGGGCACCCCTGCTGCAGATCGGCGAGGCACTTCTGACCGGCGGCCGAGTCGTACCGAATCAGGCCCATGGCGATGCTCTGCGCCACCTGACCCTGAAGTTTCGCCCGACCCATAGCGACGCAACTGGCCTCGTCGGTCCCCGTCGTGGCGAGCCTCACGTCGGCGGGGGCGCAGCACGCGAAGACGCGCTTGCACGCTGCGGACGTATAGGAGTCTATGAAGGTGTCCAACGAATCGCCGCCGCACGATAGCCCTGCCGCCGCGACGAGACTCGCCATAGCGACAGCCATTCGCGCCGAACGTCGCGTCCTCCAGCCTTCCCTATCGGCCACGCGTCATTGTACGGTTGAGCGTACGAGGTCACAAACATGCGCGCCTCATGGCGAGCGAGGTCCGGCGGAGACGGCCCGCTGCGGAACTGCGAACCATCGTCTTCTACCGGGGACGACGGGTTGGGCGCGAGAGAGTGTCAGGAATCGAACGGTCGTCTGGAGACGGCCGGCGCCGTGTCATGGATCCCGCGCCTGGTCCGGCGCGCGTTGGGACGGGCGTGAGCGGCAACTCAACTCGCCGCCGCGCGCTTTGCCCGCGGGAGCGGGGGCGTGGCGGCAAGACGGGGGCGCAGTCGAGGAGCGCCCGAGACAGGTTACATAGTCCCACATATCAGACATACGACCACCTTGCCCCGTTCGCCGATCCCGCGCTGAAATCACTTGCTCGCCAACCCTCCGTGTTAGAGGCCGGACAAGAAACCAGGTAGCAAGCGGCTGGGCTGACAAGCAGAGGTGGGCTAGCGGCCCGTAACGAGAGAGGACACGGATCTTTGTTAGACCCGCGAGATGCGCGCGTAATATGATCGTTCCATGGCAGGGGGCGACGGCCGGCCGGAACTGACCCGGCGGGAGCGCGAGGTGGTGATCGAGCTCTGTCGGCCCAGTGTCGCGCCGACAGCCCTGGCGTTCACCGAGCCGGCGACCGTGCGCGAGATCGCCGAGCGCCTGTTCGTGAGCGAGGCCGCCGTCAAGCAGCACCTGTTGCGGCTGTACGACAAGTTCGACATCGCCGAAGGCGTCGAGCAACGACGTCTTCGACTGGCGAACGAAGTCTTCTCTCGTGGCGTCCTGACGCCCGCCGACCTCGGGGCCGCGCCACCGCTGGCTCCCCCGGCCTGGCCCATGACCGTCCCGGGCGCCCATGGGCCAGCAGCCCCGAACGGGGCCACCGTCTCGATCGCCGCAGCGCGCGCATCGTTCGCGCGCCGCGCCTGGGCCGAGGCCTATGCGCAATTGCAGGCAATGAATACAGCCGGAGATCTGCGTACCGGTGACGATCTCGCAATGTTGGGGGACGCGGCGTTGTGGTGCGGAAAGATGCAAGAATCTACGGACGTCCGCCTGCGGGCGCATGCCGCCTACGTCGAGAGTGGGAACTCGGCGCGCGCGGCGCTGGTGGCGCTGGACCTGACGTTCAACTACGCCGTACGCATGAAGATGGCCGTCGCAGCGGGCTGGTTGGCCAAAGCACGACGGCACGTCGAGCCGCTGCCGGAAGGACGCGAACACGGACATGTCTTCATTTACGAAGCGATCTTGTGTCTGGGCCAGGGGCAGGCGGACGCGGCCTACGAGTTGGCCAGCGCCGGGCTAACCATAGGCCGACGATATGGCGACCGCGACGTGGAAGCTCTGGGCCTCGCCCTCCAGGGAGGCGCCTTGGCGCTGCAGGGCCAGCTGGACCCGGCGATGGCGCTGTTCGATGAGGCGATGGCCAGCGCCGCCGGGGGCGAGCTCGGGCCTGCGGCGACGGGGCTGGTCTATTGCCGGACGCTGTGCTCCTGCCTCGATCTGTTCCAGTACCGGCGCGCGTTCGAGTGGACCGAAGTGGTGCGGGAATGCCGAGAGACCGCCGAAAATGGCGGCTTCGGCGGGTGCCGAGCCCACCTGGCAACGGTCCTGGCCATTCGCGGGGAATCGGCGGCGGCCGAGGTGGAGGCGTTGGCCGCCGGCGCGGATGGCGAGAGCTTCGATCTGATGCACGTGGGAATGGCGTCGTACGCGCTGGGCGAGCTGCGGTTGCGTTCGGGCGACCTGGCGGGAGCGGAGGCTTCGTTCCGTCGCGCCCACGACATTGGCGGCGTGGCGGAGCCTGGTCTCTCGTTGTTGCTGCTGGCGCGCGGGGACACCGCGGGAGCACTGGCCGGCATTGGAACGGCGCTGGCAGAAACGATGGGTCTGCCCGTGCTGCGCGCGCGGTTGCTTCCGGCGCGCATCGAGATCGCGCTGGCAGCCGGACAGATCGACCTGGCGCGCGCTGCCGTGCGCGAGCTGCACGAGATCGCGGATATCGTGCGGATCCGGGCCGTGGAAGCGGCAGCCGCCCAGGGCCAGGGCGCTCTCTCGTTGGCGGAGGACGAACTGGACACTGCCATCACCCACCTCCGCAAGAGCTACCGATTGTGGATGGAGGTCGACGCCGCCTATCCGGTGGCGCGTGCCCGACTCGACTGCGGCCGCGCCCTGAAGAAGCGCGGCGATCGACAGGGCGCTCACCTCGAGCTGGAGTCGGCGCGCGCCGGCTTCGAACGAATCGGCGCCGGTCCTGACGCCGGACGCGCCCGTGCCCTGCTCGCGGGCTGATCGGTCCGGCCGGGTTCTGCGCCTCTCGCGCGGTCATTCGCCTCCGAGGACCCTTACCTCGGGGTAAGGGAAAAAGCGCCTCCTCGGCAGGAAAATGTCACCTCCAGGGCTATTCCGCGGTCCCACCCCGTCGAATAGGGTGCCTTCATCGCGGCGAGATTGAGCGCGAAGCTCATTCCTCGGTTCGCGGCACAAACGCTACGCGGGAGGATTCCGATGCCGAAGTTCCTGTTGAAGGTCGCCTACAATGCCGAGGGTACCAAGGGTCTGCTGAAGGAGGGGGGCAGCGCTCGACGCGCGACGGTCGCCGAGATGATCAGCGCCCAAGGCGGAAAGCTGGAGACGTTCCTCTACGCGCCCGGCGGAACCACCGTGTACGCCATCTCCGATCTGCCGGACAACGTGACCGCCACCGCGCTGACGCTGGTCATCCGCGCGAGCGGGCTCATGGATGTGCTCGAGTCCATTCCGCTCGTGTCTCCGGAGGAGATCGATCAAGCCGCCAGGAAGGTCATCAACTACCGGTCGCCTGGAAAGTAGTGGGAAGGAAGGACGGGCGCCATTGGGGCGCCCGTCGGCTCTCTCGTCGCCACGGTTTGCGGCGATCAGAGCCGTCAGCCGAGCCCGGCGGCCCGCGCGAGTAGAAATAGTCCGGTTCCGACGAAGACGGCGCCGGAGCCTCGTGCGACGCGCTCGCCGGCCGGGGCGACGCGCTCGACGGTGATTGCGGCCGCCACGACGACCATCGTGCGCAGGTCCATGACCCCGATGCAGAGGAGGATCGCCATAAGGTCGGCGCAGCAGCGGCTGCAGCGGGCGCCGAGGCGGAGGCCGTGTCGCCACGCCGTGCCGACATCGGCCGGCAACGTGCGGCCGCACCCCGGCACCTCCCGGCAGCAGGCGAGCTGGCGTGCTTTCCACGCGGTCAGCTGGAGGAGACCCGCGAGCAACACCACCGCGGCGACGGCGGATGGAACGGCACGCGCGAGCGACGGCTGCTGCATCTCGAGTGCCGCCAGCGCGACGCCGAGCGGAAAGGCGGCCATCCCGAGCAGCGTCCAGACGAAGAAGTAGCCGACGCCCACAGCGACGGTCAGACGGCCGAGTCGTGCCTCTGCGGCGCCGCCGACGGCTGCGCGGTAGCTCCGCAGCATCGGGAGCAGCGACGGCAGCATCATCGCCACCATCATCACCACCCACATGCCGAGGAACGAGGCCGCCGCGCCGGGCCACGTCTGTCCGGGCATCCGCATCCACGCCATCGACATCGTCCAGCCGCCGGGCATCGGCATTCCGGCCATTGCCGAGCCTGACATCGACGCGCACCAACCGATCGTTCCCGCCACGCTGCCGGCGAACAGCAGCGTCGAGACGCCCCGGAAGGCTGGCCGCTCAGCGCTTGTCGTACTCGTCATGACGGCGCCACCAGAGTCCCGTCTCGTTGCGTCCCTTGGGTGCGCGGTCGAGCCACTGGTACATGCCCCAGAGCCCGTCCAGCCCACGCGCGTAGGCAGAGTAGGTGTGGTAGACGGCGCCGTCCTCGAGCACGAACGCGCTCATCCCCGGCCGCTCGCGGAAGAACGTCGGCCAGTCGGTGCCGACGCCCGCGGCGATCGCGGAGCCGATCACTCCCCCGCCCGACTCCGCCACCGCCTTCTCGTCTTGCGGTGTGAAGTTGTACTCCCCCACGCGCGATCGCTGCTGCTCCTCGGTGATCCCCACCCCGAAGTCGTAGTTGAAGTCGCCTCCGAACGACGACGCCCAGGGGAAGCTCCAGCCCATGCGCCGCTTGTAGGCCTGTACCTTTGCGAGCGGCGCGCGTGACACCGCGGTCAGCATGACGTCGTGGTTCGCGAGGTGGACGGCGAAGCCGTTGAATCCGTCGGCGATCGCCGAGCACGACGGGCAACCAGCCTTGTAGTCCGGCCCCAGCATGAAGTGGTAGACGAGGAGCTGGGAGCGCCCCTGAAAGAGGTCCGCCAGCGACGCGCTCCCCGCGTCGGTGTCGAATCGGTACTCCTTGTCGACCCGCACCCAGGGAAGCTCCCGCCGTCGGCGCGCCAGCTCGTCGCTCTTCCGGGTCAGCTCCTTCTCCGCCTCGAGCAGCTCGACCCGCGCCGCGCGCCACTCCGCCCGTGTCCCCTTGAGGTGCTTAGGTTCGTTCGTTGGCGTCGTTGACATCTTGCGCTCCTTCGTCCGTTTCCGTCCGACCACCTAGGAATATCTCCTTCGCGCCGACGAACGGCAAGATTGAGCTCGCAATGCACTGCCGGGGGCCGGCCGCCTCGTCGACCTCAGCACCTGCGCTCTCAGAGCCGCGCCGTCTCAACAAAACGCCGATCCGGCCGCCGGGACACGTCGAATCGGTTCAGGAAATCGTGCAGCCGTCGCGGGTGCATCGGTGAGGTGCTCGACGCGGCGGCGCCGGCCGAATCGACGCACGCCTGAAACGCGCCCCGGGGCTGGTAGTATCCGGAAAAGACGGGAGCTCACGATGAGAACGGTTGCAGCGGCAGTGTTCGTGTTGGGACTCTGGGGCCTTGCGGCCGGTTGCGGCGGCACGACCGCGACGGGCGGCGCCGGCGGCGTCGGCGCCGCGGGGAAGGGCGGGGCGTCGGGGTCGGCTGGGGCGGGTGGCTCCGGCACCGGCGGCGGCGCGACGGGCACGATGGCGATCACCCGGTGCGACATCGACATGCCGGCGACGCAGGACATCCCCGAATACAAGGAGTGCATCGAGTACGCTGCGGGGTACACGGCCAGCGCGGACAAAGGATGCGCCATCTTGAAAGGGACGTATTCGACGGGCCCGTGCGATCTCACGGGCTCCGTCGGCGGCTGCAAGCAGGTCATCGGCGCCGGGACGATGACGAGCTATTACTACATGTCGCCGGTGCTCGACGCCCTGGGCGTCATGAACCAGTGCCTGGCCGACGGCAACGCGACCTACGTCGCCGCGCCCTGACGCCCGCTCGAAAGATCACGCGCAAGAGTTTGGACCTTTCCGCACGACGCCGTCACTGCCCCCCGATGATGGACCGTCGATCCGATTTCGCCCGCGTCATGGCGATGATGCCTCGCGCGACGGCAGCGCTGGCGCTCGCAGCGATCGTCGCATCGTGCGCGGTCGGCTGTTCGAGGGGGGACGCCGGGCCTCTCGCGACGGGCTCTGGCGGAGCAGGCGACGGCTCGGTCGGGATCGGCGAATGCCAGGCGTGTGGACCGGGTCTCGTCTGCGAGCGCGGCGGGACTCCGAGCTGCGCCGACCCGCTCTGGGCCGAGTGGCCCATGTCGAACGCGCTGACGGACGTGGCGGCCGGGGCTCCGAACCCGGAGAACTACACGGACAACTCCGACGGCACCGTGACCGACAATGTGACCTCGCTCGTATGGCAGCAGTCGGTGCCCGCCGAGACGGTCACTCAGGCGGAGGCGCTCGCCTATTGCGCGAGCTCGAGCTTGGCCGGACACGTCGACTGGCGCCTTCCGTCCTACGTCGAGCTGTTCTCGATCGTCGACCCGAGCACGTTCAATCCGAGCATCAATGGCTCGGTGTTCCCGTCCACACCCGCGGATTATTCGTGGACGTCGACCCTGCACGCTGGGAGCTCCGACTATGCGTGGGCTGTCGACTTCACCAGCGGCGACCCCTTGAGCATCGTGGTGTCCTCGACGAAGTACGTTCGCTGCGTGCGTTGAGTCTCGAGATGCGCCACCTGAGGCTCAGCCAGACGACGATAGGGCGCTCATTCACGCGGCGCCGTCGTGCCGGTCTCGCGAGCGTCGTGGTCGTCGTCGGTGGTCTGGCGATTGCGGCCGCAGGCAGCGCCGTCGCGCCCACCGGTCGTTACACGATCGACCACGGCGCGGTCACCGACGTGAAGACGAAGCTCACCTGGCAGCAGGCGATCTCGTCGACGATCTACACACAGGCCGACGCGGCCACCGCCTGCGCGACCCTGAGCCTGAACGGGGGAGGCTGGCGCCTGCCGACAGTCAAGGAGCTCGTCACACTGGTGGACGTCTCCGTGGCCTCCGGGCCGACCATTGACTCAACCGCGTTTCCAGATACGCCGAGTGGCCCTTTCTGGTCCGCGACACCGTCGGCCGAGGTCGCGGGCGACGCGTGGGCGGTCTACTTCTCCGGTGGCAACGCCTACAGGGACGAGATCTCGAACTCGGACTACGTTCGCTGCGTGCGGTGATCGAGAGGAGCAGAAGGCAATCTTCAGGAGACAGGTGGCGAATCCGCGACCTCGCTCACCCATGGTCGAGGGTCCGCGAAAAGTACGGCGCGATACCCTGGCCACGGGGTAGGCTTCCGCGCGCTCGCTCCCTTGCGCGCAACCTGCGGAAAGCGAGGATCTTCAATGTCGATGGAAGGCAAGTACGCTTCGGTCCTGGCGCTCATCGTTGCAGGGTGGTCCGCCGAGGCTTGCACCAGCACGAGCAAGTCCAGCGTCGGTGGGACGGGCGGTGGTGGTCGAGCCGGCAGCCCGGGTACCTTGGCCACGGGCGGTGCCGCCGAAACCGGCGGCAGCGTCAGCAGCGGCGGGCAGACGAGCGTGGGCGGCGCGAGCGGAGGAAGCGCGGGGACCGGCGCGACCACGACGACGACGACGATGGCCGGTGGTTCAACCGGCGCAGGCGGTGGAGAGCCCAGCGCTGGGACAGCCGGCGGCGGAACCCCCAGCGCTGGGGCTACGGGCGGCTCCGTCAGCGACGGCGGTGCCCGCCAAGACGCTGGCGTGGTCTCAGAAACGGGCGGCGCCACCGGCAATGGTGGCGCACGTCCGGATGCCAGCGTGGACAGCGCCACCGGCGAATCCGACGCCAGCACGGGTACGGGCGCCGGGGGAAAGACCGGTGCGGCGCAGACGATCAAGAACATCAACTACGCGGGCACCTCATCCGCATCGCAGACGCTCGATCTGCTTCTGCCCGCCAATGCGCGGTTGCCTCTGCCGCTGGTCGTCCGGATCCACGGCGGCGGGTTCAGCAGCGGCGACAAGTCGGGTGAGGAGTCGGGCACGACGGCGAGCGCGATTCTGGCCAAGGGGTACGCCCTGGCCGGCGTGAACTACCGCCTGTCGGGCCAAGCGCTCTTCCCCGCCGGAGCTCAAGACATCAAGGCTTCCGTGCGCTGGTTGCGCGCTCACGCCGCCCAATACGGATTGGACACCGACCGCTTTGCCTGCTGGGGCGAATCGGCGGGCGGCTACATGGTCGCGATGCTCGGGGTAACCGGGGATCAAGCCACCGTCTTCGACGACGACTCCTTGGGCAACCCAGGGGTCTCGAGCGCCGTCGCCGCCGTGGTGGATTGGTATGGCCCGACGGATCTCGCGATGATGGACAGCCAGCAGATGGCCAGCCCTCCCGCCAGTTGCCCGACCAGTTGGTTGCAGCACACGCCGGCGACATCTCCCGAGGGTCAATGGCTGGGCGGCGCGCTCAATAACGCCGCGGTTGCCGCGAAGCTCGCACAGGCAAACCTGGTCGGGTACGTCGCGACGGCCAGGACGCTGCCGCTCTTCATCATCGCCCATGGCAACGACGACTGTAACGTGCCGTGGGCGCAATCCCAGGAGCTGAAGGACGCGCTGGCAAAGGTGGGGAACACGGCCAACCTGACCGTCATCCCGGGTTACTCGCACGGCGACGGCCGGTTCGAGACCACGCAGACCGCGCCAGACCTGACCTTGCTCGCCGCGCATTTCGGACGCTGACAGCGCGCTTGGTGGCAGATTCGCTGCAGCCCACGCCGCTGGGTGCGGCTCGTCGAGCACAAGACGATCGGCCGCCAGATCGGGAATAGATCTCTCCTCGCTCGTTCAGTCCTGCATGAATGGATCATCTCGCCCGGGGGCGGCCCGATCCTTGGCCCTGGCCTTTCTCCTCTCGGTAGGTCTCGAAGGCCGAGCGCGAGCCACCCCACCCTGTGCCGCCACCGCGACCTGCATCGACGTGACCGGCAGCGGGAACGCGTCTCCGACCGGGCTGTTCGTCGCCTCCTGCGCCGGGAGATTTCCGGATTTCATCGTGCGCAAGGACTCGCTGCCCGCGGGGTACGCCGGTCCGGTGTTCAAGCTCTCGCAGGACTACCCCACGAAGGCGCCACCGGCGGAGGCGGCGCCCTGGGCGACGATCAATTTCAAGACAAACGCAACCGGCTACCTGGTCGCGCTGCGCGAGTATGCGTTCGACGGAATGATCGGGGCGGACTTTCGTCCGGAGAACAACACCGTCCGGAAATGGTTCAACGTCCCTTACCTGACCTATGGCGGCAACGCACGGGAGGCGGTGCACGGTCTGACCTCGGAGCGGATTCTCAATCCGCCCGAGCTCGGCCTCACGAAGCCGGCACACAACTTCGCCATCGGCTTCTACAATGCGCCCGGGGGCTATGCGCTCGGAAAGATCTGGAAGGACCCGCGGAAGCCAAGCCCTGCAGCCGCGAAGTTCGCGAACGGCACGATGGTATTCAAGATTCTCTTCACGGACGCGGACGCAGCAAACTTTCCGGCCGGCAAGAACATCACCGCCGGCGCGCCCGCGTGGACGATCGGCGTGAAGGGGGCCCTTCAAACCGTGCGGCTCTTGCAGATGGACGTTGCCGTGCGTGACCCCCGCTCTGCCACCGGATGGGTGTACGGGACGTTTGCCTACGACGCGGCGGCGACGGGCCCGGACGCCTGGCACAAGATGCAGCCGGTCGGCCTCATGTTCGGCGACGACCCAAAGTACACGGCGGCCGATCAAGCCGCGAACAAGCCGCTCAAGGAGACGATTGTCAGCCCGTCGGCGCCGGCCTACGCGCTCGCGCACCTCGGCGCGCAAGGGCGAATGAACGGACCAGTGGACAATCCAGTGTCGTCGTGCATCAGCTGTCACTCCACGGCGGAATACCCCATCGAGAACATTGCCAACATTCTGCCCTTCGGCTCGTGCAACACCGACGCCAAACGCCTGCTTTGGTTTCGCGATCTCAAGCCGAGCCAGTCGTTTGGCGCCGTCGACAAGACCTCGTGCACCCTCACCATGGGCCCGCCGGGGCTGAAGCCGCTCGGCACGTCCCTGCAGGTACTGGTGGCCCTCCACCAGCAGCTCGACAACAGCGGCACCAACCCGTGCCTGCCCCCAATCCCGGCTGTCCACAATGCGCTCGCGCGCGCGCCGGCCGGGGACGAGATTGTGGACCGCCAACCGATCAACCGATAACCAAATGGCGGTTCGCCGACGGCCTTTCCGACACGACGGCGGGTCGCGGGGGATGGTCGGATGCCTCTTGCAGCACCGGAGCGGCTTGTCGGCGCGGTCGCCTGAGCTCGGCGAGGCGTTCGAGACCTATCTGTCTCACGAGCTCTCGACCTGGATCGACTAAACCAGCCCGTGCCGCTCGCCTACTGGCGTTCGACGTCCAACTTCGAGGTCGACTTCGTGCTCGGCGGTAGACCGCCGTCGAGGTGAAAGGCAAGAGCCTCGTCGCGGAGCGCGATCTGCGGGGCTGCGGGCCCTTCGTGAGCAGGGACTGCTCAAGCACCACGTGATGGTTTGCCTCGAGTCACGGCCCCGGCGCGTCGACGGCATCGAGATCCTTCCTGGAAGGACTGAGCCGGCGGCACGATGCCGAGGCCTGGCGTCCGGCGGGATCGCGGTGCAAGATGAGTCGCCATGAGCCTGAAGGACAGGAGCTGCAAACCTTGCAAGAAGGGCGCGCCTCCACTGGGTGAGCCCGAGATCGCGCTGCTGGCCCCCGAGGTCAGGGACTGGACCGTCAGCGCCCCGGACCCCGCGAAGCCGCGCCGGCTCGACCGACGTTTCGAGTTCAAGAATTTCCTGGGATCCATGGCGTTCTTGAATCTCGTGGCCGGCCTGGCCGAGGCCGAGCAGCACCATCCAGACCTCTGCGTTCACTACAACCGCGTCGACGTGTCACTGTCCACGCACGACGTGAACGGCCTCTCCGAGAACGACTTCATCCTGGCCGCCAAGATCGACGCCGCGATCGCTTGAATGACAGGCGGCCTCGCGCCGCCAACGGTCCGAACGCCGCAGGCGCCACCGCTCCCGGACACCGGGAGCCGCGGGGCCAATCCGCCGTTTCTCAAGTCACCCGAGATTGTCGAAGTGGGCGGCGCTTGCCAGCTGATCGTGTGCTCCGACGGCGCGACGGAGGCGGAGGCGCCCGACGGCATACCGTTCGGGAACGACGGGTTGCTGAGGACGCTGCGCGATGCGCCCGCGGGCGAGCGCCTGGCGCGATTGAAGCAAGATCTCGCACTCCATTGCGGCGGTCGCTCCGCCCTCGATGACATCTCGGTGCTTATCGTCGACTGCGCCGGGGCTGCGCTCGAACCGACCCGCTAGTTTTCGTGGTAGCTTCGGTTCCTGCTTCGGGCGCGGGTTCGCCAGCAGGGACGGTGCCCGTGTTGCCCGCACGCAAACGAGAACGGGAGCTCGGATGACCTTTGCAATCAGGCGGAGCCTTTCTCCGGCGCTTGTCGGTTTGTTGCTGGTGACGGGGTGTTCCCCGAATAACTCGGGGGGCCGAGTCTCGGGGACGGGTGGGGGCAACTCCTCGGGCACCGGAGGCACGACCTCAGGTACCGGCGGGGGCGGCCCCGCGGGCACGGGGGGAGGGGCTCCCGGGACCGGGGGCAGTCACTCGCCCGGAACGGGAGGCGCCGTCCCGGGCAGCGGCGGTGCTGGCCCGGCGGGCACCGGGGGCGCCGCCAGCGGAAGCGGTGGGGCTTCCGGGGGCACCGGAGGTTCGCCTGCAGGGACAGGCGGAAACGCCACCGTTGGTAGTGGCGGGGCGGGGACGGGAGGTACGCCAGGGGGAGGTGGGGGGCAGACGACTGGTGGCGGTGGAAGCAGCACGAACGGCGGCGCCACCGGCAATGGCGGCGCCAACGGCAACGGGGGCGCCGTCGGGGGATCACACGGGGCGGGCACGGGCGGCACCCCGGTCGCGTGTCAGGCTCCCATCCCCGTGACCACGGGCGCCGCGGTCACCGTCACGGTGGACCTCGCCGGCGCCGCGACGACGAAGGTCAGCCCCGATCTGATGGGCATCCACACCGCCGTCTACGATGGTCTGTTGACCACCTCCACCACCACGGAGCAGCTGTTGCGGGCGGCCGGCGTCACGTCGCTGCGCTACCCCGGCGGATCGTACGCGGATCTGTATCACTGGGAGAGCCACACGGCGACGGACACACCGGCGGCAGGCGCGGGCAGCAACACGATCTACGTGGCCCCGGAGGCGAACTTCGGCCAGTTCGTGCTGCTGCTCGGACGTCTCGGCGCGAATGCCCTGATCACGGTGAACTACGGAATGAACTCGGGGACCAAGGGGCCGGGGAGCCCCAAGGAAGCGGCCGCGTGGGTGGCGTATGCCAACGGGAGCCCGGGCGATACGACGTCGATCGGCGCCGACAACTCGGTGCCGCCCGTGGACTTCGGCACCGTCGGGTACTGGGCCGGTCTGCGCGCTGCCGCTCCGCTGCCCGTCGACGACGGGAAGAACTTTCTGCGCATCAATCATCCCGCGCCGGTCGGGATCAAGTACTGGGAGCTGGGAAACGAGCTGTACGGAAACGGCTACTTCAACGGCAGCGCAACCAGCGCCGGCTGGGAGGCCGACCTGCACGCCCCCTACAACGGGACGAACGGCACGGCCCGCAAGAACAACGCGAACCTGGCGCCGTCGGTCTACGGTACCGCAGCGGCCGAATTTGCCACGGCGATGAAGGCGGTCGACAGCACGATCCAGTTCGGGCGAGTCGTCAACTGGCCCGACTCGGCCTATGCCGGGTTCGACGCGGGTGCCCTGAACGGCGCGTGCGCCGGCATGGACTTCGCCGCCGTCCACTGGTACCCGGGCACGACCCTCGCCAGCCTGCTGACGTTGCCGGGGACGGATATCCCGACGATGTTCTCGGATCTGCACGCCCTGATGATGACCGCGTGCGGTGCCCGTGGCGCCACCATGCCGATCGCGGTGACCGAATGGGGGCCGAACACGCTGTACGGAACGGCGGCCATCATCGGTCAGACCTGGCACCCCACCACGGGCACCCCGAGCCAGCTCCAGATCGGCGGCTTGTTCGCGGCGGAGTCCTACGCCACCTTCATGGAGCAGAGCGCGCTGGCGGTCCACTGGGCCCAGCTTCACGACAACCAGTACCTGCTGGCGACCCCCGTCCAGGACACGCCGGGGTTCGCTTACAAGGGTCAGCTCATCGCCCACTATCTGGCCGCCGGCGGCGACAGCATGCTTCCCCGGCCGACGTCGTCGAGCACGACGCTGGTCGCCCACGCCGCTCACCACGTCGACGGCGGGTTCAGCGTGATGTTGACCAACATCAGCCCAAGCGCGGCGGCGAATGTGACGTTGAACGTCACCGGGGGCGCGCTCGGCTGCGCGGGCACCGTGTATTCGTTCGTTCCCGCGGCCAGCAACAACAACGACGGCCCGGTCAGCGCTGGCGCCCCGATCTTCTCGTCGACGACCGGTACCTCCGTGCCCGTGGCGGTGCCCGCCTACTCCGTGGTGGTGGTCTCCTTCCCACCCAAGTAGGGGCTTGCCCTGAACAGCCGCGCCGAGCTTCAGGCCTTGAGCGCGGCCAGCTCGCCGGCCTTGCCCGTGGGGGCGCTGCCGAAGTTCGACATCGGGACGCCCATCGCGTTCGCCAGGGTCGTGCAGAGCTGGTTCGTCGGCGCGTCGGTGTCGTTGGCGGTCCCCGTCCCGGTCGTCACCTTCAGATACTGCCCCTGCTTGAAGTAGCCCTGGCAGCCCCCGATCAGCATCAGCGGCAGATCCATCCAGCTGTGCGCGAGGCCGTCGCTGAGATCGTTCATGTAGACCACCACGCTGTTGTCCAGCATGGTGCCGCCCGGCTCGACGTAGGCGGACATCCGATCGAGCAGCGCCTTCAGCTGCGTCGCGTACCACTGGTCGATGTTGAACAGCGCCGACTTCCATTGATCCATCGGCAGCGTGTTCATCGTCCCGCCGTCGGTGGTGGAACCGTGCGACAGCTTGTGGTGGTTGTACATGGAGTTGAGGTCGGGCGGCACCCAGCTGAAGATCGGGCCCGCCGCCCCCGAGCCCCACTGCATCGTCGCCACGCGGTTGTGATCGCACGCGAGCGACAGGGCGAGGACATCGATCATCATCCCGCCGATGGTCTGGTACTGGCTATCGAGCGTGACGGTGGTGGGATCGATGGCCATGATCTGGCTCGTGCGCGTGGCGTCCATGCCGCACGCCGGGAGGCCCGCGGCGCCCATCGTCGTCTCGACGTCGCGGATGGACGTGTAGTGCAGGTCGAGCTTGGTGCGGTCTTGCGCGCTCAGCGCCGGGTTGGCCTTCAGCGCGTCGAAGTCGACCTTGACCAGATCGAGCACGCTCTTGCGCCTGGCCGCCGCCAGGTCGACCATCGCGCCCGCGGCCGGCGCTCCGGACGTGGTCCAGTCCTTGAAGGCCTTCCAGGGATCTTGGAACGGGCTCGCCTGCTGGCCCGCCGCGACGTACGAGATGCAACCGAGGACGTCCTTGCTGCGGTAACCGATCATCGTGTTGAAGGCGCCCTGTCCGCCGGGGTTCACCGCCTGGGCGATGACCTGGTCAATCGAGACCCCCGTCGCGTAACGTTCGGTCGTGTCGGCGAGCGGCGCTGCCGTGAGCTTGCAGCCGACCCCGCGCGCGTGGTCGTCACCGCCGCCCGGATCGCGCATGTAGCCCCGCGGGACCTGGTGCATCCCACGCGGCAGCAGGATGCGCGTGGCGTACGACGACAGCGGCTCGAGCCCGGTCCCGGTGAACGAGTCCGCGGTCAAGGGGCCGTAAGCCGTCGTCGGAAACCACTTGTCCATGTTGACGCCGTTGGAGTTGAAGAAGACCACCAGGCGCTTCGGCGTCGCGGCCGCCTGTGCGACCGCCTTGCGCGGCGCGAAGGTCTCGAGGAACGGCAGGCCCACGGTCACGCCGCCGAGACCCCGCAGGAATTGCCGGCGCTTCATCGTCGTCGTCGCCCTGGTCTTCATCTCAGTTGCCTCCGGGGGCGCGGTAGAGAAAGGCGCGGGTGCGGGTCAGGTCCACCATCAGATCGGTGACCTTGTAGTCGTCGCTGGCCAGGTTGCCGCCGACGACGGCGATCGCGCAGGTGTCACCGGCGCTCTCGGGGCGCCCGAACGCGTAGCGAACCCAGGTCTTGGCGTAGCACGCCGCCGCCTCGGGCGACGCGGCGATCAGCGCCGACTCCTCGATGGCGTTGCTGAAGGCGCCGCGACCGGCCGCGGCCTCGGTGGTCCCGGCCAGGGTGCCGGTCGCGTCGATCGGGAACCCGTTCTCGGTCGTTCGGTAGCCGCCGACAGCGTCGTAGTTCTCGAACCCGAAACCGACGGGATTGATGATGGCATGGTGGCAACCGCTGCACGCGTCGGGCGCCGTGTGCATGTCGACCTCTTGCCGCGTGGTCTGCGTCGCGCCGAGCGGCGGAAGCTGGGGAACGTTCGGCGGCGGATCGGGGATGGTCCCGCACAGCACCCGTCGTTGCACGAAGACCCCACGATGGATGGGCGAGCTGCGGTTGCTGTAGGCATTGGAGGCGAGGAACCCGAGCTGCGTCAGCAGCCCCGCCCGCTGGCTGGGATCGAGGTCGATCCGTTGCAGCGTCGCGCCGAAGCTGCCGGTGAGGCCGTAGATCGGCGCGGTGGTCTGGTTCACGTAGGTGAACGGGGCCGTCATCAGCGAAGGGAATCCCTTCCCCAGCGAGAACACCACGTCGTCGACGAACTTCTCGGTCTCGCCGGCCAGGGTCGGCGCCAGGTCGGGCGTCACGGTCGGATACGCCGTGGGGTCCTTGGTCAGCTTGTTCGCGTAGATGTCCATGTTCAGCCACTGGTGGTGAAAGTCGCGGACGGTCTCGTGTGCGGGCGTCGTCGCGACGAGGCGCCGCGCCTCGGCCGCCACGTCGTCGGCGCTGGCCAGTTGCCCGGCGTCTGCCTTCGCTGACAGCATGTCGTCGGGGGGGCCGTTCTGAATGAAGTAAGACAGCCGGCTCGCCCGTTCGTACGCGTCGAGCACGACGAGACCGCCCGTTTGTTGCGTCCCGAGCTCGGTGCGGTACAGGAACTTTGGCGACTGCAGGAACGCCTCGAGCGTGATCTGTACGCCCTTTTGAAATGCGCTGCCCGCGCCGTCGACGAGGGCCGCGCCCTGACTGAACAGGGTCATCATCGCGGTCTTCTCGGCGTCGGTCAGGGGACGGCGATACAGCCGTCGCCCGAAGGACGCGACGTACGCCGTGGCGCACGCATTGCCGGTGGACGCATCGCAACCCACCACCTTCTGCAGCGCCGCCGGCGACGCGACCACCTGGGCGGCGATCGCTTCGGCGGCCGCGCGATAGGCCTTGCCGAGCGCGTCGCCCACCTCGAGATCCATGCCGCGATCGAACCCCGCCTGGTTCTGATCGGCCGGGAAATCCGCGGACGGCTTCAGGTCGAGGCCTGTCAGCGTGCTGACCGTGTTGTCGTATTGCGCGTGCGTCAACCGAAACAGGCGCGTCGTCGCGGGCAAATCACCAGGGACACAGCTCGACGTGGCCGGGCCGGTGCCGCCGCCGCCGAGGCCGCCGGGTGTGCCTCCCGCGCTGCCACTGCCGGGCTGGTCGATGATGCCGGGATCGACGGGACCGGCGCCGCCGCTGCCGCTGCCGCTGTTTTTGGGGGGACCGCCGCCACCGCCCGAGCCCACACCGCCGCTGGAGGTGACGGCGCCCGTGCATCCCAGGGCGAGGGTGAAGCAGAGGCCAACCCCTCGCGCGGCAAGAATCGTCGCAGTCCTCTTCATCGGCGCGGACCTCCTGCCGTCACGGGAATGGTGTCGCTTTTCAGTGTACAGGCTCCAGGGTCAGGCCCAAAGGACCAGGCCCCCGTTTTCTCGGAGGCCAGATCGACTCGTCTGACCGGCCGGGAAACTTGATTCGACCCGGCGGGCTGCTCCTCGGAAGACCGCAGCCCGTCGCGCTACGGATCGTCCAGAACCATGAACGCGAACAAGGAATACCCGCCTTGATTGCCCCGTTGCGTGCCGTTCATTCGCACGTACCGCGCGGTGGTCTTGGCGAAGGTCACGTCGGTGACGGAGTAGGACGCGCCGGTGGTCGTGGCGTACACGTCGGTCCAGGTGGTCGCGTCGCCCGAGACCTGGAGCTTGAACGACTTGCCATAGTTCGAGTACCACTTGAGGATCACGCGATCGACCTCCTTCGCGGCCCCGAGGTCGACCATGAGCGTTTGCGGGTCGCTGGCCGCGCTCTCCCAGCGGAAGTTCGTGTAGTTCTGATAGGTGGTGGCGGTGGTGACGTTCGCGGCCACGTTCGCGCCGTTCGTCGAAGAGGCCGTGGCCGGCTTGCCGAGCGCCAGGTCGCGCGTGCGATCGAAGGCCCGCCAGGCTCCGGACGCGACGTTCAAGTCCCAGTCCTGGTAGTAGTCCATCGTCGGTGCACCGGTGGCGCCGAAGGTCATGGGCAACCACAGGTAGTCGCCCTGGAAGCCGCCTGTCGGAATCCACCGGTCGGCGTCCATCATGTAGACCGTCCCCTGCGTCCCGGTGAACGGGTAGACGAAATCACACTGGGTTGCGTAGGTCGTCGCCGAGCCGGGCGTGACGAGCAAGGTCGCCGCCGACCACGGTCCGGCCAGGGCCGTCGCCGTGTAATACCGGGTGGGCGACGGTTGAATGCCATTCGTCTCCGACACACCGTAGTAGTAGGTGCCGTTGCGCTTGAAGATGTGGGGCGCTTCGCGGCTGGGGACGTTGAACAGGTACATGCGCGTGTCCAGCGTCAAGTAGTCGGCCGACATTCTATAGATGCCGTGTTGCCGGTTGGGGCCGACCTGATCCCAGACGTAGGCCAGATACGCCTGCCCGTCGTCGTCCTTGAACATCGACATGTCTCCGATTTTTGCGCCGTCGACCAGGGTCTGGCTCACGAACGTGTAGGGCCCCTCCGGAGCCGTCGCGGTCGCGATGCCCAGAAAGGCCGCGTCGCCGTTGTATTTCAGGAACATGACGTACTTCTTCGTGGTGTCGTTGTAGAGCACGTCCATTCTGTTGGCGCTCTGGGCCAGGTGAACGGCGACGCCCTTGTAGGTCCAGTGGACCAGGTCGGTCGATGCGTAGCATGTCTGATCGATGGCACCCGGCTGGCTGCCGAACCAGTAGTAGCTCCCGTTGAACTGACGGAGGGCCCCGCTGCGAACCTGAATCAGCGCTCCCGTGTCGTCGTACCAGAAGAAGTCGTTGTGAATGGTCACCCAACCTGCCGCCGGCACCGATCCGCCGCCGCCTCCGTTGCCGCCGGTGCTGGTCGCGCCCGCGACACCGCCGAGTCCGCTGGCGCCAGCCGCCGCGCCCGCGCCGCCGCCGGCCGTCGCGCCCGCGCCGCCTCCGCGACCTCCGGGGCTTTGCCCGCCGCCGCTGCTCGCCCCGCCCGCGCCCCCGGAGGCATGGCTTCCCCCCGCGGCACCGCCACCGGTGCCGGCGTTGCCGCCCGTGCCGGTGGAACCTCCCGTGTTGGCGGCGCCCCCGGTGCTCGTGTTTCCCCCCGTGCTGGAACCACCGGAGCTGGTGTTTCCCCCCGTGCCGCTCGAGCCGCCTGTGGGCGCTCCGCCCGTCGAGGTGGCGCTTCCGCCCGTGCCGTTGCCCCCCGAGCTGGTCGTCCCGCCGGTGCTCGTGCCGCCCGTCGCTTCGGCTCCTCCGGAAGCGGTGCCGCCGGTCGACGATCCGCCACAGCCGATTGCCGCATGAAGTAGCCGTCCTTTCTCTGGCCGCGGGCTTCGAGGCTGAGGGGTTAGTGTCGACGACGGACCGGTTTCGTCGGAGTTTTCATCCTCGGCGTCGGTGCCGGTGTGATAACGTCCCCTCGGTTCTCGGCGGGAGGAGTCTTACGAGGGAGGCGACGGGGCGGCATGATTTTCGTGTTGTTGGGCTCGGGATGGGCGAAGCGAGGCGGTGCGGTGGTCGTGTGCGGTCTCGTGGCGGGGCTCGCTGGGTGCCGTTACGATTACGGCTCGCTAGGTGGCTACCAGAGTGACGCGTCCATCGCGGTGGCGATCGGTACGGGAGGAACGGGGCTCAGCCCGGCCCCCGGGGGCGGGGGTATCGGCGGCGGAAACGGCGGGACCCGCGGAAATGGCGGGAGTTTTCCCGCGCCATCGCCCGGCAGCGGAGGCGCCGGCACGGGGACCGGGGGTGTCGCCGCGACTGGAGAGACCGGCGGTGGTGTCGCGGGCGCCGGAACCGCCGGTGTCCCCGGCGGCAGCGGCGCGGGCGGAGAAGGGGACGACACGGGGCGCGGCGATGGCACGGGCGGTGTCGGCAGCGGCGGCGCCGCGACGGGAGATGTCGGGGGCGGCGGCGTGGCAACGGGCGGTGCCGGCGCGGCGGTCGTCGGTGGTGCGGGTGGCGGCGGCGCTGGCGGCCAGAGTGGCGGCGGCAGCGTGGGTGGAAGAGGCGGGGCAGGAACAGGCGCACAACCTCTGGTGCTGAGCATCGACTTCGTCGGCGGGCGGTGGTCACCGTCGGGAACGATGACGCTGGTCCCCGCCACCGCCATGACCGCGGCGGAGGTCGCGGGCGTGAAGCCGGCGGCGCGATGGAACAGCGCCCCCGGATCGTCAGGCGCCCTCGCGGCGCTCGCGCTCTCGAGCGGAGCGTTGACGGCGGCAAGCGTGACCTGGAGCGTGCCCGCGCTGACGTCGGGCCCGGGCGAGTGGACCAAGGGCTTCACGGACGCGCCTGGCGACGTCCGCATGTTGAACGGCTACCTCGACCCGCTCGCCACGACGAGCCCAGCGACGGTGGTCGTCTCGGGCTTGCCCGCGGCGGTCACCGCGTCTGGTTACGACGTCTACGTCTACCTGACCGGCGAGGTCCGCTCCGCGACCACCCGGACCGCGAAGTATTCGATCGGAGCCACGTCATACACCGCCACCGAGGCCGGACCGACCGCTACCACTTTTGGCGGGTTCAGCCTGGTGGGCGCGAGCGGGGCAGGCAACTACGTCGTATTCAAGAACCTGACCGGCGCCTCGTTCACCTTGACCGCGACGCCAGGCACGGGCCAGACCCCGCGTGCCCCGGTGAACGGCCTGCAGATCGTGTCGCCCTCGGGTTCCTGAGCCGATCCGCGGCACGGGGCGGACCCGCCGCGACCGCGTATGCTTCGCCGCATGGCGATCGGCGAGGCCGCCCCCGACAAGGACAAGACCGACTCCGACGACGGCGCGACGGCTGGCCCCCCGCGCGGCAGCGGTGGCGGCGGCTGGCGTCGCCCGGCGCACCCGGCGCGCCCACCTTGGCGTGATTTCCTTCGCGTGCACAAGGTGTTCAGCGCGAGCGTGCTCGACGGGTTGACGTTCATTCACCGCGAGTACGGCGCATTCGTGCGCACGCGCTTGCCGCTGCAGCTCTACTTCGTCGCGGATCCTGCGTGCATCGAGGAGATCCTGGTCAAGAAGGCCGAGTGTTTCCGCAAGGACCGCACCAGCCGGCTGCTCTCGCGCGTGGTCGGAAATGGTCTTCTGGTCAACGAGGGCGAGTCGTGGCGCCGCCAGCGTCGCCTGCTGCAGCCCGCGTTCCACCATCGCCAGTTGCAGGCGTACGCGGGCGTCATGGTCGGCGCCATCGAACGGGCCTGCGCGACGTGGCAGCCCGGCCAGGTTCGCAACGTGCACGAGGACATGATGGGCGTGACGATGAACATCGTGGCAGAGGCGCTGTTCGGGGCGGACATGTCCGCCGACGCGGGGCACATCGGGCAGATCATCTCGGAGCTGATGGAAGAGTTCGGGCGCATCCTGGGCCTGGCTGCCCGCTTTCAACCGCCGGCGTGGGTGCCGACCGTGGCGAACCGGCGACTGCGGGCGTCCGCGCGCAAGGTCGATGCGGTGATCCTCGGCATCATCGATGCGCGGCGCCGGCGGCAGGGCGGCGACCAACAGGACGACCTGTTGTCGTTGCTCATTCGCGCGCAGGACGAGGACGGCGGTCGGATGACGGACGCGCAGGTGCGCGACGAGGCCGTGACCTTGTTCCTGGCCGGACATGAGACCACTGCCCTGGCCCTGACGTACGCGCTCTATCTGCTCGCGACGCATCCGGCGTCCCAGGCGCGTCTCGCCGACGAGCTCGACAGGGTCCTCGGCGGACGCGCGCCTGGGCTCGCCGACCTCGAGAGCCTCGAGTACACGGACGCCGTCGTTCAGGAATCGATGCGCCTCTACCCACCCGCTTGGGGAATGGCGCGGCAGGCCCTGACCGACGTCGAGATCGGGGGCTTCCGCTTTCGCAAGGGCGCGGAGTTCGTGATGTCGCCGTGGGTCTTGCACCACGATCCGAAGAGCTTCGACGCGCCCGAGGCCTTCCGGCCCGAGCGCTGGGAGAACGATCTCGCGCATCGATTGCCGCGGTTCGCGTACTTTCCTTTTGGCGGCGGCCCGCGCGTCTGCATCGGCAACCGCTTCGCGATGATGGAGGCAAAGCTGGTCCTCGCCGTCGCAATCCAGCGATTTCGTTTCGACACGACACCGGAGACCGAGCTGACCCTGTTCCCGAGCGTGACCCTTCGCCCGCGCCACGGCGTTCGCCTGCGCCTCGCCGCGCGGTAGCGAGGCGAGCGAGCGCGGGTTGTCCCGCCTGGGCGTCCTACCAGAGTCGTTGAATGGGGTAGGCCTCCAGCTCCGCGTCGTTCGACACGATGCCCAGCTTGTCGGTCATCGCCTGAGCGACGAGCAGCCGATCGAAGGGATCGCGATGGTGAAAAGCAAGGTGCGTCACGGCCACCGCGTGCTCGCGGCGAAAATCCAGCAGGGAAAAGCCATTGTTGACCGCCCCCTCCTCGATCAAGGTGTCGAGCGAGACCGCCAGCGCCAGCTTTCCGAGCGAGAGCTTGATGGCCATTTCCCACACGCTGGCCACGCTGAGGAAGCGATCGTTGGCCGTGTCCTCGATCCGACGGCGGGCGCGTGGCGGGAGCCGGGGATCGCCGGCGGCGAACCAAAGAAATGCGTGCGTGTCGAGGAGCAGCCGCACGGTCAGCGGTAAGGCTCGAAGTCGTCCAGCGGGGCGTCGAAGTCGTCTCGCAGCACGATCTTCCCCGCCAGGAGACCGAAGCGTGGCTTGACCTTCGCGCTGTCGATGGCGGTCAACCGGACCGCGGGGATCCCGCGCCGCGCGACGATCACCTCGTCGCCCCGCAAGGCGGCGTCGATGAGCTCCGGCAGGCGGGCCTTGGCGTCCGCGACGTTGATGGGCTTCATCTCATCCAATCGTGACATGACCATCACAGATGGTCAACAAGCGCCGACGGGCCGGCGTCGGTGACGCGAGTCACCGTCCCGCTGGCTTCGCCGTGGCCGTGCTTTTCCCCCGAGCGCTACGCGAAAGACCGGCTAATATCTCCGCCGGAAGGAGCCCCCCCATTCGCGCGCAGCTCATCTTCGCTCTCGTCGGGGTTTCATCGGGCGCGGCAGCGCTCGTGGGTTGCGGCGGCGGCGACGCTGGTCCCGGCTACGCCGACGCGGCCGTCTTGCCCGAGGGCGGCCGCGGCGGCAGCGCCGCGGGAGCCGCGGGCGGCCGCGGGGGCGTGTTCACACCCATCGTGCACGAGCCGATGCCGCAGGTCCTCGACTCCGGCGGTCCCGTGCTCGCGGCGCCGAAGGTGCAGCCCATCATGTACGCGAGCGACACCGGCGCGAACGACATCGCCAGCTTCTTCCAGGAGCTGACCCAGACGACGTTCTGGAGCGAGACGACGTCGGAGTATGGCGTCGGCCCGCTCACCGTGCTGCCCGCGGTGACCTTGCCCGGGGTCGCCCCGAAGATGGTGTCGGACGCCGATCTGCAAGCGATGGTCGTCGCCAACACCTCGGGCGCGAGCCCCGCCTGGGGAGCGTCCGACGGGAGCACGATCTACACGTTCGTGCTTCCGGCCGGCACCGTTCAGAGCGACGGCAACGGCGCCTGCTGCACCGACTACGGCGGCTATCACTCCGAGACCACCATGAGCGCGGTCCCGCTGCCTTATGTCGTGGCCTGCGCCTGCTCCGGCTTCGGCGGCGCGAGCAACGCCATCAACGACCGGACCATCGCCATCGGTCACGAGCTGGTGGAGTCCGCCACCGACCCCTTTCCGAACAGCAACCCCGCGTACCTGTTCGTCGACGACGATCACGTGGTCTGGAAGGCCATCACCGGCGGCGAGCTGGCGGACATGTGCGTGCTCAACGAGGACGCGTTCTTCATTCCGCCCGGATCGAAGTACATGATCCAGCGCACGTGGTCGAACGCCGCCGCGCTCGCCTCCCAGGAGCCTTGCGTGCCTGCGCGAACGACCGCGCCGTACTTCAACACGTTCCCCGCGCTCGGCACCATCGTGTACAACCCGGGCGGTGGCCACGCGTTCACCACCAAGGGGATCAACATTCCCCTCGGTGGCAGCCGGACCATCCCCCTCAATCTCTTCAGCGGGGCTCCGACGGGCGGCACCTGGACCGTGCGGGTCTACGACAGCGCGTACTTGAAGACCGGCACCCCGAACCTGCTCCTGTCACTGGACAAGTTCACCGGCCAGAACGGCGACACCATCAACCTCACGATCTCGCCGCGAAGCTCGGACCCGCGCCTCGACGCCGAGGCGTTCGTCCTCTTCTCCGAGTTCGGCCAGCCCGGCACGCCCACGTTCCAGAGCAGCACGATGATCGGCCTCGTCACGAACTGACGCGGCTTCGCCGCCCCAGCGGCTATGCTCGGGCCGTGCTGTCCGACATCCTCGCGTTCACGTTCTCGACGCTGACGACGCTGTTGCTGGTGGTCGACGCGCCGGCGGCGGTGCCGCTGTTCCTGTCGATGTCCGGGAACGACTCGCTCGAGCACAAGCGGCGCACGGCCTTCCGCGCCGCGCTGGCGGCCGGTGTGGTGCTGGCCTCGTTCGGCGCGCTCGGCGGGATCATTTTCCGCGTGCTCGGCATCTCGCTCGGCGCGTTCCGCATCGCGGGCGGGGTGCTGCTGTTTCTCCTCGCGGTGGACATGCTGCGCGCCCAGCGCTCGCGCCAGCGCACCTCGCCCGAGGAGGAGGCGGAGGGCGTGGACCGGCCCGACGTCTCGATCTTCCCGCTGGCGATCCCCATGCTGGCGGGCCCGGGCGCGACCTCGACGGTGATGGTGCTGGTGTCGCGCGCCGAGCGGGTCTGGCAATACGTGGTGGTGTTCGCCGCCATCGCGCTGACGGCGCTCACGTCGTACGTGTTCCTCCGCAGCGCTGTGTTGGTCGAACGGCGCCTCGGCCGCACCGGAATGAACGTGCTCCAGCGCGTGATGGGGCTGATCCTGGCCGCCACGGCCGTGCAATTCGTCGTCGAGGGCGTGTCCAACGTGCTGCCGACCGTGCTTCGGGAGCTGCCCAAGCGGGGCTGAGCAAGGGCTGAGCGTGAGGCTTTGACGCCGCCGGTGGCGGTCACTATCGTCGCTTCATGTCGAACCCCGTGCCGTACGAGCTTTACTACTGGCCCGGTATCCAGGGTCGCGGCGAGCTGATCCGCCTGGCCTTCGAGGAGGCGGGCACGCCGTACGTCGACGTCGCGCGCCAGCCCGAAGCGCTGGGAGGTGGGGTCAAGGCGCTGATGCGCTTCATCAAGGGCGACGGGGCGGGCACGCTGCCGTTCGCGCCGCCGTTCCTGAAGGTCGGCGAGCTGGTGATCGCGCAGACCGCCAACATCCTCGCGTTCCTGGCGCCGCGCCTGGGCCTCGTGCCGGCCGACGAGCCGAGCCGCCTGCGCGCGAACCAGCTCATGCTGACCATCATGGATCTCCTCGTGGAGGTTCACGACGTGCACCATCCCATCGCGTCGAGCCTCTATTACGAGGATCAAAAGCAGGAGGCGCTCCGCAGGGCGCCGCTGTTTCTGGGCGAGCGCGTCCCGAAGTTCCTGGGGTACCTCGAAAGACTCTTGGCCCGCGACGGACACCTTGTCTCCGACGCCGTCTCGTACGTCGACCTGGCGGCTTTCCAGGTCGTGGCGGGCCTGCGCTACGCGTTTCCGAAGGCGATGGCCGGCCTTGAGCCGCGCATTCCCCTCGTCAGCGCCCTGCACGCCCGCGTCGCGAGCCGCCCCAACGTGGCCGCCTACGTCGCCTCAGCGCGCCGCCTTCCCTTCAACGAGCACGGCCTCTTTCGCTCTTATCCAGAGCTCGACGTCGCGCCAGGATGACGACCCCGGGAAGACGGAGCGTGCGCCTGCCTGGCCCATCGCTCGCGGAGCTGCGGCAAACCTACGTCGAGGGCGGCCGCCCCCTCCCCGCCGACCTCGAGGCGATTCTGCGCGCCGACGGGCGTCCGGGCGCGCGCGCGATCGTGGAAGCGGTCGCGCGCCGCAGGCGCGCCAACCGCGCCGAGGGGCAACGCCTGCGCACCATGCTGCGCTTCGAGACCGCGCTGTGGGCCGGTGGGACCGTGTTCATCGCGGGGGTCGACGAGGCGGGGATGAGCCCGCTCGCGGGACCGGTGGCCGCGGCGGCGGTGATCTTTCCGCGGGGCGCGCGCCTCCCCGGCGTGGACGACTCGAAGAAGCTGGATCCGCGCGAGCGCGAGCGCCTGGCGCCGATCATTCGCGAGGCCGCCGTCGCGTGCTCCGTCGCCTTCGCCGAGGTGGAGGAGATCGATCGCCTCAACATATTCTGGGCGGGGTTGCTCGCCATGCGGCGGGCCGTGGCTGGCCTGGCGACGATCCCCGAGCACGTCCTCGTCGACGGCCGGCGCCTTCGCGGCCTGGCCATCCCGCAGCAGCCGATCGTCAAAGGCGACGCGAAGAGCCTGTCCATCGCCGCCGCCTCCATCCTGGCCAAGACGGCGCGCGACGCGCGCATGACGGAGCTCGACGGAACCTATCCCGGGTACGGCTTCGCTCAGCACAAGGGATACCCGGTGCGCGCGCACGTCGAGGTGTTGCGCAAGCTCGGCGCCTGTCCCATTCACCGGCGTTCGTTCGCGCCCGTGCGCGAAACGCTCGGGCTGCCTCCGCTGCCGCCGTGGCCCGCCCCCGACGACACCCGCGCCGATCCCGGGCAGTAGCTTTGGCCATTGCCTCCAAGCCCGATCGTGACCAAGTCAGGGAGATGTCGATCTGGAAGAGCGGCCTCCTGGGGTTGATGCTCGCGTTTGGCGCCGTGCCCGCGGCGAGCGCGGCGGTGGTGATCATTCACAGCGGCGCCCGAGATGCGCCGCCTCCGCCCGTGGAGGAGCACTACGGCCCCCGGCGCGGCTATGTGTGGGTTGGTGGCCATCACCGCTGGGACCATCGTCACTACGTGTGGAGCCGCGGGCGCTACTACCGCGAGCGTCGCGGTTACGAGTACGTGCCCGGGCGGTGGGAGCGCCACGAAGACCACTACGACTGGCATGGCGGGGAGTGGCACCCGCACCGCTGACGCCGCGTTGGCCCCTTGCGGCGGCGAAGCCGCTCACGGAACGGCGCCCACGGCCTTCAACAACGCGTCCACCGCGCCGAGCTCGAGCGTCCAGTGGGGCGCCCAGGCCCTGCCGACCTCATCTGGCCAGCGGTGCGGAGGTCTCGGGATCGCCAGGTCCAGCTTGAAGCGGTTCGGGAATTCGAGGCGCAGGCCGGAGTTGTTCCGGCGGTCGCCCCGACCGAGCAACGCGTAGTGGAATCGCGTGGCGCGGATCGCGGACAGCGGCGCCTGTGCCACGACGTTGCCCGAGCGCGTCTCCACGAGCGTCAGGTCGCCGGGGCCGAGCATGGCGCGCAGGAGGCGCGGTGGCCGCTGCAACCTAAAGACGGCGATCAGGATCCCGAGGCACGCGGCAAACTCGGTCGCGGGCGGCAGGATGAGCGGCCCGACCTCCGTGGCCGTGATCAACGGGCCCAGGATCACGCCCGTCACGGCCAGGACCGCGATCGCGAGGAGCCACCGCAGCAGCGTGGCGAGCGAGAAGCGACCGTCGCCTCGATACGGCGAGACGTCGAAGCGGACGCCGTCGGGCAACGGCGCGACCGAGGCGGGCTTCAACGCGGCGAGCAGCTCCTCGAAGTCGAGGGGGTTGAGGCTGGCGTCGATCTTCGTCGGTGTCGCGACGGAGACCGTGTCGACCCGCGCGCGGCGGGGCGCGCCGCGCGCGCGGAGGACGAATTCCTGTCCGGGTCCGCGGATGCGAAGTCGAACGCTGGTCCGACGCCACCGAGTTTCGACCGCGACGCTCACCGTCGCCTCCGCGCGCCGGATGCGCCGGTCGCCGATGCGCAGGTCCCCAGCCGACACGGAGATGCGCACCTTTCGAAGCAGGAACACGAGCAGCAGCAACATCGCGACGATTTGCAGGAAGAAGCCCACCTGGATGCAGACCTCCGCCTCTGGCGGGAAGGGCGGCGGGCCGCTCGTGTCTTGCAGTCCCGTCACCTGCAGAAACACCGACGCCGCCTGGACGATCACCACGGCCGCGATGCGCAGCCACCCCCAGCGAGGGCGCCCCACCCAGGTCGTCGAAGCGGTCTCGGCCGGCTGCATCACGCCCGCGAGGCCAGCACGCACATCCGACCGATCGTCCCGATCATTGAACAAGGAGAAGCACCCCACACCGTTCGAGAGTTCACTCCCACAGGGTACGACGAGCGGACGATGCTTGGGAAGCGCCCGGCTGCTAGAACAGCGTCATGAAGAAGCTGCTTCCGATCGGATTGCTGGGGCTGGCGGTGATCCTTGTGGTGTCCGTCGTCAGCGGATACAACACGCTGGTGCGCCTCGATCAGGGGGTCCGCGCGCAATGGGGCCAGGTCGAGAACGTCTACCAGCGGCGCGCCGATCTCGTGCCGAACCTGGTCGAGACCGTGAAGGGCGCGGCGGCGTTCGAGAAGGAGACGTACACCGCCGTGGCCGAGGCGCGCTCGCGTGTCGGTCAGGTCTCGGCGGCCGGGCTCCAGAACGTCGTCAACGATCCGGCGGCCTTCCAGCGCTTCCAGCAGGCGCAGGACGGGTTGTCGTCGGCGCTGTCGCGCCTGATGGTCGTCAGCGAAAAATACCCGGACCTGAAGGCGACGGGCGCGTTCCGCGATCTGCAGGCGCAGCTCGAAGGCACCGAGAATCGCATCGCGGTCGAGCGCATGCGCTTCAACGAGGCGGCGCAGGAATTCAACACGCGCCGGCAGACGTTCCCCACGGTGCTGGTGGTCGGGTTCTTCGGCGGTCGCTTCGCCGAGAAGGCCTACTTCGCGGCGCAACCCGGGTCCGAGGTCGCGCCGAAGGTGAAGTTCTGACGCACGCGCCGCGGACCGCCGCGAGCGGCCGCCGGCGGCGCGCCGCCGCCCTGCTGCTGGCGGTGGCGCTGGGCGCGCCGGCCGCGCTCGCGGGCGCCCCCGCCGCGGTCCCGCCGGCGCCCGCCCAGTGGGTCACCGACGGCGCGGGGTTCCTGTCGGAGCCCGTACGCGCGGCGCTCGACGCACGGCTCGGCCAGTACGAGCACGATTCGGGGCACCAGGTGCTGGTGTGGATCGGGCACACGACCGGCGGAGCGCCGATCGAGGACTGGGCCGTGCGGGCGTTCGCCGCGTGGAAGGTGGGCCGGCGTGGCCTCGACGACGGCGTCGTGCTGTTCATCATGGCCGACGACCGCAAGCTGCGCATCGAGGTCGGTTATGGGCTGGAGGCCAAGCTCACCGACCTGCAGGCCGCGACGATCATTCGTGACGTGGTGGTGCCGCGGATCCGCGCCGGCGATCGCGACGGCGCCACCCGCGCCGGCGTCGAGGCCATGCTGGCGGCGCTTGGTGGGGCGGGTGCCGCGGAGGGGGTGCCGGTCGCGGATCAAGAGGCCCCGCCGCGACCCCAGCTCGGCTGGGGCACGATCTTGCTCCTCGGGCTGCTGGGCGTCGGCATCTTGATCTTCGTCGCGACGCACCCCGCGGCGGCGGTGTTCTTCCTGACCACGCTCGCGTCCAACCGGGGCCGGGGAGGCGGCTGGGGTGGAGGCGGATTCTCCGGCGGCGGTGGCGGCGGCTTCTCGGGCGGAGGCGGCCGCTCGGGCGGCGGCGGCGCGTCGGGATCATGGTGATGACCCGACGCGGTTTCCTGCGGCGCCTCGACGTGCCCGCCATCGAGGCGGCCGTTCGTGGCGCCGAGCAGCGCACTTCGGGCGAGATCCGGGTGTCGATCGCCGGGGTGTTCTGGGGCACCTCACGGCGGATGGCCGAGCGCGCATTTCAACGGCTGGGCATGCACGCGACCCGGCGCCGCAACGGGGTGCTGATCCTGGTGGCGCCGTCCCGTCGCACGCTGAGCATCCTCGGCGACGAGGGCATTCACGCGCACGTCGGCGACTCCTTCTGGGCGAGCGTCAGCGACGCGGCCAGCGCCAGGCTGCGCGCAGGCGACTTCACCGCTGGGCTGGTCGAGGCGGTCGAGGCCGTCGGCGCCGCGCTGGCCCGCCATTTCCCCCCCGAGCCGACCGGCGACGTCGACGAGCTCCCCGACACGGTGGACCTCGGCCGGCGACCCGACTGAAATGCCCGGCCTCTGGCTTCGGACTTCCCCTCCCGCCAGCGCGGGTTGTATCTCTAAGAGCGATACGCTATTCTGTCGTCATGGCTCGAGCACCGGCCCGTAGCGACAAGCTTCGCGACGAGAGCCTTCTGGTCAGGGTCGATCGACGCTCCAAGGCACTGTTGCGCAAGGCGGCGGCGGCGAGGGGGCTCAGCGTCAGCGACTATGTGCGTAGCCGCGTGGTGCCGTTGGCGCGGCAGGATCTGGTCGAGGCCGACACCGGCGTCCTGAAGCTCTCGCGGGACGATCAAATTGCCCTGTGGCTCGCGCTCCAGAACCCGCCACCCCCGACCGCCGCGCAGCGCGGGCTCGGGAAGCTGATCCGGTCGGTTCGTTGAGCCGGTGAACGCCGATCGTGAGTTCCCTCCGTCGGGACTGGCGCTCGAGCTACTCGATCGCCGACACCGTCGAAAGGCGTTCTCGAGCGGCGATCGGCGCGTCGACGAGTGGCTGGAGCGTCGCGCCCTGTCGGCAATGCGGAAGAACACGAGCACGACCCGTGTGCTGGCTGATCAACATGGGGCCATCGCCGGGTTCTACACGCTCGCCAACACCGCACTTGACGTGTCGCAGGTGCCCCTCGATCTCCTCGGCGGCGAGGCTCCGCGTCACCCGCCGCCCACTCTGACGCTCGCTTGGCTCGGCGTTGACGCGCGATTTCACGGGGGAGGCCTGGGGACCAAGCTCTTCGCCAGGGCGCTGGCGGACGGACTTCGCGCATTCGAGACCGTGCGCTTCGTGGCCGTGGTGGTCGACGCGCTGACCGAGGCGAACTTCGCGTTCTACGAGTCTCACGGGTTCCGTCGTGTGCCGGGCACGACGAACAAGCTCTTCCTTCCAGCGTCGACGCTCGTGGCAATCGTCGGCGCGTGAGCTTTACAAATCTTTACGCGCGCGCAAAACCTGGGAAACGCTCGGTGGTCACTCTTGGATGGCGGGCGAAGGTCGCTCGCAACCACACAGGAGAACCGACATGGAAACCAATCAGACCCGATCCAGTGAAGCAGCGTCCGACGGCAACGGCAACGGCCCCCGCCCGAGCCGGCGTCGATGGTGGGCGCTGCTCGCCATCCCGGTGGCGCTCGGCGCCCTGACGCTGGGCGCGGCGCGCGCGCAAGGGTTCGGCGGCGGCGGCGGATTCCGCAAGGAGCGCATGGAGCATCTCCTGTCGTCGGCCGGCGCGACGGACGCGCAGAAGGCACAGATCCAGGCGATCTGGCAGGGGCTGCGTCCGGAGCTGCAGCCGCTGCGCAAGCAAGAGGCCGACATCCGCCATCAGCTCGGCCAGGCCATCGCCGCGCCGACGATCGATCAGGCGAAGGTCGAGCAGCTGCGCAAGCAATCGATGCAGACGGTCGACAAGCTCTCGGCGGTGGTGACGCGGGGTATGCTCGCGAGCGCCCAGATCCTGACGCCGGCGCAGCGTCAGACCGTGCTACAGCAGATCGAGCAGCACCGGGGGCACGGCCCGGGCGGTGACCACGACGCGGGCGAGTGACGCACCGGAAGGACGACCGTTGGCGAATCGAATCCTGATCATCGACGACGACGAACGCCTGACCGAGATGCTCGCCAGCTACATGGCCACGCGCGGGTTCGCGGTCGAACAGCGCGCCGACGCCCGGAGCGGCCTCACGGCTCTGGGCGCCGGCGACTTCGACGCCGTCGTGCTGGACGTCATGCTGCCCGATCTCGACGGCTTCGAGGTGTGCCGCCGGATCCGCGCGAGCTCCGACGTCCCGGTGTTGATGCTGACCGCACGCGGGGACGCCACCGATCGCGTGGTGGGCCTGGAGCTCGGCGCGGACGACTACCTGCCGAAGCCGTTCGATCCGCGCGAGCTGCTGGCGCGCCTCGGCGCCGTGTTGCGGCGGACCCGCCGCGGCGTCGCCGAGCCGACGGCGCCCCTGCGGTTCGGGCGGCTGACGATCGATCGCCAGTCCCGCGAGGTGCAGGTGGACGGCCAGCGCCGCGAGCTGACCGGCCGCCAGTTCGATTTGCTGGTCCTGCTGGCCGAGCGCGCGGGGCGCGTGCTGACCCGCGAGCAGATCATGACCGCGCTCGGGGCCGAGGGTTGGGACAACGTGGATCGCAGCATCGACGTCCACGTGTCTCGCATCCGCAACGCGGTCGAGGACGATCCGAAGCGCCCGGTCTTCGTGCGCACCGTGCGCGGGGTGGGCTACGTGTTCTCGCCGGCGCAGGACGCCAAGTCCGCGAGGAAGCTGCCCCCAGGATGAGGTCGCGCTTCTATCTACAACTCTACGCCGCGCTGCTGGGCAGCGCGTTCGTCTGCTTGCTGGTGACGGGGATCGCGTTTCGCGTCGCGCGCGACGCAGGCGGGCCGCCCGCCGAGCGCATGCAGGAGGCCGCGCGCGTGTTACCGGACCGCCTGCCCGACGTTCGCGCCGCCGACGCGCGCGCGCGCGTCGCGGCCGTCGCGGACGAGCTCGGGGTCGACATCATCGCCGGGGACTCCGAGGGCGCGGTCGTCGGCGCGCCCGGGCCGCGGGCGTTCCCGATCCCGCGGCACCTGTCGCCGGGGTCGGGGCGGGATCGCGTCGGCCCGGTGTTGTTGATCTCGCTCGGCGGCGACGGCTGGGCGGCGCTGCGCCCGCGCGTTCCGTACCGGCGGCTGCGGATGCACCCGTTCTTCACCACGCTGGCGATCCTGGCCGTGGTGATGGCGGTGGGCGCCTATCCGGTCGCCCGCCGGGTCACGCGCCGGCTCGAATCGCTCGCGACCGAGGTCGAGCGCTGGGGCGCGGGAGAGCTTCGCGCGCGGGTGTCCGTCGACGGCAGGGACGAGATCGCGCTCCTCGCCGCGACGTTCAATCGCGCCGCCGAGCGCCTGGATCTCGTGCTCGCGCAACAGAGACAGATGCTGGCGACGGCGTCCCACGAGCTGCGCTCGCCGTTGGCCCGCCTGCGCATGGGGCTGGAGCTGATCGCCGAGGAGCCGGACGCGGGGCGCCGGCGGGCGCGCGCGCAGGAGATTCACGGCGACATCGTCGAGCTGGACGAGCTGATCGAGGAGCTGCTGCTCTACGCGCGGGCGGACTGGCGCGTGCCCCGGCGGCCACCCGAGGCGGTCGAGCTGCGGTCGCTGCTCGCCGATGAGGCGGCCCGCGCCGGTGCGGCCGTCAGCGTCGCCGTGGAGGGACCGGCGGTGACCGTTCACGGCGACGCGACCATGCTCCGGCACCTGGTCCGCAATCTCCTCGAGAACGCCGAGCGGCACGGGTCGCCGGTGGTGGCGCGGGCGGCCGGCGCGGCGGATTCCGGGCGCGCACCCGCGGTGCGGGCCGAGCTCGCCATCGAGGGCGCCCAGGTCCGCCTCTCGGTCGAGGACGACGGACCGGGCATTCCCGCGGAGGATCGCGAGCGGGTGTTCGCCCCATTCTTCCGGCGCCCGTCGGCCGGGGGAGCCACGCCCGGGCACGGCATGGGCCTGGCATTCGTGCGGCAGGTGGCGCGCTACCACGGGGGCGAGGCGACCTGCCGCGTGGGTGCGGGCGGGGGCAGCCGCTTCGAGGTGACCCTGCCGCTCGTGGGCTGAGCCGTTTGGAGGCTGGCCAAGCACTGGGGGGCCATAGGGGAGGCGCGCCCGGCGCCCAGGACGAATCGCGTCATGAAAATCCCCGCGGAAAATGTGTCAGCAAAAGTGTGTTAAAAGAATCGGCTGCACGGGGTAATCCGCCCAAAAGGCGGGACGCCGCTCGACCGCCCGCCACGCGGGTGCTCTCGCATCAAGGTCCAATCAGAGGAGGAGCCATGGCCACCGTCGAAAAGAATGACCGATCCGCTTGCGGATCGATTGTAGCGGTTTCTTCGACACGATTTCTGCATGGCGGCGGGGTCCTCGGACTCGGCCTGGCCTGCATCTTGGCCGCGGGCTGCGGTTCGTCTGGCGGCGGCACGCCCGGCACCGGCACGGGCGGCGCGCCCCAGGGGTCCGGGGGCACGACGAGCACGGGAGGTACGACGAGCACCGGAGGCACGACGAGCACCGGAGGTACGACGAGCACGGGAGGTACGACGAGCACCGGAGGTACGACCAGCACCGGGGGCACGACGAGCACTGGCGGCACGACGAGCACCGGGGGCACGACCAGCACAGGCGGCGTGACGAGCGGGGGCGGGACCACCGTCACGGGAAGTGGCGGCGCCGCCGGCTCACATGCCGGTGGCAGCAGCGGCACGGGAAACAGCGGCGGCGGCCCCGGCACGGGAACCGGCGGAAAGGCCGGCAGCGGCGGTCCGGGCGGCAGCACCGCCCCGGCCGGCTGTCCCGCGGCGGCGACGTTCTGCGACGACTTCGAGGCCGGCGCGACGCTGGGAAGCGCCTGGACGTTCGACAATACGGCGAAGGGGACTGCCAACGTCGTCAGCACCTACACGACCACGCCGGGCCCAACCATGGCCCACTCGGGAAAGAACTCGGTGGAGATCACGTATCCTGCTGGAGGCGGCGGCTACGCCATGATCGTTACCAAGATGGGGGTGCCTGCATCACCGTCGACGACGGGCTATTGGGCGCGGGTCTGGATGTACCTGGAGACCCCAGCGGACCCAGGTCACTGCGTGCTGATCGAAGGCTCGACGGGAGTTCCGACAAGCCTTCAGAACAACGGCGTGCGCCCGCTGAACACCCAGGGGGGCAATATGGAGATCAACATCGATCCGGTTGCCGGCGGCGGCGAGGCCAGTGCGCCTTCCACGATGCCCCTTCCCAAGGGGGCCTGGACGTGTTTCGAATGGCAGATCTCGGCGACGGGCGGAAACGGCAATGTCTCGCTCTACGTCGGCGCATCCGTGATGCCGACCCTGACTTTGAACGGCAAGATGATCACCGCGCTCACCGAAAATCGTATCGGGTACGAGAGCTACCGACAGACCGGCGCGGCTGGCAATCTCTGGATCGACGACTACGCGATCGGTCTGACCCGCGTCGGCTGCATGTAGGCGCAGCCTCTTCCCAACGCTTTGTTGGGAGGCCGAACGGGCTATCGAGAACATTGCGGCTTCGTAGCCGTGGTTTTGAGGTGCTACCCCGTCGGCTTCCCAGCTTCGGAGCGCCGGCATCCGCCGACTGCGCCATGGGCAAGGATCTAGCCTCGTCGTTGGTGAGCGGCAGCGGACTCCGGTCCTTCGAGCGGGTTGGGCAGTCAGGGGCGTCCCTTCATCGTCGACTGCTCGCGTTGCGAAATGGGAATGGACTTAGAGAGCGTGGGTGTTGACCGAAGACTCGACGGCAAAGAACTCTTTGGCCGCATTAGCGCCAAGGACAGCTTCAATCGCCGCCCGCCGTGCGGCTTGATACTCCTTAACTTAACCGTTCGGCCCTCTCCTCAACCGTGAGTCCAGAAAGCGACTCTGGGGGCCTCCGAATGGCCTCTCGCTGAGGTTCAGCACTTCGAGGCGCCCGAACGCAAGCGCGTCAGCACGGCGGACGAAGCTATATCGCTGGTAATTCGTGACGAACGCCACTGCGGTGCTAGCAGGTCGCCGTCTCTGTTCTCTGCGCCAATCCTCAAGGCGTCGCGGTCGCAATTTCGTCGTAGACGATGGCCGAGGAAATGGGCCGCCGGAGAGGGCGGGGGTAGTCTCGTCCCAGCAGGGGCAATGATCGCGCCGGTCCGCGTCCCGCCACCGACGAGGAATTGCATCGCCGGCTGACTTCCGCATCACGCTCAAGGTTCTATCCGAGAATGTGGTCGATTTCGTCCGGTATCCAGTCCTGACGGCTGCCTGACCCATCCGGTCGGGCTCGAGGACAACGTTGATCGTGATCTAGGGCGAATTGGCATTTGTCACGAGAAGGCCGCGCAAAGTTAATGACTTTGAAACGCTCGCAAAACGATGCGATGTAGTCACGCTGGTATTGAGGCCTAAACGTCGGGGTACCACCGCTCTGGAAGCGACTGTCGAGACCCGCGATTCATTGTCCGCCCATTTTCTCTTGACTTCTATTTCTCTTTCGGCGACCTTCCCCTTGTGTATCGCTGGTAATGGATCGGATACATGAGTAACGACAAAACAACTTGAGCAGGAGGGGTCGATGTTAGGACGCAGGGGAACCGCGCTCGTTGGAGTATTGTGGGCCACGTTGAGTGCTCAATCGCTCGCGCGAGCAGCGCTTTGCAATCCAGATCCGATAAACGCGGGCAACATGAAATGTTCCGTGACAACGATAGCATCTCTGAATCAGGTCTTTGTCCTGGCAGACGCCGATCCGAACAACACATATAATGTCTCTCTCGCTAAGGGCACATATACGTTCACCCAAAATCTCGTGCTAACCCAGGGATCTGTTGTCATTGTCGGTGCGCCGACAGGCGGCCTTTCTAATGTAAAGAACTACGTACTCAACGGAACTAACACTTCAACGAATACATCTGTAAGGCAATTCACATTGCAGCCGGCAAATTCGAGTCAATATCCATTCCTGTTTGTGGGCGGAGTCACAATTCAAAACGGTGAACAGCCAGGGGGGACTATTTCGTCGGCTGGGGGTTGTGTCGGCGCCGGCGGTGGTGAAGTGGAAATCGAACAGAGCATAGTCCAGGGCTGCCACGCGCCCGGCCTGGGAGGTGCAATCGCATCCGCCGGCAGCGCCGCACTGCTGCTCACGAATTCGCTGGTTCAGAATAACTATATAGACTCGGTCAAGCCAAGTACTGGGCATACGCCCTGCGGCGGGGGCAATTTCACCAACGGTGGCGGAATCGATGTCTACTCGGGTGGAGCAGCCTCCATCGAATCTTCGGCAATCGTCAACAACCAGGCGTGTCGAGGGGGCGGCTTGGAAGTATTTGGAGGATCGCTGTATATGGACAACACCACGGTCGCCGGCAACACCGCAAATTCGCACGGCGGCGCAATGCGCGTCATTTTCCCGACAACTTCGCTCGATCTCCTGTTCAACACTATTGTCGAGAATAGCGCCGCGCTGGCGGACTGCCGATTGTTCGTAGGGGGATGCGCCAGCGATGCAGCCTTGGCCGGTGGAATAGCCTTTGAGTCTGCTACCGGCGCGTCTGTGTCTCTTCAAGGTAATATCATCGCCTACAACAAAGTCGTATTCAGCTCTGACGGAACGACGAACGTCGTCGGAACCGCCAACAGTCTCGATGATTGTGACTTGATCGGGACAACCTTGGACACTTCCAACAACAGCCCAACTTTCAACTACTCGACAAACGTGATTGGCCAATCTCGCACTTGCAATCTTCCAACAAGTTGGTGGGGCGTCAACGCAACGCCGACCCTGGCGAACTTGAGTACTTTTGGGTTGAACAATCAGGCTGCTGCCACCTTGGCCGTCGGGGGAACCCTGCCCGCCTACAAACCCACATCCACCACCTTCTTTCACAGCCAATTCGGGCGTCATAACTCCATCGGAGCTGGCGGAAACGTTACCGCCCAATCGTGCCTAGGCGGTGACGAGAGGGGCTACAGGCGCAGCAGCGTCAATTGCGACGTAGGATCGTATGAATTGAACGGTGTTAAACCCTGACGCCAGGGATGCATGTAATTCATTGTGGGCCCGCAGGTGTCATTTTTGCGGTGAGTTCGCATCAACTGGAGACGGATACGAATGACGACAGCGAGACGCCTGAGTCCAGTCACGGTTGGGGTGCTGTTATCGACCGCTCTTGCTGTCGGGATTTGTGTCTTTCTCTTGGGAACTCGGAGTGTGCGAGCCCCAAGGCTCTCGACAGCGCCTTCCAGCCGATCAGCTGGTGAGGGTCTCTTGAACGGCCCACGTCATAGCGACGCCGCTGCGGGAGTCGCCTTCGGGGCCGAGCAAGGTAGTAAGGTACTGGCAAAATTGCCGACCGTATTGGACGATTCAAGCGGACAGGCCGAGGACGAAGTAGCTTTGAAACGGCGGCTACCAATTGACCTCGGCATGGCGGATTACGACATTCTTCGGCGTGTGGATGAGGTGGTATTCCGAGCTCTGAGCACAAAGGATTCCGCCCGTATGGCAATCCGGAGATTCAATTCCCGACAGAGGCGCTCTGGCAACATCAGAGACGATGTCGGCGGCACTGCCCCGTCTAGCTTCCGACAAGCCTTTCTTGAAGATCTGCTCGGTATGGATGAGGCAGCGCAATTTGTCGCTCAAGAGTTGAAAGAGACGAATCGCCTGAGTCACGGGCGCGAGATTGCGGCACACGCAGACGCGATGTAGAAGCCGCGGGTGGGCCGCCCAGATCGTGAAGGGAATCTCGCATGAGAGCCGCAGCAGCGGCGCCACCGTGGCAGGAGACAGATTCACGACCACGCCATCGGGCCGAACCGCTTCCGAGCCCGGCCGCCGTGATCTCACGGTCGGCCGGGGTTACGTGATCGATGGATCGGCGGGTCGCGCTTCTGTTGTTTGCGGCGGGGTGGGGGGCGAATCACTTCTCCTCGCTGCTGATCGTCTATCGACGGGATCTCGGGCTGTCGCCCTCCGCGCTCGGGATCCTGTTCGGCGCCTACGCGCTGGGGCTGGTGCCCGGGCTCGTCCTCGCGGGGCGCGCCTCCGACAGGCGAGGGCGGCGGGCGCTCGTGTTGCCGTCCAGCCTGCTCGCGATCGCGGCGAGCGCGGTGCTCGCGTTCGGCGCTGACGGGTTCGGCGTGTTGCTGGCCGGCCGGCTGCTGTTTGGCCTGGCGATGGGCGCGGTGATGAGCCCCGGCAGCGTCTGGGTGCAGGAGCTCTCGCCGCCGGGGCTCGGCGCGCGCCGGGCGACGCTCGCGCTGTCGGCGGGGTTCGGGCTCGGGCCCGTGGTTTCGGGGGTCATCGCTGAATTCGCGCCGGCGCCGATGGTGCTGCCGTACGTCGCGCACGGCCTCGCCATGGCGGCGGCGCTCGTGGGCGCGCGCGCGGTGCCGGAGACGGCGCCGCGCGCGAGGCGCGACGCCCCGGCGGGCGGGCCGCGAGAAGCCGCGCCCGGAATTCGCGCGCGCGATCTCGGGGTGCTCGTCGGGCTCGTGCCGGTGGCGCCGTGGGCCTTCGGGTTCGCCGCCGTGACCATCGCGATCCTGCCCGGCCTTATGCGGCCCCACGTCGCGCGGCCGGTGCTCTATTCCGCGTTCGTCATCGTCACGACCCTGTCGGCGGGCGTGCTGGTCCAGTCGCTCGTGCGACGCATCGGCCGCCACGCCGATCTGGTGGGCCTCGCGGCCGGGCTCGGCGGCCTGCTGGTCGCGTCTCACGCGGTCGCGGTCGCCTCGCCGAACCTCGCCTTCGCGGTCGCGGTCCTGGTCGGCATCGGCTACGGCCTCGTGATGACGAGCGGCCTGACCGAGGTGGGCGCGCGCGTGCCCCAAGACGCGCGCGGGACGGCGGTCGGCCTCTACTACGTCCTCACCTACGTGGGGTTCGCGCTGCCCTTCATTCACGCCACTCTCGCCAAGCGCTGGGGCGACGCACCGACGCTCCGCGCGGCGGCAGTCGTCGCCCTCGCCAGCCTCCTCGCGCGCGCGCTCGCCAGCGTCCGCCGGCGCTGATTCAACTACTTGATCGCGAGCAGTTCGATGTCGAAGACCAGCGTGCCGGCCGGGGCGCCCGGTCGGGTCGGCTTGTCGCCGTAGGCGAGGTTGCCGGGGATCCAGAAGCGCGCCTTGTCGCCCACGACCATCAGCTGCACACCCTCGGTCCAGCCCTTGATGACGCCGTCGAGCGGGAACGTCGTCGGCTCGCCGCGGGTCACCGAGCTGTCGAACATCTCGCCCTTCGTCGTCCAGCCGCTGTAGTGGACCTCGACGGTGTTCTCGGCCTTCGGGTGCTCCTTGCCCTTGCCGTGCTTCAAGATCTTGTAGGCCAGGCCCGACGCGGTCTTCTTCGCGTCCTTCGGGGCGGCCTCGACGTCGGGCGGCACTTGGGGCGGCTCGGGCACCTTCACGAAGTCGAGCAGCTCGACGTCGAAGACCAGCGGGCCGGCCGGAGCGCCCGGCCGCTTCGGCGTGTCGCCGTACGCGAGGTCGGCCGGGATCCAGAAGCGGCGCTTCTCGCCTTTCGCCATCAGCTGCAACCCCTCGGTCCAGCCCTTGATGACGCCGTCGAGCGGGAACGTCGCCGCCACCCCGCGGGTCACGGAGCTGTCGAACATCTTCCCGTCGGTCGTCCACCCGGTGTAGTGGACGGTCACGCGATCGTGGGGCCCCGGATGGGCGCCGGCGCCCCCCTTGGCCTTGACGAGGACCTTCGAGGCGAGCCCGCTGCTCGTCTTCTTGGCCGTCGCGGGAGCCTCGGCGACGTCGGTCGGAACGGCCGGCGCGGCCGGAGGCGGGGCGGGGGGAAGCGGCTCGATCGGCTCGGAGCCGGACGGCGGCGTCTCCGCGCGCGCGCCCGGGCCAGTGAGGGTGGCGGTGGCCAGCGGAACGAGCACAAGAAACGACAGAACGGAGCACGTGCGCTTCATGCCCAGCCGAATACCACAGGAGTTGGAGTCCGGAAAAAAACCGTGCTCAGAGGCGGTAGGCGTTCTTGCGGACGATCTGCGCGTTCAGATAGGCGGCGAAGGCGCTCCACCCCAGGTAGGGAAGCATCAGCGCCGCGGCGGGCTTGTCGACCTTGCGCGCGGTCAGGGTGTACGCCGCGATGGTGGGCACCATCGCCCCCGCGACGACCGCGGAGGCCTTCGGTCGATGCGCGCCAAAGAACAGCGGCGACCACGAGGCGTTGAGCGCCATCTGCAAGCCCCACAGGCGCAGCGCGCGGGTGCGAGCGGGCGAATCGGGTTTGGTCCAGGTCCGATACCCCGAGTAGGCGATTCCGGAATACAGCGCCGTCCACACCGGACCGAACACCCACGACGGGGGCGTCGCCTTGGACTTGAACAGGGACCTGTACCACACGCGCGGCTTCGAAACCGGCCGACCCAACGCCGACGCGCCGAACGCCAGCCCGCCGAACACCGCCGCCGCCAGCGCCTTGCCGAGCGTTCCGGTCCGCGCGGGCGTCGCCTCTCCGGAGTCGTCACGAGCCTGCCGGGAGTCGCCCTCGCCGCCCCCCTCGTCGCGGCGACGACGTCCTCCGCGACCCTTCTTCTCGCCCCGGCCGTTTGAACCCACGTCTTCGGTCTGTCCCATGATGAGGGTGTCCATGCGCCCGTGGGATACAAGGACCGTGCCCGCCAGTTGGCCGCAAGATCCCGAGGAGAGTGTCGCCGGGGCGTTACGGGAGTGGCCCGGCCACAGTCCCCGATGTCACTCCCGGCTCCCATGCTTCTTGGACGCGCACCTCCCGGTCCCCCCGCCACAGCCCCCGCAGGGATAGGTCCCCTCGGCATGGGTTCTCGCGTCGTGGCGAGAAGGCGGAAAGCTAGTAAGATGCCAAGTAAGATGCAAACCAAACGTCTTACTGGCGGGACAGGGTCGACCACCGTGTTGTCCCAGAAGGGTCAGGTCGTCATTCCCAAGCGGTTGCGCGAGGATCGGGGCTGGCTGCCTGGACTACGCCTCGTTGTCGAGTCCACTCGGGATGGCCTGTCGCTGCGCCCGCTCGACGCCAAACGCTCAGAGGCAGCCTCTGCTCTGCTTGGCTGCACCGGCTACCAAGGTCCCCGGCGGTCCCTCTCCGACATGGAAGCCGCCATTCGCGCCGGCGCCCGGAAGACAAGATGATCGCAATCGACACAAACATTCTGGTGCGACTGTTCGCGAACGACGATCCGATCCAGAGCCCTCGGACTGCCCAGCTATTCGCGGAGCAGGACGTGTTCGTTTCCAAGACCGTCATGCTCGAGACCGAATGGGTGCTCCGCTTCAGCTATGCGCTGTCACGGACGACGATCGCGGCTGCGGTCGGAAAGCTGCTGTCTACGTCGACCGTGACCGTGGAGGGAGCCGAGGCGGTCCAGGCGGCAATCGCCGCCTACGAGTCCGGGATGGACTTCGCCGATGCCCTGCACCTTTCCTCGAGTGCCAGCGCCGAGAGGTTCCTGACCTTTGACAGGAAGCTGGCCCGCGCCGCGCTCCGCGCGAAGTCGGCACTCTCGGTTCAGGTAGCCTGAGCGGCCGCTCGCTCGCGGCGTCACTCGCCCTGGGGCAGGCGCAGGGTGGTGTGGACGAAGAGCTGGCGGAGCTGATCGAGCAGAGTCTCCACCTTGCCGACCTCGTCGTCCCCTTCGACGGCGATCACCGAGGCGGCGTCGCCTCCAACGAAGCGGGTCGTCTTGTCGATGACGCGGTCGATTCGCCGGAATACCAGCCGATCCATCATGAACGCCATCGCCAGCGACATCACGATGATCAGCAGGAATATGACCCCGATGGTCATGATCGCCGTCGTGCGCGCGTGCCGGTAGACGTCCGTGATGTCGGTCTCGAGGACGATGCCGCCGTTCCGGACCTTGTGGTCATCCAGCAGGGGTACGATCGCGCGCAGCGTGGTGCGCCCGTTCGCGAAGCGCAGTCCCAGCACCCCGCCCGTCTCCGGGACGGCGTCCAGATCCCCGTCGAAGGCCGCGAAGGAGGCGTCCTTCTTGGTCGAGCCCATGAGCACGAAGCTCGGCCACCTGTCCCACTCGTCTTCGATCTTCAGGGTCTTGCACGTCGCGCTCCACAGGTTGTGGTCGAGCGCTTGCTTCCTCATCACGATGGCCAGCTGATGGCCGGTCTGCCGCTGCACCCGTCCGATGAAGCCACCGATCTCCTCGCCGAGGTTGGCGTAGCCGAGCAGCTTCTTCTGCGCGTCGTACACGGGAAGGACCACCCTCAGGATGAATCCCGCCTTGCCCAGCTCCTTGCCCACCGCGAAGGTCTTGGTGCGGATGGCCTCCTCGTGCAGGGGACGGTCCATGGTGTCGCCGAACTCCCCGGGCTTGTGAACCCGCAAGAACACCTTGTTGCTGGGCTCGGGCTCGACGAACATCCAGTTGGTGATCCCGTAGTGCGCCTTCATCTGCGCCAGCATCGGGGCGGTCACCGCCGCCAGCGCGGCCCGGTCGCGCCGCGCGAAGGGAGTCGTGATCGCGTCGTTCGACATCAGCGTCTCGAGGGTGGCCTTCAGCATCTTCACGTCGTCGGCTTCGGCGCTCGCGAAGGCCTCCCTGGCCTCGTCCAGGGACTTGTGGCCGATTCTGTCGATTTGATTGACATACTCACGGTAGGACAGCGCGATGATTCCGCCTCCCCCGAGGATCAGTGTCGCGCCGATGCAGATCACCACCTTGGTGCGAATCAGTCTTGGCCACATGTCAGAAGCTCCTTGTGTTCGAAAGCATCAAAAGTCTTGCTGGAGGACGGCCTTGCCAGCCTTCTTCAAGGCGGCGATCTGGGCCGGATCGTCCGGGGTCTTCGCGTTGACGAAGCCGAGCATGAATCCGCAGATCAGCGAGAGCTGGCCGCGCACCTTGAACGTATCGAGCTTCTTGGTCTTGATGTGTGCGTCGATCTTCTGGCACATGTCGTGAAGTTGCCCCATCTCTCTGCCTCCGTAATCAATCTCAGGTGACGTCCGTGCGGGTGGACTCGCCGCTGCCCGCGTGCCCCGGTCCAAAGCAAGCCGACCAGTCCGTCTGTCCCCAACGACCGCCGTCGAAATGTCTTGAATCTCGTCCGCGAAGCGGCCACCCTCCGCGGCTTCGGGCCGAGCGCGCGTCGTCGGGCGGCGTCGCGGCGGCGGGGTGGGCAGCGTAAGCTGGCGGCAAATGAGCGCCGGCTCCGACGTGCGGGTGCGGGATCTCGTGGTCAGCTTCGGCGCGACCGTGGCGGTGGACCACGTCGAGCTGACGGTCGAGGCCGGGGAGCTGTTCATGCTGCTCGGCCCGAGCGGATGCGGCAAGACGACGCTGCTGCGGGCGATCGCCGGCTTCAACGCGCCGTCGGCGGGATCGATCCACTTCGGCGCCGAGGACGTCACGCGGGTGCCGGCGCACGCGCGCAACGTGGGCATGGTGTTCCAGAGCTTCGCGCTGTGGCCGCACCTCAGCGTCGCCGAGAACGTCGGCTTCGGTCTTCGCGAGCGCCGCGTCCCCCGTCGCGAGGTCGAGGCCTCCGTCAGCGCGGCGCTCGCCTCCACGAAGCTCGACGGCTTCGGAGGGCGCCGGATCGACGAGCTGTCGGGCGGCGAGCAGCAGCGGGTGGCGCTCGCGCGCGCGCTGGTGGTGCGGCCGCGGTGTTTGCTCCTCGACGAGCCGCTATCGAACCTCGACGCCAGGTTGCGCCACTCGATGCGCGACGAGATCCGTCGCATCTGCAAGGAGTTTGGGCTCACCGCCATCTACGTGACGCATGACCAGAAGGAAGCGCTGGCCATCGCCGACCGCGTCGCCGTGATGCGGGCCGGAAAGATCCTGCAGCTCGGCGCGCCCCGCGACATCTACCGCCGCCCACGCTCGCGCGCCGTGGCGTCGTTCGTCGGCGCGGCGAACCTGATCCGGGGGCGCGTCGCCGAGGTTCGGGCGGATTCGCGCGTGGTCGACACCGGGGCCGGGCGCTGGGTCGCCGGCCTGGACGACGAGTTTCGCCCGGACACCGGGACGGAGGTCTGGGTCTGCGTGCGGCCGGAATGCCTGCGGCTGCGCGTCGACGAGGCCCGGCCCAACATCGTGCGCGGCCCGTGCGAGGCGACCATCTACCTCGGCGAGCTGGCGGAGCACCAGCTCCGGGTCGGCGACCGGTTGCTCTCGGTCTACGAGGTCAACCCGGGCGGCGCGGCCGATACGACGCTCGCCGCGCAGGCGGACGTGTCCGACGTGGTGCTGCTGCCGTTCGACGGCGACGAGGGCGGCGATTCGTGAGGCGGTCCCCCGTTGCGTGGCTGGTGCCGGCGGTGGCGCTGCTGTTGATCCTGGCGCTGCCGTTCGCTGCGCGTCCTTCTCGACCGGCGGAGGTCGGGGCGCGGGAGACGCTGGTGATCATCACGCCGCACAACGAGGCGATCCGTCACGAGTTCACGCGGGCGTTCACGGACCACATGGCGCGCCAGGGGCGGCGCGTGCAGATCGACTGGCGCAGCCCGGGCGGGGGCAGCGAGATCAACCGCGTGCTGGTGGCGGAGTACGCCGCGTCGTTCGAGCGCTACTGGACCCGGACGCTGGGCCGGACATGGTCCGCGCGGGTGGCCGCCGCGTTTGCCACCGACTCCGATCCGTCGCGCCCGCGCGTATCCGGCGCGAGCGCTGGAGACGCCGCCGCCGAGGTCGAGGCCCGGCGCGCGTTCCTGGCCTCCGACGTCGGCTGCGGCGTCGATCTGCTGTTCGGGGGCGGCAGCGTCGACGCCGAGCTCCACGCCACCGCCGGTCGCCTGGTCGATGCCGGCGTGATCAGCCACCACCCCGAGCTGTTCGGCGAGGGCGCGATCCCGGCCGTCGTCGGCGGCGAGGCATTCTGGGATCGCGGCGGACGCTGGCTCGGAACGTGTTTGTCGGGCTTCGGGATCTGCTTCAACCGTGACGCCGTCGCGCGCCTCGGCGTCGCGCCGCCCGCGTCGTGGAGCGCGCTCGCGGATCCGGCGTACCTCGGACAGCTTGGCCTGGCGGACCCCGGCAAGAGCGGCTCGGCGGTGAAGGCGTTCGAGATGATCATCCAGGAGCAGATGCAGGACGCGCGGCGGCGCGCCGAGGCGCGCGGGCTCGGCGGCGACGCGGCTCTCGATCGGGTGGCCGTCCGCGAGGGGTGGCAGGCGGCCATGCGCCTCATTCGCAGGCTGGCGGCGAACGCGCGCTACTTCAGCGACGCGGCGTCCCGCGTGCCGGTCGACGTCGCGACGGGCGACGCGGCCGCGGGGATGTGCATCGATTTTTACGGCCGCTTCCAGGGCGAGGTGACGGACGCCGCGGGCGCGCCCGGGCGAATGGGGTTCGCGCTACCGAAGGGCGGCACGTCGGTGGGCCCCGACTCGATCGGCCTGCTGCGCGGGGCGCCCCACCGGGAACTCGCTGTCGCGTTCATCGAGTTCGTACTGTCGGACGCGGGGCAAAAGATCTGGAGCTTCCGCCGAGGGACCCCGGGGGGGCCCGAGCGCTATTCGTTGCAGCGCCTGCCGATCGTGCCGTCGCTCTACGCGCCCGCCTACGACGGCTTTCGCGCGGATCCGCGGACGCATCCCTACGCGCCCACGCGCGACTTCGTGTACCACGAGGCCTGGACGCGGCCGTTGTTTCGTGCGATCGCGTTCGTGGTGCGCGTGATGTGCGTGGATCCCGGGCCCGAGCTGCAGGCGGCCTATCAGGCGCTCGCCGAGGCCGGCTTTCCACCCGAGGCCACCGCCCGCTTCGACGACGTGTCCGCGGTCGACTACGAGATCGTGAACGGCCCGCTGCGCGCGGCGCTGCGGTCGCCGAACGCGATCGACGAGGTCACCTGGGCGAACCGCCTCGTCAGGGAATTTCGCGACCAGTACCGGCAGGTCGCCACGCTGGCGCGGACCGGGCGAGCGACGGCGGTGCACTGAGTGCGCCGCCGCTTCGCCGCCGATGCCGTCTCGCTTCCGTTCGCGCTGCTGCTGGGCGTGTTTCTCTTCTGGCCGCTCGCCGAGAGTGTGCGCGGCGCCTTCTTCGACGCGCGCGACACGCCCAGCTTCGCGTACGTGGCGGGCGTGTTCCGCAACCCGACGTTCGTCGAGGGCTTCGCCAACGCCCTCATCGTGGCCGTGGCCAGCACCCTCGTCGCGGCGGCGGTCGGGATCGCGGCCGCGGTGCTCGTCGATCGCTACGACTTCCCCGCGAAGCGCGTGTTCGTCCTGCTGGTCCCGCTGCCGCTGATCGTGCCCCCCTTCGTCGGCGCGATCGGCGTGAAGCAACTCTTCGGTCAGGCAGGGGCCCTGAACGCGCTCCTGGCCCACGCCCACCTGATCGACGCCGCCCACCCGATCGACTGGCTCCGTCGCGGCCGGCTCGGCACGGTCGTGGGGCTGACGGCGCTGCACCTCTACCCGATCGTCTACTTCAACGTCTCGGCCGCGCTCGGTGGCCTGAACGTCGAGATGGAAGAGGCGGCGCGCAGCCTCGGGTGCCGCGGATGGCGCGCGTTTCGGAAGATCACCCTGCCGCTCATCTCACCGAGCGTGTTCGGCGCCTGCAGCATCGTCTTCATCGGCGGGCTGACCGAGCTCGGCGTCCCGCTGGTCTGTGACTTCACCCGCATCACTTCGGTGCAGATCTTCTCGGGTCTGAAGGACATGGGGCGAAACCCCAGCGTCCACGCCCTGGTGATGATCGTGCTCGTGGGAACCGTGGCGTTCTACGCGGGCGCCCGCCTCCTGATCAGGCGTCGCGCGGCGGCCACCGCGCAGAAGAGCGTGCGGCTGCGCCGGCCCCGCCGGCTCGGGCCCCTGCGCGGGGCGGCCGCGGTGATGGCGCTGGGAGCCCTGGTCGGAACCGCCGCGCTGCCGAACATCAGCGTCGTGCTGGTCGCGTTCGCCCGCGACTGGTACGGCACGGTGCTGCCCTGCAGCTTCACGCTCGCGCACTTTCGCGCGGCGCTGGGCCACGAGATGGTGGTGTCGTCGATCGGCAACAGCCTGCGCTACGTGGGGTTGTCGACGGTGGCCGACCTGTTGCTCGGAACCGGCATCGCCTGGATCGTCGTGCGGCGCCGCTCGCGCGGGGCGCGGCTGCTCGACGCGGCCGCGATGCTTCCCCTGGCGGTCCCTGGCCTGGTGATGGCGTTCGGCTACCTGGCCATGACGCGCGAGGGGCGGCCGCTGGCGTTCCTGAACCCGGTGCGCGATCCCACCCCCTTGCTGGTGATCGCCTACACCATCCGGCGGTTGCCGTTCATCGTCCGCTCGGCCGCCGCGGGTCTGGAGCAGATCGACGTGGCGCTCGAGGACGCCGCCGCCAGCCTGGGCGCCGGCCGCGCGCGCGTGGTGCTGCGCGTGACCTTGCCGCTGCTGGTTTCGCACCTCATGGCGGGGGCCATTTTCGCGTTCGCGCTTTCGATGCTGGAGGTGTCCGACTCGCTGATCCTGGCGCAACGCCAGTCGACCTACCCGATCACGAAGGCCATCTACGAGCTGTTTCAGCTGCTCGGCGATGGCCGGCAGGTGGCGGCGGCGCTGGGGGTCTGGGCCATGCTGTTCCTGGCGAGCGCGATCGTCTTCGCGCGCGCGTTGCTGGGGCGAAAGCTGGGTGGCATCTTCCGGCTGTGAGGGACGCCGGGGTTTGACAGCGTGGCCGGCATCCGCTACCTCTTTGGTGTGACCTCGATTTCGTCCCGACGCTGGTGGTGGCCGCAAGCTTGCGGCTCACGACGCGTGCGTTCGAGATAGATCAGGTCCACGACACACGACGAGAGAGCCGCCTTCGGAGGTGGCTTTCGAAGTGCGTGGTGCATTTTCGGGGTCGTCTCCGGCCGGTTCGAAGGAGGAGCGACCCATGGAGACGAAGACGGCGTTCATGACGGCGGGCGGGATCGGCATCGCCCGCACCACCATCGACCTTCCCTACGGCGACGCGACGGCGCCGGTGCTGGATGCGCTCGATGCCCGTCGCGGGATGCTGCTGGGATCGTCCTACGAGTATCCCGGGCGCTACGCGCGTTACGACGTCGCGTTCGTCGACCCGCCCGTGTGCATCGAGGTGCGCGGTCGGGAGACGCGGGTGACGGCGCTGAACGAGCGCGGGAGGGTGCTGCTCGCGCCGATCGCCGAGGCGCTGCGCGCCACACCCGCGGTCGCCGAGATGGCGGACGAGGACGCGGGGCGCGACGGCGCCGCCATCACGGCCCACCTGGTCGCGGCAGCGCGCGACTTCGCCGAGGAGGACCGGAGCAAGCAGCCGAGCGTGTTCTCGTTGCTGCGCGCCATCGCGGCGCTGTTCGCGTCGGACGACCCTCACCTCGGTCTCTATGGCGCGTTCGGCTACGACCTGGCCTTGCAGTTCGAGGCGCTGCAGGTGAAGGCGCCGCGTCCGGCCGGGGCGCGTGACCTGGTGCTGTACCTGCCTGACGACCTGGTGCTCGTGGATCATCGCCGCGAGGTCGCGCAGCGCGTCCGCTACGAGTTCACGCACGGGGGTCGCAGCACGATGGGGCTGCCGCCGCCCGCACCGCCGTCGCCGACGCCGACGCCGCCATCGACGTCGCCATCCTCCTCGGCGCCACGAGGAGAGGCGAGCCGGCCGCCGGCGGGGGCCTTCGCTCGCATCGTGCGCAGCGCGAAGGAGAGCTTCCGGCGCGGCGACCTCTTCGAGGTCACGCCGAGCTACACCATGCGCGAGCCGTGCACCGCCCCGCCGAGCGAGCTCTACCGGCGCCTCCGCGCCCGCAATCCCGCGCCGTACGGGTTTCTCATGAACCTGGGCGCCGGTGAGCACCTGGTCGGTGCGTCGCCCGAGATGTACGTGCGCGTGCAAGGAGACAGGGTCGAGACCTGCCCCATCGCCGGCACCATCGCCCGCGGCGCGAACCCGCTCGGCGACGCCGCGCAGATCCGTCGCCTGCTCGAGTCGCGCAAGGACGAGGCCGAGCTGACGATGTGCACCGACGTCGACCGCAACGACAAGTCACGCATCTGCGTCCCGGGGAGCGTGCGCGTGCTCGGCCGACGCCAGATCGAGCTCTACTCGCGTCTCATCCACACCGTCGATCACGTCGAGGGGAGGCTCGGCCCCGGGTACGACGCCATCGACGCGTTCTTGACCCACGCGTGGGCGGTGACGGTGACGGGGGCGCCGAAGATCGCCGCCATGCAGTTCATCGAGGACCACGAGGCGGATTCGCGGCGCTGGTATGGCGGCGCCGTGGGGCGCCTCGGCTTCAACGGCCAGCTCTCGACCGGCATCACGCTGCGCACCCTTCGCATCCAGGACGGCGTCGCCGAGGTGCGCGTCGGGGCGACGTTGCTCCATGACTCCGACCCCGACGAGGAGGAGCGCGAGACCGAGCTCAAGGCCTCGGCGTTGCTCGACGCGCTCCGCAGGCCGCTCGGGTCAGCCGCGCCCCCGCCCGTCCGCGAGGTCGGCGGCGCGCGGCCCAGGGTCCTCGTCGTTGATCACGCCGATTCGTTCGTGCACACGCTCGGTTGCTACTTTCGCCAGGCCGGCGCTGACGTCGTCACCCGCCGCGCCCCGCTCGCGCCGGGCGTCCTCGACGAGCTTCGACCGCAGCTGCTGGTGCTGTCGCCGGGCCCCGGGCGACCGGCCGACTTCGGGATGTCAGCGCTGCTCGACGCCACCCTCGCTCGCGGCCTCGCCGTGTTCGGCGTGTGCCTGGGGCTGCAGGGCCTCGTCGAGCACTTCGGTGGCCGGCTGCATGTCCTCCCGGAGCCCGTGCACGGCAAGCCGTCGGTGATCCAGGCCCGCGGCGGGCGCTTGTTCCGCGGCCTCCCCGCGCGCTTCCAGGCCGGGCGCTACCACTCTCTTTACGTGAAGACCCCGGAGCTCCCGCCGGTCCTGGAGGTCAGGGCCGAGACCGACGACGGCATCGTCATGGCCGTCGAGCACCGCACCTTGCCGCTGTCGGCGGTCCAGTTCCACCCCGAATCGATCATGACCAGCCACGACGACCTGGGCCTGAAGCTGGTCGCGAACGCGCTTCGCCTGTAGGAAAGATCCAATCTTTCATGGCGTTGGGGCAAACACGCCGTATGGTGACCCGATGAGCTCGCTCGTCTGGCTGGGTGGCGCGGTCGTGCTGGTCGTGATCGCGACGCTGGCCGGCCTCGATCCGAAGGGCGGCAAGCCAATCGAGCACACGCGGCTGATGGGGTCCGCCCGAAAGATCCTGATCGCCGCGGCGGGCCTGTGCGGCGTGGTCGCCGTCGTCGGCGCGCTTCTGCGCAGGCTGTCTCATTGAGACGCCTCCACCGCCTGGGCGAATGAGAGCGGCGCGTGACCTACTGTGTCGGCATGCTGGTCAACGATGGGCTCGTCCTGGCCTCGGACTCGCGAACGAACGCGGGGGTCGACAACTTCGCGAAGTTCTGCAAGATGACGGCGTTCGAGCGGGTCGGGGATCGGGTGATGGTGCTGCTGAGCTCGGGCAACCTGGCCGGAACCCAGGCGGTCGTCAGCGTGCTGAAGCAGCGCTGTGAGGCGGCCGCGGGCGCGGCCACCCTGTGGACGGCGAAGACGATGTTCGACGCCGCGGGGCTCGTCGCCGACGCCATGCGCGACATCGAACGGCGCGACGGGCCGGCGCTGGAGGGCGGCCCCATCACGTTCAACGCGTCCTTCATCCTGGGGGGCCAGCTGAAGGGCGAGCGTCCCAGGCTCTTCCGCATATACGCGGAAGGCAACTTCATCGAGGCGGGAGATGACACGCCCTTCCTGCAGACCGGTGAGGCGAAATACGGGAAGCCCATCATCGACCGCGTGCTCACGCCCACCACCACACTCGCGGACGCGACGAAGTGCACGCTCGTGTCCTTCGACTCCACCATGCGCAGCAACCTCTCGGTGGGCATGCCCATCGACCTCATTTGCTACCAGCGGGACAGTCTGAAGATCGCGATGCGCCGTCGCTTCGAGGCAGGCGATGCGTACTTCGCGGGGTTGAGCTCCAAGTGGAGCGACGGTGTCCGGAGGGTGTTTCGCGAGCTGCCCGAGCTCGACTGGTCGCCGCCCCCCTCCGCGGCGGCCGTCACCACCTGAGCGCCCCCAAGCCGGGCGGCGCCTACTCGCGCCCGTCGCCGGCCGGAGGCCGGTAACCGAGGAAGCGCCGCGCCTTGATCATGCGGGCGACCTCTTCGGGGACCATGGCCTCCCAGGTGGGGTCGGCGCTGCGGATCTTGGCCACGACATCGCGCGAGAAGATGCGCAGACACTCGGTGTTGAAGCTGTCGAGCGGCCTGATGAAGCCGCCGTCGACCAGATGGCCGTAGAGCTTGCGCAGCGCCGGCGCCACCTGCAGCGTCTCCACCGTGACGACGTCACCGGCCTTTTCGAGCAGCGGATACACGTACAGGCGCAGATCGTTCTTGAACAGGCGGCCAAACGACTCCAGGATGCCGCCCTCCAGGCCCACGTAGTACTTCTCCTCGAACAGCTCGCGAAGGCTCGGGACGCCCATCGTCAACGCGATCTTCATCTTGGTGTAGCGCCCGAGGTAAGCGGCCAGCCGGTAGTACTCGAAGTAGTCGGAGATGAGCACGGTCTTGCCGAGCGCCGCCAGCATGTCGGCGCGCGCGAGGAAGTCTCGCCGGTCGACCACGCCCCCCGCGTCGCTCAGGTTGCGGGTGGTCAGCTCCATCAGCTCGACGATCTCGCCGCCCGCCTCGCCGTCGCTGTGGCTCGCGAGATCGCGGGCGAAGCCAGCCCGCGCACAGTTCAACATGTCGATGTGCACGTGGCAGACCGGGCGGAAGCTGCCGCGCTCGACCAGGACGTTCTTCTTGTACAGCACCTCGGACGGCTGCAGCACTGTCCCGCGCGGGTCGAACATCGCCGCGCCCGACAGCCCCACCTGCACGAGCTTCAGGCTCATCAGGCGGTTGTCGACCTGGCGGAACTCGATCCCCGAAAATTCGATCATGTCGATCTCGATCCGGTGCGTGGTCAGGCCGTCCAGCAGCGACTCGATCAACAGCTCGGGCTCGTTGCTGAGGAAGAAGGCCCCGTGCAGCAAGTTGACGCCCACGATGCCGAGCGCCTCCTGCTGCAGGGCGTTCTCGCTGTCGAGCATGCGGACGTGGATGGTGATCTGGCTGTCCTGGTCGCGCGGCCGCGACTGGAACTTCACCCCCATCCACCCGTGGCACTCGTTCGAGCCGCGGTAGCTCCGGGCCGACACCGTGTCGGCGAAGGCGAAGAACGCCGTGGACTCGCCGCGCGACTCGGCGAGTCGCGTCAGGTTCAGCCCATGCTCGTGGTCGAGCATCGACTGCAGTCGCGGCCGGCAGACGTATCGCTCCGCCTTGCCATAGATGGCGTCGCTCACCGCCATGTCGTAGGCGGACATACTCTTGGCGATGGTGGAAGAGGCGCCCCGGGCGCGGAAGAACCACCGGACCACCTCCTGGCCCGCACCGATCTCGGCGAACGTGCCGTACCGCCGCGCGTCCTGGTTGATCTCCAGCGCCTTGGTGTGGGTGTCTACGGTGCGGTCCTGGGTCTTCGAGAGGATCATGACACCCCATCCTCACACCGCCCCACCTTTCGCTCAATATGGTCGTAAGAAATGCCGATGCTTCACCCCGCTTGGCGTCTCCCCCCCCACAAATCCAGGAATCGGACGTTCCCCCCAGCCTCGATCGGGGGGCGACGCTCGGTCGCTACGTGATCCTAGGCCTGGTCGGGCGCGGAGGCATGGGCGAGGTCTACGCCGCCTACGACCCCGAGCTCGATCGCAAGGTCGCGATCAAGCTCCTGCGCGTGGGACGCCAGGGGGACGACGGGCGGGCGCGCCTGCTGCGCGAGGCCCAGGCCATCGCCAAGCTGTCCGATCCTAACGTCGTCGTCGTGTACGACGTCGGAACGCTGGGCGAGCAGATCTTCATCGCGATGGAGTTCGTCGAGGGACACACCCTCAACTACTGGATGCTGGCCGCGGAGCGGGCCTGGCCGGAGGTCCTGAAGATCTTCGCGGACGCCGGGCGGGGGCTGGTGGCGGCGCACGAAAAGGGCCTGATTCACCGCGATTTCAAGCCCGACAACGTCATGGTGGGCGTGGACGGGCACGTGCGGGTCATGGACTTCGGGCTGGCCCGCAGCGTGAAGAGTGACAGCAGCCTCGACAAGCTCGATGGTCGAACGGGTCGCCCGCCCGAGGTCCATTCGCCTGCCCCCCCGGCGCCTCCGTCGCTCTCGCTGAGTCCGAGGACCATCGCCTTCGACGATGGGGACATCGACTCGACGCGCGCGCTCACCTCGACGCCCGCCCCGCCGCGGGCCGGGGTGATGTTGACGATGGAGCTGACGCTGACCGGCGAGATGCTGGGCACGCCGGCGTACATGGCGCCCGAGCAGTTTCGAGGGCTGCAGACGGACGCGAAGACGGACCAGTTCAGCTTCTGCGTGGCGCTCTACGAGGCCCTCTACGGCGAGCGCCCGTTCCACGGGACGTCGTTCGGACAGCTCTCGGACGCGGTGCTGAGGGGGGCCGTCCGCGAGGCGCCCGCGAATCGCGACGTGCCGGCCGGCATACGAAAGATCCTGCTGCGAGGCCTGCGCCCGGACCCCAACGACCGGTGGCCCGCCCTCAGGGCCCTGCTCGCCGAGCTCGAGAACGATCGTCTCGTGGCGGGCCGGGATCGCTTCGTCGTCGGTGCGTCCGCCAAGCTGGCGGGCATCTGGGAGCCGCCCGTGCATGGCGTGTCGGTCGACTCGGCGATGAAGCGGGAGACCCGCAGCGCGTTCCTGGCGACCGAGAAGGCGTATGCGGTGACCGCCTTCGAGACGGTCAGCCGCTTGCTGGACGACTACACGCGAGTGTGGTCGGAGATGTACATCGACGCCTGCGAGGCCACACACCTACGCGGCGAGCAGTCCGCCGAAGTGCTGGATCTGAAGATAGGGTTTCTGCACGAGCGGCTGGAGGAGCTGCGCGCCCTGTGTCGCGTGTTTCGCCAGGCCACCCCGGACGTGGTGGAGAATGCCGTGACCGCGGTGGGGGCGTTGAAGGGGTTGGAGGGGGGGCTCGACGTCAAGCTGCTGCGCGCGGTGGTCAAACCCCCCGACGACGCGAAGACGCAGGCGCTGGTGGAGGCGCAGCGGTCCCAGCTGGCCGAAGCGCGGGTGCTGGGCCAGGTCGGCCGCATGACCGACGCGTTGCGGATCCTGGAGGGGATGGAGGGCACCGCCCGCGAGATCGGATACGGACCCCTCCTGGCCGAGACGTTGCTGGAGCTGGGCCAGCTCCGCGCCTACCGCCTGGAGGCCGAGTCCGCCGTTCGCGCGCTGGAGGAGGCGCTGTGGACCGCGGAGATCGCCCGCCACGAAGAGGTCGCCGCGGAGGCGGCGACGTCCCTGGTCTACATCACTGGCGACACGCTGATGCGGTTCGAGGTCGGGCAGATCTGGGCGAGGCACGCCGAGGCCATCCTGCGCCGCATCGGTGGACACGAGCGCCTGTGGGGCTGGCTGCTCAACAACCGGGGCGCGATGCGCCGGAGGCAAGGCCTGCTCGTGGAGGCACTGGCCGATAGCCGGGCAGCGGTGGCCCTAAAGCAGAGGGTCGCGGGACCGGACAACCCGGATGTCGGGCTCTCGCTCGGCAACGTCGCCATCTACCTGGCGCAGCTCGGCAGCCTCACCGAGGCCGAGGACTGCGCCCGCCGGGCCGTCGAGATCGCCGAGGCGGGGCTCGGCCCCGATCACCCGCGAACCGCCATCCTGCTGTTCAATTACGGCGAGATCCTGAATCGCTTCGAACGGTTCGAGGCGGCCCGCGAGGTGTCGCGACGCGCCCTCGCGATCCTCGAAGGCGAGGTGGAGTCCGACGGCCTCATGCTCGGATACCCCCTGATGGTCCTGGGACTCGGCTACCTCGACGACCACATGCCCGAGCGAGCGCTGCCCTTCCTGGAGCGCGCCGTCAAGATCCGTGACGCCAGCGAGAGCGAGGCTGCCCTGCGGGCGGAGGCCCACTTCGCGCTGGCGCGGGCGCTGCGGGCGCTCGGCCGGGAGGGCGACCGCGCGCGACAGCTCGCGGAGGTGGCGGCCCTCGAATATGGGGCGGCCGCCGATGCGCCCGATGTCCGACGCGAGCTCGAGCGCCTGAACGCGTGGCTCGTCTCGTTCGGCGCCGAGGTCCCTGGGAGCTCGGCGGTCGCTGGCCCGTCGCTGGCCGACTGACCACGGGCGCCTCGCGGCGGCGAAGCCGCGACCTGCATGGTAGGGTGCGCGCCATCAAGCCATGGCGCGGATCAACACGAACTATCAGAAGCTGCAGGCGGGATACCTCTTCCCCGAGATCGGCAAGCGGGTCCGGGCGTTCGCCGCGCAGAACCCTGACGCCAGGATCATCCGGCTGGGGATCGGCGACGTCGTGCTGCCGCTGCCCGGCCCCATCGTCGAGGCGCTGAAGGCAGGCGCCGACGAGCTCGGGCGCAAGGAGAGCTTCAGGGGCTACGGTCCCGAGCAAGGTTACGATTTCCTGCTGTCGGCGATCGCGGAGAGCTACCGCGAGCAGGGCGCCCGCGTCGAGCCGGACGAGGTCTTTGTGTCCGACGGCTCGAAGTGCGACACCGCGAACATCCAGGAGATCTTCGCCGCCGACAGCCTCGTCGCCGTGACGGACCCCGTGTACCCGGTCTACGTGGACACGAACGTGATGGCAGGGCGAACGGGCGCCGCCGACGCGACAGGCCGCTACGCAGGGCTCACCTACCTGCCCACCACCGCCGAGAATGGCTTCGATCCGCCGCTGCCGCCCGCGCGCGTCGACCTCGTCTATCTGTGCTCCCCGAACAATCCCACCGGCGCCGTCATGTCACGCGACAGCCTGGCGCGCTGGGTGGCGTGGGCCAAGGCCAACCGCGCCGTCATCCTCTTCGACGCCGCTTACGAGGCGTTCATCCGCGAGCCTGGCCTCCCCCACAGCATCTACGAGATCCCCGGCGCGCGCGAGGTGGCGATCGAGTTCCGCAGCTTCTCGAAGACGGCCGGGTTCACCGGCACCCGCTGCGCGTTCATCGTCGTCCCGAAGGAGCTGAAGGGGACCGACGCGGCCGGGGCCGACGTGCCGTTGCATGGGCTGTGGAACCGGCGGCACACCACCAAGTTCAACGGCGTCTCGTATCCCATCCAGCGGGCGGCGGCGGCCGTGTTCTCGCCCGCGGGCCGCGCGGCGGTGCAGGCGAACGTGGACGCCTACATGGAGAACGCGCGCCTGATTCGCGAGGGGCTGACGAACGCCGGCTACACCGTTCACGGCGGCACGAACGCTCCCTACGTCTGGTTGAAGGTGCCGGGCGGGCTGACCTCGTGGCAGTTCTTCGACAAGCTCCTCACCGAGGCGAACGTCGTGGGCACCCCGGGGTCGGGCTTCGGGTCTTGCGGCGAGGGCTACTTTCGCCTGTCTGCCTTCGGCTTTCGCGAGAACGTCGAGGAGGCGGTGGCGCGCATCGCCGCGAAGCTCCCCGCCTCCGCCCCCCGCGGTTAGCAGCCCGCGGGTCAAAGTCCGGACGGAGCCTGGTGATTCGGGGTGGAGGAGGCTTTGCCCCACTGAATAGCCCCCGGTCATAAACACGGGGGAGGCTCCCGAATTGCGGTTCAACTGCGGTGGGCATCATCTCAGGGTAGGCCCCATGGCGCATGGAGCTTATACCGAACGGTACTGTGACAATTAGGCCGCTGAGCGTCCGCAGTGCTGGCAGGTCCTTGCAGGACGGAACCGACCCACCGGGTCAGGTCAACCCTGCGGCAGAACGGGGTCCACGTCGGGAGTTTGCCCGGTCATGTCATGGCTATCACGCTGCCACTAGACCGAGAGTGCGAGCGCCGTCCCTAGCTCGCGTTCCGCGCGGATCTCATCTGTAAAGTCAACGACCGAGGCATGCCTTCGAAGAATATTGACGGACTCCTTGGAATCCGCGGTAGACGCAGGGGAAAAAGTCACAAGGGAGATGAGCTTGCAATCCCTATCTTCAAGCCTTGCCTGCTCGAACGAATACGCAGCGGCATGTATTGGATCCCACGCGTCCCTGGTGACGGTGACCTGCTTCATCAAGGCATAGATACCATTTCGGTATTCATAGTCGAATGCCAGTTGGTCCCTGACGCCGTCGCGTTCGATCGTAATTCGCGGCGCCTTGGTAATTTTGTTGGAGATATGCAGGCGCTCAAACGTACGTTCGACTATCTCGGCCTTCTCCGCCATGTCGGGCGCCGGAGATTCATCTACCAGTTCTCTGAAAAGCTCTGCGACAAAAGTCTCGGGGTTCAGCCCAGCGTTGCCGAGAAGCCGCGCTCCGCCAAATTCCAAGAAGTAATTCTGGTGTGGCGTCGCGCTGACCATCCTCACGGGGTCATTCTTGGCCGCATCTCTCCGCCAACGCCGGACCCATGCTCTGTAGTTTTCGAGGGAGCCCAGATCTCTCACTCGCCTTCCGTCGATCGTGCCCGCTTCCTCGCCCCTGAACTTCGCATGAACGCCAGAGTCGGTGAACAAAACGATGCCGACGTTCCTCGGCTCCCGCCGCCGGACGTCAATCATGTACTTCGCTATTAGCCACTTCGCATTCATGGGATTGGAAGGTTTCGCTGTCCGGGGGTCGGCAGTTGCTCCACCAGACTAACCAACGTCGTCGAGCGCTCCTTGAGGAAGTCTAGAACGGCGTCTCGATGATCGCCGGATATCGCCCCGGCACGATGCGCCTCGTCACAGATGCCATTTAGCAGGTTGTCGGCTATCCACCGCGCCGCTTCTCCGATTTTCGAGATACCGGTAATATCTCTGAGGAATTCAACTAACCCTGAAGGGACATTCTACGCGGCCTGATCGAGGAAGCTTTCTGCGCGGGTGAAAGCATCTTGGACGGGCGGGTTGTTCGAAAGTCGGAGGGTCGTCTGGCCGGCTGGGGCGACGAGGCGAG
>Ga0265313_10000101_pt1 | contig 87613 bp, 65 predicted proteins | sample 4123metaG_FD_203122 | JGI IMG/M metagenome (GOLD analysis project Ga0265313, IMG submission 203122) | Rhizosphere microbial communities from Carex aquatilis grown in University of Washington, Seatle, WA, United States - 4-1-23 metaG | ecosystem: Host-associated > Plants > Roots > Rhizosphere >... | reverse complement strand
CTAGTGTCCCGTCTCTGAAGTAGGGTTAATTGTGGCTGCGCCATGGTCTTCCAGGGTGGCGTGAGCGAAGCGGGCGATTTTCGCGAGGATTTGGTCTGCTGTCTTGGTCCATACGAAGGGCTTCGGGTCTTCGTTGCTGGCGTCGAGATACGTGAGGATGGCGGTCTCGAGTTCGCGAACGCTGTGATGGGACCCGCGCCGGATCGCCTTGTTCGTGAGGTCGGCAAACCAGCGCTCCACCTGGTTGAGCCAGGAGCTGTAGGTCGGCGTGAAGTGCATCACGAATCGAGGATGCCGCTTGAGCCAGTTGGCGATGAGCGGCGCCTTGTGCGTGCCGTAGTTGTCGAGCACGACGTGAACCGCCAGGTCGCTGGGGACCGCCTCTTCAATGGACTGGAGAAACTTTCGAAACTCCACCGCGCGGTGCCGCGTGTGCAGCTGTCCGATGACGGTCCCGGTCTTGGTGTCCAGGGCCGCGAAGAGCGACGTCGTGCCGTGCCTCTGATAGTCGTGCGAGCGGCGCTCGGGCATTCCCGGTCGCATCGGAAGCAGCGGCTGGGTGCGATTGAGAGCCTGGATTTGCGACTTCTCGTCGACGCACAAGACGACCGCACGATCGGGCGGGTTTAGGTACAGGCCGACGATGTCGCGCACCTTGGGGATCAGCAGCGGGTCCTTGGAGAGCTTGAACGTCTCGCTGCGATGCGGCTGCAGCCCGAAAGCCTGCCAGATGCGCGAGATCGTGCTCCGGCTCAAGCCGATATGCTTGGCCATCGAGCGGGTGCTCCAGTGCGTTTCGCCGCGGGGGGTCTTCTCCAGGGTCTCAACGATCACCTTTTCAACCTGGTCGTCGTGCACCGTCCGCGGCGCGCCCGGCCGCGGCTCGTCGTACAGCGCCGCCACCCGATCCGCTGCGAAACGGGCGCGCCATCGACAGACCATCTGCTTGGAGACCCCGAGCTGCGCGGAAACGTCTTTGTTCTGTGCGCCCTTAGCGCAGGCCAGAACGATCCTCGCGCGCAGCGCGACCTGCTGCGCCGTCTTGCGCCGTCGAGTCAGCGCATTCAGTTCCTCCACCTCTTCGGGACTGAGCACCAATGCCTTCGCACTTCTCATCCCAGCTTCGGATGCGCCCCCCTGCGAAATAATTCACTCGACTTCAGAGACGGGACACTAGACTTGGACGGCAATCATTTCCCCGGTAGCTGCCAGTCACTGCTGAAATGGCCGGCGGCGCGCACGCTCGCGCTCCCTAAGAGGAGCATGCCTCGGGCGGGTGCGACGCCCCGGTCGAAGACCACGTAGTCGGGGAGCATCTCCGGCAGGGACAGCGACCGCCACGTTCCGAGCGGTCCCACCCCCTCGACGACGACCACATACCGGTCCGGACGCCGCGGGTTGGGGTAGATGAACGCAGCGCCGAGCTGCGAAGTGTCCGCCGGACCGTCCTCGAGCTCGACGCGCTTTTCCCCGGCCAGGATCCCGTCGCTCTCGATGCGGATCGGCAGGCCCGGCTCGAGCTCGCGCACGACGCGGTTCGATTTCGCGTTGCCGACCAAAAAGAGGGCGCGCTCGTTCGCGATGGCCTCGCCACGCGCAAAAAACTCCGTGTCGCTGACCACCGGGTAGTCCACTTGCACGCCGCTGCGGACGCGAGCCCACTTGCGCGCCACTTCTTCGTTCGCGCGCGCCTGCGTCGTGTCGCTGGCGCCCCATACGAACAGAAGTGGTTCGTGGAACACGTCCGGTATCGGCCCGGTCGTGGCCGCGTGCTTGTACAGCCCCTCGTGCGCGGCCGCCCCCGCCTTCCAGGCGGCGCGCTCCTTATGAAGCTCGATCGGCTCGCCCGCCTGAAACACGAGCCGGGACTGGTCGACGGCCACCGCGACGGGAGCCGCGTCGTCGATCATCGTGGGATCCCGGTCGAGCGCGAGGGCAGCGACGCCGTGGGTGACGACGTGAACGAAGTTGTCTCGGTCGACGCGCGCCGAGACTTCGCCCCACGCCATGCTCGACGAGAGCTCGCGGACATGCACCCACGCATCGTCGGCCCAGCGCGTGCGCGGCGTCTTGAAGCGAATCGCGCGCGGGTGGGAAGGGCGGCGGTGGTCGAGCAGCCACCGAGCCCCTTTGAGGTCCTCGTACGTCGTCTGCCACACGTTGTGTCCGAGCTCCGGGTGCTCGTGCTTCACGTCGTAGTGGAGCTCTTCGTACCGATCGATGAGAACGCCGCTGTTCTCTTCGGGCAGATCTCTGGTGCCGTGCACGATGTAAAGGGGAAGGTATTGCCCGTTCTCGGCCCAGAGCGCGTTCGAGCGCACTTCCCCGAGGAAGTGCTCCCACGGGCGCATTCCCCCCGAGTCGCCATGCACGAAGAAGCTCTGGTAGCCGCAAAGCGGCTCTGCAGCGGCGAAGCGGTCCGGGTGGTGGAGCGCGCAGGCCGCCGCGCCGATGCCTCCCATCGACGGGCCGGTGACCGTCACCCGCGCCTCGTTGATCGGGTAGGTCGCCATCGCCCAGTCGACGACCCGCATCACGTCTTCTTCGCCGACGTCGCGGTACATAGCGTTGAAGTGACCGTCGGGGGCAACGACGATCGCTTCGAGATACTCGAGGCTCTTGCGCGGATGGCGGTCTTCCCAGAACCCGTCGCGCTGCGGATCGTCGTGCCCGAAGAGCCACATCATCATCTCCATGGGCCGGCCGTTCATTCCGTGGAGAGCCACGATGAGCGGGTACCTCTTGGCGGGGTCGAAGCCGGGCGGGACGTACAGCGCGAACTCGGAGAGCTTTCCGTCGGCGGGCGAACGGTACGCTCGCCGCATTGCTCCGGTCCGCCCCGCGTAGGGATCGCGCTTCGCCTCCATCGCGGACGCCAAGTCGTCGAGCTCGCGGGCGTCGTCGATCTGCGCGGCGATGTCGCCATCGCCGTGCATGACGAACCCCGCGAGCCGATCGCGCAAATGCTCGACGCTCTCGAGCGACCCCGCCGGGAGCCATTCCGCCCCTTGTGATCGCGCCTCGTTCATCGCGCGGTCCGCGCGCGCCACGGCCTCGCGAACGGCGCGCCGCGGATGCATCGGAAGGTCGAGCGCGCGCCCGGAGACTTCGATGTGCACCGTCCAGTCGGCGTCTTCTACTTCGTCGCCGCCCACGTGCGGCAGCAGGACCGAAAGCTCCCGCACGCCTCGGTCGCCGGTGGGCACCTGCCCGGCATCGACGTTGAAGAGCGGGTCGCCGGACACGCCGCCCGCGCGCAGAAGCCGCGCGTGCACGTCGAGCTGGACGCCGAGCGGCGCCCCCTCGGGGAAGCGGACCGTGAGCGCCGGGCGGTAGCCGTCCGGCGCGATTCCGCGGTCCAGGGAGACAGACGACATGCGCGCTGCCAGCGCTCGCGCATCGGCGCCCGTCGTTCCGGGGAGGAGCCACGACGCGCCTCTCGGGGGTTCGAGGTTCGCGTCGAGCAGCCGCGCGCGGAAGCTCCAGGCGCCGGCGCGCTGGTGAAGAACGAGGGTGAGCCTGTGGTCCCCCTCGCTCAACGCAAGGGGAACGAGGTCGTCGTCGTCGCGCTGCGGGCGGGCGTCATCGCGCGCGAATACCCGCTTGCCGTCGACGACCACCGCCGCGCCGTCGTCGGCGCCGAGGAGAAGGACGTGCTGTCCGCCATGCTCGATATGCAGCACGCCGGCCGCGAACGCGGTCAGGTCGCTGCCACGCGCGTCGAGCGCGGCCACGAGATCGATCGGCCCGTTGTTCGAAGAGGCGATCGTCCAGCGAGCCTCGCCGATCGCTGCTCCGAGGCGTGGCGAGAGCGACTCTGCGTCCGGTGCGCTTCCTCGCTCGAACGAGCCCGCCACGAGCCAGGCCCCGAAGTGACCATCGGGGGAGAGCGCCAGCCGGACCGAGGCCGCCGGCGTCACGTCGGAAGCGCCCCGCACGAAGCCGCCAGACGGGCTTCCCGGCGCCGGCGGCATCGGGGAGGCGATCCCGGACGGGACCGGCGGCGGCGGCGCCGGGTCTTGGGCACGTCGAACCGAGGCGGAGGTCGCGCGGTCCGACGCGACGAGGCTGCCCCAAAGCATCGCCTGTCCAACCGCGCCTCGCCACCAGTGACCCATGATACCGCCCGCGCAGTGCAGTATGTTCACCGGGGGGTAGTCCGGTCAAACGACCTGTAGCGATGAATTCAGCTCATGCCTTGGGCGAGCGTCTTCGCTTCGTCTCGGAAGAGAACCTCGACCTTGTGCGCGTCGATGACTCGGGTCACGAGGCCGTCGCCGAACTTCTTGTGACGCACGAGGTCGCCCTCGCGAAAGCTCGCGCCCACGTTGTATGGCTTGAACTCCAGCACGCCGCGGCCGGCGATGGCCGTCTCCCACTGCTGCTCGTGGCGCATCGCTTGGGATGCGCGTGGCGCCTTGCTCGCCGACCGTGCCGCAGCGCGCGGTCGGTCTCCCGAGGGCGCGAGGCTCTCGCCGCCGGCGCTCGACGCGGAAGCCCGGTCGGAGGGGGCGGTTGGTCGCCAGAGGTGGGTCGTGCGGCAGGTCAGGCACTCGACCTGGTACGCCTTGTTGTTCTTCATAGACACGATGCGGTGGTTGAGGACGAGGCGGCACTTCGTGCACCAGCTGTCGACCTCACCCGCGACGCGGAGTGGTTTGGGCATTGTGGATCTACTCTCGACTCCTGCGACGCTCGCGCGGTCGCTCGTCGCGTTTCACTTGCACATCCGCTTTGACCTCGGGCCTGGGAAGCTTTTGCGCGTCCCCCTCGGTCGAACCAGAATCGTTCGGCTGAAAGCGGATGGTCGTATTAATCTCGAACTTTACCGTTGTCAGCATTTTCCGCATCTCGCTCGAGACGTTCGCGTGCTCGAGAAAGTCGCGAATCTCCTTGGCGACAACGCGGAAGAGGCCGTTTTTGGTCTCTTCGACCTGGGACAAAAGGTAGTGGGCTACTTCGCGTGGCACCTTCAGGCCGCCAACGAATTCCTTCAGGTTATCAGGCGCTTCAACCGCCTTCTCGACTCCGATTTCGACCGCACGCTTGAGCAGCTCGGGGATCACCGAGTCGAGCCGGCGGCGGCGTTCGTTGTCGCTCATCGAGGGGCCTTCGCAGCGGCTTCGTACCGTGCGCGCGCGGAGCGGTCAACGTGGGGAGGTCATGCCGGAGCTCCGGACGTGAGTATCCGCGCGACGCCCTCGGCTGCCTTTTCCATGGCCGTGCCGCGTGTCCCGCCACCTCGAGCACACAGCAACACCATATGTCCTTCGATATCTACGGGCCGCACTTCGACGTCGGTTCGTAGCTCTGCAATGCGAGAGCCCTCGCCCAGCCCGGGCTCGCTCCAGACGCCATGAGCGAGCAGAGGTGCGTAGGCCGCGAGCTCTTCGCAGACGGCCCAGCCGCCGGCGCCGGCGACGACGATGCCCGAGTCGTCCGCCACGACGATGGCGTCGAGGCGTCCCTCCCGGCGGGTCTGGGCGAGCTGATAGTGCAGCGCGACGAGGGGGTCGTCGCTCCGATTCTGTCGTCGATCCACGGAAGGGGTCATGGGCGAATCGTCCCTCGCTCGTCCCCCGGGGGCCAAGATTCGGGGGACGGCGTAGACCCCGGCGTGAGGGCGCGTACCACGCTATGGTGGGCGCCGTGGATCCCGCGCATCACGCCGAATCATTCGCGCGCCGGCGGGCATCGTTCTTCGATGCCATGGCGGCGGCGTCCCCCTCCGCCGTCGCGGTCCTGCCCGCCGCACCCGTCTTCGTGCGGAACAACGACGTCGACCACGAGTATCGACAGGACTCCGATTTCTTTTACCTGACGGGCTTCGACGAGCCCGAGAGCGTGGCGGTTCTCGACTCCAAAGAGCGCAAGACCATCCTCTTCGTCCGTCCCCGCGACCCCGATCGCGAGATCTGGGACGGCCCGCGCGCCGGGGTCGAAGGAGCCAAGGAGCGCTTTGGCGCGGACGAGGCCTTTCCCGCGGCGGAGCTCGACGAGAAGCTCGCCGCCTCGCTGGAGAACCGCCGCCGAATTTACTATCGGCTCGGCAGAAACCGTCCCTTCGACGATCGGTTGCTCGGCGCGGTCCACCGGGTGCGCGGACGCCAGCGCACGGGGGTCATTGCCCCCACGGAAATTGTCGACCCCGCGGACCTCTTGCATCCGATGCGACTTCGCAAGTCGGGCGCCGAAGTCGAGACGATGCGCGTGGCGGGACGGATCACGCGCGAGGCGCACGAGCTGGCCATGAGCAAGGCACGCCCGGGGATGCACGAATACGAAATCGAGGGGCTGCTCCTCGACACGTTTCGGCGGCGCGGGTCCGAGCGCCCGGCATACGGCAGCATCGTCGCATCGGGGCCGAACGCCTGCGTCTTGCATCATCGCAAGAACGATCGGCAGATCGGCGAGGGGGAGCTTCTCCTCATCGATGCGGGGTGCGAATACGACTACTACGCGAGCGACGTCACCCGGACGTTCCCGGTCGGGCGCGACTTTTCGCGAGAGCAACAGGCCATTTACGAGCTGGTCTTGGAGGCGCAGCTCGAAGGGATCGCCGCGACGCGGCCTGGCGTCACCCTCGATGCGATCCACAACCTGACGGTCGGCATCGTCACCCGCGGGCTCGTGCGCTTGGGGCTCCTTCTCGGAGAGCCGGAAAAGCTGATTGAAACGAACGGTTACAAGCGGTTCTTCATGCACCGAACCAGCCATTGGCTGGGCATGGATGTCCACGATGTCGGCAGTTACTTCGTCGATGGCCAGCCCCGGACGCTCGAGCCGGGAATCGTGCTCACCGTCGAGCCGGGAATCTACATCGGCCCGGCCGACGGCACGGTAGCGCCGGAGTGGCGCGGCATCGGGGTTCGGATCGAAGACGACGTGGTGGTCAATGAGTCGGGGCCGGAGGTGCTGACCGCCGGGATTCCGAAGACGGTCGACGAAGTTCGGAGGGCATGTTCCGGGTAGGATCCCTCGACGCGGCCGCGCTCTGCGGGAGAGGCGAGGGGGCCTGCCAACGGCGCGCAGAGAGGTACACGACGAACCCGACCCCGGCGGCCAGGGCGCTTCCGAGGACGGCCGCTCCCAGAAGCCAGTCGGCGAAGAGCTCCGGGCCGCGTGCCACCGCGTCGTGAGGCGACAGCGTCACCCAGGCGCCCGTGCGGAGCCGGTGGGCGCTCTCGATCTCGCAGAAAGCAATGCCCGCGAACAGCGGGGCGAACGAGATGCGCGATCCGACCACCGCCCAGAGGCGGTTGAGGCGCAGGAGCGTCGCCAGCGCGAGCGCGATCCAGAGGTGGAGTCCCAAGAATGGGGTGCACCCCGAGAACGCGCCGACCGCAACCGACCAGCCGATCTCGCGCGGCGAGGAACGCTCGCTCTTCGCGCGCTCCCAAACATAGGTGACGAACCGAAGCCAGCGGCGCACGAACGACGACCGTAGCCCGGATTGCTTCCTGACGCCGGGCGCCGCCTTCCCTACCTCTTCGTTCTCTCGACTCGCTCGGGGAGCGTCCCTGATTCAATTCGACTGGTGGACGCCGGTTGCCTGGTTCTCTCGACTCGGTGGGAAGGCGCAGGTGTGCGCTCGAAGCCTCCTTCGGCACCGTGACAAATCGATCCCGGTGGCACGGCGGCACATGTCCCGTAGGCTTTTGTCTCTGCGGATGGGGCGCGGCTTTTCTGCGGCTCACCTCTTGCTCTGGAGTCGTCACCGATGATCTACCGAAAGTCTTCGCCCAACCCGCCGACCTTCTTGCTTCGTATCGTCGCCAGCGCCGGCGCGAGCGCGCTTCTTGGCACCGCCGCGTGCAGCGGCACGGATCCCGTCATGGGGTCCGTCGCGAGCGTCGCCGATTCTGGAGGCGAGGGGTCGATTGAGGGCCAGGGGGGCGGGGGCCCGACGGGGGTAACACCCGCGCCGCCAGAAGTTCCACCGGGTGACGACGCGTCGCCTGGCTTCTGTTGCGGAAGCGCTCCGATTCCGCCCGACGCGGACGTGGGCAAAGGCCCCTGCAACGGAGGACCCTGTGGAGCCGTGGCCATGCCTCCGGACGCGGGTGGCGGTGGGGGTAAGCCGTGCGGCGGCGGACCGTGCGGAACCATCGTGATGCCGCCCCCCGAAGACGCCGGTTGGCCCGACGTCCAGATCATCACCGGGAGCTTGCCCGCCCCGCCCCAAGACGCGGGCAAGCCCGACGCCGCCCATCACTTCCCCATCGGAGTCTTGCCGATCCCCGACGCAAGCGTGGGCGGCGGAGTCATTGTCCATCCCGATGCGGGCGGACACGGCCCCTGCAACGGACTGCCCTGCGGCGTGATCATTCATCCCGACGGCGGGTTCGGCCCGTGAAGGAGCCGTTCCAAATCGAGTGGATGGGAGGGCCCGCCGAGCACCACTTTCGGAAAGCGCGCCCCGCCGGGGGCGAGCTTGCGTGGGGAACGCTCACACCCTCGAAATACGCGCCGGCGGCGATCGAATACGCCCGCGGGGCATGGACCGAAGTCGCCATCAACGAGTATCGCGCCGTGGCTTCGTTCTGCGAGGTGCTGCGCGCGCTCGTCGACGTGAAAGCACCGCTCGACTTGCTCGGCATGACGAGCGATTTTCTCGCCGACGAGTGCTCGCACGTGGAGCTCGCCAGCCGGATGGCGATGGAGCTCGGCGGCGCCGCGCCGCGTTCGGTCGACCTCGACCACTTCGCGTCGCGCCCGGTCGGCCTCACCCCGTTTCAGCGGGCGAACGAGCTGATGCTCCGGGTGAGCTGCGTCGCCGAGGCGTTCGCGGGGGGCACGGCCAGCGTGAGCTTGGACAACACGTCGCATCCGCTGCCCCGATCGGTCTATGAGACGATCCTGCGCGACGAGGCGCACCACCGGCGCCTCGGAGGGCTGTACTTCGAGTGGGCGCTGTCGCGCATCGACGGCGCAGAGCTACGGCGCCTCGGACAGGTGATGCTCGCCGCGCTCCGCGGCGTCGCTCCCTTCTGGCAGTCGCGTACGGCGAAGGGCGAAGGAAAGCCCTCCTTGCCGGAGGACGACTTGCGTGCCCTCGGATGGCTGGTCCCCCAGCGATTCGCCGACATTGCGCGCGAGGTCGCGGTGCGCGACATCCTGGATCCCCTCGCGACGATAGGAATCACCATCTCCGCCGAGGATCGGGCGAGCTTGCTCGCGTGAGCCCGGTCGTGGACGGCAGGAGACGGGTCGTGGTCCCGTCTCGCCGCGAACTTGCCGCCGGGCCCCCCCGGCATGCTAGCGGTCGACGACGTGACCCTCGACGACGCGATCGCCTCGTTTCTTCTCTATCTCCGGACCGAGCGCCGCGCGTCGCCGCACACGCTCTCCGCATACGGCAAAGACCTGGCGAGCTTCGCGGCGTTCGCTCGCGAGCGGGAGTCCCCGGCTATCGATGACGTCCGTCTGGTGGACCTCTATCTCCTGCGCGGGTGGCTCGGCTTGCTGGCGCGCAAGAACGCCCCCAGCTCGATCGCGCGCAAAGTGGCCAGCGCGCGCTCCTGGATGCGATGGCTGCGCCGCCGCCGCCACATCCCTACGTCCCCCGCCGACGAGCTGGCGTCGCCCAGAGTGCGCCGGCCGCTGCCGACGCTTCTGTCCGTGGATGCTGCGGGGGAAGTGGTCGAGTCCCCGAGCGCAGAAACGGCTCGTGGAGCGCGCGACCGGGCGATGCTCGAGCTGCTCTACGGATCGGGACTGCGCGTGAGCGAGCTTTGCGGTCTCGACGTCGGCGCGGTCGATCTCGGGGCAGGCAGCGCTCTCGTGCGCGGGAAGGGGGACAAGGAGCGTTTCGTGCCCGTTGGCAGCAAGTGCGTCGCCGCGATCGTGCGTTGGCTCGAAGAGCGGCCGCGCATGGTCCACCCGAAGACCGGCAAGCAAGACCCGAAAGCTCTGTTTCTCGCCGCGCGCGGCGCGCGCATCGGTTCGCGCGCCGTTCGATCCGTCGTGCACGCGTACGGGGCGAGTGGGGCCGGTCGTGCCGATCTTCACCCGCACGCGCTTCGTCACACCTGCGCCACGCACATGCTCGACAACGGCGCCGATTTGCGATCCATCCAGGAGATGCTCGGCCACGCGTCGCTCTCCACCACGCAGCGGTACACCCACGTCTCGATGGAGCACCTCATGCGTGTGTACGACGCGGCGCACCCGCTCGCTCGCGCCAAACGCGGGTAGGGCCTCGGTGGGACCGACGGGGTAGACTCGATCGGTCGGCTCTTCCAGGACCATGTTTACCGCCGGACGCATCGTCTTCGCGCTCATCGGGTCGTTCTTCGGTGCATTCGTCCTCTCTGTGGTGGAGGGCCGGCTGGCGGCGAACGAGCTCACGGGGGCGCACGCGCCCGGCCTGGGCACGCTCGCTCTCGCGGACTTCGGCGTGCTGGTGCCGACAGCCCTGGCGGTAGGGCTCGCGGCCGCCGCAGTATCCCTCTTCCTCGAGCCCGAACGCCCGGTGGCGCCGACCGAGCGGATCGCGGCGCTTCGCGCGGAGCCGGTGCTCGCGCGCTCGCGCACGGCCGCGCTCACGGTCCTGGCGACCGCTGTCGCCGCCGCATGGGTCGTCGCGACGGCACACACCGCGCGGGAGCTCGTCGGCGATGGCGCCCCCGCGGCCGCGGGCGGCGCGCTCGCGGTGACGACTCTTGCCTGGCTGGGAGCCCTCTCGGCGGCCGGGCTTGCGCTGCTGCCCTCGGTCCGGCGTGGCCTCGCGTTCACGGCGGCGCGTTGGCCAAGCGCGATCGACCCGGCCATCACGGGCGGCCTGGGGCTCACCGCTGCCGCGGCCGTCGTTGCCCTCGGCGTCTGGAGCGGAGACACCGGTGGGCAAGGCGCCGGACCTTTGGCGATCTTCGGCGTCCTCAAGCGCCCGGAGCTCGACCTGCGTCCCATCGTCGATCTCGTCGCGATCGCCGCGTGCGCGTGGCTTGCGCCGCTCGCCCTCGCGGGGAGGCCGCCGCAAGTGCCGGTGTTTGCCCTGGCGCTCGTGTGCGTCGGCGCGCCACTCGCCGTCACCGTGCAGCAGGCGCAAGCCCTCGAGCGCCGTCCCGGCGTCGCCCGCGCGGTCGAGCAATATGCGCCGCTCGGGCGCATCGCGCTCTCGATCGTTCGCAGGGCGACCGACCGGGACCACGACGGCGCCTCGCCGTACTTCGGCGGCGGCGACTGCGACGATGCCGACCCGCGCATCTCCCCTCTGGCCGTCGAGATTCCCGGCAACGGGATCGACGAAGACTGCTCGGGCGCCGACCTCCCGCTATCCGCCGCTGCTGCCCCACCTTCCGCAATCCCCAGGGCGGTCACGGTCGAGCGGGACTACAACCTCATCCTCGTCACCGTCGATACCCTGCGCGCCGCCGACGTGGGCTTTCTCGGATACGACAAGCCGACGACGCCCAATCTCGACGCGCTCGCCGCCCAGAGCGTGATCTTCGATCGCGCCTACTCGATGGCGTCGTACACGGGGAAGGCCCTCGCGCCGATGCTCATCGGCAAGTATCCGAGCGAGACGGCGCGCGACGGCGGGCACTTCAACAAGTACGCAGCGACGAATACCTTCCTCGCCCAACGCCTCAAGGGCGCTGGCTTCTTCACCATGGGAGCCGCATCCCATTGGTACTTCCGCGAGTCATGGGGGCTGACCCGAGGCTTCGACCTCTTCGACCTTTCGGCGATCCCCGATCAAGGGCAGGGCGCTGCGAGCGACTCGACGACGACCAGCGCGCAGTTGACCGACGCCGCGCTCGCGCTTCTGGACCACCACGCGAGCTCGGGCCGTTTCTTTTTCTGGGTGCATTACTTCGATCCGCACGAGCAATACGTTCCCCATCCCGGCGCGCCGGATTTCGCCGATCCGAACAAGCCGCCGGGCTGGCAAATGCATGCCGCGTACGACGGCGAGGTGTGGTTCACCGACAAGTACATCGGCCGCTTGCTCGACCATGCGCGCGCACAGCCCTGGTGGAAGGACACGGTCGTCGTGGTGACGAGCGATCACGGCGAGTCGATGACCGAACACGGAATCGCGTTCCAACACGGATTCGAAATCTGGGAGTCCCTCGTGCGCGTGCCGCTTCTCATCCGCGTTCCCGACCCGCAACTGGTGCCCCACCATGTTTCCCCCAAGCGCAGCGTCATCGATCTCGTGCCGACCCTGCTCGACCTCATGCGCGTCAAGCCCGCGGCGCCCGGTGAGCTCTCCGGGCAGACGCTGATGTCGGACATCGCCGCAAAGCCCGGCGACGAGCTCGGGGAACGCGACGTCTACATCGATATGCCCGACGGTCCGTTCACGCACATGCGACGCGGCATCATCCACGGCGCGACGCCGGGGATGAAGCTGGTCCACTCCGGCGGGCGCCAGTACCAGCTCTACGATCTCGCGGTGGACCCCGGAGAGCAAGAGGACCTCGCGAGCGATTCGGCGAAGCTCGGGCCGATGATTCAGGTCATGCAGGCGAAGCGGGCGCGCCTACACGAGGTTTACGTAAAGCCCGACGTTCTTCCCGGGCCGTGACGAGCGGCGGGTGAGGGTGCGTCTTCAGCCGGGCCCGCTCGGAAGAAGTGGTACAAGTGGTGAGTCGCCGTTGAGCTCCTGGGTCGCGCGAATCGTGCTTTCGGTGGCCGGTGCCGTGTTCGGCGCGGAGATCGTCGGGGTCGTCGAGGCATTGCGGATGAGCGAAGTCCGCGAGCCGCTCAGCGATCTGGCCAGCGGCGACGCCGCCGTGCTCGTTCCCATCGCGACGCTCGTCGGGCTTCTGATGGCGGCGGCCGCGACGCCGCTCGGACTCGCGCAGGGGGGGCGCCTGTCGGTCGCGATCGCGGCTGTCCGCGGGCTCCCCGAAGAATCGCGCGCGAGGGCGGCGGCTGCGGCGCTGATGGGGCCCCCGGCGATGCTGGCGTGGGGCTTGATGTGCGCGCACAGCGCACGCGCGGCGCTGAGTGAGGAGGCGCCACTGGCGGCGGGCGCCCAGATGGCGTCGGTCTCGCTCGCGGGACTCCTGATCCTGGGAGCGGCCGTCCTGGCGAGCGTGCCCGTCACGGCTCGGACGGTCACGACGGCGGTGGGCCCTTTCGTCGCCGGGGCCTGCGGCGCGTCGTTTGCCGCCGCCTGTTTCGCAGTCGGCGTCCGCGTCGGAGACACGAGCGGCAATGGGCCCACGCCGCTGGCGATTCTCGGGGTCCTGACCCGGCGCGAGCTCGACTTGTCGCCCGTTGCCGCCGTGCTCGCGATAGCGGCCTGCGCGGCGGTCGGGCTTTATGCTTCGCGGCGAGGCGGGAGGCAGCGGGCGCCGATCGGGGCCGTGGTCATCGTCCTCGGTTGGGCCTTGGTCGTTCGGCAGGCATTTGCCCTATCGGAGGCACCCGCGGTCGCTCGCGCGATCGAGTTGAATGCACCGCTCGGCCGTATCGGACTGGCGCTGGCGAGGCGGGCGACCGACCGCGACGGGGATGGCGCCTCGTCTCTCTTCGGTGGAGGCGATTGCGACGACTCGGACCCTCGCCGCTCGCCCACGGCGGTCGATATCCCCGGCAATGGAATCGACGAAGACTGCTCGGGCGCCGACCTCCCGCTCGCCCGAGTCGGCCCGGCGCCCACGCGGTCCGCACGCGCGTCCGTTCCCCCCGACCTCAACCTCGTGCTCATCACCGTCGACACGCTGCGCATCGACCTCGGCTTCATGGGCTACGAGCGGCCCGTGTCGCCGAGCCTCGATGCGCTGGCGGCCCGCTCGACGGTTTTCGAACGCGCCTATTCCATGGCCTCGTACACCGGCAAGAGCGTGGGACCCACGCTGATAGGCAAGTACCCGAGTGAATGCATTCGCGACGGAGGACACTTCAACGTCTACGGACCGGCGAACGTATTTCTCGCAGAGCGTCTTCAAGACGTCGGCTTTCACACGATGGGCGCCGCCTCGCACTGGTACTTCAAGCCGAGGTACGGGCTGGCCCAGGGGATGGACGTTTGGGATCTCTCGGCGCTGCCGGCGGACTCCTCGGCAGACTCGGACACCTCCGTGACCGGCCAAGCCTTGAGCGACACGGCGATCACCCTCTTGTCCGACCACGACAACGTCGACAAGCGCTTCTTCTTGTGGGTTCACTACTTCGACCCGCACGCCCCGTATGTCCCGCATCCGGAAGCCCCCGATTTCCGCACCGGAGCCAAGAGCTGGAGCAAGGCGATGTACGACGGCGAGGTCTGGTACACCGACTACCATATCGGCCGCCTGCTCGACTTCATCGCGTCGCAGCCGTGGGGCGCCAAGACCGCCATCGTCCTCACGAGCGATCACGGCGAAGCGTTCGACGAGCACGGAATGAGCTGGCACGGCGTGGATCTGTGGGAGCCTCTCGTCCGCGTGCCGCTCGTCGTGTACGTGCCGGGCGTGAAGCCGCATCGGGTGCGCGTGAAGCGGAGCCTGATCGATGTCGTGCCGACCGTGCTCGACCTCCTCGGCGTGCGGCAGCCGCCGCCCGGAGAGCTGTCGGGCGAGAGCTGCGCACAGGAGATCGTGGCTCCCGATCAAGCGGCCGCCGAGGAGCGCGACGTACTCATGGACATGCCCGGCGGTCCGCGTGTCTCGCAGCACCGGGCGCTGATTCACGGGCCCACGCCGGGGCAGAAGCTACTTCACGAGGGGGGGTCGCTCTATCTGGTCTTCGATCTGGACAGCGATCCCGGCGAGCTGGACGACCGGTCGCACTCGCGCGCGATCCTCACGGAGCTGTTCGACGCCTACCAGCAGAAGCTCTCGACCTTGCGCGAGGGGCGCGTGGACAACACGCTCTAGAGAAGCGCGGCGAGTGCGCTACGCTCGACCCATGACGGCCGCAGATACCAAGCAACCGGGTCTCCCGACGATTGACGTCCTCGAGCTGGGCGGAAAACGAGACGGGGAGCGCCAATCGATGGATCGGCGCCTCTTCATGCAACTGCTCGTGTTCGACGTTCCCCCGTCCGGGCCGAACCCCGGCGACGTCGCCCGCGGCGCGGCCGACCTGATGGCGCGGCGCCGGGTCTCCGGGGTCGTCTATGCGGATGCGATGTCCCCCCGTGGGCTCGGCCTGTTGACGTGGGGTGAAGACCCGGCGCATTTCATCCGCGACGTTCGCCCCCTTTTCACGACGGACCCGCTCGCGGCTGTCGTCGCTCGCGATTCGTTCGCGATGCTCGGCCGCACGTACGCCACCGGGCACGAGCCGGACCTCGAGCACGCGCTCCTGAGAAGGTCCGTCGAGAACGTCCTGAACGAAGCGCTGTCCTGGCACGTCTGGTACCCCCTCCGGCGAACCGCGGCGTTCGCCCGCCTGGAACCCCACGACCAGTCGCAGATCCTCCGCGAGCACGCCCAGATCGGGATGGCCTACGGAGCGCAAGACCTGGCCCACGACGTGCGCCTCGCCTCCTACGGGCTCGACGCCGCCGACAACGAGTTCGTCATCGGGATCGTCGGACGCGACTTGCATCGCCTCTCGCACCTGATTCAGGCGATGCGAAAGACGCGACAGACCAGCGAGTTCATCTCGAAGATGGGGCCGTTCTTCGTCGGCTACGCGATCCATCGCGTCCGAGCGAACGCGGGCTGATGGCGAGGGGCGCGACCGATCACGCCGCCGCGAACTCTCCGCCGGTCGCCGTCCGCTCCAGAATGGCGCGCAGCCTAGAGCGCGCGCGGTGAAGGCGCGAGCGTACGGCGCTCTCCGTCGTCGACAGGCGTCGCGCGATCTCTTGAAGCCCCAGGTCTTGATGATAATGCAACGACACGACATCGCGGTAATCCGACGGCAGCTCCTCGACCGCCTGCCGCACGAGCGCGTCGCGCTCGCCCGCCGCTGCCGCTCCGTCTGCGCGGCCGTCCGCGTCGGCGTCGTTGGCGACAGGCAGGCTCTCGAGATCCGTCTGATCGAGCCCCTCGACGAGGCGAGCGCGGTGCCGGCGTTGCGAACGCATCATCATGAGCGCCTCGTTCGCGGTCACGCGAAAGAGCCACGTCGAGAAGCTCGAGTCGCCGCGGAACGACCCGACTCGGCGGATGATCTGCATCAACGTGGACTGCGCAAGGTCCCGGCGGTCTTCGTCCGACAGCGGGTAGCGCAGCAGTTGCTTCTCGATGTGCGGCTGGAGCGCTTGGGCGAGGCTGCCGAGCGCAGCCGCGTCGCCGCGAGAGGCTTCTTCGAGAGTCGACTTGTCGATGCAGAAAGCCATGGTCTCCTCAGCGGGGTTTCGACCACGCGTCGGTCTTACGAGAACGGGCCGACACGAGTGGGCGGTGTGCCGCAGCCGTGTGCGATCGGCGTGCCGCGTCGACATCCCCCGGAATCGCTCCGGTTTGTGCTCGTCGAGGCTGTTGGATCGGCGACAGGTGGCAGGGTGGAGACAGCCGCGCCGAGGTTGACCCCGCTCTCGCGATGTGGTCAGCGTCGGAGGTCGTCATGAACGCCGAAGCGTCGTCACGCTCCGACCACGCCACGGCGCACACGCCCGTTGTGCCGTCTCGAGCGCTCGAGCACCCCCTGCCCGCCGGCATGCGCGATCTCCTGCCGGAGGAGGCGGGGGTTCGCCGTAGCCTCGCCCGCCGCATGCTCGACCGGTTCGCCCTCTATGGCTATGCCGTGGTCACGCCGCCGGTGTTCGAGTTCGCCGAAGTGCTCGAGCGCGGGCTGGGGACGCTCGACCCCGGCGACGTGCTGCGCTTCGTCGAGCCCGAGTCGGGTGAAGTGGCGGCGCTGCGCCCGGACATGACCCCCCAGATCGCCCGCATGATCGCCACGCGGCTTTACGAGCGTCCTCCGCCGTTTCGCCTCGGCTACGAGGGGACCGTGTTGCGCCGGCGCAGCGGGCGGGCACGAAAGCATCGGCAAATCCCCCAAGTGGGCGTCGAGCTCGCGGGCATCGCAGGGCCCGAGGGAGACCTCGAGCTGCTTTCGCTCGCGGCCGACGCGCTGCGCGCCACGGGCCTCGCGCGGTTCACGATCGATGTCGGCGACGCCGGGGTCGTGCGTGCGCTGATCGCTCCCCTCGCGCCCGACGAGCAGGCGCGTCTGTCCGATGCGCTTGCGCGCAAAGACGAGGCGGCGATAGCCGAGGCGTGCTCTAGGTCGTCCGCCACCTACGCAGAAGCGCTCTGCGCACTGCCGTCGCTGCACGGCGGGCGCGACGTGCTTGTCGAAGGAACGCTGCGCCTCGCGGCCACGCCCGCGGCCCGCGCGGCGGAGCGCTTGCTCGCGCTCTTCGACGCGGCCGTCGCGCGTGGTCTCGGCCAGCACCTCGTCGCGGACTTGGGCGAAGTGCGCGGGTTCGCGTACTACACGGGAACGATTTTCCACGCCTATGCCCCGGGTACGGGCGACGCCGTCGGATCCGGAGGGCGCTACGACGAGCTCCTCGCGCGCTTCGACTGCCCGATGCCCGCCGCGGGCTTCGCCCTGGATCTCGACCGGGTCACCGAGGCGCTGCACGAGGTCGCGGTCGTCGAGGAGCTGCGCACGCGCGTCGTCGTCGTCGGTTCCGCCGACGACGCGCGCGTCGTCGACTTGCGCGCTCGAGGCGTGGTCGCGGTCCCGTTCGAGAGCCGCCCCGCCGCGCTTCTGTGGGCTCGCGCCTGGGGTTTCACGCATATTCTCGATACGTCCGGGTGGGTGGATGCGAAGAGCGGAGCTAGCATCGCGTCACCTTTGGAAGAAAGAGGAGTGAGATGACCGCGGTCGTCGTCGTCGGCGCGCAATGGGGCGACGAAGGAAAAGGGAAGATCGTCGACATCTTCACGGAGCACGCCGACATGGTCGTCCGTTACGGCGGCGGCCCGAACGCCGGGCACACGCTCGTCGTCGGCGACGACAAGCTCGTCGTCCGCCTCATCCCGAGCGGCATCCTGCGGCCGCGGACCACGTGCGTGCTCGCGCAAGGGATGGCGATCGATCCCTCCAGCCTGGTCGGCGAGCTCGACGAGCTGGCCAAGCGCGGGCATCTTCGCGGCGCCGGATCGCTCGTCGTCAGCGACCGGGCGCACGCGATTCTGCCGTACCACGTGCTGGTCGACACGCTGCGCGAGCAGGCCCCGGGTGCCCTCGGAACGACCAAGCGCGGCGTCGGACCGTGCTACGAAGACAAGGCCGCTCGGCGGGGGGTGCCCCTCGGCGCGCTGCGGGATCTCGACCGCACCCAGGCGCTGGTCGAGCGCGCTCTGTCGTGCTGGCGGCCGACGGTGCTCGACCTCGGCGGGGCGCTGCCCACCGTGCGTGAAGTCATGGACCGGCTTCGCGCCGTGGCCGAGCGCATCGTCCCGCTCCTAGGAGAAACGTCGAAACTGGTCGAGCGTGCGGTGCGCGAAGGCCGGCGCGTCCTCTTCGAAGGCGCGCAGGGCACGTTGCTCGACATCGATCACGGCACCTACCCGTTCGTGACGTCTTCGCATTCCACGGCCGGAGGCGCGTGCACCGGCGTCGGCGTCGGTCCATCGCGCATCGACGCGGTCATCGGTCTCGTCAAGGCCTACTGCACCCGGGTGGGTGGCGGGCCGTTCCCGACGGAGCTGACCGACGAAATCGGCGATAGGCTGCGCAAGCGCGGCGACGAGTACGGCTCGGTCACCGGGCGGCCCCGCCGCACCGGCTGGCTCGATCTGCCGGCGCTGCGGTATGCCGTTCGGGTCAACGGACTGGATGGCCTCGCCCTGACGAAGCTCGACGTCTTGGCCGGGCTCGACGAGATCCAGGTGTGCGTCGCGTACCGGACCTCCAGCGGGCTCAGCGACGATTTTCCCATCGATGACATCGAGCGTGCGTCTCCCGTCTATGAATCGATGCGCGGGTGGAGCGAAGACCTGGCTGGCGCTCGAACGTTGAGCTCGTTGCCCGAGGCGGCGCGCGCGTACGTCGAGCGAATCGAACGCGAGGCAGGATGTCCGATCACGCTGGTGAGCGTGGGCTTTCGGCGAGACGAGACGATCATCGTCCGAGATCCGTTTTCGGCGTAGCGCCTAAGCTTCGCTAGCGCGCCTCCGGCGTGGCTCGTTGAGGCCGCTATGATGGTCGCTGGCGCGTGGCGTTATGTCGGGGCCATGCTTAGACTGCGGGTCGTTCGCACGATGCCTCCACCCGCTGCCAAGCACGGAGGTGGCGCCCCAGTTTCGAGCGTTGCCGCCGCCGACCTTTCGATGCGCGCTGCCGAGCCGGCGTCCGCGGGCGACGTGGACGGCGAGGTCTCTGCCGTCCGCGTCGGAAGCGGCACGGCCCGGCTCTGCGAGACGTTGCAGGGAGTCTGCATCGCGCTCGCGGCGGCGAAGACAGAGGCCGACGTGGAGAGGGTCCTGCTCGACGAAGGGGCTTCGGCGTTGCGTCTGTTGAACGTGGGATTCTGGCGCCTGGACGAGGGTTGGCTCGTGCTGCAGAAGTCGAAGGGGTACTCATCGGAGTTGGTGAGCCTCTACGGGCGACTGCCGCTCGCTTCGTCATGGCCGATCGCCTTCGTGGCCCGCACCGGCGAGCCGCAGTGGATCGGGTCGCGTGCGGAGTATGCGCGAGCGCATCCGGCCGCCGAGAGCGCCAGCCGGCCTCCCGAAGCGTCGCCAGTCGCGTTCGCTTGCCTGCCGCTCACGGTCGCTGGTCGCACCAGCGGTGCTCTCGCGCTCTCGTTTCGCCGCGACCACGACTTCAGCGACGAGGAGCGCCGCTTGCTCGTGCTGCTGGCCGCCCAGTGCTCGCAGGCGCTCGAACACGCTCGCCTCTTCGAGGCCGAGCGGCGCTCGCGCTCGCGCATTGCGCGGATGTACGAAGTCACCGCGGCCTTCTCGCGGGCGAGCACCGTCGAGGAAGTGGGCGAGGTCGCCTGCCGGATCGGCGGCGAGGCGATGGAGGCGCGTTCGGTGACCCTGTGGACCGCGCGCGGCGACGACACCCTCGGTCTCGCCAGCGTATGGGGCAGCGAGCCGTCTCTGATTGGCCGGCTTCGCGAGTTTGCGGTCGACGCCGCGGCATGGGTGCGCCAGTTCGGCGCGCTCTGGGTCGAGACCGAAGACGACTACCGTCGCATCCATCCCGAGGCCTTCGAAAAAGCCAGGGCCGCGGGGAGACTCCTCGCCTGGGGTGCGATCCCCCTCATGCTCCGGGGCGGCGTCGCCGGGTTGATTTGCTTCGGGCATTTCCTCGGACATCGCTTCGACGAGGACGAGCGAAGCTTTTGCGTGGCGCTCGCCCAGCACTGCGCGCAGGCACTCGACCGCGCCCGCTTGCTCGACGCCGAGCGCCGGTCGAACAACCGGCTTCGCTTGCTGGCGGCTGTCGGCGAGGCGTTCTCCGCGTCGATGGACTACGAGACCACGCTCCACTGCGTGGTGGGTTTGGCGACGCCGCTGCTCGCCGATTACGGCTACTTCGACATCATCGACGGAGACTCGGTTCGTCGAATTGCCGAGGCGCGCGACGATCGCCAGACCGCATCGGAGATCCAATGGCCGCCGTGGCCGCGCACCGAGAGGCGAGACGTCAAGGTGGGAGCCCTCTCCACCGGGCGAGCGGCCTTTTACCCTTGCGTGGACGACGCGTGGATGTGCGAGATGGCCACGAGCGCCGTGCACCTCGACGCCATGCGACGGCACGCGCTCTCGTCGTTGATTTCGGTCCCCCTCCGGTCGCGCGGCGAGGTCATCGGCGCGCTGACGCTTTGCTACGGGAAAACCAAGCGGCATCATGTGCGCGAAGACCTCTCGTTGGCCGAAGAGCTGGCGGGACGCGCCACGATCGCCATCGAACAGGCGCGTCTCTATCGGACCGCGCAAGACGCCGCGCGCCGTGCGGAGGAGGCCAACCGCGTCAAGGACGAGTTCCTTGCCACCGTCAGTCACGAGCTTCGCACGCCCCTCAACGCCATCAGCGGCTGGTCGTCGCTGCTCGTGCAGCGGATCGGGGAGCCCGTGGCCGCAAAGAAGGCGGTGGACGTGATCCGGCGAAATGTCCGCGCGCAGACCCAAATCATCGAAGACATTTTGGACATGTCGCGGATCATGACCGGCAAATTGAAAGTCGACGCCGAGCCGATCGATCTGACGGCGATCGTGCGCGACGCGCTCGACGTCGTCCGTCCGGCAGCGGATGCCAAGCGCACGACGCTGACGTTCGTCGAGCCGGATCCGGGGCCGTGCTTGCTGGTCGGTGACGCGCAGCGGCTTCAGCAGGTCGCGTGGAACCTGCTCTCCAATGCGGTCAAGTTCACCGACCCCGGGGGGGCCGTGAGCGTCCGAGTCAAGCAAGAGGGTGCGGAAATCGCGCTCACCGTGACCGACACCGGCAGAGGGATCGACCCCGCGTTCTTGCCCCACGTGTTCGAGCGGTTCAAGCAGGCCGATGGCTCCACGACGCGCGAGTTCGGTGGCCTGGGGCTGGGGCTGGCGATCGTCCGGCACATTGTCGAGCTCCACGGCGGTCGGGCGTTCGCCGACAGCCCTGGGGTCGGTCAAGGGGCAACGTTTCGCGTCGTCCTGCCCGTGAGGGCGGTCTTGCCGAAGCCCGTTCGAGATCAAACGCTGGCGAGCTCTCGCTCCGCGGAGACACTGGCGCAGACCCCGAGCCTTGCTTCGCTGCGGGTCCTGGTCGTCGACGACGAATCCGACGCTCGCGACTTGATCGAAGAGGTGCTCGTGAGTGGCGGAGGAGTCGTCGAGACCGCGGTGTGCGTTCGCGACGCCGTTGCGGCCATTTGCCGCTTCCGGCCGGACGTTGTCGTGACGGACATCGGCATGCCCGGCGAAGACGGCTACGCCCTGCTCCGCGCGATTCGCGCCCTGGCGCCCGAAAATGGCGGCGCGGTTCCCGTCGTCGCGCTCACCGCGTATGCGCACGCGGAAGACCGCGCGCGGACCCTCGCCGCGGGATTCACCGACCATCTACCAAAGCCTGTGGAAGCCGCACGACTCGCTCTCCTCGTCTCCCGGCTTGGTTGCGCGGGAGCCGCGTGACACGCCAGTCGTCTAGCGTCCGCTACATCGCCGATGTGCTCTTGCACTGCCCGTTGCAGTTGTACGCCCCGTCGCATTGCTCGCCGAACTGCGCCTGGACACGCCCGTCGCCGCAATAGGGTGCCCACTTGCATGCGGTCGTGCAGACCCCCGGCCCGTAGGCGCTCGACATCGGCGCGTTGTTCGCGCCGTTGTCGCAGCTCTCGGGGCCGTTCGTAGTCCCGTCGCCGCAATAGGCGGCGAGGGTGCAGTTCGAGTTGCACGTGCCGTAAGCGCCGCTGTTCACGCCGTCGTCGCACTGCTCGCCGGGATCCTTGATGCCATTGCCGCACGTGAATCGGCAGCGCCCGTCGCAGGGGTCTCCCGCGGCGCCGTTCATCGCGCCATCGTCGCACTGCTCGGGCGGGTCGATCGCGCCGTTTCCGCATGTTGGCAGCGGGACGAACGCCTTGCAGTCCGGCGTGCAGGAGCCGGGCTGGCCGCTGTTGACGCCGTCGTCGCACGTCTCGCCGAACTGGCCTTCCACCTGCTTGTCGCCGCAGTAGGGCGCTGGGGTGCAGCGGTTCGTGCAAAGGTTCGCGCCATAGGCGGCGGCGCTGTTGGCCGGTCCTTGATCGCATTGCTCGGGCGGATTCTGGACGACCCCGTCTCCGCAGTAGCCCGCCAGTGAACAGGTGGGGTTGCACGTGCCGTAGCTACCGTCGTTCTTGCCGTCGTCGCACTGCTCCGGCGGAGTCTGCACGATGGCGTCGCCGCACGAAGGGCCGAGCGTGCAGTTGGCGTTGCATTTCCCGTAGCCGCCCGTGTTTTTGGCCGCGCCGTTGTCGCACTGCTCGCCCGGCTGGACCACGCCGTCGCCGCACTTGAGGGTGCAGTTGGCGTTGCACTTGTCGCCGGTAGAGCCGTTGTCGATGCCATCGTCGCACTGCTCCTGCGGGCTCTGCGCGACGCCGTCGCCGCAGCGCGGGCCGAGCTTGCAAGCGCTCGTGCAGTGACCGTAGCCGGTTCCGTTGCCCGCGCCTTCGTCGCACTGCTCGCCGTTGGATACGACGCTGTCGCCGCAGTAGGGTGCCCATTTGCATCCCGGACCGCACGCTTTGGACGCGCCCCCGTACGTCGTGAGGTTCGTGCCGTCGTCGCAGAGCTCAGGAGGATTCTGCACGGCCTTGTCGCCGCACCGGGGGCCGAGCATGCAACTCGCCGTGCAGTGGCCATAGCCACTGCCGTTGAGCGCGCCCTCGTCGCACTGCTCGTTTCCGGCGACGATGCCGTCACCGCATACGGTCTGACACTGCGTGACCGTGTGTACGAATCCGCTCAGCGTCACTTTGTATGTCGACGCACACACGTGCCGTTCGGCCTGAAAGAGGTCGATCGAGTACCAGCCGCCGTCGGTCAGCCCGAGCTTCGCCGCCTCCGTGGCGTCGACGGTGACGCTCCCGCTCGCCGCCGAGTGCACGCCCCCGAGGTCGACCACGAGCTGGTTGTTGATGAACGCCCAGACGTCGTCGTCGCCGGTGAAGCTGAAGACGGCCGTGGGAGCGCTGGCCAAGTAGGTGAACGGATAGTGGACCTCGCTCGTGAACGAGAAATTGTGGCTCGTGCTCGTGTTGCACTCGACGTCTGTTTGCGGGTTCGTTCCCGCGTTCCATCCGAGTCCGTCCAACGGGAATAGCGATTGGCTGTTGAACTGGTAGACGTTCGAGCCGGCCCCCTGCTGGGCGAGGGTGATCGTCGTCGGGTTGCCCGACTTGTCGAGGTATACGAGGCTGTCGTAAGGATTGCTCCCGCCGCCGCACCCCGTCTGGTGATACCACCAGCAGAAGTCGACCGATCCGCTGAGTGCGGTCTTGCCCGCCGGTCCGTTCGAGGCCCAGACCGGCTCGCTGTCCCCGCCGAGGGTCGATTGGACCAGCCCCGTGACGACGCCAGGAACCCAATGGTTGAAATCGGGGTGCCCTCCGCCCGTCGGTCGCGGGGTGGGAAAATTCGTCGTGTCCCAGTACAGCATGTCGCGGTAGAGGATCGGAATCACCAGCTGGGACGCGGGCGGCTGGTTCACATTCATGCACGTGTAGCCGGTGCCGGTCTCCAGCTTGCATGTCGAGCTGCATCCGTCGCCGGATATGCGATTGCCGTCGTCGCATTGCTCGCCGGGGAACACGAGACCGTCGCCGCACGCGCCGGTGCAGCCGCCCGCGCCGTTGCATTTCGCTTCGATCGTGCAGGTCGGCGAGCAGCCGTCGTAGGGAATGAGGTTGCCGTCGTCGCACTGCTCGGAGCCCTCCTTCGTGCCGTCGCCGCAGACGGTCTTGTGGCAAGTGGACGCCGGCGGAGGGGCCGCGGACCCGGCACACGCGTACGCCGGTTCGATTTGGCATGTCGCGCTGCATCCGTCTCCGGACCCCTGGTTGCCGTCGTCGCACGTCTCGCTTCCGGCGAGGATGCCGTCACCGCACTGCTTGGCGACGCACTTCACGCCGGGAGTCGGGCACTGCCAGCCGGATTCGACCTGACACGTCGACGAACAACCATCGCTCGAAATCGCGTTTCCGTCGTCGCACGTCTCGCTGCCGGCGACTTTGCCGTCGCCGCACTTGACCGTCGAGACGCACGGAGAGCCCGGCGTCGGGCACACGTAGTTCGGTTCGAGCCGGCAAAGCGAGCTGCACCCGTCTCCTGAGGTGGCGTTGCCGTCGTCGCATTGCTCGCCGATGTCGAGGCTGACGACCCCGTCGCCGCAGAACTCGATCTTCGTGCACGCGGCGCCCTGGGTCGCGCACGTGTAGCCGGCTTCCACGGCGCATTTCGACGAGCAACCGTCGCCGGAGTTCGTGTTGCCGTCATCGCACTGCTCCGTCCCGCCGACGATGCCGTCCCCGCACGTGTTCGCTTGGGCCTTCGCGCAGGGTCCGCCGCTGCCGTTGGTGTTCGGGCACGTGTAGCCCGGTTCTACGGTGCAGGTCGACGAGCAACCGTCGCCCGACGCTGCATTCCCGTCGTCGCAGGCCTCGCCGGGATCGACTTTCCCGTTGCCGCACACCCAGGTCTTCACGCACGGCTGGCCGGCCGTTGGACAGCCATAGCCGGGCTCGATCTTGCAAACCCCGGAGCATCCGTCGGCCGGGATGGCATTGCCGTCGTCGCACTGTTCGCCAATCGCCGTCTCGACGACGCCGTCTCCGCAGTACTGAAGCTTCTGACAAGCGCTGCCCGGCGTGGGGCACGTCCAGCCTTGCTCGATTTGGCAGGTCGCGCCGCATCCGTCGGCCGGGATGGCATTGCCGTCGTCGCATTGCTCGCCGCTATTGACCTTGCCGTCGCCGCAGACCGACATCGCGACCATGGTGCAAGGCCCCCCGGCGACCGTGCACGACCAACCCGGCTCGACCTGACAGGCCGCGGAGCAGCCGTCCCCGTCGACTCGATTGCCGTCGTCGCACGCCTCTTGGCCCTCGATGACTCCGTTGCCGCACGTCTGCGTCACGGTGTAGATGCACGGCTGGCCGGGCATCGGGCACGTGTACCCGGGCTCGATTTGGCATATGCCCGAGCAGCCATCGCCCGGGATCGAATTGCCGTCGTCGCACTGCTCGCCCGTCCCGACCAAACCGTCGCCGCACACCGACGTAGTCCCGGCGTCGTCGCAGGTGGAGGAGCACGCGTCATCCGCGGGCACGTCCGGGTGGGTCGCGTCCGGCAGGACGAACGGCGGAGCCGCGACGTCGTCCGACGGCGTCCCTCCGCCTTCTTCCTGGCTCGGCGAGGTGGGCGGCGCCGCCGCATCCATCCCGCCCTCTTCGAACACGGACCGCGGCGCGCCGTTCCCGGGGTTGCTGCCGCATCCGGAGGTCATGAGCGTACTGGCGAGGAGTCCGATGACCAGAAACCCCGTCTTACGAGTCGACATCGTTGTGCCCTTGGGGCGAGCTCGCCGTGCCCGATCGCATGCGCGAGCGAAAAGCGCCCAAAGTTCAACGTATCGTATTCTCTTTTCAGCGCATCTTTTTCGCTACCCAGGAATTCGCGAGTACAGGCGCTTACGTTGCATACATGGCCGTTTGCGCCTTAGCTGCCGATCGCGCGGACGAGGGCCCTCCGGATCTCGTCGCGGCGCGATTCCAGCGCGACTTTGGACCCGTCGATCTCGTGAACGTAGAAGACGTCCGCCACGCGCGTTCCCTCCGTGTTGATCTTCGACACCTTGATCGACAGAGAGAGCTCGTGAAAGGTCTGCGCGAGCGTGTAAAGCAGGCCCGGGCGATCCTTTGCGTACACTTCCACGATCGTGTGGCGCGGGGACGCACGGTTGTCGAACAGGACTTCGACCGGAACCGCCGGGCTCGGGCGCTGGCGCCACGGCGAACCGGGGCCGATGCGAGCGCTCAAGAGATCGGCGGGGGACACGCGGCCCGAGCAAACGTCTTCGAGGTCGCGTGCCAAGCGAGGCAGGGAGCTCTCCACGCCCTCGGTGGTTCCGTCCTGGTCGCGGACCCAGAAAAGGTCCAAGGCCTCTTTCTCGGCCCCCACAGGATGCGAGTAGACTTCGGCCGTCAACACTTCGAGGCGATTGCCCGTGATGGCCGCAGCGATCGCGGCGAGTAGCCCGGGCCGGTCGTCGCCGACGATGCACAGCTCGGCGGCCTCTGGATGTCGTGACGGGACTCGCGCCACGCAAACGGGCCGTGCGCCGCGCGCCGCGATGGTCCGGGCATGCTCGACGATCGATTCAGGCGGGTTGGCGAGCAAGTACCTCTCGGGCAGAAAGTCGATCAAGGCATTGATCGCCTCCGGAGGCCCTGTCCATAGCGATCGGACTGCCTCGCTCACGCGCGCGATCCTCTCGGCGTCGGCCCGCGGTTTCTGCCCGGCCAGGTAGAGCTCGGAGGCGAAGTAGAGCTCGTCGAGCATCCGCTTCTTCCAAGATGTCATCGCCGTCGGCGATGTGGTGCTGACGTCTGCAACGGTGAGCAAGTAGAGATTGCGCAGTCCCTCGCGCCCGCGCACGCGCCCACAAAACTCTTCGATGGTCGCAGGGTCATCGAGGTCGCGCTGCGTGGCTACCTGGTACATGAGCAGGTGATCGGCGACGAGCTGCTTCGCCTCGTCCACGTCTTCGACCGATAACCCGAGGCGTGGGAGGATGCGCTCGCACAGTCCCGCGCCCACTTGCGAATGGTTCGTACGGTGGCCCTTCGCGTCGGGCCAACCCTTGCCGACGTCGTGCAAGAGCGTCGCGAGGAAAAGCGGGACCGGTCGCGCGATCTCCACCGCGAGCCGAGAAGCCAACGGAAATTCCGGTGCGAGCACGCCGCGCGCGAGCTCGCGCAGGCGGTCGAGCGCGGCGACCGAGTGAACGTCGACGGTGTAGACGTGGTACGTGTCGTGGTGAACGCGCCCAGTCACGGGCAAAAACTCCGGCAACATCGCCAGAAGCAGGCCGGTGTCGTGCAGCTCGCCCACGATGGAGCCGCGCTGCGTTCGCTCGGGGACTGTGCACAAGAGCTCGACGAACGACTGCGCCGCCGCGGGGTCGGAGCGAAGGCGCTCGCACCAAGACGGATCATCCGCCGCCCGCGCGATGGCGTCGCGCGCATAGGCCAGAAGCGGAGCCCGAAGTCGAGCGCACACGTTGAACGCGCGGAGCGCGAGGGCCGGATCGCGTTGCAGGTCGACGCCGCCCGCGATGGTCACGTGCCCGTCGAACAAATGAACGCCGCCGCCCGCGTCCACCTGCGGGGTGAGCCGGCTTCGGCGCCGCCGCGGTCGAAGCCGCTCCACCAGGCTCGCCCGCGCGCGCGTCACGGTGCGCGCGTGCAAGTAAAACGCTTGCATCAGCCTCTCGGCCGCTTGCGCCCGGTCGCCACTCTTCGGTGCCGCCGGCGGCGTGCTGTCGACAGGGGACGCCGCGCTGTCCGCGTATCCCATCGAAACCGCCAGCTCTTCCTGTTCCTCGAATCCGAGTCGATCGGTCTTGCGTCCAGCGCGCGCGTGGAGGCGGTTGCGCAGGCGCCACACAAACTCTTCGGCTTCGGCGATCTCCTTCGCTTCCCGCGCGACCAGGACGCCGAGTCGGACCAGCTCGCCCCATGCACCCAGGCTCGAATCGCTTCGCCCACCGCCGACGCGATAGCGCGCGCGCGCGGCCCACCGCGCGCCGTCGAGGTCCCGGAGCCCGCCGGCCCCGTTCTTCACATCGGGCTCGAGCAAGTGGACCGAGCCGCCGAACCGCTGGTGGCGCGCGCCGGCCTCCGCGTCGAGGCGATCGAGAAAGGCCCCGAGCGTCTCCGGTCCGAAGAGGCTCTCGTTCGAGCGTGCGATGACGTCGAGCAGGAGTGCTTCGTCCCCTGCGAGAAGGCGCAGATCGAGAAGAGACGTGGCCGTCGCCAGATCGTGCTCCGCGAGCGAGATGGCGTCGGTCGCAGACAACACTTGGTGGCCGACGGCGAGATTGGCGTCCCAGAGCGGATAGAGCAGTCCTTCGGCGATGGGCGCTGCTTCCTTTGGACTCACCAGCCGATCGTCGATGACGAGAATCACGTCGGCGTCGCTTCGAAGCGCCACCGCTCCTCTGCCGAAGCTGCCCACCGCGGCGAGCGCAACGCCTCTGGGCAAACCTGCTCGGCGAGCGACTCCCTCGAAGAGGAGCTTGAAGCATCCGTCGAGAAATCGTGCATTCGCCTGGCCGAGCGCGATGCCGTCGACTCCCGCGGCAAGCCGTCCGACCAGGGCGGCGCGATGTCGTTCGAGCGACCCGCGGAGAACGCCAGTGTCGAGCGATACCGGAGGGATGCTGCGGTGCGAGCCGGTGGTCATCATGGGGAGCGCGCGGGGCCCTACACGGATCGGAGGCCGATCGACGGAGGCTGAGGAAAAGGAGTCGAAAGTGGGAGAAGGCTAATTCGTGTTTTGGCCGGCGCAAAGCATGTTTCTCGGCAATGCGCCGGCAACATTCTTGAAACATCGCTCGGCTAAACGGGGGAGGGGGATGCGACTGTCGACGGCCGCGGTGGGCTCGTCGCGTCAGCAGAACGCGCGGCCGGTGGGCCAGGAACATCGACCGCTCGCTTACGGTCGTGGTGTCGAAAACAGCGCGTCGCGCCCGTTCGATATCACTCGAACTCTTGCTCTTGCGTCAGCACCCGTTCGAGCTCCGCGAGCCCTCCGCTGACGTCGAGCTGAACTCCGAAGTGCCGGAAGCTCATGCCCGTCGCGTAGAGAACCTTGAACAGATTGTGGGATCGGCACTGTTCTCCCATTTGGCCGATGCGCACGACGTCGAGCCCGAATGACCCGGAGATTTCGACGCGGAATTTGTGTGACATATACGAAAGCACGGCGCTCGCGTCGACGCCCTCGGGCACCCGAATGGCGAGAACCGAATTGAGCCGATGCTCGCGGGGAATGAAGAGCCGGAGGCCCATCGCTTCGAGCCCCGCCTGGAGCGACTGCGAGCTGATTCGGTGGCGCTCGTGCCGAGGGCCGAGCCCCTCGGCGCATACCAGTCGAAGCGCCTCGTAGAGCGCGAGGATTCCGGGGACCGGCGCTGTGTAATGATACTGATGTTCCCCCCAGAAGCGCTGCGCGCGCACCGCGTCGAGGCACCAGTGGCTTGGCTTCTCGCGGCGCTTTTGGATCACGTTCCACGCGGTATCCGAGAAGGCGATCAGGGACACGCCGGGAATCGACGACAGACCCTTTTGGCCTCCGGTCACGACGGCGTCGAGACCCCACTGATCCATCTCGAGGGGCATCGTGCTCAGCGTGACCACAGCGTCGACGATCGTCAGGGCGCCTTGCTCGCGAGCCATCCTGGCAATCAGCGGAAGGTCGCCATTGAGGACGCCGCACGACGTCTCTCCCTGAACGAGCGTCACGACGTCGAATCGTCGCTTCGCCAGGGCGCTGCGCACCATTTCGGGCGAGATCGGGCGCCCCGTTTCGGGCTCGACCACGGTCACGTCGGCTCCGACGCACGTCGCCATCTCACCGAGCCGCCCGCTGAACGTGCCCGTCTTCAGGCAGAGCACGCGACGGCCCGGCCAGAGCAAGTTGGCGACGGCCATTTCCATGGCGGCCGACGCCGGACCGGCGACGCCCATGACCTTCTGGCTCTCGGTCTGAAACGCGTAGCGCGCCATGTCTTTCAGGTGGTGAATGACGCGATCCATCGTCTCGCCCAGGTGGTTGATCACCACGCCGTTGGCTCTCGCGACCGCGTGAGGAATGGGGACGGGCCCGGCCCCCATGAGCAAGAGCGGCTCGGACGGCAGGATACCGTCGAGCGGGAAGAGAACGGGGGGCGGGAGAGATACGCCGTTTGCCATAGGGCTCACTTGGCTCCGGTTTTCTGGCATGTCGGGCTGCAATTGGGGGGGCCGTCGCACTGCTCGCCAAACTGCATTTCGACGATGCCATCTCCACAGTAGGGGGCGACCGAGCACGCGTCGGTGCAGATGGCGGGTCCGTAGGCGGTCGCCGCGGGAGCGTTGTTCGTGCCGTTGTCGCACGCCTCCGGCGGGCTTTGCGCCACTCCGTCGCCGCAATAGGGCGCCCATTGGCATCCCGGCCCGCAGACCATTGCGTTCTTGACGCCGTACGTCGCGAGGTTGGTGCCGTCGTCGCACTGCTCGCCGAACTGCGCCTCGACCACCGCGTCTCCGCAGCTCGGGGCGGGCGTGCAGTCGGTCGTGCACACCCCCGGTCCGTACGCCATCGCCGTCGCCACGTTCTTCGCGCCGTTGTCGCACTTCTCTGTGCCCGCCACGACGCCGTCGCCGCAGGTGCTCTGGCACTGCGAGATCGTGTGCACGAACCCGCTCAACGTCAGCGCGTACGTCGATCGGCAGACGTGCCGTTCGGCCTGAAAGAGGTCGATCGAGTACCAGCCGCCGTCGGTCAGCCCTAGGGCCGTCGCGTTCGCGGTGCTCAGCGTGTACGTGCCGCTCAGGGGGTTGTGGACTCCGCCGAGGTCGACGACGAGCTGATTGTTGATGAACGCCCAGACGTCGTCGTCGCCGGTAAAACTGAACACCGAGGGCGCCGCGCTCGCGGCGACGCTGGCCTGGTACGTAAATAGGTAATGAAGCTCGCTCGTAAACGAGAAATTGTGCGGCCCGCTCACCGCCCCCGGCGTGAACGTGCTCTCGCAGTCGACGTCGGTCTGCGGATTCGTCCCGGCGTTCCAGCCGAGACCGTCGAGCGGAAAGAACTGCGTCGCCGTGTATGCATACGTGCCGGACATTCCCTGGGTCAGCGTGAGCTTCGTCGGGTTGCCCATGGCATCGAGATACACCAGCTTGTCGTACGGGTTTGCGCCCCCGTCGCCGCAACCCGTCTCGTGGTACCACCAGCAGAAGTCGACGGCCCCGGTGAGGAGCGGCGTACCGACCGGACCGTTCGACAGCCACACCGGCTCGTGATCCGCGCCGAGGGTCGGCTGAACGAGTCCCGTCGCCGTCCCCGTGTTCCGATTGAAGTCGGGATGCCCGCCGCCCGGAGGCTGCGGCACGGGGAAATTCGTGGTGTTGTAGTAGAGCATATCGCGGTACAGGATCGGGATATCCAGGGTGGCGGCCGGCGGCTGGCTCACGTTCGCGCATGTGAATCCCGCTTCGATCGTGCAGGTCGAGCTGCACCCGTCGCCGGAGACGGTATTTCCGTCGTCACACTGCTCGCCCGGGAACACCAGGCCGTCGCCACACACGCCGGTGCATCCTCCCTTGCCGTCGCATTTGGGCTCGATGGTGCACGTCGGTGAGCAGCCGTCGTACGGAATCAGGTTCCCGTCGTCGCATTGCTCGGCGCCCTCTTTGGTGCCATCGCCGCAGACGGTCTTGTGGCAAGTCGAAGCGGGGGGAGGAGTCGCCGGTGCGACGCACGCGTAGCCGGGCTCGACACGGCAGGTGGCGTCGCAGCCGTCCCCCGGGGTGACGTTGCCGTCGTCGCACTGCTCGGTGCCGGCGAGGATCCCGTCGCCGCATTGCGCGTTGGCGACGCATGGCGCACCGGGGGCTGGGCACTGCCATCCCATCTCGACCTGACAGGTCGCCGAGCACCCGTCGCCGGAGGTCGTGTTGCCGTCGTCGCAGGCCTCGCCCGGGTCGAGCTTGCCGTTGCCGCAGACCCATAGCTTGACGCACGCCTGTCCGGGGGTCGGACACGCGTAGCCGGGCTCGATCTGGCAGGTTCCCGAGCAGCCATCGCCCGGCGCCGTGTTCCCGTCGTCGCACGCCTCGCCGGGATCGATCGTGCCGTCGCCGCAGAAACCAATCGGCGCATCGGCGCACGCATCGCCGGGGCACGCGGTCGCCAGGGCATCCGGGACGCCGGGCGCCCCCGCGTCATCCGGCGGCAGCACGAGCCCCCCCGAGCCGTCGGCCGTCGCGCCGTCGTCGCCGGGGAGCGCGAACGATGGGGCGTCGGGGGCGGCGTCGAACGACGCATCGAAGACGGACGGCTGCCAGCCCGTGTCCGTGTGGCCGCAGGCCGCGATGGCGACGCAGACACAGACGACAAGTCCGAAAAGAAGAGGCCGCAACACGCGGATGAACATCGTGGTCACCATGGGGCGCGGTGATGGCGGCCATGGTCGGGCCGACATGCACGCAATTCACCCCGCACCCTATCGCCCTTTGTGTCGTCGTGCATCTCCCGGGCGCAGGCATTCGTTACGGAACGCAGTCGGCCAGGGTAGGAAAGACGCAATGGCTTTCGATGCACTGAGCAGGCCAGACGCAGCCGATCCCCTGATTCGGGTCACATCGATCTCCGTCTCGCGCGGGCGCGACGCACGCTCCTCCGACGCAGGTGGCGAATCCGCCGCAGAAGGTGAACGCGCCCCCGTCCACCGGCGAGCCGCAGGTCGCGCCGAAGGGCGCGGACGAGATCACGCGGCAGAGCCGCGTGTCGTCGCAGTAGGCGTCGTCCCGGCACAGGGGCTTGCCGTCGCCGCAGGCTTGGCCCGCGGTCGCGAACGGCGCGCACTGCCCCGATGCGTCGGTCACGGCTTCGCACAGCCCGCTCGGGCACTCGCTCGACGAAACGCACGGCCCGTCGACCGGTGGCGCTTCCGGAACGCACGTGCCGGCGGCGCTGGCCGGCTGGCAAATCTCGCCCGCCGGGCACCCCGCGCCGCAAAGGCAAATACCACAGACGCCGAGCGACGCGCTTCCGAGGCACAGTCCACCCTGGCAGGCCTCGCCCCAAAGGCAGGGGGAGCCCCCCGGCGCTTTTCCGGGGGGCCAGCAAGTGGGCCGAGGGCTCGTGCAATCACTCGGAAACGGGCAGTCGCGGACGCGGCTCTCGTCGAAGGAGACGTCCGGGTCGTCCGCCGCGAGCTCGCACGCCAGCGTCTCGCGTGCTACGCACGTGTCCAGATTCTGCCAAACGGTATCGATCGCGCCGGAACAGCGCTCGTCGTACGCGCAAGAGGACCGCGCCCACGTCGCGCAGACGACTTGATTGCGGCTGTCCGGAGCGCTCGCCTCCAAGGGGGGCAGTGCAAAGCTCTCCTCTCCGGTGCATCCCTGCGCGACGAGGAGAATGGCCGCGAGGACGCCTGCCTCGCGCATCGCCGCTCGCACTCCGCGGAGAATTTCCATCGCCCTCTCGGCCCCGCGGATAGTCCGGCGATTGGGCATGCGTAGCGCGGGACGAGCCGCTCATCGAGTCCGAGCGTTCTGGGTCGTGCTCGCGGCGGCTCGCGGCCTCTCGGCGCAGACTTCGCCGCCGGCGGGCGAGCCGGCGCCGCCGCTACCCGCCGTGGCCGATACGGCGCCGGTCGAAGTCACCGTACGCGGGTCCAGGGCGAGTCGCGACATCGGATCGGAGGATATGCCCGCCGGGGAGCTACGCCACATACCCGGGACTTTCGGTGAACCATTTCAGGCGATCGCGTCTCTTCCGGGGGTGGCGCCGATGGCCAGCGGCCTTCCTTACTTCTACGTTCGCGGCGCGCCTCCGGCGGACACGGGTTACTTCCTCGACGGCATCCCTCTGCCCTCGCTTTTTCACATCGGTCCGGGGCCCTCGGTCGTGCCCTCCGCGCTGATCGAGCGCGTCGAGCTCTTCCCCGGGACGGCGCCCGCCCGCTATGGGCGGTTCGCCGGGGGCGTCATCGCGGGGAGCACGACGGCTCCGAGCACAGTTGCGACGGGCGAGGCTTCGTTGCGGCTCTTCGACGCGAGCGCCATCGTCGAAGTTCCCATCGACGCCGCGTCGACAGCGCTCGTCGCGGGACGCTATGGCTACCCGAATCTGCTCCTGGGCGCCTTCGCCCCCAACTTGTCGCTTGCGTACGGCGACTACACGATCCGGCTGACGCGCAAGCTGACGGACGCCGACGCGGTTACGCTCTTCGCGATTGGCTCGTACGACCAGGAGAAGGAAAAGACGGGGCAGCTCTTGCCCGTGGACACCCTCTTTCACCGGCTGGACCTGCGCTACGATCACACGTGGAAGAACGGCTCGCTGCGCGTGGCCACGACCTTGGGCTACGACCGCACTACGTCGACGTTCGGCAACACGTCGTCGGCCTTCTCGACTGGACTGAACGAGACGCTCACGGAGACCAGCGTGCGCGTGCGTCTCGAAGGGCGGCAGAGACTGGGGGCGGCCGTCGGATTGTCGGCGGGCGCGGACGCCAGCGCGTCGCTCGACCGCGGAGGTAGCGCGAACGTCGGCTTCGACGCGCAGCAGGTGGCCGGCGCCTATGCCGAGGTGGACCTCCGGCCGAGCGAACGCGTCGCGATGGTCGCCGGGGTCCGCCTGGACGCGTATCGCTCCTCCGGCACGATCACCCCATCGGTCGATCCCCGGCTCGCGGTGCGGATTCGCGTCGCGCCGACGGTGACGTCCATCACGACGTTGGGCGTCGCCCACCAACCGCCCGCGTATCTCTTGCCTGCGCCCGGACTGCGGCTCGATCCGTCGGGTGGGCTCCAGGCGGCTTACCAGGTTGCCGAGGGCGCCGAAGTCCGCTTGCCGTGGGCGGTCACCGCGACACTCACCGGCTTTTACAACGCGGACCGGGGCCTCAACGACTTCGTCTCGGACTGCGGGAGCTTCGCCATCAACTGCAACGCCATCACGCGAGTCGACGGACGCACGTTCGGGGTGGAGCTCATCGCGCAGCGCGCGTTCTCGCGACGACTCGCGGGGTGGGTCTCGTATACCCTGTCGCGCGCGGAGCGACGGATCGCGAGCGTTTCTTTTCTGTCGCCGTTCGACAGAACGCACGTGCTCTCTCTGGTCGTGCGGTACGACTTCGGCAGCGGCATCCAGGCGGGCCTGCGCGCCGCGTACAACACCGGCCGCCCGGTCATTCCGAGCGTGCTCCTCGACGGGCAATCGATCGCGGTCGCTTTCGGAACCAGCGCGGTTCCGCAGCACCGATTGCCGAGCTTTTATCGCATCGATCTGCGTGCCGAGAAGCGCTGGGCCCTCGGGGCGGGCCGATGGGTGGCCGCGGTCGCCGAGTTCTTCGACGCCACGCTCAACCAAGAGGCCGTCGACTTCCGGTGCGACCTCGTCTCGTGGAGGTGCACGGCCCAACGGATAGGGCCGATCGCCCTTCCCAGCGTCGGAATCGAAGCGGGGTTTTGAATCACTTCGCGATCGCGTTCATGCAAGTCGGCGTGCAGTTCGCGGGGCCGTCGCACTGCTCCCCGAACTTCGTCTGGACGCGTCCGTCCCCGCAGTACGGCGCAAAGACGCAGGCCGCGGTGCAGATGCCCTGTCCGTAAGCCGTTGCGACAGGCGCGTTGTTGGCCCCGTTGTCGCAGCTCTCGGTGCCGTTGGTGATGCCGTCGCCGCAGTAGGGCGCGAGCGTGCAGTCCGGATTGCACGTGCCGTAGGCGCCGCTGTTGACGCCGTTGTCGCACTGCTCGCCGGGGTCTTTCACGCCGTTGCCGCACGCGAAGCGGCAGTGCACGTCGCACTTGTCGCCGGGCATCCCGTCGTTCGCGCCGTCGTCGCATTGCTCGGGCGGCTGGACCGTGCCGTCGCCGCAGCTGGGCAGCGGAACGAACGACTTGCAGTCGGGGGTGCACGAGCCGGGCATTCCGCTGTTGACGCCGTCGTCGCACGTCTCGCCGAACTGCCCCTCCACTTGCTTGTCGCCGCAATAGGGCGCCGGTGCGCAGTAGTTCGTGCACAAGCTCATTCCGTACGCCGTGGCGCTGTTGGCCGCGCCCTGATCGCATTTCTCCGGCGGACTTTGAAGCACCCCGTCGCCGCAATAGGGCCCCAGCGTGCACGTCGGGCTGCACGTGCCGTAGCTGCCATCGTTCTTGCCGTCGTCGCACTGCTCGGGCGGGCTCTCTACGATCGCGTCACCGCAGTAAGGACCCAAGGTGCAGTCGGGGTTGCACTTGCCGTAGCCGCCCGTGTTCTTCGCCGCGCCGTTGTCGCACTGCTCGCCGGGCTGGATCACGCCGTCGCCGCAGTCGAGCGTGCACGTCTTGCTGCATTTCGACCCCGTGGAGCCGTTGTTGATCCCGTCGTCGCACTGCTCGGGAGGGCTCTCCAGCACCCCGTCGCCGCAGCGAGGTCCGAGCGTGCAGGCGCTCGTGCAATGTCCATAGCCCGTGCCGTTGAGCGCGCCCTCGTCGCACTGCTCGCCATTGGACACGATGCCGTCGCCGCAATACGGCGCCCACGTGCATCCGGGGCCGCACGCCTTGGAGAGGCCGCCGTACGTGGTCCGATTGACGCCGTTGTCGCACTGCTCGGGCGGGTTCTGGACGATGCCGTCGCCGCAGCGCGGGCCGAGGGTGCAGGTCGCCGAGCAGTGTCCGTAGCCCGTGCCGTTGAGCGCACCTTCGTCGCACTGCTCGGTGCCCGCGACGATCCCGTCGCCGCATGTCGTGTGGCACGTGGTCACGATATGCGCGAAGTCCGTCAGGGTCAGGGCGTAGGTGGAGCGGCAGACGTGCTGTTCGGCCTGGAAGAGGTCAATCGAGTACCAGCCGCCGTCGGTCAGTCCGAGCGTCGCGGCGTTCGCCTGGTTGAGGGTGTAGCTCGCGGTCAGCGGGTTGTGGACGCCGCCCAGGTCGGCGATGAGAGTCCCGTTGATGAATGCCCATACGTCATCGTCACCCGTGAAATTGAAGACCGCGGGTGTCGTGGCGGCAAGGGCTGCCTGATACGTGAAGATGTAGTGAAGCTCGCTCGTGAACGAGAAGTTCCGGTTCGTCCCGTCGATCGCTCCCGGTGTGGAGGCGGCCTCGCAGTCCGTATCCACCTGTGGTGTGGCACCGGCGTTCCACCCGAGGTGATCGATGGGGAAGAACTGCTTGGCCGTGTAGCTGTAGGTGCCGGCGGCTCCCTGACCAAGGGTCAACGTGGTCGGCGCGCCCGCCGCATTCAAGTAGACGAGCTTCGAGTATGCGGGGCCCGCGCAGCCGTCGTGGTACCACGAGCAGAAAGTGCTCCCGCTCGCGTTGCTGATCACCGCGTACGGAGTTCCGACTCCGGCAAAGACCGGCTTTCCGTCCGTCCCGAGCGTCTTGCTGACTATCCCCGTTGCGGCCGTCATTCCGTTGGGCGAGTTGCAAAGTCCCGGCCCGCAGTTGAAGTCGGGATGGCCGGGTCCAATCGCCGCTGCGGTATTCCAATAAAGCATATCCCGATACAGAATCGGGATGACGAGCGTAGACGCCGGCGGCTGCGCAGCATTCGTGCACGTCCACCCGGGATTCGGCGTGCACGCCTTGCTGCACCCGTTCGTCGTCCCGTTCAACCCCCCGAGGTCGCATTGCTCGTTGGGGAACACCAGCCCGTCGCCGCACGATGCCGTGCAAATGCCGTTGCCGCACTTCGGGTCGATCGTGCACGTCGGTGAGCAGCCGTCGTACGGGATGAGGTTGCCGTCGTCGCACTGCTCGGACCCCTCTTTCAATCCGTCTCCGCACTTCGTCTTGTGGCACGCCGAAGCCGGTGGCGGCACGGCCGGCGCCACAGGAGGTCCGCACGCCCAGCCCGGTTCCACGATGCACGTCGCGTTGCACCCGTCCCCCGGCACGATGTTGCCGTCGTCGCACTGTTCGTTTCCGACGAGCAGCCCGTCGCCGCAAACCGAGACGCACCTCGCGCCCGGGGTCGGGCACGACCATCCCGACTCGACCTGACAGCTCGAAGAGCAGCCGTCGCTGGACACCGCGTTGCCGTCGTCGCACGTCTCGCTCCCCTGCACTTTGCCGTCGCCGCACTTCACGGTCGAAACGCACGGGGCCCCCGGGGTCGGACACACGTAGTTCGGCTCGAGCTGGCACAGTGCGCTGCAGCCGTCGCCCGAAGTCGTGTTTCCGTCGTCGCACTGCTCGCCGATATCGAGATTGACGATCGCGTCGCCGCAACGTTCGATCTTCTTGCAGGCCGCGCCGGGTGTCGGGCACGTGTACCCGGCTTCGACTTTGCACGTCGACGAACAGCCGTCGCCGGAATTCACGTTTCCGTCGTCGCACTGCTCGGTGCCCGCGAGAATCCCATCGCCGCACGCGTTCGCCGCGGCCTTCACGCACGGACCGCCGCTGCCGTTGACGTTCGGGCACGTATACCCGGGCTCCACAGTGCAGGTCGACGAACAGCCGTCGCCGGACATCGTGTTTCCGTCGTCGCACGCCTCGCCTGGGTCGACTTTGCCGTTTCCGCAGACGCGCGTGTTGACGCACGGTTTGCCCGGCGTCGGACACACGTACCCGGGCTCGATCTGGCACACGCCGGAACAGCCGTCGCCCGGAATGGCGTTTCCGTCGTCGCACTGCTCGCCGCTGGCGGGTTGGAGGATGCCGTCCCCGCAATACTGGAGCACTTTGCAGGGCATCCCCGGCGTCGGGCACGTGAAGCCCGGCTCGAGCTGGCAGGTGGGGCTGCACCCGTCGCCGGCGACGCTGTTGCCGTCGTCGCACTGCTCGCCGCTGTTGACGGCGCCGTCCCCGCATCGGGGCATCGGGGTCATCGTGCAAGGCGTTCCCGGAACCGTGCACGAGTAACCGGGCTCGACCTGGCACGTCGACGAGCAGCCGTCACCGTCGACCGAGTTTCCGTCGTCGCACGCCTCGTTGCCTTCGATCATCCCGTCGCCGCACTTCAGCGGAACCGTGTAGATGCAGGGAAGGCTCGCCGTCGGACACGTGTAGCCAGGCTCCACCTGACAGACGCCCGAACAGCCGTCTCCGGGAACCGAGTTTCCGTCGTCGCACGTCTCGTTGCCCTGGATGATCCCGTCGCCGCAGAAGCCCCCCGTCTGCGCGTCGCCGCACGCGGCGCCGCATCCGCCGTCGGCGACGGAGGCTTCTTGCTGGGATGTGCTGTCTTGGGCGTCGTCGCCGAATTGAATCGGTGGCGCCGAGTCGTCGCCGAGCGCGTCGGGGCCGATGGTCGCGTCGGGTTGCTTTTCCCCCGCGTCCAGGTTGAAGACGGAGGCCGTTGGGCCGGTAGGGCTCGACCCGCACGCGAAAAGCGCGAGAAACAGGGCGCACAGGAGTCCGACGTGGAACGGCCTAGAAACCCGCCTGACCATGCAACCTGCCTCCGGAGACCAGCCGGCCGCCCTGGGGAGGGACGTCGCGGCTAAGATCGGTGCCGGTACCCTAGTCCGATTTCTGTTGCCGTGCTCGCGCCGCGCTCGCCGGCGGCGTTGAATTTCACACGGGGAACGGAAAGGATGGCGTGGAGCGCGTCATCGAGCAGCGCGTCATAACGTCATGACAGAGGAGGGCTTCGAGCCCAGTCGCGCCAGAGAACGCGCCAGAGAACGCGCCAGAGAACGCGCCAGTGAACGCGTTGGAGAGCGGTAGAGAAAGAGCGGTAGAGAAGAAGTGCGCTCGGGCCACACATTGCAATTGCCGAGCGTGCGCGCAATCCTTCGACTAATGCGTGCCCTCGCCTTGGTCGGGGTGCTGACAACGGCAGCCTGTGGACTCGACGTGGGGGGGTTGGGCGCGGATCCGGCGTCGGACGGGACGGGCGACGCCACATCGACGGATGACAGTGCGACCGCCTCGCCGGACGCAAGCGCGATCCCCGATGCGATCGTCACCCTCTCGGTCGGTGACAGCGCCGCCGCGATGTCGGAGACCGCGTCGCCGCCGAGCGGTGGCGACGATGGGATGGCGCCGCAGGCGGGCGATGCAGACGCCTTGGCGCCGAGCGCTGCCGACTCGAGCAGCGGCGGGGACGCCCCCGTCGTCTCGATGCCCACCCCAGCGGAGGGCGGAAGCGGTGACGGATCGACCGGCGAAGCCGCAAGCGACGCCGCGACCGATGCGCCCGCGGCGAGCGACGGTTCGACATCGTGCCCGCGCGCATCAGTCCCGGCCGGATGGAGGCTGTCTCTTTACACGGTCGGAACCGGCGCCTGCCCCGCGAGCTTGATCGCCCACGACGTGTACACCGAACCGACGATCGGCCCGACGGCGTGCTCGTGCGCGTGCAGCGTCACGCAAGCAGGCGATTGTATGCAGGGGTCGATGACCGTTTCCGGAAATCCGGACAACGGGCCGTCATGCGCGACGCCGCTCTTCTCGATGGATGTGAGCGGCAACGCGTGCCTGAGCGCTCCACCCAACTCCTCGCCCGCGTCCGTGACGACTCGAACCCAAGCTTCTCCCTTGCCGCCGCAAGGAGGCGCATGCGACGGAACGTCGCAAGTCGACGCGACCCAGGTCTCCACCCCGGCCGCGCTCTACTGCGATGAGCCCATGGGGAGTCCGGACTCGGTCTGCAACGTCGGTGTGCCGCCCGGTTTCTCGATGTGCATCGCGACCAGTGGAATGGCGTCCTGCCCCGCGGGCAGCCCGTTCGTCAACCGCTCGGTCGTCGAAGACGGCGCCATGCTTCACTGTTCCTCATGCACCGCATGCTCGGCCACGACGACGTGCTCGAATGCGATGATCAGCGTCTACGACAACCGCGGCTGCCGCAATTCGCCCGTTGCCGAGCTTCCCGTCGATGGCTCGTGCGATCTCACCACCGGGGGGACGGGAGACTTTCCGATCAGCGCGCCGGGCGTGAAGTATTCAGCGACCGCCACGACGACCTGTGCGGCGGGCTCCTCGACGGCCTCGGTGCAGCTCAGCAATCCGCGGACGATCTGCTGCCCGTGACCTTCGTGCGCGTTGTTCGCGCGAGCAGCGAGGCGAAAGACATGGCACGGTGAGCGGAAGGATGGGCGGCGCGAAGGCCATTGGGGACCGGAGCCGCACCGCGCCGAGAGGCCGAGTGGCGCCCGCGACGCTTGCCATGGCCGCCGTCGCCGTGGCGTGCGGCGCCCGCACGGGCCTGCTCGTTCCGGAGGCGCCGATGGACGATGCGAGCGCTCGACCGGCGGTCGACGCGAGCATCGAGGCGGGCCCGCTCCCGCCCGCCGACGCGACGACGGAACGGGGGATGGAGGCCAGCGTCGAAGCCGACGCGCCCGACGTGCGACCGGTGGATGCCCCGGACGAATGCCCGACGCAGACCGTGTGCGACCCGAACGATCTCCGGCACGTGTACCGGTGCGGCGCGCAGGTCGCGACGTGCGGCTCCCTAGAGCAATGCGAGCAGCGGGCGACCGGCGCAGAGTGCATCAACCCGTGTCTCGACACGCTGGGCAACGACACGTCGAACGGCTGTGAGTTCTACGCCGTCGAGATGGACACCGTGCCCGAGGCCATGGGCGTCTGTTACGCCGTCTTCATCGTCAATGAATGGAAAACCGGGGAGCCCGCGAAAATCGAAGTGAGCCGCGGCGGCCAGGCCCTCCCCATCGCGGGCTTCGCGCGCATCCCGGCGGGGAAGGGGGCGGGGATCACGTACGCTCCGTTCGACCCGAACCTCGGCCTCCCGGCCAACCAAGTCGCGATCTTGTTCCTGTCGCGGGACCCCACCGCCAAGAGCGACCCCGTGACGACCAATCCGCGAGTCTTGAGCGACTGCCCCGAGGGGGTCACGCCGGCGATCGTGGGCGACGCGGCGCTGCACGGCACCGGCGTGGCCGACGCGTTCCGGATCGAGACGAACGTGCCCGTCGTCGCCTACCAGATGCTGCCGTACGGCGGCGGGCGCGCGCGCGTGACGGGCTCCACGCTGCTTTTGCCGACCAGCGCGTGGGACGGAAACTACGTGGTCGCGGATGCCTATCGCGCGCCCCTGCCGAGCATGATCGACGAGGCCCGCGCGGGGCCGACCACCGTGATCATCGCGAGCCAGGACGCGACGACTGTGACCATCAAGCCGACCGTCGACTTGCTCGCGGGCGGCGGGCTCGCTGCCGCGTCCGCGGGCGCTTCGGCGTCGTATGGCCTGAACCGCGGGCAGTACCTGCAATTCACGCAGGCGAGCGAGCTCACGGGCGCGGCGGTGCAGTCGAACAAGCCCGTGGCAGTCATCGGCGGGTCGACGCTCATGGATTTGCCGCTCGACACGGTTCGCGCCGACAGCGCGGAGCAAATGCTCCCGCCGGTTCGCGCGCTGGCCAGCGAGTACGTCGCCGTGCGGTACCGCACCCGCGACGACACGGGAATCGAAGAGAGCGTTCCCTGGCGAATCGTCGGCGCGGTCGACGGGACGCAGCTCAGCTACGAGCCGGCGGCCCCGGCGGGCGCGCCCGCCACCATCGGCGCCCAACAGTTGACGGAGTTCGACAGTCCCGGGCCGTTCGTCGTCCACAGCCAGGACGCCGACCATCCCTTTTATGTCGCGAGCTACATGACCGGTGGCGATCCGTTCCATCACGGCAGAGGCGACCCCGAGTTCGTCAACGTGGTGCCTCCCGCGCAGTACTTGCCTCGGTACACCTTCTTCACCGACCCGACCTATCCCGAGACGAACCTCGTCGTCGTTCGGGTGCGCGACCCGGCGACCGGCCTGATGCCCGACGTTTCGCTCGACTGCGCGGGGCCCCTCGGCGGCTGGCAGGCCGTCGGCGCGGGCGGGGCGTACGAGTTCACGCGCGTCGATCTGTCCACCGGGGACTTTCATGGCGTGGGCGGCTGCGACAACGGCGTTCACGCGATCGCGGCGAGCTTCGCCACGACCATCGACGGGGCGACGCCGCAAGCGCCCCGGTTCGGTGTCACCATTTGGGGGTGGGGCAATGAGATCACCTGGCCGACCGACCTCAACGACCAGGACGAGGCGAACCCCAAGTTCACGCGCTGGGTCAGCTACGGGTATCCGGCGGGCGCCAACTTCGCTCCTCTCTCGAAGGCGGTGCTGTCGGCGCAGTAAGGCCAAGGCCGGCACCCTTGCCATTTCGGGCGGTGCTGCCCTACGACCAGTCCAACAAGCAAGGAGGACGACGTCATGGCTACGAGCACCCCGAGCACGGGACGCTTCGTTTGGCACGAGCTGGGGACCAACGACGTGAAGCAGGCCGTCCGCTTCTATTCCGAGCTCTTCGGCTGGAAAACGAGAGAGCAAGACATGGGGCCGGGCTTCACGTACACGATGCTCAAGGCGGGCGACACCGACGTGGGTGGAATCGCGCCGCTCGACCCCGCCGACAAGGCGCCCCCGCACTGGCGCGCGTACTGTACCGTTCCCGACGTGGACGCAGCCGCGCGTCGCGCCGCGCAGCTCGGCGGAGGGGTGCTCGTGCCTCCGACCGACATCCCGAACGTCGGGCGGTTCGCCGTCCTGGTCGATCCGCAAGGCGGGGTGCTCCTCCCGTTCCGTAGCGATCAGCCGGAGATGCCCGAGACGCAAGGTCCGCCTCCGGTCGGCACCTTCTGCTGGGACGAGCTCATGACGTCCGACCCGGTCGCCGCGGTGGCTTTTTACACCGAGATTTATCGATGGACCGTCACCGAGCAGGACATGGGCTCGGGCGGGACGTACCGGGTGCTCAAGCGCGGCGACGTCATGACTGGCGGCATTATGAAGCTGCCGATGCCCGAGGTGCCGACGTACTGGGGTGCCTATGTCGCCGTGGCGAACGTCGAAGCGACGATGAAACGCGCCGAGTCGCTCAAGGCGAAAGTCATCGTTCCGCCCGCGGACATTCCGAACATGGGCCGCTTCGCGATCTTCGCGGACCCGGCGGGCGCCGTGCTGGCCGTCTTTCAGGGACGGTAGAGCGAAGGACGGCGAGTGGCCGGCGGAAGGGGGGCGCGGCTGGCGCTTTTTGCCAGCGTACCTACGTTGGGGCACCATGACATCCCATCGGCGCCCCTCCTTCTTCGTCGTGGCAGCCGCCGTGCTTTTCGCGGCGCTGGCGCTCTCCCGCCAAGCGGACGCCGGCACGCTGCACGTTCGTGACGAAGCGCGCGTGCTCTCCGCGGACGACGTGTCCCGGCTTCGGTCGGTGGTCGCCGCCGCCCCGTTCGACGCCCGTGTCGCGTTCACGAGCGAGTACCCCGATGCGAACGAGCTCGGACGCTACGTCTCATCCATCACGGAAGCGGGCACGGTCGCCGTGGGCATCGACCCGCAGCATCACCACGTGCAAGTTCACTTTGGTGCGGGGAGCCGCGTCGCCCGGGCGGAGTGGCCGGCGATCGAGCGCGCCGGCAACGACGCCTTTCGTCGTGGAGACTGGGAAAGCGGGGCCGCGGCGATCGTCCGCGCGGCTTCCTCGGCCGCCGGGGAAGTGACGACCGAGGCGCCGCCCGCGCCCGAAGTCGCGCCGCGGTCGGCGTTCGGTCCGGGTCTGTTCCTTCTCCTCGTGGTGGGCGCGATCGGGGTTGCGATCTACTTCGCGCGCAGGCGCCCCGTGTACGGCCCTGGGCAACCCTACGGGACGATGCCGCCTCCGGGCTACGGCGGTCCGTTCTCGGGTCCCGGCTATGGCCCACCCGTGCAAGGCGGGTTGGGACCGATGGGCGGGGGACTTATTGGAGCGGGCCTCGGCGGGCTCGCCGGCTACGAGCTCGGCAAGCTCGAGGGCGAGCATGAAGGGCGCGGGCGCGATCGATTCGAAGACCTGGGAGGTTCGGGTGACAACCGCGGTGGCGGAAGCGCCGACGAGGGCGGCGGCGGCTCGAGCTGGGATGACGGCAACGCCGACTCCGACGACGGCGGGGGCTACGACGGCGGTGGTGGCGACGACGGCGGGGGAGGATCCGACTTCGGATCGTAGGACCGCGCCGAGCCGGTACGCGGGCCCGCAGTCCCTCGTCGACTGCCCACCGGCGAGCGCGGGGGGCACACGTCCTTCGCTGGTACGCGCACTTACCAACGAAGGAGGCGCACCTCCTCGGTCGACCGGTGCACCTACCCGCGCGGGAGGCACGCGTCCTTCGCTGGAACGCCCACCTACCAGCGAAGGACGCGCACGTCCCCGGTTGACCGGCGCACCGACGAGCGCGGGAGACGCCCGTTCCAGGTGGACTCGTGCGCGTCCCAGGGCGGAAGGCGCGCGTTTCAGGTGGACTCGTGCGCGTCCCAGGGCGGGAGGCGCGCGTTCCGGGTGGACTCGTGCGCGTCCCAGGGCGGGAGGCGCGCGTTCCGGGTGGACTCGTGCGCGTCCCAGCGAAGAGGGCACGCCCCTAGAACGTGCCCGAAAGCCCGAACCCCGCGCCGTCCTTCCCGAGGAGCATCGGGCGGGGCACGAGCCGCGGCTGGGCGTAGCCGTCACGCATCAGAACGTTCTGCGGCGATGTCACTCCCCAAACGAGGAAGATGGCGCCAGCGGTCTGTCCCGCACCGTCCAGGACGAGAAAGAGGTCCGCCGTCGCGCTGGACGACTGCGTCATCGTGAGGAACGGGCCGACCACCGGGACGAAGAGGCCGCTGACGGGATTGCTCCCATGGCTAGCGTTGGCGACATCGGTCCCCACTGCCGCGATGAACGCGCTGAGCATGTAGAGAACGCCGAGCGTGACCGCGCCGCCGACGATCGCGCCGGTGCGCGGTCGCTGGGCGGGGTGATACCCGGCCGGTACGGGCTCCCCCGGTTGCCACCGGGTGATGACGCGCGGACCGTCCTCGCGCGGGATGGCGATGGGCTGCGATCGGGGGGCCGCCGGTTGCGGTTGTGCTTCGACTTGGACCATGGGCGCAGTCCCCGCCGCGTCTTGCGCGCGGGCGTTTCCGGTCGTGAGGCTCGTGCCGGCGAGGACGGCCGTCGCGAGCCACACGGCGGTCCATGCGCGTGAACGGGTAGGGGTCAGTGGACGGTTCATCAGGCCCTCCTCGGAACCTGACAGCGTATCGCGCGCCTCGAGGCGGGGCACGCTTTCGTAGGATGACCGATTTCAGACGGTGGGACTCGATCGCACTTCGATCATGGATACACCCCAATGTCGGAGGACGGGGCTCGGGCGACCGCGCGGACGTCGCCGAAGTCACCTTCTTGAAGTGACCGCTCGACCTGTGCGGCGCGCCGGACACCTGTGCGCGCGGCCGTACACGGAAAGTTCTGCTGCACGAGCGGTGGCACCCAAGGAGCACCGTCTGGCTCGCCGTCAGCCGGGGCGCCGAGGGCCATCGCACACGGCCATCGACGCGGCACGGAAGGTGCGATGGGCTCCGAAAGGCGGTCAGGAGCCGCGTCACGGGGACGGGGGGCCGGACTGCAATGAAGTGGCAAGCGAGGACGAACATCATGTCGAACACACGCATCTCGTGGGCCCTGCCGATCGTCGGCGCATCGGCCCTGGCCTGCTCGGTGGCCTGTTCAAGCGCCAACGGGAACGTTTCCTCTGCTCCGGACGGCGGCGGAACCTCCGATGTCTCGACCGCGTCAATCACAGACGCGGGGGCCACAGACGCGGCGACCGAGGCGGGTATCCCGGGACTCAGCTACACGCGAATCGACGACATGGAGGGGCCGGGGCCTCAAGTCTCGTGGACACCTCCCGCGGGAGCTTTTGGTCCCGCCTGGGGGCAGCACGCAAACCAATGGATATTCGACCCGCACGCGCCCGTGCCCGCACCTTATGAAACGTTCCCTGGAATCACGAGCTCCCACGCCGCGCGCGTTCGGACCCCTCAACCTTTGCCCATCACCTGGGGCGGCGCGGCCGTTGAATTCGCGCCGCACCCGGATGGGGGACCCGACATGATTGGGTTCGGCTTGGATCCGGTTGATCTGAGCAAGTATAGGGGAATCACCTTCTGGGCCATGGCCGCTCAGAACCTCGATAGCGCGACCCTCCAGGTTCGCATTCAGGACAAAAACACGTATTCAGGTGCCGGGGTGTGCCTGGACAGCGACGGGGGCACGGCGAATTGTCTCGACGGCTTCGCCGCGACGCGGGACCTCACCGGTAGCTTCAAGCAATACACGATCGACTTCTCGGAGCTCGCCCAAGAGGATTGGGGCTTCCACCCCACGCCGGACACGATCGACCTTCATCAAGTTTATTCGCTGGTCTTCCAGGTGAATGCGCCAGACGGGGCCTCGAGTCTGAGCTTTGATGTCTGGGTCGACGATCTCTACTTCGTGAACTACTGACCGACGCGTAGGTCCAGATTGTTTGCCCCCGGAACGATCGCTGTCGGCCTCGGAACATCCGCGCTTCGTCGCTTCACTTCGGCACGAAGTAGATCTGGGCGACGCACACGTCGAAGGTCAACGGAGTGCCGCCGTCCGACGATGCCACGAACGTGATACCCAGCGCCGCGTTCCGATCGAATCCCTGGGTCGTGTAGAAGCCCTGGGCATTCGTGAATTGCTGCGTCAGTCGATCGAAGTCGACTTCGTAGGGGCTCCACGTGCTCTGGAGCGCCAGCGTGTATTGATAGAAATTGTAACACTGGAGCGGCGACGCCTGGACGCAACCCGCGCCCGGAGCGGCCATGTCGTTTTCGACATCCGAGAATTGAACGGATAGGGTCTGCGATCCGCTGGGCGAAGCCATCGCCCAGAATCGAATGCCCCGGAAGCCGCTCACGTCGAAGGCGATGGGCGTCGACGCGCCTCCATCCGGGTTGGTTCCGGAAGTCATGAAGTTGAAGCCCATCGTCGCCCAGCCGTCGGGAAACGCGCTCGTGTAAGGCGCTACGCTCTTCATGCAGGCCGCATTCGAGAACGGCATCACCAGCCGCCCTTCGCACGCGGCCGCCACGGGCATGTAATTGAATCCGTCTTGCGGCGTGGGGACCATCGAGCCGGCCCCTGTGCCGTCATCGGCGGTGAACCAGTATCCCGGGGTGCCGACGCCGCTGGGAATGCGCAGCTTGTTCTGGCCGCCGCAGAGCAAGGTCATGCTCATGTCGTCGATGAGGAGGCCCTCGGGCCCTGCATCTTGCCCCGCGTCGGGTGCGCATGCCCCGGAATCGGTCGCTGGGACGCAGCACCAGCCGAAGGTCGTGCAGTTGCGGTGGCGGACGGCGTTGCACTGAAGCCACGGATCCGGCGCGCCCTGGCAGGCGTATCCCGCCGCGCCACCCGGGCAAACGACCGTCGAATCGGGGTTGCAGCGGGGGCCTTGAGCGGTCGTGCTGGTGCCGCCGGACGGGACGCACAGGCCCGGGCCTCCCTCCGACTCACAGACATAGCCATCGGGACAACCGCCGTCGGGGTCGGCCAGGCAGCCGCCGCCCGCATTGGGCACGGTCGCGCCAGGACAGGTCACGGAGGTCGTTCGCTTCTTCAGGCACGCGGTCGAGACCTCCACGGCGCGCACGGCGCCGTTCGAACAGGCGGCGAGCGGCAGCTCGATTCGCGTGCCGTCCGCGCTCGCTTGCCACCCCTCGGGGCCTTCGGCATCGAGCGGGACGAGACAGCTGCCCGCGCCGCAAATGCCGTCCCCGCCGGCGATGACCAACGCGACGTTGAGGCGCGCTCCCCAGCGGGACCAGGGAACGGCGCAATCCGGGCCCAAGGGCATAGGCCAGAGGACCGCCGATTCGAAACAGGCCGTCGTGTCGAAGCACGCGTCCCCCGCGTCGGCGGTCCCACCCTCGGTTCCCGACACGGGCAGGTCGTCCGGAACGGCGGTCGCGGACGCGCAGGCGCCGGCCTGGCAAGTCTCGCCGGCCCGGCAGGACACGCCGATGCAAAGCCAGTCGAGCGGCATCGACAGGGTCGCCACTCGGTCGGTAGGAACGGTCACGACGGCCTGCCGCGTGAGGCGCGTGGCCCCGTTGCGAACCCCCGAAACTTGAATCGTGACCGGCGCCTTGGTGTCGGGTCCCGCGACCACGCCGAGCGTCGCGGGCAGACGGAGCCCGGCCGGGCCGAGGGGCGAATCCTGATTCAGCAGGGTCTGGCCGCTGGCCAGCGACACGTTCGCGTGCAGCGCGTCGATGTCCTTCGGAACCGAGAGGTCCGTCGTGACGACGACGACCAATTCGCCCGCCGGCTTGCCTTTGGTGCACGAAGCCAGGAGAACGCAGCACGAGGCCCGGCCGGCAAGCCACAGAAGGACGAGGCCCCAGCGTGGCATCGGGGCCCTCATGGCGTGCGCACCGTCGCGATGGAGCCCTGCATCGGGATCGCAGATGGCTCGGCCGGCTTGAACAGAAAGTACCCCGCAGTCGTCGCCCCCGCAGCGATCACGGTGCCCCCGACGATCCACGCCCAGGTGGGAATCCCCGCCCCGACGCGGTCTGCCTCGAGCTGCACATCGAGCGTTCGCGTCTGGCCGTCCATCACCAGGACGTCGGCCTGAAAGGCCCGGTGGCCCGGCGCCGTGACGCGGACCGAATGCGGTCCGCTCGCCAGGGTGCCCTGCCACGCTTCACCCGCGACGACCCGCCCATCGACCGCGATGGCGTCGCCGGGGCGGGCGTTCACAACGACCCGACCGTCGTGAGCCGGGGGCGGGGAGGGCGCCGCAGCGGGAATCGCGGCGGACTCTTTCGACGCCGACTCCACACCGTCCGTCTCCGACTCGGCGGCGGCGAGGAACGCGCGGGCGTTCTGCGCCGCCTCCGGAGTCACAAGCGGAGAGCCCGAATCGAGGTACCGGCGCACGAGCGCTGCAGCGCGCGTGTAGTGGCCCATTGCCTTCTCACAGACCGCCGCGTTCCAGAGCAGGCGGGGATCGTGCGAGGCGTCGTAGGCCGCCTCGAAGCGGATCAGGGCACCGGCGTAGTCGCCCGTGCCGTAGAGCGCCCGTGCAGCCAGGAGGTGCTCCTTGGCTTCGCCGACCAGCGCGTCGGCGAGCGAAGGGGGAGCCGCCGGGCCAGGGGCAGGGGACGGGCTCGCCGCGGGTGCCTCCGGGGTGGCCGTTTGCGCCGAGGCCTGGCCAGCCAGGAGGAGCGAGAAAGCGAAGATCGCAGGGCGGAAAGCGCTCATGCGAAGCGCCCGTCAAGGAAGGAGTTGGATGTCGAGCGGACGGGAAGGCGCGGGGGCGGACTTCGCCGGCTCGACCGAGGGTGCCTCGGGGGCTGGCGACGGCGGTCCTGGAGCCGAGGGCGGCTTGGCAAGGGCGGCCCGCCGCGACGGTTCGAGCGGTTCGCGATGTCGCGAAGGGCCGGTGGTAGCGGTCGCGGACGGCGTTGGGTCCGCCGCCGGCGGCGCCCCGCTCGCGGCCCGAACCGTGGGTGCGGGTGCCGCGAGGGCCAGCGCCGGGTCCTCCATGACCGACGGCGGCCGGGCCAAAGTCGCGGCGGGCGGCGCTGGCCTCGCCGCGTGAAACCACCGCGCCGCGCCGAGCGCAACGCCGCCTGCCGTAAGCCCGGCCGCGAGCGCCGCCCAGCGCCGGGGGCCGACCCACGGCGCGAGCGACCGACCTTGGTTCGTCCGCACCGCACCGAGTTGACCATCATCCAGAGAGGCGCCCGGCGTAGTCGCCCCCCAGACCATGGGCGGTGCGGATGCCTGGGTGACGGCCGCGGTCCCCTCGGCCGAGGAGACCTGCGCGACGCGCGGTTCGCCGAAAGCGGGGACCGTCAGGTTCGCGAGCGGCGCCAGAGCGGCGTACACCTCCCGCAAGTCGCGAGGGCGCTGCGGTGGTTCGCGCGCGAGCATCCGCCCGATGAGGCCGGCGAGATCGCTCGGGAGGGTGGGAACGAGCTGCTCGATGGGGATGATCCCGGTGCTGAGGAGCCGCATCACCATGTGCGCGGCGTTCTCCCCCTCGACGGGCCGGGCGCCGCTCAGACACTCGTAAAAGATCACGCCGAGCGACCAGATATCCACTCGGTAATCGACCATCCGGTCGCCGATGGCCTGCTCGGGCGCCATGTAGCAAGGAGTGCCGAGCGTGGAGCCCGTTTGCGTTCGCAGCCCTTGTTCGCCCGCCTGCGGAACGAGCCACTTGGCGATTCCGAAGTCGAGTACTTTGATCACCGGCTCCCTCTCGCCGGTGCGGCTCAAGAAAATGTTCGCGGGCTTGAGATCGCGGTGCACGATACCGCGCGCGTGGGCCGTTCCCACCGCCGACACCACCGGCAGGAGCACCCGCGCGGTTTCGTCGAGCGCCAGCGTATGCTCCCGAGAAAGCCGCGATTCCAGGGTCTCGCCCTGCAATAGCTCCATGACGATCACCGGAGGCTCGGCGCCGCTTTCGATGAAGTCCAGGATCTCGACCACATTCGGGTGCTCCACCGCGCATGCGGTTTGGGCCTCAAGCACGAAGCGCGCCCGCGCTTGTCCGTCGGGACGCGCGCCGGGCGAATGCAACAGGCGCTTGAGCGCGACCGCGCGCCGCGTGACGAGGTGGGTCGCGGCCCAAACCTCGCCCATGCCGCCCTCGCCGAGGAGGCGGACCAACCGGTAACGCTCCGCAAGCACCGAGCCAGGCAAAAGCTTCACGACAGCGTGCGGAGTCTACATCAGCCCACTTCCAGCAGCCCGTAGTCTTGGAGTTTCGAATAGAGCGTGGACCGGCTCACTCCGAGAAGGCGCGCAGCGGCACTGCGATTGCCACCTGTGTGCTTCAGCGCCCGAACCAGAGCTTGGCGCTCGGCCGTGCGCAGCGCTTCGTCCAGGGGCAAGACTTGGCCGCTGCTGGCCGGTCCGTCCTGCGCATCCGCGCCCGACAGGCCCGTTTCGGTCGCGAAGCGTACGGGTCGTGCGAGCTCCGCTTTCACGTCCGCGTCGGAAATGCTGGAGCTCTTGCTCAAGACGACGAGGCGTTCCACGAAGTTTTGGAGCTGGCGCACGTTCCCGGGCCAGCGTTGCCCGGCGAGCAGGCGAAGCGCTTCGGCGCTCAACGTCACCCCCGGCTTGCCGCCGCCGTCGCCAACCTGCGCGCAAAAATGGGACGCGAGCTCGTCGATGTCGGCGCGGCGTGCCCGCAGAGGAGCAATCCACAGTGGAACGACGTTCAAGCGATAGAAGAGATCTTGCCGGAACGCCCCGCGCGCCACCATCGTTTCCAAGTCGCGATGGGTCGCTGCCACGACGCGGACGTCGACGCCAATCGTCTTTTTGCCCCCCAGGCGCTCGAACTCGCGGTCTTGGAGCAAGCGCAGGAGCTTGGCTTGGACGGGGGCGCCGAGCTCTCCGATCTCGTCGAGAAATAGCGTTCCCCCATCGGCCAGCTGCACGCGCCCGATCTTCTGGGTGGCCGCCCCGGTGAACGCGCCTTTTTCGTATCCAAAGAGCTCGCTCTCGATCAACGTCTCGGGGAGCGACGTGCAATCGATCTTGATAAAGGGCCGATTGGCGCGCGGGCTCAGGCGGTGCAATGCCCGGGCGGCGAGCTCCTTGCCCGTACCGCTCTCGCCGCGCACGAGCACGGTGGACGACGTCGGCGCGACCTGGAGCAAGAGCTCGCGCAGCGATTTCATCGCCGGCGAGCGGCCGAAGACGATGTCTCCGTCGACCGGCGGAGGGGGCGGGGCCGGCGCCGCGCGCCGAGCGGCGACGAGCGCCTTTTGCACCGCGAACGCCACCTGATGAACCGTCACCGGACGGACCAAGATGTCGTCGGCTCCGGCGCCAATCGCCTCTGCGATCTCGAGCGTCGTCCCGGCGTTGGCCACGAGCAAGACGGGCATTCCGGGCCAGCGCCGCTGAACCTCCTGAAGCAGATCGAGGGGGCGACGCTGAGGCAAGAGCGAGTCCGCGATCAGGATGTCGGCAGTGCACCGGTCCAGCGCGTCGAGCGCCTGAGGAGCGCTGTTCGCATGGAGGACCTCGGCGCTCTCTCCCGCGAGCGCTTCTTGCACCAGCCGGCCCAAGCCCGCGTCTGCGTCGGCGACGAGGACAGTAAACGCCTGATCCATCGCCCGAACCGTCCGAGGGCAGGCATATCACGGGTGCCCCGCGCGGGGTGACCCGTCACTCCGGGATGCTGCCCATTTTGCCCGCTTCGAAGTCGTGGATCGCTTCGATGATCTCTTCGCGGGTGTTCATGACGAACGGACCATATTGCACGATGGGCTCACCGAGCGGCTCGCCGGCGAGGACGAGCACGTGGGCGGCCTGCTCGGCGGTCAAATCGACGCGCGCGCCGTCGTTTTCGAACAGAACGAGCTCCCCGGCGCTCGCGCGCTTTCCGCCGGCGGCCACTTGGCCGGAAGTGACGATGGCCAGGGCGTTGTGCTTCTCCGGGAAGGCCACCGAGAGGCGGCCGTTCGCGGCGAGATGCACGTCGAGCAACGTGACCGGCGTGAACGTGCGCGCCGGCCCCCGCGCGCCGTCGAGCTCCCCGGCGATCACCCGCACGGTGCCCGCGCCATCCGCGAGCGTGACGACAGGAATGTCTTTCGCGGCGAGCGGCTGATAGCCCGCCGGGGCCATCTTGTGCTTCTTCGGAAGATTCACCCAGAGCTGCATCATGTGCATCCGCCCGCCCCGACGGGTGAATTCGCGCTCGTGATACTCCTCGTGGAGGATGCCGGCCGCCGCAGTCATCCACTGCACGTCGCCGGGGCCGATGATGCCCGCGTTGCCGGCGCTGTCTCGGTGCGCAACCGAGCCTTCCCACGCGACCGTGACGGTCTCGAAGCCTCGGTGCGGATGCCAGCCGACGCCACGCTGGCCCTCGGCGAGCGGCGCGAACTCGTGTGGCGGGCCGTAGTCCATCAACAAGAACGGGCTGACGCGCTCGGCCGGGAGCGACGGGCGAGGGAAGTAGCTGGACACATGGAACCCGTCACCCACCCAATGGAAAGGGGTGCGGGGGAAGACTCCGGCGACGGTGCGCGCGCCTTTGCTCGCGCTAGAGTCGGTGCGGGAGTCGATGTGGGCTGGACTACGCATAGCGTTCAAGCATAAGGATGCTCGGGCGAAGCGAAAGGGGTCGCAGCCGACGGGTGGGCGTCGACGGGAAAGCGGGTCAGTGCCGCGCGTTGCATCGCCGCCGCTGGATGCTACGAGGACGACCCCATGCGGACCGGTGCCGTCCCCCTCCGGGCGCCAAAGCGATCCACGGGGACGCCCCGGTCCCGGCTCGTGGCGTTCGCCGCGATGTTGCGAGGGATCAACGTGGGCGGCAAAAACAAGCTGCCCATGACCGACCTCGTTGCCATGTTCGGCGACGCGGGATGTGAGGACGTGCGGAGCTACATCCAAAGTGGGAATGTGACGTTTCGCGCACCTCTGGCGCTTGCTCCGCGGGCGGCGATCGAGGTCAAGCGCGAGATCGAAAAGCAATTTGGATACGCGATCCCGATTGTGCTTCGAACCGCGGACGAGCTGCTCCACGTCCGTGCCAACAACCCTTTCCTGAGAGACGGCATCGCCGCCGAACGCGTGCACGTCATGTTCCTCGCCGACGCTCCGGACCCCGCGCGTGTGGGTTCGCTCGACCCGCGTCGCTCCCCGCCGGACTCCTTCGTCGTCTCGGGGAGCGACATCTATCTCCACTGCCCCAACGGCGTCGCGAAGACTCGGCTCACCAACCAGTACTTCGATTCGGCGCTCAAGACCACGAGCACCGTGCGCAATTGGAACACCGTGCTCAAGCTCGTCGAAATGACGTCGCGCCCTTGAAGCTTGCGGTCAATCCACCCGTGCTGCCGATGCTCGCCAAGCGGGTCAGCGACCTGCCGCCAGGCGAGGGCTGGATCTTCGAGCCGAAATGGGACGGATTTCGTGCGCTGGTCTTCCGCGATGGCGACGAAGTTCTGATTCAAAGCCGCGACCAGAAGCCCCTCAATCGCTACTTCCCGGAGCTCGCGGCGCCGCTCCGGGCGCAGCTCCCGAACCGCTGCGTGCTCGACGGTGAGCTGGTCGTCGCGAAGCGCGGCGCGCTCGACTTCGATGCGCTCCAGCTCCGCATCCACCCGGCGGCGTCGCGGGTGGAGCTCCTGGCGCGCGAGATCCCGGCGTCGGTCGTGTTTTGGGATCTGCTCTGCGAGGGCGACCGCAACCTCCTCGCCACACCTTTCCGCGAGAGACGGGCCGCGCTCGAAGCGGCCCTCGCGCTCGCGACGCCGCCGATTCACCTGACCCCCGCGACGAGCGATCGCGGCGTGGCGGCCGACTGGTTCCGGCGGTTCGAGGGGGCGGGGCTCGACGGCGTCATGGCCAAGCCGGCCGCGGGGGCATACGAGCCGAACAAGCGGGTGATGTTCAAGGTCAAGCACGAACGCGACTGCGACTGCGTCGTCGCGGGATTCCGCTGGCACAAGGGCGGGGAGGGAACTTCGGTGGGCTCGCTGCTCTTGGGGCTCTTCGATGGCGCGGGAGCGCTTCACCACGTCGGCGTGTCGGCGAGCTTCACGGCGGCCAAGCGGCGCGAGCTCGTGGGGTTCTTGTCGCCTTATCGCGACCGCGCGCTTGCCGCTCATCCGTGGAAGGACTGGGCGGGCGACGCAGGCGACGCAGCCGGACAGCGGATGCCGGGGGGGTACAGTCGCTGGAGCCAGGGCAAAGACCTGTCGTGGGAGCCGCTGCGTCCGGAGCTCGTCGTCGAGGTCGCCTACGATCACATGCAGGGGTCGAGGTTCCGCCACACGGCGCAGTTTCGCAGGTGGCGAGTCGACAAGGCCCCGCGCGATTGCTCGTATTCCCAGCTCGAGATCGTCCCTCCGCACGAGCTGGCCGCGATCTTCGCGATCCCCCGTTGACGCGCCGTGCACACGATCATCCCTCGTCTTTCGAGGTCCGCCGCTGGCTCCGCCACTCGCGCGTGGGATCGTCGTCCGGGTCGGGGGTCTCTTGCGGCGGGCGGATGGCCGCCGGAACGTTGCGCAGGTTCACCCGGATGCGAGTCCAGGTCGAAGAACGTCCGCGCATCGCGTCGACCAGGACGTCCTCCACGGTCAGGTGCTCCGCTGCCAGAGGGTGCTTGGCCTTCCACCGCTCGAAGCCCGCGAGCGCCGACGCCTTGTTCGGGGAATTCGCCACCACCACGAGCGGCATCTTCGGTCGTGCGCCCTTCGCGCGCGACGGGGCGACGCGCGGAGCTTCCCCGTCCATCTTGCGAAAATGGGGCGGCCAGGGCGCGTCCCCGAGGCCCGAGGCTTCGTCTCGCCCGGCAAGCTCGAGAAGGCCCTCGAGCGACCCGGGCGCGGTATCGATACCCGCGTGCGGGTCGCCGACCGCGGCGAAGCGGCTCGGCATCGTCAGGACCGTGAAGTCGCCCGCGTCACACTCGCTCACTTCGTCCCACGAGAGCGGGGCCGACACGCGGGCGTCCGGCACGGGTCGCACCGAGTAGGCCGAGCACGTGGTCCGGTCCTTCGCGTTCTGGTTGTAGTCGAGAAAAACACCGCGCCGCTCTTCCTTCCACCACTTCGACGTGGCGAGAAGCGGAGCGCGCCGCTCGATCTCCCGCGAGAGGGCGAGGGCAGCGCGGCGCACGTCGCCGAACGTCCAGCGGGGCTCGAGACGAACCTGCACGTGAATGCCGCGCGAACCGCTGGTCTTCGGCCAGCCCCGGAGGCCAAGCTCGTCGAGGAGCGCCTTCACTTCGAGCGCGACGCGCCGCACATCCCCCCAGGCGACGCCGGGGCCGGGATCGAGATCGACCCGTAGCTCGTCCGGGTGCTCGAGATCGCCCGAGCGGACCGGATGCGGGTGCAGCTCGATGCAGCCGAGGTTGACGATCCACGCGAGCCCGGCCGCGTCGTCCACCACCACTTCGTCCGCCGTGCGGCCCGAAGGAAAGGAGAGCGTCGTCGTCCGAAGCCACGCGGGCCGATGGTCGGGCGCGCGCTTTTGATAAAACGCCTCTCCTTCGGCGCCGTCGACGAAGCGCTTGAGCACGATCGGACGATCGCGAATGCCGAGGAGGGCCCCTTGCGCGACCGAGAGGTAATAGCGAACCAGCTCGAGCTTCGTGAGCTTCGCCTCTTTCGAGAAATACAGCTTGCCCGGGTTGGTGATCCGCACCTCGCGGCCACCGATCGAGAGGATCTCCGCTGCCTCTTTCGTGGTCACCGTCCCAAGGCTACATGGAGGCCGTGGCCGATACGAAGCAGGACGTTCTCGACATGCTCCGGGAGCTCGCCGAGCTGACGATGCTCGACGAGGGCGACCCCCAGTCATTTCGCGTGCGGGCGTACGAGAGTGCGGCGCAAGCGGTCTCCGCGCAGGCGACCGACCTCGGCAAGCTCACTGTGAAGGAGCTCCAGCGCATCAGCGGGATCGGGAAGAGCACGGCGGCCAAGATTCGAGAGCTGCTCGAGACCGGTCGGGTGGAGAAGCTCGAGGCCTTGCGGCAGCGGCATCCGGCCAGCGTGGTGGCGCTCTTGCGCGTGCAAGGCCTCGGACCCAAGGCGGTCAACCGACTCCGGGCCGACCTGGGTGTGCAATCGATCGGCGAGCTTCGCCGAGCGCTCGCAGAACACAGACTTCGGGCGCTCAAAGGCTTCGGGGAGAAATCCGAGCAGAAGATCGCCCTCGCGCTCGCGCGGCTCGAGGAACAAGGATCCATCGACCGGACGCCGATCTCGGTCGCGCTCCCGCTCGCCGAGCGGATCGTCGCCCGCATGCTCGAAGTGCCCGGCGTCACCCACGCCTCGTATTGCGGATCGCTGCGGCGGTTCTGCGAGACGATCGGCGACGTGGACATCGTCGTTGCCGCGAGCGACGCGGGGCCTGCGATGGAGGCCCTCGTCTCGATGAGCGCCGTCGACCGGGTCTTGGTCCGCGGCGAAGCGAAGACGAGCGTGGTCACGCGGCGCGGCACCCAGATCGACATGCGAGTCGTCGCCGCACACCAGCTCGGCGCCGCGCGTCTCTACTTCACAGGGTCGAAGGGGCACAACATCAAGCTCCGCCAGCGCGCGCTCTCCCGAGGCTGGACGTTGAACGAGTACGCGCTGTCCGAGATCGACGGCGGGACTGTCGTCGCGAGCGAGACCGAAGAGCAGATTTACGAGGCGCTGGGGTTGCCTTGGATACCGCCCGTCTTGCGGGAGGACGCCGGCGAGATCGAGGCCGCCGAGCAGGGTGCGCTCCCGCGACCGATCCGCGGCATCGGCGGCGACTTCCACGTGCATACGTCCGTCTCCGGCGACGGGCGCTCCCCGCTCGAAGACGTGGTGCTCGCGGCGAAAGCGCGCGGGTATTGTGTCCTCGCCATCACGGATCACGCGGAGGGCACCCTCTCCGGAGTGGGTCGCGAGGCCCTTCTCGAACAGCGCACGAAGATCCGAGCGCTGAAGCAGGAGCTCGGTGGGTCGATGGCGCTCTTGCACGGGGTCGAGCTCAACATCGGACCGAACGGCGAGCTCGATTACGACCTCGACTTTCGCAGATCATTCGACTGGTGTCTCGCGTCGGTGCACGACCACTTCGACCTGGATCGCGCCGCCCAGACGAGGCGCATCGTGGAGGCGATGCGCGACCCGGCGGTTCGAATGATCGGGCACTTGTCCGCGCGGATGATCGGGGGCCGCCCGCCGATCGATCTCGATCTGGAACAGATCCTCGCCGCGGCCGAGCAGACCGGCACGGCTCTCGAAGTAAACGGCGGGCTTCCGCGACTCGACATGTCGGTCGAAGCCCTGCGGCGGTCCCGGTCGAGCCCCGTCACATTCGTGCTGACCAGCGACGCGCACCACGCCGACGAGCTCGGGCGCGTCCGGTATGCGGCGCTCAACGCGGAGCGCGCGTGGCTCGACCCGGATTGCATTGCCAACACGTGGCCCGCCGAGCGCCTGGTCGCATGGACGACGGCAGCGAAACCCACGGCCGGCGCGCGCGCCTAGAGCGCACGCCCGGCGAAAAGGGAGGCATGTGGTGGGATATCGTCCAAGCGTCGGTCGAACCTGGCAGCCGGACGTCGCGGTACCTTCGACGGATATCCGGTGTGAGCGGGTGAGGTCGATTTCGTGAGCTCGGCTGCGGAATACGGCTGGTAGCCTCGCAAGGCCCGTACGTCGGAATGCGGTCGCGCACTCGCGGACGCCGATCAAGAGTTGCTTACGCTTCTCGCGCCGTACACGAGGTTCGCTTCGATGAGACGCCAGTGCGTCGCTGCGCTGATATTTCCCGTGGCCGCCGGCTGCACCGGCACGGTTTCTTCTTCCAGCAGCGGCTCGCCGGTCGCGGCCGCCGTCCGCCCCGCCGGGCCATCCGTCGCACCGCGTGGGCACGACGGCTCGCTCCTCGACGACAGCAGGGTCACCATCCGTTCGGCCGCCGACGTCGCGGCCCGGAGGCAGGCGCTCATCTCGTACATTTGGGGCAACGAGGGCTTTCCGTCGGCCGCGATGCCCAGCCTGATGATCCGGAGCGCGGCGAGCCCGGTGGCCAACCTCGACAACGTGGAGCGGGTCGACGAGCTCGATTTCACGATGCCGGCCACGCTCACGACAGGGGCCGCCGTCCCGGTGACGACGACTGGTTACCACTTCATTCCGCGCTCCTGGAAAAAGTCGCACGCCGTCATCTTGCATCAGGGCCACACCTGCACCGACGACGACGACGAATCGACCCAGGACGCGCCCGCGGGAATGTGGCGAACGCTGAACGCGCTTCTATCCGAGGGCTATCCGGTCGTCGCCCTGTTCATGCCGTTCATGGACGCGAAGTCTTGCGGCGCGCAAACCCACGGGTGGATGTTCGAGAACATCGACTCCAGCACATCGAGCCCGATAAAGTACTTCTTGGAGCCGACTGCCCGGACGCTCAATTACCTTCAGGCCAATTACCCGCAATACGACGACTTCAGCATGGTGGGACTGTCCGGGGGCGGGTGGACCACGACGATATACTCTGCGATCGACACTCGAATCACTCTGGGTGTGTCGGTCGCCGGGTCGTTGCCGCTCTACATGCGATCGGGTCTATCGATCGGCGACGACGAACAGTTCTGGTCGAGCTTTTACTCGATTGCCGGGTATCCGGACTTGTACGTCATGGACGCGGTGGGTCCGGGCTGGAATCGCCGGCACGTTCAGGTCCTCAACCGGGGCGACAATTGCTGCTTCGGCGAAGCGGAGTACAGCACCGCCGGGCTGCCGAGGCTCCAGGGGCTCACCTGGAACCAGGCGGTCCGCGGCTACGAGGCCGACGTTCAAGCCGTATTGAACAACACCGGCGGCAGCTTCCGCGTCGAAGTGGATGAGTTTGCGACCGTGCACGAAATATCGTGGGGAACGGTGATCGACACGATCATGGCGGAGATCCACGGCGACGCCCGAGACGTTTCCGCCGTTTCCACCGTCGCCGCGTTCGTGCGCGGACCGAGCGCGGGTCTCTGGTACTACGATCGACCGCGGGGCTGGCTGGACCTGCAGACGCCGATCGTCGGCGTTCCGGCCCCCATCGCTCGAGATGACGACGGGTTGGACGTCTTCTATCGCGACCCGCCGACCGACCGCCTCGCCTTCACCGGCTCGCTGCTCTCCGAGGCACCGATCGGGATCGATCCCGTCGTGGCGAGCTGGGGCCCCGGGCGGGTCGACGTCGTCGATCTCGACGCCAGCTACGGGCTGACGCACTGGTGGTCGACGGGCGGGGAGTACCAAATGGAGAGCGTCGGCGGCCGCGGATTGGGTCGCCCCGCGGTCGTCGCGTCGCCGGGGCATCTGGACGTCTTCGTGCGAAGCTTCGACGGGGGCGTGGACCACTACTGGTCGAACGGCGCGGCGCCCTGGCTATCGGAGCCCGTCGGCGGTGCCATCGTCGGGTTTCCTGCCGCGACACGAGCGGCCGGTGCGATCCACGTGTATGCCCGCGGCTTCGACGGGGCGATACACAAGGCCGCGAAACAGGGCGGAGAGTGGCAATGGACGACGATGCACGCCAAGGATTCGTTTCTCGGCTCTCCTGACGCGATCGCGGACCCCGTCGAGCGGGTGCAAGCTCGGACCGGCAAAGGGCAGCTCGGCTCGTTTGCCAACGACGTGTATACGAATCTCGGCGGCTCGTTCTCCGACAGCCCTGCGATCGCGAAGGGCTCCACCTGGGTCGTGGACCAAACCGGCGGGATCTGGTTGCACGACGGCGCGAAGTGGACTGCCGTCGAAGCCGAGACGTACTGAATCCGAGGCGCCTACCCGCTGTCCCCGCTCAGCTCTCGAGAAACGCCAGCAGGTCGGCGTTCAGCCGATCCTTGAGCGTGGACGGCAGGCCGTGCGGCGCGCCTTTGTACACCTCGAGGCGGGCACCCCGCACGAGCTTCGACGACGCCAGACCACCCGCGGCGAACGGGACGATCTGATCGTCGTCGCCATGGACGATGAGGGTCGGCACGTCGAACTTTCCCAGATCCGCGGTGAAGTCAGTCTCGGAGAACGCCTTGATGCATTCGAACACGGCATTCAAGCCGGCCTGCATGCCTTGCAACCAGAACGAGTCGCGCAGCCCCTGCGATCCCTTCGCGCCCGGGCGGTTGAATCCGTAAAAGGCCCCGCTCAGGTCTTGGAAGAACTGCGACCGATCGGCCGCGACGCCCGCGCGGATGGCGTCGAAGGCCTCCATCGGCAGTCCGCCCGGGTTGGCGGGCGTCCGAAGCATGAGCGGCGGAACCGCGCTGACGAGAGCGGCCTTGGCGACGCGCCGCGTGCCATGGCGGCCGATGAACCGCGCCACCTCGCCACCGCCGGTCGAGTGGCCGACGAGGGCCGCGCCCTTCAGGTCGAGCGCGTCGATCAACGCCTTCAGGTCGTCGGCATACGTATCCATGTCATTGCCCGACCATGGCTGGCTGGACCGGCCGTGGCCGCGGCGGTCGTGGGCGACGCAGCGATAGCCCCTCGAGGCAAGAAAGACCATCTGATCTTCCCATGCGTCCGAGCTGAGCGGCCATCCGTGGCTGAAGACCACCGGGCGGCCTTCCCCCCAGTCTTTGAAGTGAATCTTGGTCCCGTCTCTGACCGTGATGGTGGACATGGGCTGCTCCTTGTTCGCGCTATGGTTTCCCGCTGCTCTCTGCGCGCCGGGTGATGGCCCGCGGATGCGAGAGTGGGGCCACGCGGCTCGATTCGAGCGCAACGGGCTCTGCGCGACCGTCCGGTGCTGCGAAGACGGCCAACCTGGCGCGGCCTGCTTCGATCGACTACGCCCGCCATCGCATGCTCGGACCCGTCGACAACCAGCTTCTTTCGCCCCACTAGGGCACCTATGACCATCGCGTCGCCCAGCGCCATCGACGTCTCCACCCGTCGCGCGCAGATGTTTCCGCGCTTGAGCGCGGCCCAGATCGCGCGCATCGCTCGGTTCGGCCGGGAGCGCTCCGTCGCGGCGGGAGAGCTCTTGTTCGAAGAGGGCGACCGCGCCGTGCCCATGCACGTGATCCTCGAGGGCGAAATCGAAGTCGTTCACCCGCTCGGCCCGGTCGAGGAGCCGATCGCGATCCAGGGCCCCGGCGAGTTCACGGGAGAGGTCAGCCAGCTTGCGGATCGGCCAAGCCTCGTCCGCGCCCGTGCAAAGACCGCCGGGCGCCTTCTGGTCGTGCTTCGCCCGGTTCTGAGGACGCTCGTGCAGACCGATCCCGAGCTGAGCGAGGTCTTCTTGCGCGCGTTCATCCTGCGCCGCATGGGGCTTCTCTCGAACCATTTTGGAGACGCCGTGGTGCTCGGGTCACGGCACTCCGCGGCGACGCTGCGCCTGCAGGAGTTTCTCTCGCGCAACGGACACCCGTACCGGTATGTCGACGTCGAGGTCGACGACAACGTTCAGTCGCTCCTCGACACGTTTCACGTGGGCGTCGGCGACGTTCCCGTCGTCATCTGTCGGGACGAGCGCGTGCTCAAGAACCCGTCGAACGCCGAGGTCGCCGAGTGCTTGGGGTTCAACGCGGCGATGGACACCGCGAAAGTCCATGATCTGGTCGTGGTCGGCGCCGGTCCCGCGGGGCTCGCCGCAGCCGTCTACGCCGCGTCCGAAGGGCTCGACGTCGTGGTGCTCGAGTCGTCGTCGCCGGGCGGCCAGGCGGGGTCGAGCTCGAAGATCGAGAACTACCTCGGCTTTCCGACCGGCATCTCCGGCATTGCGCTCGCTCAGCGGGCGCTCGCTCAGGCCGAGAAGTTCGGCGCCCGGGTCGCCATCGCGCGCACTGCGGTGCGGCTCGGTTGCGCGGACCTTCCGTACCGCGTCGACACGGCCGACGGAGGCAGCGTGCTCGCTCGCTCGATCGTCATCGCAACCGGCGCCGAGTATCGCAAGCTCGACCTCCCCGATCTAACCCGGTTCGAAGGGGTTGGGGTCTATTACGGCGCGACCTTCGTCGAGGCCCAGCGCTGCTCGTCGGAAGAAGTCATCGTCGTCGGCGGCGGCAACTCGGCGGGGCAAGCGGCGACGTTCCTCGCCCAATCTTCGGCGCACGTTCATATCCTGGTCCGCTCCGAAGGCCTCGCGGCGAGTATGTCGAAATACCTCATCCGTCGCATCGAAGAGACTGCGAACATCACGCTCCACACTCGGGCGCGCGTTGTCGCCCTCTCGGGCGCGGACCAACTGCAGCAGGTGACGTGGCTCGACGACCGGACAGGGGAGACTTCGATCCGCCCGATTCGTCACGTGTTCTCCATGGCCGGCGCGAAGCCGAACACGGAGTGGCTCGACGGCTGCGTGAGCCTCGACGACAAGGGGTTTATCCTCACGGGAGCGGACCTGCCGGCGCGGCCGTCCGCGGCCGCGGGCTCGAGCGTGAGCCGTCCGCCCTTTCTTTACGAGACCAGTCTGCCGAAGGTGTTCGCGGTGGGCGACGTTCGGGCCAACAGCGTCAAACGCGTGGCTTCCAGCGTCGGCGAAGGGTCGGTTTGCGTCCAGATGGTGCATCGTGTGCTCGCCGAATAGAGCCCGTGAAAGAGCCGCCGGATGAACTGTCCGGCGCCCCTGTCGTCCAGTCGATGGCCTTGCCGACGAGCGACGCCGCGAGGACGACCAGAAGCGCGAGCGCGATATCGCCCTCGGTGCTGAGCGGGCCTCGGAGTCGATCCGCCGCGACGCGCGCAGCACACAACGCCAAAAGGATCAGCTGGGTGAGCGCGATCGCCTGCGCGAGTGTCGCTTCGCTCAGCCGCGCTGGCGCGGTGGAGCGGACGATCGCTCTCGAGCGGTACGGGGTTCGGAGTGCGGATGCGAGCTTCATGACCAACCTCCCCACGGATTGGAATGTAAGGGGGCGAGTCTAAAGTGTTGCTAAAGGCCACTCGATCGACGACGTGAATTTAGGAAACGTTTAGTGGTCTCACGGCGTGGAGCCGTCCGTCGCGGTTCAACGAAGCGCCTCGGCGACCAGCTCGTACGAGCGCTTGCGCGCCTCGTGCGAATGGACGTGCGTCAGGACCATCACTTCGTCTGCCTGCGACGCCTCGACGAGCGACTTCAACCGTTCGCGCACGCGCGCGACGCCGCCCACGAGGACGCGCGACCCCCATCCCGTTCGCAGCGCCTGCTCGTGTGCATCGTAGCGGTACGCGAGCGCCTCCTCCACACTGGGCATCGGACGATCGCGGATTCCCTGGAGAAACCACGCCATCGCGAGCTCGCCCGACGAGGCGAGGCGCTCCGCGGCGGCGTCGGTCTCCGCGCAGACGACGCCGAGCGCGAGGATCGCCCAGGGCTCGCGCCGGTGCGGCGACGGGACGAACGCTTCGCGATAGCGCAGCAGCACGCGGACGGCGTCGTCCGGATTGATGTGGTGCGCGAAGGCGAAGCCGAGGCCTCGCTGGGCGGCCAGTCTGGCGCCGCCCTCTTCGCTCGAGCCGAGGAGCCACAGCTCGGGCGACGCAACGTTGATCGGTATCGCCAGAATCGTGCGGGCAAAAGCGCCGCGCGGTGGACCGTCGTCGCCGAGGTACGCTCCGAGCTCATCCAGCCGCTCGGGAAAGTCGTCGACGACCACGGCCTCTCGCGAGCGGCGGAGCGCCGCCGCGGTGCGGGGGTCCGTTCCGGGTGCGCGACCGAGCCCGAGGTCGATGCGGCCCGGGAAGAGCGCGTGCAGAACGCGGAACGTTTCGGCGACCTTCAGCGGCGTATGGTTGGGGAGCATGATGCCTCCGGCCCCCACGCGAATGGACCGCGTGACGGCGGCCACCTGGCCGATCATGATCTCCGGCGCCGAGCTCGCCAGGCCGCCGGCGTTGTGGTGCTCGGCGAGCCAGTAGCGGCGCAACCCGAGCAGCTCGGCGTGGCGCGCGAGGTCGAGCGTGTTGCGCAGCGCGTCGCCGGCGGTCGAGCCAGAAGGGATGGGAGACAGGTCGAGGACGGAGAGCGGCGGACCCATGGGCCGGGAGCTTAGCGGCAGCTATGGAACGCGACGCACTTACGACCGCTTTCGTCGTGCTATTCGTAGCGGCTGTTCGCAAGTCGCCATGCCGAGTCGTCTCTTTCTTGTATCACCGGACAAGGACCGTCTTTCCGCGCTCGTTGCATTCCTCGCCTGCGCAGCCGCGGCCTGCAACTCGAGCACCGGCGCCCCGCCGATCGGCGCTCCGTCCACCGGCGCCGGCGGCATGCGCGACGCGGAGGCAGCCGAGGTCGGTCCGCTCCCGATCGACGCGACACCCTCCGATGCCGCCAGCCCCAGTCCCGCCGACGACGCGGCGGCCGATGCGGGCTCCAATCCGGTCGATGCCACCCAGCCGGTCGCCGCGCCACAGGAAGCCGGCTTCAGTCCGCTCGACGCGATGCAGCCCGACGTGGCCTCCAATCCGGCGGACGCGTCTCGGCCCGACGGCGCGCGGGCGGACGCCGGCCCCTGCCCCGGGGGGACTTTCGTGTGCGACGACTTCGAGCGCTACGGCTTGGGCGCGGCGCCGCCGGCTCCGTGGACGGCGGCCACGAACACCGGAACGGTCGCCGTCGACGCGACGCGTGCCTACAGCGGAGCCCACTCGGTCAAAGTGACTGCGCCCGCGGCGACGGGGTATCGCAGCGTCATGCTGCGCATCGCCGGCGGCGGGCTTCTGCCCGTAGCGGGCAACGCCGTGTACGGGCGCATGATGTTCTGGCTGGACTCTTCGCCGTCGATGACCGTGCACTGGACGTTCGTCGACGGCTCCGGCATCGTCCCCGGGGCAACGGCCTACCACGCGGCGTACCGGTACGGCGGCCAGCTTCCACTCACGGGCGCCGACGGCGGCTTCCTCGGAAGCCAGCTCATGGCGAGTTACGACACGACCGATTCGTACACCGGCGTGGGGCCGTCGACCGACTGCTTTCAGCACTCGAAGGGCCGGCCGGTTCCCGTCGGCGTGTGGACGTGCATCGAGTGGCAATTCGACGGTCCGAACGATACGACGCGCTTTTGGCTGAACGGCGCGGCGGTTCCGGACTTGACCGTCGCGCACACGGGCGCCGGGTGCGTCAGCCAGCCCGCGGGCTACGAATGGGCATCCCCGACGATCTCCCAGCTCGACGTCGGCTGGGAGTCGTACCAGGCGGACGGCGCGAGGACGATGTGGATCGACGACGTCGCGTATGGCACGACGCGCATCGGCTGCCCCTGACACGCTAGGGCGCCCCACGACCGGAAGAGCCCGACCTCACGTTCCACAGAACGTCTCCAGCACGCGCTCCTCCGATCGCGGCGGGTCGGCGAGGTGCGCGGCCTCGGGCTGGTGTTCGTACGGTCGTCCGAGGACGCGGACCAGCGTTTCGAAGGGCTCGAAGTCGTCCTGTCGAACGGCCGCTTCGATCGCTTGCGCGATCCGATGGTTGCGCGGCACGAACGCGGGGTTGACTCGCTGCATGGCCGCGAGGCGAGCGTCGGGCGCCAGGCTCTCTCGCGCCAGGCGCTGGCGCCACGCTCGCGACCAATCCTGGAAGGCGCTGGGCTCGGCGAAGAGTGTCGCGATGCGCGCGTCTTCGGATGGGTCGCCGGCGGCGGCGCACAGCATGCGAAAGAGGATCGTGTAGTCGACGCCGTGCGAGGCCATCCGGGCCAAAAGGTCGGCCGCGAGCTCGGCGTCGCCTTCCTCGTCGCGCGCGAGCCCGAGCTTCGCGCGGACGACGCGCTCGTGTGCCGCCGCGAAGAGCGTGGAGAAGCGCTGCAGGGAGTCCGTCGCGAGACGGATGGCCTCGTCCTGGTCGTCCGCGAGAAGCGGCAGGAGGGTCTCGCCGAAGCGCGCGAGGTTCCATTGGGCGATCCGCGGTTGATTCGCGAACGCATATCGTCCGCCGTGGTCGATCGAGCTGAACTTCTTCTTCGGGTCGTACTCGTCGAGGAAGGCGCACGGCCCGTAGTCGAGTGTCTCGCCGGCGATCGCGGTGTTGTCGGTGTTCATCACGCCGTGCACGAAGCCGACCCCGAGCCACTGTGCGACGAGGTTCGCCTGCGCGACAACGACGCGATCGAGGAGCGCGAGCACGTCGTTGCCGGACCCCGTGGCGTCGGGGAAGTGCCTGCGGAGCGCGTACGACGCAAGCGTGGTCAACGCCTCGCGATCGGCGCGCGCGGCGAAGAACTCGAACGTGCCCACTCGGATGTGGCTTGCGGCCACGCGCGTGAGCACCGCGCCGGGAAGAACCTCGTCGCGAAGGACCGTCTCACCGGTCGTCACGGACGCGAGCGAGCGGGTCGTCGGAATTCCCAAGGCGGCCATCGCCTCGCTGACGATGTACTCGCGCAGCACCGGCCCCAGCGCGGCGCGCCCGTCGCCCCCGCGCGAAAAGGGCGTGCGGCCGGAGCCTTTGAGCTGAACGTCGACGCGTCTCCCGCTTCTGGCGACGACTTCTCCCAGGAGAATGGCGCGACCGTCGCCGAGCCGGGGCACGAAGGAGCCGAACTGGTGGCCGGCGTACGCCAGTGCGATCGGCTCGGCTCCCGGGAGCAGCGCGTTGCCGGCCAAGACTTGGGCGCCGTGGGGCGACGCGAGATCGTCGGGATTGAGGCCGAGCTCTTCGGCGAGGGCGCGGTTCACTTTCACGACGCGCGGTGCACGCACCGGCGTCGGGGAAACAGGGGCGAAGAACCGAGCGGGGAGCCGCGCGTAGGTGTTGTCGAATGCAAAGGCCATGGCGCCGAGCCGACCTTACCATCCGGCGATCGTTGCAAGCGCGCGCGCCACGGGGTACGGCCCAAAAGCATGAACGCCGCGGCGGAGGTCGCCGACCTCATCGCTCGGTTGGGCCTCCGGGCACATCCGGAGGGCGGGTTCTATTGCGAGGCCTTCCGTTCGGACGCGATCGTCGAGCCGCGGCCCGGAGTCCTGCGCGCGGCGTCGACCGCGATCTACTTTCTGCTGCCCGCCGGCGGGTTTTCCACGTTTCACCGCGTCGCATCGGACGAAGTCTGGCACCACTACGATGGTGACCCTGTCGATTTGCACACGATCGACGCGCAGGGGGCTTACGCGTGCGTCCGCATCGGACGGCGATTCCGCGAAGGCGAAGTGCCCCAGCACGCCGTGCGGGCCGGTGTCTGGCAGGCAGCGGAGCCCATCGGCGAGCGATTTGCACTATGCGGGTGCACAGTTGCGCCGGGGTTCGAATTCGCGGATTTCGAGATGGCCGTCCGCGCCGAGATGGTGGCGCGGTTCCCGGAGCATCGCGCCATCGTCCAGAGAATGACCCGCGCTTAAGCGGCAAGAGATGCGATTCTGGCGCCGCCGGCTCAGCGCTTGTTCTCCGGCGGGATCGTCTTGATCACGAGCACAGCGGCCGGGGCTAAGCGCACCACCTTTTCGGCGACAGAGCCAAAGACCAGCGCCTTCCAACCCGTCATGCCGTGGGTGGCGATGACGATCAGATCTGCCTTGTGCCGCTCGCCGATCCGCAGAATCTCCATGCCAACGTCGTTTGCGACTCCAACCTCCGATCGGACGGAGACTCCGGCCTTCGCGCACTTCGCCGAAAGCTCGGTGATCCGCTCCAAGGCTTCCTCGCGGAGGCTGCGCTCGTAGTCGCCCTCTTTGAAGATGGAGACGCCGGCGGGGAGCTTCGGCAGTGCCGGTACGACGTGAGCCAACAGCAGAGTCGCGCCGAACCTGGTCGCGACGTCGACGGCGGTTTCCACGGCGTCGTACGAGGGGTCGCTGAAATCGATCGGCGCTAGTACGAGTCTTGGCTGGAGCATCCGTCGCACCTCGGTGCCCGAATCTCGCCCTGCCGTCCGACGGATACATGAAGCGACCGTGACGATGCCGTGACGATGTCGTGTGAGTGGCTTTGGATCGGACGGCCGTGGCGGAATCGTCACAACCGACAGGGGCCTGGACGATGTACGCGCTGTTAAAAGGCGAGGAGCACGGCCATGACCACGGCATCTGCGATTGCTGAATCGAAGCTCGACTCCAAAATCAGGCGTCCACCCGGGAGAGGGGCGTCGCTGGCGTTCGGTGCGGTCCTCGCATTGGGACTGGCCTACGCGGGCTCGCAGCTCGTCCAAGACTGCTCGCACGTGGTCACGAGCTCGGTCTTTCCGTTCGTCCTGCTGGGGATCGCGCTGCTCATCGCCCTCGGCTTCGAGTTCGTGAACGGCTTTCACGACACGGCCAACGCGGTCGCCACGGTGATTTACACTCACACGCTCGAGCCCCACGTCGCCGTTCTCTGGTCGGGCATTTGGAACTTCGCCGGCGTACTCGTCTCCTCGGGCGCCGTCGCGTTCGGGATCATTTCGTTGCTCCCGGTCGAGTTGATCCTGCAGGTGGGCGCCGGCGCCGGGTTCGCGATGGTTTTCGCACTGCTGGCCGCGGCCATCGTCTGGAATCTCGGCACGTGGTATTTCGGGCTCCCGTCGTCGAGCTCGCACACGCTGATTGGTTCGATCATCGGCGTCGGCCTTGCCAATCAAATCCTTTCTACCAAGTCAGGAACGAGCGGCGTCGACTGGTCCCAGGCGCGCCACATCGGCGAATCTCTGCTCATCTCGCCGCTCGTCGGGTTTACGTGCGCGGCTGGCCTATTGCTCCTCGCGAAGGTCTCCATCCCCAACAAGAAGCTCTACGAGGCACCCGAGGGAACGGAGCCGCCGCCTTTCTGGATCCGCGCCCTGCTGCTTCTGACCTGCACGGGTGTGAGCTTCGCGCACGGCTCGAACGACGGCCAAAAGGGAATGGGCCTCATCATGCTCATCCTCGTGGGCACCGTGCCGACGGCATACGCGCTCAACCGCGCAGTGACGCCAGCCGACGTGCAGGACTTCATCGCGGTGTCCGCTCAGGCGAGCGACTCTCTCGCCCATTACGCGCCGCCCGGCTCGTCGGTCGGTGACGCCCGCGCCGACGTCACCGAATTCGTGCGCTCTCGGACGCTTGCCTCCAGCACGACGCCCGCGCTGGCCACGATGGTCCGCGACGTCGCCACCGATCTGGGCCGCTACAAGGAGCTGCGCAACGTGCCCTCGGAGCAAGTGCGCAACTTCCGAAACGATCTGTACCTCGTCAGCGAAGCGCTCCGGGTGATCAAAAAGACGGGGACTCCGGCGCTTTCGGCCGACGACGAGGCCGTGCTGAAGAACTACAAGGCTCACGTCGACAACGCGACGAAGTTCATTCCTCTCTGGGTCAAGATCGCCGTCGCGATCGCGCTGGGGCTGGGGACGATGGTCGGTTGGAAGCGCATCGTCGTGACCGTCGGCGAGAAGATCGGCAAGGATCACCTGACGTACGCGCAAGGCGCCGCGGCCGAGATTACGGCCATGGTCACGATCGGCGCGGCCGATATGTACGGACTCCCGGTCAGTACGACGCACGTTCTATCCTCCGGCGTTGCGGGAACCATGGCCGCCAATCGTTCGGGCTTGCAGATGGCGACGATGCGCAACTTGCTCCTGGCGTGGGTCCTGACCTTGCCCGTCTCCATCCTCCTTTCGGGGTCACTTTTCTGGGTCTTCACGAGCGTCTTTTGATCGGACGCGGCGCGTAGACGAGCGACTTCCGAGGGAGTCATGGATCGCAAGCCCATCCGCGACCGGCTTCGTGCCGAGGCCGAAGACAGCATGGACGAAGAGCTGGAGCTGGCCGCTGACGACGACGACTTCGCCGCACTCTCCGGGGAGCTGCCAGCCCAGACCCCCGAGCGAGCGTTCTATTTCAAAGAGCTCTTTCGGCTTCAGGGTGAGCTCGTCAAGCTGCAGGACTGGGTCGTCCGCGAAAAGCTGAAGCTCGTCGTGATCTTCGAGGGACGCGACGCCGCCGGGAAAGGTGGCGTCATCAAGCGCATCACGCAGCGCTTGAACCCGCGCGTTTGCCGCGTCGCCGCGCTGCCGGCGCCGAACGACCGCGAGCGCACCCAGTGGTATTTCCAACGCTACGTCTCGCACTTGCCCGCCGGGGGCGAAATCGTCCTCTTCGACCGGAGTTGGTACAACCGTGCGGGCGTCGAGCGCGTCATGGACTTCTGCACCGACGCCGAGGTCGAGGAGTTCTTTCGCACGGTGCCCGGGTTCGAGCGGATGCTGGTCGGGGCCGGCATCGTCCTGGTCAAATACTGGTTCTCGATCACCGACGATGAGCAACACTTGCGTTTTCTCATGCGCATCCGCGACCCGCTCAAGCAGTGGAAGCTGAGCCCGATGGATCTCGAGTCGCGCAGGCGGTGGGAGCGATACACCAAGGCCAAGGAGGAGATGCTGGAGCGCACGCACATCCCGGAGGCTCCGTGGTGGATCGTCGAGGCGGACGACAAGAAGCGGGCGCGCTTGAATTGCATCCATCACCTGCTCTCGCAGGTTGTCTACCGGGAGATCGAGCACTCGGCGGTGGAGTTGCCCGAACGTGTGCACAACCCGAGCTACATTCGTGGCCCCATTTCGGTGGAAATGTACGTACCCGAGGTTTACTGAGTAGCGACGCAGCTGGCGAAGGGCGGCCCGCCCGCTGTTTTTGCAGGCCTCGTGGGTCGGCGGCGCCCCCGGCAAGAGTCGAACTTGCGACCTCGGCTTTAGGAAAGCCTTGCTCTATCCACTGAGCTACGGGGGCCAAGCGCCGGGAACTGCTCTACTTCAGCCCGGCCGGTGACGCTACCTCGACCGCATCGACGCCGGCGGTGTTACAAATTCTATCCGCATGACCGCCCCCTCCTTCGACGCTTCGTACTTCCGGCGCTACTACGAATCGCGCCGTTCGCGGGTCTACGGGAGCGAGCAGATCGCCGACCTCGCACGCGGGGTCACCGGCTTCGTCCAATGGTTCGGCGGCAGAATCGACCGCGTGCTCGACGTCGGCGCGGGCACGGGCCTCTGGGGCGATTGGGTCCGCGCCAGCCTGCCCGAAGCGAGCTACCGGTCGATCGACGTCAGCGAATACGCCTGCACCAAGTACGGGCACGAGCACCGCGACATTTCGCGGTGGCGCGCCCGAACGAAGTTCGATCTCGTCATCTGCCAGGGCGTCCTTCCGTATCTCGACGAAGAGGCGTGCACAAAGGCCATCACGAACATCGCTGCGATGTGCCGCGGGTTTCTGTACCTCGAGGCCATTACGGACCGCGACTTGCGCGACGTGTGCGACCGCTCGCGCACCGACATTACCGTGCACGCGCGCCCGGCGACGTTCTATCGGCGCCTTCTCGCACGCGCCTTCGAGCCGGTCGGCTGCGGGCTGCACCACATCAAAGGTGGCGAGCAAGTCTTTTACGAGCTCGAGCGCGGCTAAGCGAGCACCGCGAACTTGAGATACCGCCCCTCGGGAAATCCCGCGAGGGTCGGGTGGTCGGGGCCGGCGCCGCGCAGCTCGAGCAGCGATAGCGCGCGCCCATCGAGGGCCGCGTCGTCGAGCGTTCCGAGAAAGGAAGGCGCGTCGATGTGGCTCGAGCACGATGCCGCGCAAAAAATCCCCTCCGGGGCGAGCACCGCCGCGCAAGCGCGGTGGAGCGCTCGGTACGCCGATAGCGCGCGTGCGACCGCCTTTTCGCTCGGCGCGAAGCTCGGCGGGTCGCTCACGATGAGATCCCACGTTTCCTGGCGCGCCCGGGCGCCGTCGAGGAACGCGTGCACGTCGGCAGTCACGAATGCGTGTTTCGCGGGGTCGACGCCCGCGGCGCGGAAGCTCGCCTGCGCCGTCGCGTGCGCCGCCGCTGCCACGTCGACGCTCGTCACGCGTGCGGCACCTCCGAGCGCCGCATGGAGCGAGAACCCGCCTGCATACGAGTAGAGATTCAGCACGCGCCTCCCGCGCCCGAGCTCGCCGACGCGCCGGCGATTGTCGCGCTGGTCGAGAAACGCCCCCGTTTTTTGTCCGCGGACGATGTCGACGACGAACGGAACACCGTGCTCCTCGACCCGCACGGTCTGCGGCAGCGGTTGGCCACGGAGGACTTCGATCGTGGGCGCTTCTCCCTTGGCGCCGATTCGATGCGCCAAGGTCGAAACGCCCCAAGACGACAAGGTCGGCCACACCGCTTGGGCGAGGTCGCTCACGTGCGCGCGCGCCGCGTCGCCGTCCGCTCGCACGATCGCGACTGGACCGTAGCGATCGACGACGAGCCCTGGCATGCGGTCCCCCTCGCCGTGCAGCACCCGAAACGCGTCCGTCCGGGTGGCCGCGTGCTCGAAGAGCATCGAGCGGAGCGCGCAGGCGCGGCCAGCGCGCGCCTGCCAAACGCGCTCGTCGATAGGTTCCCGTCCGCGGGTCCAGAGCCTCACCGCAATAGGCGAGGTCGGGTCGGCAAAGCCTCTGCCAACGGCCGTTCCGCCGATGACGACCTGAACCTCTTCGCCGGTCTCCGCCCCCGCGAGACCTTGCTCGATCGCCTCGCGCCATACCCAAGGGTGCCCCCGCACGAGGCGCTCCGCCGTCGCGCGCTGCCGTAGGATGACTTCGCGAACGCGGCTCACGGTGGTCACGCTATACGCTTCGCGTCGCTTCGCGTCCTCTCTCGTCCTGAGGCGGCGAAGAGCGCCCGTTTCGCTCGCATCTTTCGTTTCCTTCGAATCGGAGCATGCCGAGCATGCCGTCAAGGCGTGCCTCAAGAGCGTCTCGGCGCGGCCGGGCGCGTCGACACGCCGCCACCATGTGTCACCCTGTATCTGCGCGCTCTTCGGCCTGCGCCGTCGTCGCGTGAATTTCGGGTGAACCGCGCGCTGCGATTGACGCAGCACGAGGGCGCCGCAATCCTTAGCTTCGCGGCCGCGCATGCACTTTGCTCAGCCTTGAAGGGGCGCAACGCTCAGAGGCGAATCTTTTCGCGACGCGGTCCGACGTTGTCACGGGAAACACCCTTTGCACGGGAGATATGGGAGCACGATGAATAGGAAGGGGCGTTCGAAAAGGCCGAAGATACCCGCCACAATCGGGGTCACGATGCGCAATGGAGCCAACAAGCTACCGCTACCTGGCAATCACGTTGGCGAGGGGAGCGCGTCGCCGTCGATGGCGGGAGAGATGGTCGAACCGCCGTCCTCCCCTCGGCGCTCTGGATTGCGGCCTCCGGCTCCGATGTTGAACCTTTCGCTCACGCCCGAGCCCCCGGAGAGCCCGCCGCATGCCGACGAGCCCGACCCCCCGCCTCGCGACGACGTGAGTGTCCCGCCCGTCGATCTCGATACTGGCTTCTTTACCGCCCCCACTACGGAGGGGTCGTTCGAAGTGGAGACCCGCGACCCCCGAGCCGCAATGAAGTCGACGCCCGCGGCTGCGCAGCGGCGGGCTCACCTCGCGAAGTACGTCACGGCCGCCGTTGGTCTGGCGTCGGCGCTTTGCGTGGCGGCGGTGGTGAAGAGCTCCGTCGCTCGCAGTCACGAGTCGATCCCTCCCCAGCATTCTTCGTTCGCCGCGCAGGCCGCTGGGGCGACGCCACCCGCCTCCCTGAACGCGGTCCCGACCACGGCGCCGGCCGCGTCCCCCATATCAGTGGCCAATTCCGTTCCTGTTGGCCGTGCGGCGACTGCAGAAACCACCCCGTCGACCGCAGACCAACCCACACGCCCGGTGGCGGTGGCGGCGGACCCAGCCCCGGCCCCGCAGGCCGAGCTGCCTGCCAACGAGCCTGCCCAGGCGGCGGTGGAGTCCGCTCGGGGTCCGGCTGCCCCTCCGCGCGATGATGGGCCGGTAAAGGCGGCCAATCCGGGCGAGGTGGCGCCCGCCCCGAAGGTCGCCGCGAGAGATGCGGCGCAGGAGAAAGCGCAGTCTCGAAGCGCCCTCGAGCGCGGAAACATGGCGGCGGCCATCGCCGCCGGCGAGCGGTCGGTCGCGATCGACCCGACCGACGCAGAGGCTTGGCTCATCCTGGGCGCCGCCTATCAGCAGCGAGGCGACGGCAAGAATGCCACGAGAAGCTTCAAGGCGTGCGTCGCTCAGGGCACTCACGGGCCCAAGAATGAGTGCGCGGCCATGCTGCGTTGACGTTGACAGCGTGTGACACGCCGGCTACGAGCGGGTCGCGTCGCCGCCGGAATCACGGCGCGGCGTCTCGAGGAGGTCAGCGCGTGTTCAAGAAGGTGTGCCTGTTCTCCGGCAACGCCAACCCCCACTTGGCTGCGACGATTGGCCAGTACTTGGAGACCCCCCTCGGCAAGTGCCGGGTCACCCGCTTCAGCGACGGGGAGAGCTTCGTCGAAATTGGAGAGAACGTGCGCGGGGTCGACGCGTTCATCATCCAGTCGACGAGCAGCCCCACGAACGACAACGTCATGGAGCTCTTGATCATGACCGACGCGCTCCGCAGGGCGTCGGCCGGATCGATCACGGCGGTGATCCCCTATTACGGCTACGGGCGACAAGACCGCAAGACGGCAGGCCGCACGCCCATCACGAGTAAGCTCGTCGCGGACCTCATCCAGACCGCGGGTGTCAATCGAGTGGTCTCCGTCGACCTTCACGCGGGACAGATTCAGGGGTTTTTCAACATTCCCTTCGACCATCTCTACGCGATGCCAGTCTTCCTCGAGGACTACCTGCGAAAGCATTTCGACTCTTCCGCTGTGTTCGTGTCGCCCGACGCTGGCGGCGTCGAGCGCACGCGCGCGTATTCGAAGCGCCTGGATGCTTCGCTGGCCATCATCGACAAGCGGCGTGAGCGCGCGAACGTGAGCGACGTCGTCAACCTCATCGGCGAGGTCAAAAGCAAGGACTGCATCATCATCGACGACATCATCGACACCGCAGGTACGCTCTGCGGGGCCGCGCGCGCCCTGGCCGACAAGGGGGCAAAAAAGATCGTAGCGTGTGCCACCCACGGGGTGCTCTCCGGGCCCGCGGTGCAGCGCATCGTCGAGTCTCCGCTTGCGGAGGTGATCGTCACCGATTCGATCCCGCTGTCGGAGGCCGCCAAGAGCTGTCCGAAGATCAAGCAGCTGTCGATTGCGCGCCTTCTCGGCGAAGCGATCAAGCGCATTCACAGCTCGGACAGTGTGAGCTCGCTCTTTTCGTGAACACGTTGGCATAGCGCGCGCCATCTGCTACGGAAGTCGCCCCAACATCGAACCCCGCACGCTCGGCCTATGCGCAGAGCCGACAGGGGATGAAGGAATTTGGACCATGGCTACCGAGATGCCCACGCTAAAAGCCCAATCGCGCGCACCGGCGGGCAAGAGCGAAGCCAAGCGCTTGCGCCGTACGGGTCTCGTCCCCGCCATCGCCTACGGCAAGGGCCTGCCCTCGACGCCGATCGCCGTCACTCCGAAGGAAGTTGCGACGATCCTCAAGAGCGAGCGTGGCCAGAACACGGTGCTGGAGCTCGAGCTCGACGGGAAAAAGCGACTGGCGATGATCCGCGACTTTGCCTTGCATCCCGTCAAGCGGGGCCTCGAGCACGTCGACTTCATCGAAGTGAAGCTCGACAAGCCGGTGGAAGTGGAAGTCCCACTCTTCGCGATCGGCAAGCCGGTAGGCGTCACCAAAGGGGGCGTGCTTCGCATCGTGCACCGCACGGTTCCCGTTCGCTGCTTGCCGGACCGCATTCCGGTGAAAATCGAGGCCGACGTCACGCATCTCGAGCTCGGTCAACACGTCGCGACGCAAGACCTGAAGCTGCCCGATGGGGTGTCCGTGCGATTGCCCCCGGAGCAGACGCTCGTCGCGGTCGTCGCACCGGAGAAAGAAGTCGAAGAGGTGGCGACGCCGGGCGTGGCGGGCGCGGCGCCGGCCGGTGCTTCGGTGGCGCCGGCTGCGCCGGGCGCGGCCGCCGCGGGAGGTGCCGAGGCAGCGAAGGCTGCACCGGCCAAGGACGACAAAAAGAAGAAGTAGAGTAGCGCGTGCTGCTGGTCGTCGGCCTCGGCAACCCCGGGCGCGAGCACGAGAACAATCGACACAACGTCGGCTTCGTCGTCGCAGACGAGCTCCGTCGTTCCAAAGGGTGGCCCGACTTCAAGCCGAAGTTCTCCGGCGCATGGACGCGCGGTCAGCTCGAAGGGCAAGAGGTCGCGCTCCTCAAGCCGCAAACGTACATGAACGTCTCGGGCGGCAGCGTCCAGCCCGCGGCCGCGTTTTTCAAAGTTGCGCCCGAAGAGATCATCGTCGTCCACGACGAGCTCGACTTGCCGTGGCGCGACGTGCGTCTGAAGGCGGGGGGCGGCCACGCAGGGAATAATGGGATCCGCAGCATCATCCAGTCGCTCGGCACCCCGGAGTTCTTGCGCGTGCGGGTCGGAATCGGAAAGCCGCCCGCGGGGTTTCGAGGGGAGGGGGCCGATTGGGTCCTCTCCGACTTCGACGCGGTCGAGCGCGCCGAGCTCCCCGAAGTGGTCGGCCGCGCGGTCGACGCGATTTGCCGTGTGGTGCAAATCGGCCCGGCGGCCGCCATGAACTTCGTGAACACGCGGCGGCAGCAATAGCTCCGGCAAGAATCGATAAAGCCGCGCTGGTGGCGGCGATAACTCGTGCTATAAGCGGAGCCCCCTTGCTCGTGGGCACATCGTCCCACGGGCCCGCGTCGCAAGACGAGCCCAGGAGAACGACATTGAACGTGACCACGCCGCAGGCGGCCGAGCGCCCGCAAACCCGCATTCGCTCCCGCGAGTACGAGACGATCTACATTCTTCGCGCCGACATCGACGCGGAGGCCGCCGAGCGAGTGCAGGCGCGCGTGAACGACGCCGTCGAGCGCGAACACGGTAAGCTCGTCAAAGTCGAAACGTGGGGACGGCGCAAGCTCGCGTACCCGCTGAAGAAGCACCGACGCGGCGTCTACGTGTACCTCCGGTATGTCGGCGCCGGGGGCCTGGTCGCCGAGGTCGAGCGCAACCTGAAGCTCCAAGACGCGGTCGTCAAGTACATGACCGTGCAGTCGGCCGACGACGTCGACCTCGCGGCGCTGCAGATCGACCCGGAGGAGACCAAGCTTGGCAAGCTCGAGCCGCCGCCGGAAGACGAGAAGGAAGAGTCGCGCGAGAAGCAGCTCGGCTTGGTCGACCTCGGTCCCGATGCGCCGCGGGCTCCCAGGCCACCCGAAGAGGAGTTCGAAGCGGTCGTGCCCGACGAGGCCGAAGATGTGGTTCCGAAGCCTCCGGCGGCCGGCGGCGGGGAGGAGGTCTGAGCCATGGCGATGATGGACGACGACAGGGACATCGGGCGAGCCCCGGATCTGAACGCAGACGTCGGCAGGCGTCGCGGCGGCAAGAAGCGCGTTTGCCGGTACTGCACCGACAAGGCGTTGGTGATCGACTACAAGGATCCGCAGGCGCTGAAGTACTTCATCACGGAGCGAGGGAAGATCGTCCCGCGTCGCATCAGCGGCAACTGCGCTCGCCACCAGCGCAAGGTGCAGCTGGCGGTCAAACGTGCGCGCAACATCGCGCTCCTGCCGTTCACGGTCACTCACTCGAGCTGACGGGGAAAGAGAAGATCCAATGCCCGCCAACATCCAGGTGGTCTTGCAGCAGGATGTCGACAAGGTCGGCAAGAGCGGAGACCTCGTCCGCGTGCGCCCCGGCTTCGCGCGAAATTACCTTCTGCCGCGTCAGCTTGCCCTTCCGGCGACCACTGCGGCCGTGCGGCGCGTCGAGCACGACAAAGCGGTGGCGCTCGCCAAGGCCGAGAAGTCGAAAAAGGAAGGCCGCGAGGTCGCCGACAAGCTCGGGGCGATCCACGTGAAGATCAGCCAAAAGGCCGGCGAAGACGGGCGCCTGTTCGGCTCGGTCACCGCCAAGGACATCGAGGCCGCGGTCAAGGCGCTCGGGGTCGTCGTCGACCGAAAGCGCATCGTGCTCCACGAGCCGATCAAGAGCGTTGGCTCGTACGAAATCGCCGTTAAGCTCGTGTCGGACGTGACGGCGACCCTCAAGGTCGAGGTCGTCGCACGCGGCTAACGTCTCGCCCTGCTCCCATACCCGATGGGTGGACGGGTTCACGCTCTACTAGGGCCCTGACCGCTCCCTGACAGGCGCGTACCGTCGTGGCAGGGCGCCGAAGACAGATTCCACCGCCAGGGGCGCAAGGGACGCCACTGCAGGTCTAGAAACCTTGTGATTTTCGTCGAGAGCAAGCGAGGCCGGTGGCGAGCGCGCGGAGCGTACTTCTGTACGCGAGCACGCTCGACGCCGGGATCGCGCAGCTATCGGCGAAAATCACAAGGTTTCTAGCGTCGGACTCGACGCGGGCGCCCGAGTCCCGTATCTTCGTCACGCATGACGCGCCTTGGCCGTTCTCGGCCGAGGCGTAATGCATTTTGGGGTGCGAGCTGTGGAAAAGTTGCGAGTGATTGGTGGCCAAACGCAGGATTCGGTCGCCTTTAGCGAGCGGGTTCCGCCTCACGATCTAGCGGTCGAGGCAGCTGTCCTGTCCGCCGTGATGATCGATCCGCTTGCTCTCGACAAGGTGTGCGAGTTTCTCAAAGCCGAGCACTTTTACTCCGAAGCGCACCGGCGGATCTTCGAGGCGAGCGTCGAGCTGAGCGCGGAGGGCAAGCCGGTCGACGTGGTGCAAGTGGCCACGTGGCTGCGCGACCGCGACCGCCTTGCCCAGGTCGGGGGCGTCGCCTACTTGACCGAGGTCCTCAACGCGGCGCCGGCCGTCGCCAACGTCGCCGCGTACGGCGCGACGATCCACGAGAAGTGGCGCATTCGCCAGCTCGTTCTCGCTTGCCAGCGCGTCGCCGCGCAGGGGTACGCGGGCTACGGCGACGCCCAGCAGTTCATCGACTCCGCCGAACAGGCGGTCTACGACATCGCCCGAACGCGCGAGTCGAACAGCGTGCGCACGCTGAAAGAGGTGATGCGCGAGACGTTCGAGCGCATCGACAAAGCGAACGCACGGGGCGCGCGCATCACGGGAATCCCGACCGGTTTCGACCGGTACGACCGCATCACGAGCGGCCTCCACGACGGCGAGCTGACGATCGTTGCGGCTCGTCCGGGTATGGGCAAGACGAGCTTCGTCCTGAACGTCGCGGTCAACGTCGCCAGCCCGCAACAGCTCGAGAGCGCACGCGACCCCAACGAGCGGTGGGAGGAGCCGGGCGCCGGCGTCGCAGTCTTTTCGCTCGAGATGCCGAGAGAGCAAATCTGCAACCGCATGCTCTGCTCCGAAGCGAAGGTCGACGTGAGCCGCGTTCGCACCGGGATGCTTACCCCGAGCGACTGGAGCAAGCTGACGCAGGCCGCGACGCACCTCGCCAGCCTCAACATCTGGATCGACGACACGCCGGCGTTGTCGATCCTCGAGCTTCGCTCGAAGGCGCGCCGACTCCAGGCCGAGTTCAATCACGTTGAGGCGGCCAGCGGCGAAAAGAAGCGGCGCATCGGGCTCCTCGTGGTCGACTACCTTCAGCTGATGAAGGGGCGCGACGGACAGCCCTCCCGCGAGCAGGAGATCAGCGAAATATCGCGAGGGTTGAAGCAGCTCGCCAAAGAGCTCAGCCTGCCCGTCATCGCCCTCAGCCAGCTCAATCGCGCGGTCGAAACGCGCGGAGAAAAGAGCAAACGGCCGCAACTCTCGGATCTCCGCGAGTCGGGCGCCATCGAGCAAGACGCCGACAACATCTGCTTTATCTATCGCGACGACTACTACAACAAAGAAACGGCCGACCGGAACATCGCCGAGCTCATTGTCGCCAAGCAGCGCAACGGTCCGACCGACACCGTGCGCGTTCGGTTCGACGCGCCGTACACCCGCTTCGACAACCTCGCGGAAGGCGAGTACGACGGCGATGCCTGAGACGCTCGACCAGCTCGTGATGTCGCGGCACGTGCTCGTCGTGGTGGGGGCCGGCGGGGTGGGAAAGACGACAACCGCTGCGGCGCTCGGCGTGGGCGCGGCGCGGCGGGGGCGGCGGGTGCTCTGTTTGACCATCGACCCCGCGAAGCGTCTCGCTCAGGCGCTCGGGCTCGAGCGGATGATGGGGGAAGAGCAGGTCGTCACCGACGCGTTCGCCCCCCCAGAGGGGCCGCGCGGTTCGCTCACGGCGATGATGCTCGACCCGAGCGCCACGTTCGACGATCTCGTCCTCCGGTATTCGCCTTCGCCCGAGCGGGCGAAGAAGCTCCTGGGCAACAAGCTGTATCAGTACGTCTCGCGGTCGCTTGCCGGCACGCAAGAGTACATGGCGATGGAAAAGCTCGTCGCCGTGCAGAAGGATCCGCGCTTCGACCTGGTTATCCTCGACACCCCCCCGACGACGAACGCGCTCGACTTCCTCGACGCCCCCGAGCGGCTCGTCGAGGCGCTCGACTCGGCGGCGATACGCTGGTTCGTCGAGGCGTTCCAGTCGACAGGCAAGCTCTCGCTCAACTTGCTCGCGCGCTCGGCGGTGGTGGTGCTTCGCGGTCTGGGACGCATCACCGGAGGCGGCTTTCTCGAGGCGATGGCAGAGTTCATCACGGAGCTGAACGACCTTTTCGGCGGCTTTCGAGAGCGCGCCAAGATCGTCGAGGAGGCTCTGCGCTCGCCCGAAGTGTCGTTCGTTCTCGCGACCAGCCCCGCCCCGATGAGCATCCAAGAGGTGGTCTTCTTCGCTGACCGGTTGGAGGCGTCTCGGATGCCGCGCGGCGCTTTCGTGGTCAACCGGTTCCGCCTCCCGCCGCCAGGGGCTGATGCGCCACCCACCGAGCAGGAAGTCGCAGGGGCCGTTGCGGCCCGCGGTCTGGTGCTCGACGAGGACGCGCCGTCGCGGCTCGTGCATGCGCATGCGGACGCGGTGCGCCTGGCGGCCCTCGACGCGATGCACGTCCGCGCGCTCGGTGACCGCGCCAAAGGGGAGGTGCCGATCGTGCGTATTCCGGAGCTGCCCAGCGATGTCCACGACATCGAGAGCTTGGGGAGGCTCTCCGTCATGCTGATGAGCGGCGGGGTCTGACTGTTCGAGCGCGGGGGGGGGGCGAGGGCGTGCTCGGAGAACTTGGCCGCGACGAAGCCGCCCCGGATACGATTCATCAATCGACCACCGGCCGCCGATCAGGGGCAGGGTCGCACCTTCCCGAGGAGACAATCATGCTCGCCACGCTCGTACATGCCCAGCAGCGCCGCGCGCTTCGTCGCGGTGTCCGCGTCGACTGCCAGGTCGTCCGCGAGCGTGATTTCACGCTCGTCGGCAGCCGCGGGCTGGACCTTTCGCCGCTGGGTATGCTCGTCGTGGCAGACGTACCCGTCATGACCGGTGAACCATTGCTCGTGGCGTTCCGGCTGCCGCGCAGTACGTGGTGGTTCGACGCAGAGGGGACGGTCGCTCGCGTGGTGCACGGGCGCCGGCCCGGCGATGCCGGCCGCTGCTTCGGAGTCGAGTTCGACGCGATCGAGGGAGCCTTGCAGTACTTTCTCCACACCGCGCTCCAGGGTGTCCCGCCGCCGCTACCGAGGCGCGAAGCGCGCATCGACTATGCGGCCAGCGTCGAGCTCGCGGTGATGTCGTAGGCAACTTGGCCCGCGCCGCAGCCCGGCGCGTACGATTGCGTCCGAGGAGGCTCTCCATGCCAAGTGTCGGTTATCCCCTCCGCCTGCTCACCCCTTCGTTGGTGCGCTCCGCATGCGGACACCTTCCGCCCAATCGCCGCGGCGAGATGCGGCGGTCCGTGCGCCTCGGCTGCCGGGTGAGGCGCCGCGATGGGCGGTTGGTCGGGGACCGCGCGGTCGATCTTTCCCCGCAAGGGATGCTCGTCTTTTCCGACGAGCGCGTCGGCGAGGGCGCCGAGTTGGTCGTCAGCTTTCTGGCCACGGATCTTCCGCTGTGGTTCGATACCCGCGCGACGCTCCGACGGGTCGTGGAGGGGCGCAGGCCGGGCGACGGCGGCCGCGCGCTGGGGCTGCATTTCGAGTCCCTTTCGGCCGTGTCCAGGCTGATTCTGCGCGGCCACCTGGGGAAGGCTCCCGCGGTCGTTCCGAAGCGCGCTCCGCCGCCCGAGCTGCTGCCGCGTCGGCGAGACTTCGATTACGCGGAGGCCGTACGGCGCGTGATGTTCGACGCCTGAGGGGTCGCGCCGCGCGCGGAGCGTGACGTGCGGCTGAGGGTCAGTCCCGGGCAGCGCGAAGCGCTTTCTCCATATTCGTAGCGGCGATGACACAGCGGCGCACCAGCTCGTCGGCATCGACCTCGACGAGCGACGTGAGCCGCGCGACTTCGCCGATCTGCTCTTTCAGCGCGGCGGAGTCCCTGGTGCGCAGCGCGTCGACCACGAGCAGCGTGGCGATTCTAGCGAACGCCGTCGCGCGATGGGCGAACGGAACGGAGGGCGAGGAGATCGGGGATGCCTCGATCGCCGAGGCGATCTCTTGCGGTAGCTGGTGTCGGCGAAGCAGCCGCGCTCCGATGGTCCGCGACGTGACTCCGTAGCGCTTGGTCTCGAGGGCGTCGCGCGCTGTGACCGCCTCGGGCGTCCAGCGCCCGTTGCCGCTCACGGTGCGCTGCCATATTCCGACGTACCCGGGACCGTCGACGGCGAGACAGGCGAGGACCCCGACTTCGCAGAGGAGGCCGCAGAGGTAGGGCAGGCTTCGGGAGATCCCCGGCCCAGGCGGGACGATCACTTCGGCGATCGATCCGGAGACGGCGCTCGTGCGGTGAAGGTCCAGAGACAGCTCGTCGCGGGTCGCGAAGGTCGCCAGGAGCGCCATCGCGCCCGCCATCATGCGGAGCTCCTCGAGCCCAATGGTGACGAGCGCCTGGCGGACATCGCGCACCGCGTCGCCGCCGGCGTGCCGGAAGGCCGCGCTATTGGCGACGCGGAGCACCTGCGTCGCGAGCGCGGGGTCGCACTGAACGGCGGACGCGATTGCGTCGACGGGCGCCCTCTCGTCGTTGACGAGGATCATCAGCCGCTGCGCGGTCGCGGGGAAAGGACAGATATCCACCACCCGATCGAGGAGAACGTTCGCGTTCGGAAAGGGACGTTCGAGGTCGCCCATCGCTGATTCAGGATACCGCTTGTCGGCCCCGTCCACGCCGGATTTCGGCATCCGCAGGCGCGCCCAGCGTTGACCCGGGCGTGCCTGATGTGCTTCTCATGTCCGCTAGCGCACATGATCCGCCCGTATCCCATCGCCGCCTTCGCCTGCATCACCACCGTCGCCGCTTGCGGCGCCGCACCGCAGTCTGCCACGGCGCCGGCCGCGCCTGCGCAGCCGGAAACCGGGCTGCCGGCGCCCGCCGGGGCGACACCCGCGGCGGGCGCACCGCAGCCGGTGTCGTCCTTGCCGCCGCCGACCAGCGCGGCCGAAGCGAAACCTCAGGTGCAGATCACGCCGCCCTCGGCAGAGGGCAATCCGTTCATGGGCGCGCACTTTTACGTCGATCCGGCCTACGTCGCCAAAGTGGAGTCGTCGATCAAAGACTCACCGGCGGACGCGGCGCTCTTGAAGAAGGTCGAATCGTTTCCCACGGCGATTTGGCTCGACTCGATCAAGCGGGTGAGCTCCGTCTCGAAGACGCTGGACGACGCGATGGCGCAAGAGGCGCATGACAAGAAGGGTGGCCAGCCCGTCGTCACCGTCTTCGCGGTCTACGATCTGCCGGACCGCGACTGCGCCGCGGCGGCTTCGAACGGTGAGCTGACGGTTGCCGGCGGAGGCGAAAAACGGTACCAGAAGGAGTTCATCGACAAGATCGCCGCGGCGTTCAAGGCCCATCCAAAGCAGCGCATCGTCGCCGTCGTCGAGCCGGACTCGCTGCCGAACATCGCGACGAATATGAGCGTCGCCAAGTGCGCTGCGGCGGAGTCCGCGTATCGACACTCCATCGCGTACGCAGTGAAGTCCCTCGCGATGCCGAACGTCTCCTTGTATCTGGACGCCGCCCACGCGGGGTGGCTCGGCTGGTCGAAGAACCGCGAGAAGATATCCAAGATCTTCTCCGAGGTCCTCGCCGAGGCGGGTGGAGCAGACAAGATTCGCGGGTTTGCGACCAACGTCGCCAACTACGACACGCTCACCCCAGGCGACCTCCCGAAGCTCGAGCCCACCGACCCGTCTCCCGACGAGCTCACGTACGTGAAGATTCTCGACGCGTCGCTCTCGGAAGCGGGGATCACTGGGAAAGCGTTCCTCATCGACACGAGCCGCAACGGCCGCGCCGGAATCCGGACCAAATCCGGCAGCTGGTGCAACGTGAAAGGCGCGGGTCTCGGGGAGCGTCCGCAGGCGTCACCGGCTCCGTTCATCGACGCCTATTACTGGATCAAGCCGCCCGGCGACGCCGACGGCGGCTCCGACCCGTCCAAGCCCGGCTTCGACGAGAACTGCGGGCCCAAGGCGCCGGACAGCGAGCAGGGGTCCCCGCGCGCCGGCGCATGGTTCGGCAAGTACTTCGTGGAGCTAGCGAAGAACGCGAATCCGGGACTTTAAGCACGACACCCAATCACGAGCACGTTGGAAAACGGTGTCTTGCCCCATGCGGGCTGGACGGCGCACCGCAGGCCGGCCGCTTCCATGCGCGAGGCGATCTCGCTCGCCGAGCGGAAGCGCACGCGTTCGCCTCGGTTGACGCCCACCGATGTGAAGATGCGCTCTTCGGCCAGGGTCATCCAGCTGCGCCATCCGAGCCGCGGCTCGGCCTCGCGCACCAAGAGGCGTCCGCCCGGCCGCACGGCGGCCGCCGCTCGATCGAGCATGGCGTCTTGCTCTGCGATGGTCAGATAGTGGAGGACGTCGATGAGCAGCACCGTATCGGCTGGCCCGAAGTCGACCGTGCGCACGTCGCCTTCGCGGAAGGTGGCGTCGACCGGTCCGAGGCCGTCGCCTCCGGCGGCAGCGGCGCGCTGGGCGGCCGCGATCTTGTCTCGATCCCAGTCGATACCCGTGGCGCTCGAAGCCGATCCGATCTCGATGAGGAGCAGCGGTAGCAGCCCGCGGCCGGTGCCGATGTCGAGAATCGCGCCGAAGCCGTTCGGCTCGTCGCCGGCGAGGTCGGAGACGAGCTTTGCCACCGGATCGCCCAGAAGCTTCGCGCGCAGGTAATGAAAGCGCGTCCGCTCGCGGGCCGAGGGGCTTTGAGGGGAAGCGAAGCGCGTGGCCACGCGTTCAACGGCCTTCACCCACGCCGGGGCGTCGCTGGGTAAGCGATACGGATGACGCCCGATCTGCTTCGGCAGGAGCGCGGTCACAGCGTACGCCAGGGCGCCTCCGAACGCCGCGAGGCCGAGGCCCGCGAGCGGCGCGCCGGCGAGCAGATAGCCGACGACGTGGCGAAGCGCCCCGGGGCGGTTCAGCTCGCGATCGAGCGGCGCGCCGGCGCACAGCCAGACCCCGATCTGCACTTCGACCGTCAGCAGGGCGGGAGCCAGGAGCGGGTTCGACACATTGGACGCGACCCATGCCAATGCGCCGTCGAGCTGCCACCAGATGCACAGCACCAGGACGAGAAGCGTGTGGCAGCCGAAGATGGGCAGCGCCCCGACGAAGAGACCGATCGCCACGGAAACCGCGGCGCGGCCGGGCGACGCCCGGGGGCCGCGAAGCTCTCCCCAGGCTCGCTTCAGCTCTTCGCGCCACAAGGAAAAGGTCTCCTTCGGCGCAGGGTCGAGGTGCATCGACGGTGAAGGATACATGGGCCGCTCGGTTCGCAGGCGGCCGCCCGTTGGGCGCGCAGGATCAAGAGTCAAGGCACGTCGAGGAAGCCGCTCGCGCACAAGAGCGTCCGAAACATGCCCGAAAGGTGGTCGATACATGTCGGGCGTTTCGATGGTGCGACGTTGTCAGCCGTGAGCACCCGCCCGATGGACGAGCGTCTGACGCAGCCCAAACGCAAATTCTCCGGTCCGCCGGCGCGCCAGCCCGGACGAGTGGATCCCGAGCAGTTCCGGAGAGATCTGCTCGATCATCTGCTCTACACGTGCGTGAAAGAGCGCGAGGACGCGGGAGTCGTCGATGTGTACCGCGCGATGGCGCACACGGTTCGCGATCGCCTGGTGCAGCGCTGGCTCGCTACGCAGCGAACCTACGTCGAGCGCGACGTCAAGCGCATCCACTACCTGTCGTCGGAGTTTCTCACCGGGCGCAGCCTTGGCCTGTGTCTCGTGAATCTCGGTCTCTACGGCGCGGCCGAACAGCTCTGCGCCGAATGGGGCTTCGACCTCGGCGACGTCCTCGATGCGGAGGGCGACCCGGGCCTTGGAAACGGCGGGCTCGGGCGGCTGGCCGCCTGCTTCATGGACTCGCTCGCGACGCTGGAGCTTCCCGCGGTCGGTTACGGGATCCGGTACGAGTTCGGCATA
>Ga0265313_10000100_pt1 | contig 87907 bp, 127 predicted proteins | sample 4123metaG_FD_203122 | JGI IMG/M metagenome (GOLD analysis project Ga0265313, IMG submission 203122) | Rhizosphere microbial communities from Carex aquatilis grown in University of Washington, Seatle, WA, United States - 4-1-23 metaG | ecosystem: Host-associated > Plants > Roots > Rhizosphere >... | reverse complement strand
CTCTTTGCGTGGAGGTCGTTCTTCGTTACGAGCGATGCGACCGGAGTGCAACGAACTAGATCGTCCCCGTACCCGGACCCGTACCCGTCCCCGTACCCGTCCCCGTACCCGTACCCGTACCCGTACCCGGACCCGGACCCGTACCCGTACCCGTACCCGTCCCCGTACCCGTCCCCGTACCCGTACCCGGACCCGTACCCGGACAGATCGAAAACGGTGCCGCGCAGAACTATCTCCACGGCGCCGCCTCCCACGCCTTCACGGCCTCCGGCGTTACCGATAGAACCGCCGTGATTTTGCGCAGCACGATGTCGGCGGCCGGGCCGATCTTGCAGCTCGCCGTCGGGCCGCCAGACGCTAGGCCCATGAAGCCCTTCACGTCCGCGCTCCAATAGATGCAGAGCCGCGAGCGCTTCAGTTCGATGGTCTCGCCGCCGATGTCGGTCGCGTACCCGAAGAACACCCCGCGATGTTCTGTCGTAACAATGACGGCGCGCTCCGCTGACGGTTTCGTTGCTCTCTTCGTGGTCATGTCGGTCCTTTCCTTGGGTTTTATCTATTTCGTCGTCGTTGGTGCCGCTCCCCCGCTGGGGACGCGCCGTCGACCGTCCCACTTGCAGGGGCACATGCGGCCCATCATTGAGACAACGGAGCAACCGGGGCGTCCGTGCTGCTCGGGGGCGTGAGTACAAACGCAGTCGTCCCACGTCGGCTCGGGCTCCTGGGGCGTCGTCGTTGCCGCTCCCCCGCTGGGGAGCAGTCGGCCGGTTCCCCCGCAGAACCCGCAGCGTGTAACCGCGCCACGTACGCCGTAGCCGCCCCGGCCGCTACACGGCATGCACACGTCGCCATTCGGCGGCTCGGTCGGTGCCGCTCCCTCAGGAGGGGGCGGGTAGCCAGGCGGGAACGGCGGGACCGCGCCCCTCATTACCCATCGGCCGAGGCGAACCGTCTCCTCGTGCCACTGCTCCATGGTCAGCGGCGGCGGCTCTCCCCCTAGAGGAGGAGCTGAGGGGGTGGCGGCGAGGTGGCGCTCTACGGCGTCGAGAATGACTGCGGCGGTGTCCTCGGCCGTCTCCTCAGCCCCGTACTCGACGATAGCTTGAACCTCGTCCCTTAGTGCCAGTTGGTCCCGCAGCTTCATGGCGTCTCCTTCGGCTCGGTCTTCTCTGCGGGGTCTGCAAGCGAGCCGGTGAGCGACTTAACCGCCGCGTCCCCCGTGTGATAGCCCTCGAACGACTTCAGCACCTCGCGGACGTGTTCAGCACGAGCACGTAGGCGGGCGGCAAATGCGCGATACGTTAGGTCGCGCGAATCTTCCGCCCATTCGGCGGCGCTGATGCGCTCCTCTTCGGCTGCCTCGTCAACGAAGGTTGCCGCCTGCTCCAGCTCCTCAATCAGCGTCGTCGTTCCCATTGGTCTACCTCTCCCTGGGGTGTGCGGTGGCGGTCACTCGTGGCCTCCGCCAGTTACGGGCCACTCGTCGTCATCTGGCAGCGCTCCGACCAGCGCCACCCGGTCGCGCTCCCATCCGCGGGCGAGCAACCACCTATCCAACTCCATAAACGAGGCGTCCCGGGCTGGCGTCTGAGGCCACGCGCTCATGGCTGTCTCTCTCCCTCTTGGGTGGCGGTCACGGGGTCGCTTTCCGCCGGCCAGAAGGCGGCGCCGGTCTCGGTCACGATGATCTCGGGATGCCGCCGATAGAAGCGGGTCGTCGCGCAAACACACGGAGCGGCCCCGACCACCTCCCCGGCGTCGTTCTTGACCGTGTCGGCGATCCCCTTCTTGCACTTCCCGCACTTCGGTCGCGCGTAGGGGGTGATGTCGTTGACGACCACGGGGCGGCCCGGCTCGACATGGAGGTTGCGGCGGGGGTCAGGGGCGTTGGCGGCGGCGCGCGCGGCGGCCAGGCGCTCGCGGCGGGCGGTGACCTTGGCGCGGGCCTCGGCCTGGCGGGCGACCTTCTTCTCTCTCTTCCTGGCGCTGGGGCGGCTCATCGACCACCGATACTACGCGCCCGCCTTTGGCCAATGGCGATCGCAGCGGAACCACTTCCCCGTCCACCGGGCGGGCTGGTCGCACTTGCCGCGCTTGCCGGACCAGACGACGGGGAAGGTGCAGGTGTAGCCGGTGGCCATCGGGGCGGGATACTACGCGCGCGGCTCTACAGCGTGGTGAGCTTCGAGCGAACGCGCGCCACGACGGCGGCGGCGAACTCGTCCACGCCGCCCGGCGACGCCTCGAACACGGCCAGGAGGGCCTCTATCGCGTTCTCCTGTCCCTCCGGGTATCCGGCTCGGAAACCCGCCTCCCTCCCCGCCTCGAAGGCTTGGTCGACGGCGAGGGTTCGGTGGGGGGCGGTTGGGGTCTCGTCCGCGGGCAGGGACGTGGGTGGGTCGACCGTGGTCTTCGGGACCGCGTCCTGCGGCCAGTCGCGGGCCGGGTCGTCGTCGTCCTCCGTCGCCATGCGGCGAAGGTAGGCGCGGGGGAGGCGGGCGTCTACGTTGCGACGGTCAGGGCTTCCGCTCGAATCATGAGCTTCGGGTAGAGCGCGTCTTTAAAAACGCCGTCGAGAATCCGCTGGACCATCACCGGTGTCACGAATCGCTTCCACCTCCGCCGGGCGGCCTTCCGCTTCGTTCGATTGCTCTTTCGGTGCCAGCGCCGATCGTTGTGCTTCTGGGTGGCGCGCAGTCGCCGGTAGCGTTCCCGCTTGGTCGCGCCCTTCGTCCAGTAGGGCAGGTCCCCGTCCACGGAGAGGATCGCGGCCCGATGCGCCTCCTGCATGACGAAGCTGCGCGGGCCATGGGCATGTGGGCGCCCGTCGACCATGAGCGTGTAGAGATCGATCACGCGGGCTCGGCCACGGTCGCGAGGGCCGATGCTATTGCGCTTCGCCCAGGGGAACCATGCCGACTGCTTCTCTAGGACAACCTCCAACTCTGGCAAGCGCCGCTCTCCGTCGACCCAGCCCCCGAGGTCGTCTTCGTAGCCGTCCGCCGAGATGACGCGCGCCGGGCGATGGAAGATTCGGATCGTCATCTCAGCCCACCCGGTCCAGGTCCTCTGCCCGCCGACCGTCCGGCAGCCGCCCCGTCTTCCTGATCGATTCGAGCTCGGCCGGAGTGAGGTCCTCCCAGCCCTGGCGGGTGACGACCTCGATCTTCTCAGGGGCGAAGGTCCCCTCCAGCTTCGCCAGGATGACCTCGTCGGTGGCGATCGCCCGGTCGATGAGGGAGCGCTCCTTGGCGTCCTTCGCCTTGTCGCGCTCCATTTCTAGGCTCCTTCGATGCTTGTAGTTCCGGCGGCGCGCGTGGGCTCGGCGGAGGTTGCGCTGCTCGGCGTTCTCCTGCTCGAGCCGCTTGTGCGCCCTGATCCGGTACTCCTCGAGCGTCCGGCGGGGGATGTGGGGCAGGCCGCGCTGCAGGTCGGCGAGACTCGCGCCGAAGTCCATCAGGTCCATGACCTGCTCGACCTCGGCGAGGATCTTCTCCACCTCGACCTTCCCGCGCCGCTTCCCGCCGGGGCCGCCTTTTCCTTGGGGGGTTCTTGCCAAGACGCTCCCGATGGTGCCGAAGGGCGGGGGGTTGGGGCAAGGAAGATCATGCGGGGGCGAGGGGGCGGTTCGCGTCACAGTCGATACAGGGCCAGACGATCCGGTCGTGGAAGTCGACCGGACAGGCGCCGTCGATCACCCGGATGTTGTTCGGCGGCATGAGCTTCGGGCGCCCCACCCGCCACTTCAGCGCTCCGATCAGCGCGGCGCGCGCGGCGGCGCAGTTGTCGCAGAGCCAGACGACCGTCGACCACTCCCGCTGGACCTCGTAGATCCGGACCAGGACGCTCACCGGGGAATGACTCCCATCACCCGGGCTCGGTCGATTCGCGCCAGCGCTTGGTCGAGATCGTCCTTCGCCTCTTCGGCGCAGACGAACGACGCCACGGCGATAGGGCGCGCGTCGGCCTCGGCTTCGGCCGCTGGATCGGCGGGGTCCATGACGCGACCAAGGGTGCCGCGCGCGTCCCGTATCAGGGCCTCGATCTCCTCGATCAGGTCACGAAGATCGCTCATGCCGATGGCCCGCAGGCGATACAGGGGGCGGTTCCAGCGGCTCTGATGCTGGTGGCGGCGCGGTCCGCCTTCGCGCGGGCGTTCCGGCCGGCGCTCCCACTGGGTCCGGTCATCTCTTGCCAGAAGGTGCGGTATCGGAAGTCCTGGATGGCCTCGTGTCCACAGGAGAGCCTGACGGTCAGGCGCCAGGATTCTCCGGGCCCCTTCGCCACGTCAGCCGCCACGACCTCGACGCGGCGGCAGGACCAGAGGTGTGCTTCGGCGGGGCTCATTTCCGCTTAATGTTGACCTTCATGTCCTTGACGGCCAGGAAGCCGTCGGGCTCCTTGGTCAGGAAGCCGAGCGCAGCGAGCGCGTCGAGCTCCCGGTAGACGTTCGGCTTGGCGGTCGCGAATCCCTTCCGCTGCAGCTCGTTGTAGGCGGCGTTCCCGACCTTCGGCTCATCGAACCAGTGCTGGGAGATCATCTCCGCCAGCTTCCCCTTTAGCGTCTTTCCGTCGAGTTCGAGCACATAGGTCTCCACGGAGACTTCGATCGACGGCTTGATGACGAGAACCTTGAGCAGCGTGGGGGCCTCCTTCTTCAGGCGGGCGACGAAGCGCTGATACATCGCCTCCTCGTCCGTACCAGGGGATGGCGCCGCCACCGGATCGCCGCCGAGGTAGCGCTTGGAAATGCGATCTGGGTCGGCGTCGTCGAACTTCTGGTGGATCGAGATCGTCTTGCCGCCCGCTTCCGTCAGCGCGGTCACCGCGTCGATCAGGCTGTCGAGCTTCTTCTCTTGGTCGGGCGTCATGTCGTCCTCCTGGGTGTCTTCGTTGATCGGTTGGTCGTCGGTCAGCACGGTCGCGCCGTGTTCCTCCGTGGTCTCGCGTAGGGCCGGTCGAGGCCAGAATGCGGGGGCGCGCTCGAGGTGCGCCTGTCCGAGGTTCCCCAGAGAGATCTGCTGCGCCATCGTCTCCGTCAGCCACGCCGGCTGCACGTACGTTCGGATCGCGTGGGTCCCCCAGCAGGCGAAGAACTGCCCCCGCTCCAGCGTGGCGATGTCGGCCGCCTTCGGCTTCTTGATGCCGGCCGGGATGTGCGCCAGCGTCCGCTTGATTTCGTTCGCCTCGCGCTGGACGCCGAGTAGGTACACCGACGCCTGCCGGACGACCTCCTTCTCGGCGCCGGCGAGATCTTGGCTGTCGAGCCAGATCAGGTTGCCGAGCGCGCCGCCCTCGCGCGCCAGCGAGATCGCCGCCATCCGGACCGGGCTGTTCTTCCCCTGCGGGATGAACTTCCACGCTTCGGGCAGCACGATCACCACGCCATCCTCGTGCTCGTGCACCCACGACAGCATCGACGAGATCACGAGCCCCTGGACGTTCAGGCTCAGAGCCCCTAGGTCGACCACGTTCGCTCCCGGATTCAGGTCGACCCGCGAGGCAAAAGTGACCCGTCGCAACTCGGGGACGACGTCGTCCAGGTACTCACCGAGCATCATGAACATGTCGGCGCTCATGCCGCCCTTGGACTTTTCGCCAAGGGTTCGGACGTTGCGCCGGACGTCGTCGAGCGTTCGCGCGCCCTTGGTCGCGCGCATGATCCAGGACCGCTCGAACTTCATCCGCTCGCCGAGCGACGCCTCCAGGATCGCCGACACAAACCGCCAGTCGGCGCGCTCTCGGAAGTAGGGCTTCACTTGGTGGACGAGCGATCCGAAGGCGGACTCCCCTCGCTTCGTCCGGAACGCCAGCGCCCGGATCCCCGAGCGATGCACCAGCGCCTCCATCGTCGTGGTCTTTCCCGCAGCTTGGGTCTGCCCGGTCACGACCATATGGGCGATCGGGATCTCGACGGCGATCCCGGTTCCGACCTCGAAGCCGAGGTGGACGGACTTATTCATGTGCACTCGACCAGGAACCGCAGCGCCAGCGCCGCCACGTCCAACGCCTCCTCGCGCGCGTTGCCGTCGAGCCCGCGCAGCGTCTCCCCGAGCTCGTCGACCGCGTGCTTCATCCGCGCCCAGCCGTCGTGCGGCGTGCGGCGCTCTGGCGAGTCGGTGCGCTCCTTGTTGAGAGCGCCCAGCACCTTCTCGATCGCCTGCGTGTCGGTCAGCGGTCTCGGTTTTCGGTTCGCCATGCGCGGGGATACTACGCGCCTCACCAGCGATCGCGGGGCTGTTCCCCGAACGACAGGTCGCCCTGGACCTCGTCGTCCGGGTCGGCCGGCTCGGTGAAGAGCGTGTACTCCGGCCACCAGTCCATCTTCGCCTCGCCCTTCGCGCTGTTCCGGAACTTTCCGATGATGAGCCGCGCCGGGCAGCTCCCGGTTGCCGGCGCCTCTCCTTCCCACCAAGGGAAGAGCACGGCGTCCGCGTCCTGCTCGACGGCGCCTGATTCGCGCAGGTCCGACAAGATCGGCGGGCGCGCCTTGCCGTCCTTCCCCTTCATGTTGTCGCGATTGAGCTGGGAGATCATGACCACGGGGCAGTCGGCCTCGGTCCGGTGGGAGAGCGCCTTGAACATCCCCGACATCTTCGCGACCTCGCGCTCCCGGTTCCGCTCCTCCCGATCGGGGCGGACCAGCCCCAGGTAGTCGATCACGATCAGCGCGCGGGGACCCGGGTGCCGCGCGCGCCAGCGCCGCGCCTCCGCGCAGATGCGGGACGCGGTCAGCTTTCGGTCGTCCACGTAGAGCGGGATCTCGCGCTCGTCGTTGTCTAGGCTGAGCCGTGAGGCGGCTCGGGCGACCCTGCTCCACTGCTCAACCGACATCCGACCGAGGGAGACGTGGCGCCCATTCACCCTCGCCTCGCCCGCGAGCGCCCGCTCGACCATCTGGTCGAGGCTCATCTCGAGCGAGAATACGAGGGTGGGGATCTTCTGGACGATGGCCGCGCGGACGGCCATACAGAACGCCCACGCCGTCTTGGCCCGGCCAGGGTTGCCGGCCACCACGATCAGCTCGTTCGATCGGAATCCCGCGAGCTTCTCGTCGACCGACTTGATCCCGGTTGGGACCAGGCTGCCTTCGGGATTGTCCCCCCGCTCCTCCATCCGCTTCATGACGCCATCGACCGCGTCGCCGACACGTACGGGGCCACCCGGGGCGAGGACCTCGATCTCGCCCGCGTGGTGCCGCAGGTCCGCCAGGAGATCCGTCGCCGTGACCGTTCCCCCCAGCGCGGCCGACCGGATCTCCGCGCAGGTCGCCACCAGCCGCCGCAGCTGAGACTTCTCCGCCACGACTGCGGCGTAGTGCGGCGCGTGCTCCGCCGATCCACAGGTGTTCACGCATCCGAGCAGGTATGCCCCGCCCCCCTCGAGCCGCCTCCAGGTGTCCTGCCGGCGCATCTCGTCCTCGATCATGATGAGCTCGATCGGCTTTTTCGCGGCCTCCAACGCGCGCATCGCCTCGAACACCGACCGATGGATCGGCAGGAAGAAATCGTCGACCTGGAGCGCCGCGAGGTCGTCCATTGCCGACTGCTTCAGGAACACGGAGCCAAGCGCCGCCTTTTCGGCATCCAGATCGTGCGGGGGGGGTCTAATATCGTCGGCCACCTTGGGTCACCTATCTGGCCTGGGGCGTTTTGCCCCGACCGCCTAGCTTGCGTTTGTAGCGCTTCCGGGAGCCCGGACGTCCGCAGGCTGCGGCCCCCCCTGCGAAGTCGCGCCAGTGGGCACGGCACGCGGTCGGATGGGCGGTTCCTTCGGCCTCGGCTCCCCCTTGGGGAGGTTCGGGAGCAAGCGGCCATGCGAGGCGGCAGCGGTCGGCGGCCGGGTAGCCGGGGGCCGCTCGTCCTGCCAACGCATCTGGTTGAGCCACGTCGCCGGGTGCGGTCGGTGCTCCGGCTCGCGGGCCATGAAGATCTCCCGCTGCCAGGCGAGCGCCTCCAGGATCACTTGGATCAGATCATCCTTGGGGTTGATCTTGATCCAAGATCGCATCGCGGCTGCCCTGGCGACCTTCCTGGGGTATGCGTCCCAGAAGGCTAAGAACCCCGGGGGCTCAACGCGCACGCGCGTCTGAATTACCGCTAAGCCCGGATGATGATTCAGATCCGGAGAAGACGCAGAGCCGGATCCTGAAGAAGAGATCAGACCCCCCAAACCCCCCAACGCTAGGGGTAGCGACCCGTGATCACCCGTGGTCACCCCTGTCCGCCGGTGCTCACCGGTGCGCATGGGTGGTGGCTCTATGTGCACATATGCGGATCTGATCTGCTTCTCGGTGGCGCCCGGAAGCCGTCCGGCGATCCTTTCCACGGTCTCGAACCTGGACCCACAGGCGCACTCGATGACCCTGACGGTCATCTGCAGGACGCGACTGGTCCTGGTGACGCGCGTGGGAGATCCGCAGTCAGCGCAGTCCATCGAACGCTCCTCGCCTCGCGCCCTCTACCCCCCACCGCCGCGAGCTGCTCGCGAGATTGTTCAGGCCCCGTTGCGGGCTCTGCTGCGATGGAGGATGGAAGGCGCGAGGCTGCTTCATCTGGGGACCTGAACGGGTCGAACGTAAGGGATCGCCGCGAATGAGATCCACTTCTTTTTCATCCGCAGTTCACCCACAGGGTTGCCCACAGGCGGAATCCCCTACGGCTCGATCGCCTCGACGACGAGCTCACCGTCGGCCACCCGCGTGGCGAACAGCTGCCAGTTGTCGGCCGTCGCCTCCTTCACGAACTCGACCCCCCGAACCGCGTCGAGCCGCTCCAGGCCGTCCACGATAAGGATCTTGGACTTCGCGTTGGTCCTCTTCGCCAGCCGGACCGCGAACCGCATCTGCTCGGCCCCTGAGAGGCTGGTGAGGTCGGTCCCGTCCAGGGTCATGCGGTCCCCCTCAAGCGCCACCCCTTCAATCCCGCCGCTGGCGGCGAGTTGGCGGGGGGCTTCGTCGGTGAGCCGCTTGACGATCTTGTCCAGGTCCTCGGCCGCCTTCTCTGCCGCGCGGGCCTCGCTGGCGGCGATCTGGGCGCGGGCGTAGATCTCCCGGCCTCCGGCAGCGGCGATCGCGCGCTCCGCCCTGGCGCGGGCCGACGTCAGGCGCCCCTCGGCCTGCTGGCGATCTTCGGCGGTCACCGCGCTGACCTCGGTCGCGGCGATCGTTCGCTCGAGGTCGTCGGCCGCCTCTCGCCGGCTGAAGACCGTCGCCTTCTTTTCGCTGACCTCGCGCGCCTCGTCCTTGACGATCTGGAGGCCGCGGCGAAGGTCGACAAGCTGCTGCTCAACCTTCCCGATCAGCGCCTGGATTTCGGCGACCTCACCATCGTAGTCGCGCCTCGTTTTGGGAAGGCTAGCCTCAGCGGCGTCGGCGGTCGCTCGCAGTTCCGCAATCCGAGTCCTGGCCGCCTCGTTGCCCTCCCGGATCTGGGTGACCGCTGCCTCGCGCGCGGAGATCGCCTTCATCGCCTCGCCGGCCGCTTCGAGCTCGGCCACCGCCCCCGCGTCGTTTTCAGGGAGAACCGCCGGTGCCGCCTCGGCCGCAGCGTCCCAGGCGCGCTGCTTCTCCTTGTGGACCCGGTTCGCCTCCGTGCGCCGCTCGTAGAAGTGCTTGCGGTAGCGGTCGATCACCTCCAGCGCCGGGCCGCTCGACCCCATCTGGTCGACCAGCTTGGCGTCCCCCGTCCACTCGACCACCTGGTCGCGGGTGACGGTGAGGGCCATCGCGTCGAGCACCATCGCCCTCCGCTTCTTCGGGTCCGCCAGGAAGAACGACAGGGCGTCGATCCCGCTGGTGCCAAGGATCTCGTCGAGGCGGCTCTGCGGCTTCGACCAGCGGTCGCCGTCCTTGTTCGTGACCGCCAGGCTTGGGCCGTTCTCTGAGATGCGCCGGCGGACACGGAGGCCGTCCATGCTGATGAGGATCTCCGAGGAGTCGGCGCCGTGGCGGATGTCGCTCGGGTCGATCCCGCGCGCCGCCAGCGCCGCCGAGATCGCGTTGAGGATCGACGTCTTCCCCTTGGCGTTCGGCCCCTTCACCGTGAGCCCGGCAGGCCCCACGTCGGTCGCGAACTCTTTGACCCCTCGGTAGTCCTTGATCTCAATCCTGGTGATCTTCATGGCTGTCCCTCTCCGGTAGCGGTGGTGGTGGCGAACGCGCGACCGAGCTCGACGAAGCTGGCCAACTCGGCGAGGTACGCCTCGTCGCCGCCGTCGACCTTCAGCCCCATCAGCGCCCGAGTGTCGTCGAGCTGCTGGACCGTCAGCTTGTTCGAGTCGCCTTCGTGGAAGACCTCCTCGCGCCACTTCCGGGACTTCTCCAGGTCCCAGCCGAGCTTCTCGCGAAGCGTGACCAGGTCTTTAACGATCGCCGCGCGCTCGGTCGCCGTCCCGGCCTTGGCAGCGGCGCTGGTCTCTGGCACCGCCGAGCCGAGCGCCCAGGTCGCCATGGCCGCGCCCATCTCCTCGTCGACCTGACGGGCCCGCTCGAACAGCTTCTTAAACGGGCCCTTCTTCACGGACGCTCGCTCGCCCTTCTTCTCGGGCTTCCAGTCGGGGATCCCTTCGGAGAGCGCCGGGAGCATCATCGACACGGTCATCTCGAAGAGGAGATCGTCGCCGCTGATCGGCATGAACCCCTTGTCGCGGTCCTTCCCTTTGGCCTCCATGTCCTGCTTGGGCTTCGCGCGGAAGCCCCAGAACAGGATCACCCCGAGCTGCATGAGCTCGTTGATCATCCGGCGCCGGTCCATCTTCGGCTGCTTCCAGGCCGCCATCGAGAGTGCCTCCCGGTCGGACGCCTTGCCCCACCGGCGCACCTGCTCCTCCTGCATCCGGTCGATCTCGGCCTCGTGCTCCTCGAGGAGGCCGCCGATCCCGTCGTGCTCGTGCGAGCCCGAGTCGATGACGATCACCGTCGCGCCTGCCTTGGCCGCCTGTAAGATCGCCGCGAGGTAGTGGAGCGACCCGAACGGCGGGTCGAAGTGGATGTGGTCGAACCGGTAGCCGTAGGTCTGCTCGTACCAGTCGGCGTAGTGAAGGGCGCGGTCGTTCTCCGTGTCGACCACCGCGACCTTTCCGCCGACGATCTTCTGCGCGCCGGCCGCCATCCGCAGCATGGACTTCGTCTTGCCGCAGCCGCTCGGGCCGTTGGCGCTGATCCAGAGCGGCACCCGCTTGCGGACGGCGGGCTCGATCTTGAACGTGCGATGGGCCGCGCGGCTCACCGTCGATGGGTCCTGCGGCGGTGCTGCCGCTACCTGCGGCTTCGATGCATGTGCCATGGTCGGTCTCCTCAGAATGCGGGCGGGGGGTTGTTGAACGCCGCGAAGGCGGCGTCACTGTCTTCGGCGACGGCCCACGGCATCGCCTCAAGTCTCACGATCTGGCGGGGGCGCGGCGGCCAGTATTGGCGCGCGGTCCCGAGCCGGATGGATCCGGCCCAGCCGTCGAACCCGCGGCGCCGCTTCTGCTCCCCAACCTGGCGCATCGTCCCGGCGAATTCGGTCACCAGGACTTCAAACGCCGGCGCGCCCTCGAGAAAGATGAACCGCATGTTCCAGCGGCCATCGCTGTCGGCCACTAGGTGCTCGGCGCCCTTGATGTAGTGGGCGGCGGCCAGGTCGTAGCCGAACGAATGGCAGGCCATCCGGCAGGCCCGGGGATTCGCCCGCGGGATCGTCTTGAGGTCGTCGATGATCAGCGTGGCGGGGTCAGGCCGCCAGCCGTCGTAGCGCGCGCGGCATAGGACGCCATCCTCCTCCCAGACCGCCGTCACCTCGGTCTGCACGCCATCGAAGGTGACCCCCCAGTCGTCGCGGAGCTTGCGCGTGTAGGTCTCCGCCTCGGCCGTGTAGTCGTCCATGTCGGCGGCGAGGACGGGAATCAGCCCCACCGACCGGATCTCGTTGCGCCGCCGCTTCGCCCAGTCCTTCCGCCAGTCGTCGGCGGGCACCGTCGCGAAGTCCTGCCCGCGCCCGAGCACCAGCTTGTGGATGATCGAGCCGCGGTCCATCGACTTCGTGCCTCCCCCGCCCACGTCGCCGCCGAGCCTGGGGTGCGCGTACCAGCCGTAGAGCGGAGCGTCGGCCGCGATCTCCTTCGCGACGCTCGCGTTCAGCGAGGGGCGCGCGCAAGGATCGGATAGGTATCTGTCGTGCGGCACGTCGAGGTGGAGTCCCACGCCGATCGGCGGCAGCTGGCCGGGCGGCGCGGGGGGGAAGAACTCCTCGACGATGTCCTCCGGTCCGCTCACGACGCGCCCCGCGCCGCGCGCGCAGGGTCTGGGTACGCCTTCAGGAGCGAGTCCCGATGGATCCAGAGCGTGATCGAGCTCTTCACGAATGGCGCCCGCTCCGGGTGGACCTGTGGCAGGCGGCGCGATCGGTTGTAGATGCTCGACACCGCCCGGTCCACCAGCTTCGCGGCCTCGTCCACCGTCAGGTAGCCGAGGTCGCGCATTGTCGTTTCCTCGTCGGTCTGTGCCATCGCGGCGGGATACTACGCGGAGGCGGAGCGCGGCAGGCCGAGGCCCCAGAACTCGTACCCGTTCTGCGCCTTCGTGCAGAGCCCGACGTCGGCCGCCGCGCGCACAGCCGCAGCGGAGATCGACCGGAAGGTCTGGCCGCGATAGGTGAATGTCTCCATTCCGACCAGAAGGCTCTGGTCTCCGCGGCGGACCACCGTATTCGGCGGCGGCAGCCGTGGATCTCGCGCCGCGCGCCGCACCGCCGCGATCGAGACGTCGGGGCCCACCGCCGCAGCGAAGCGTCCGAGCACCCGCCGTGCGCGCCGACGCCCGATCTTGGACCGCGAGCGTCCGCTGGTGACGACGTCTCGCACGAGGCGGCGCTCCTCCGGGGCGAGCGACCGGAGCACCTGCGCAGCTCGCTGGCCGCGATCGGCCTCGCCGGGCAACAGCGTCTCGCGGGCAGACTCCCCAACCTGGACGGCCTTCACGCATCCGTCGTCCTCGATCCCATCGCTGTAACCGCACCCAGCGAGCGGGACGGCGTGCGCCGGCGCCACCTCATGCGCCAGGCGCCGCTGCGTGACGTGCTCGCTCACGCTCACCTGGTGCTCGGCCTTCCGCACCGCGTGGATGACGCGCCGGAAGGCGACCCTGCTCATCGGGGTGAACGGGTTGTCGCCCTCGAACTTCCCGCCGTAGCGCGCGGCCCATTCGAGCGCCCAGAGCACGGCCTCCTGGTAGACGTCGTCGACGTCCTGGCTCGGGACGGCGCGCGCCATCCGCGCCCGGACGTTGGCGGCGACCTCCAGCGCCTTCTGCTCGACGACGTGACGGGGGAGGGTCGGGCTCTTTACGGCGATTCCCTGATCGGTGACTCTCGGCATAGGTACTCCTCTTGGTCGGGGGGTCCTGGGGTTCAGGGCGACGGTCCGGGTAGTCCGGGCCGCCGCCCTTTCTTTTTGCCGAGCCCCTACTGGCGCCCGACAACCTCGACCATACGCCGGGTCGGTGACGCCGGTAAACTAAGAAATCGCGGTGGCCGGTCGATTTCTACGAAATGGGGATCGGGGTCTCGCCCATGACCTTCCCGTAGTGGGCGATCAGCAGGGCATCGACGCGGCCGATCATCAGCCCCCCGCGGGGGCCGCGCAGGAGATGGTTTGCGGCGGGATATAGCTGGCCGGCGACCTGCGCCACGGCGCCGTCGTCCTTGTTCGTCCCCCGAAGCACCGCCGCCTTCCAGGTCGCAGGGTGGACCCGTTCGTGCGAGAGCTTCAGCGCGGTCAGCGCCATGCACCAAAGGCCGTAGCCGAAGCCGAAATTAAACATCGACGTCGCGCCCATCGTCCGGCGGCCACCGTCGATCGACGGCATCGCGTTGACCTTCTCCAGGGTGACGTGGACGCTGGTGGCGGCGTATTGGGTGGAGGCCAAGAGCCCCTCCAGGATCGTCACCATCTGGTGCTCGTCTGGGATGTTCTTCGCGCCCATCTTCGTGCCGCCGGTCTTCGCCCGCTTCTTGATCTGCATCTCGATCACCGGCATGTCCCAGACGCGGACGGTCCCGTCTGGCGAGATGATGGCGACGGCTCCCGAGAGGCCCGGATCGATCCCGGCGTAGGCGACGCTCACAGCGTCCGCATCCCGGGCGGCGTGCCTCGTCTCGGACCGGTGAGGAACGAGTCGCCGATCGTCCCGTCGAGGAACGAGGCCCCGACGTTCATGGCGATGACGTCGGCGGCGGTGATCGGTTGGCCCTCGTCCGCGCGCTGCCGGTCCAGCAGGTCGAGCGATCGGGCGACCTCATTGCGGCGGACCGCCATCACGTAGGTGTTCCAGGCGTAGCAGTCCTGCCACCACTGGTAGAGCGCGTCCGTTTCGGTTGGATGCAGCTCGTCCGCTGGCCGCACCGGCGCCTCCCCCGGGTGCGGGAACCTCTCTGCCCACGTCTTCGTCGCCATGGGCGCGGATACTACGCGGACTAGGGGACGCCCGAGAGCACCCGGTTGAGCACGTCGCGGGCGACGCGGAGGCGCTCCCGGCAAAGCTCGCGCTCGAGCGGGTCGGGTTCGGTGGGCAGGAGAAAGCCGTCGGGCTCGGCCCAGTCGTGCAGGGCCCGCACGACATCGTCGCGGAGCGCCATCACTTCGGCCGCGCTCATCACGGCGGGGACGCTACCCTGCCGCCTCGATGTCGTCGAGGAAGGCGACTAGAGCTCGCGCAGTGAGGCGGCCATCGGCGCAGATTCGGCGGACAAATAGAGCGCGTTCGTCTGGCGCAAGCCGGTCAATGCCTCCTGCAGCAGCACCAAACTGGGTAGCGATCGCGTTGAAAAGCGTCGTCGCACGAGCCAGTCGGAGGGCTCCGTCTGAGGCGGGTCTACGGGGGGGGCGCTCCGTCGGCGTTCTGTCGTCGTCTCCGAACGCATCTCGAACGCCATCCGCTTCATGGTCTCGTCCCCCATCGTCGTCGCCCCCCGGTGGCATTGTGCTCATTGTTTAGGTCCCCGGAGGTTTCGGTTTCTTCACGAAGTCGGTTCCGATTGTCGGCGTATCGGTTCCGCGCGGTAGCTCGGCCGGTCCAATCTGGGATCGCATCGTGTGCACGAGCTTGATCAGGCCGGCAATTCCTCCGAGCACCAGGGCCAGGCGCTTCAGGAACGTCCCCAAGCGGTCGAGGCGCTCCGACCAGGCGTCGATCCATTTCGACAGCCTGCGCCTCCAGGCCCCTGCCAGGAGCTCTCCCGCGTGCGCCTCGGGGTCGACGGCGATCCCCGGGGGGGAAACGATCCCGCGCTCGACGTCCTGGCGCTGCCCCTCGATGATCTTGTGCAGATCCTTCGAGGGCGACATGGCCCATATTCATACAGGCCCCCACAGTTGGCTAGGGCTTGGGTGGGTGGTCGAGCGCAGCGGCTCCGCCTGGCGGCGTGCCACGCCTCACGAATGCAGCGTCGACCTGCTTCTTTGCCCCGCTGTAGGGAATCGGCAGGGCCTCGAGGACGGCGTGGATGCCCTGCGCCCCGATGGTGGCCAGGACCGCGCCGACGAGCATCTGTTCGACGAAGGCGCCCAGCGGCTTCCCGATAGCCGGCCCGGCGCTGATGAGCGCCCCGAGGACGGTGAGCCAGATCTGCGATAGCGCCGGGTTCTTTGCGGTGGCCGCCGCCCACACCGAAGGCAGGAAGCGACGCCAGAGGTAGGTCACCAGCCAGAGGACGGCGCCAACGGTGATGTACCAGAGCTTCGGGTCAATCGAGAGGAGCCAGATCATGAGCGCTTGCATGAGGCTCAGGGTCGCACGCGCCGCGCGCCGCGCGCAAGGAGGGGGTCAGGGGGCGAGATTGCCGGCAATAAGATATTCGATCGTCGCGGTCCCCACGATCTTGATCGCGGTGTACTGGTCCCCCAGGTTCTTCGCCTGGATCACGAGGAGGTCCGAGACCGGGATCTGCTGGTCGGTCCCCTTGGCCGAGGTCAACTTCACGACGACGGTGGCGCCGGTGAGCGATCGGATCGCGATCGCCCGGACCGCCGTTACCGCCCCGAGAGACGGGGTGAACGGAGATCCGTCCGAGCTGGCGATCGGGACAGCGTCCGCGAAGACGGCGTCGAAGGTCGCCTGGAAGGCCAGGCTGATCGCCCCCATGAGGGGCGTCTGGTCGACGTCGCCAACGGCCTTTGCCGCGCAGGATCCGACCGAGCCGGACATCGCCACCAGGTAGGACATGGCGCCATCGTAGGCGGCGCCGGGCCGCGCCGTCTACCCGCCTAGGGGTTCTTCCGCTCGTGCGCGCCCATGTCCCAGGACCCGTTCTGCGGCCGGACGACGCGGTAGAAGTCCTCATAGACGTGGGTGTTCGTCCCGACGTCCTGCGCCGCCGATCCTGACTGGATCTCGAACCCCGCCGGCGTATAGGAAAGCGTGCTGTCGGCTGGCGGCGAGACGAACAGCGGGTTCCCTACGACCCCGTGTGTCCCGACGCCAGGCGAGGCCAGCGTCGCGTTCGGCGTGTAGATGTCGTTGTAGTCGATGGTCTCGGTGCCGGCGCCGTCGACCTGGACCATTTTGCTCGTGGTCGAGGTCGCGTTCGTCTGGAAGACGTTGTTCTCGAACAAAGCGAAGCCGGTCGTGATGACGTGCGAGCCGAAAAAGATGTCCCCCGAGTTGGTGACGCCGCTCGGCACCTTCTGGAATGCGGTGTTGTTCTCCACGAAGACCTGATCGGGCCAGTTGGCCGGCATCAGCGGGTAGTTGTTGCCAACCACGATCGCGACGTCGGCGTTCAGGAGGACGTTGTTCCTGATCTCCATATTGCTCGCGTCAGCGGCGAGCCCCTGGTAGCTGACGGCGGTCGCGACCTTCTGAGAAGCGTTGTCCTCCCAGAGCACGGCGTTCGGCTTCTCGTTGCTGGCGGCGTTCGTCGGCCCGATACCGTAGTCGTGGTCAACGGTATTGCCGACGACCACGACATGCTGGACGTCGCCGTGGATGGTGAACGAGGTAAAGCTGTTCGAGCTCGGCCCGGCGTCCAACGTGTTCTCCGCGATGTAGTAGTTCGAGTTGGCGGTGCCGGTCCCGTCCGTGGTCGCGCTGAACCGCATTCCGTGAAGCGAGGTCGCGCCCCCGTCGAAGTTGAGAAGCGTGTTGCCGAGAGCCGTGGCCCCGCTCGCCCCGCCAAAATAGATGCCGTAGGCGTGGAAGTCGTGCAGGTAGTTGTCGACGGCAAACGAAGCCGCGCCACCCGTCACCTGGAAGCTGATGTCGCCGGTGTCGCCAGTCGCCCCGATGCCCTCGATCTCGCAATACTCGACGAGGTCGTTGGTGGTCGAGTTGAAGGAGATGAATTGGCTCAAGTGGTTGGTGGCCTTGAGGTGGACGTGCTGGATCGTCAGGCCGTTGGCGTAGAAGTTGAACAGGCCGTGCCCGCTCCCGAGCGAGTCGGTGATGATGGGGTCGAGCGCCGAGACGTGGCCGGGGTCGGTGTAGGCGCCGATCAGGAACGGCCCGGCCGTCGTGTAGTTGTCGTCGTCTACGCCGGTACTGACGAAGGTGTCACCGCGCCTCAAGAGGACGGTGTTGTTCGTCGCGTAGCCGGAGGTGATGGCGTGCGCGAACGTAGCCCAAGCTGAACCCATGCTGGTACCCGGGTTGCCGTCGCTCCCGCTGCTCGAGACGTAGTAGGTAGTCCCGCTCATCGCCGAGACGGTGATCGTCTTGGTGGCGCTCCCAGCCGCGCCGGCCAGGTCGTGGACGCGCGCGACGACGACGTAGGTCCCTGGGTTGTCGAAGACGTGGCCCACGACGTGGCCGATCGTCCCCTTGTGGGTGCTCGCTGTGTCGTTGAAATCCCACGCCCAATTCGCGCGCCAGTAGTTCGAGCCCGAGAGCCCGGAGGTCGATGTCACGTCGAAATTGACAGCGCACGGTGCCGTGCAGCTCGTTCGCGAGGCTGTGATCGTCGGCGTGATGGTTCCTCCCGTACAGGAGCTGACGTTGAACTGGCACGTCGAGGAGCAAGCCAGCGAGCCACCGGAGTAGCCGAGGAGCGCGCAGGTCGCGTTGTCCAGGGCGGAGCCGTCGCAGAGCTCGCCCGGCTGGATGACGCCGTCACCGCAGCCCACCACGCCGCCAGTGCCGCCCGTTGCGGATCCCCCCGTGCCCGTCCCGCCCGTCCCGGTGCCACCCGTCCCTGAGCCGCCGGTAGCCGCCCCCCCAGTGCCACTGCCTCCAGTCCCCGATCCACCTGTCCCGGAACCGGCGGCCCCGCCGGCGCCGGCCGCTCCTCCGGTCCCGGTGCAGGGCGGCCCGACACGAGGCGAGCTCACATGGATCGGGCCGGCACCGGCCGCGCCCGTCACGCAGCGAATCGGGGAGACGCGCGGCGAGCTGACGTGGATCACAATCGCGCTCGTGCCCGCGCTCCACCCGATCAGGGCCAGGATCAGGGCCGCCAGGGCGACCCACACCCGCTTTCTTCGGGGTGTCTCCACGGCGCCCTTACTGCGCCAGGGGTCGGTCGTACACCGGCCCCACGTTCAGTTCGGGCGTGCTCGGTCCGGTTCCCCCATTCACCACCTCAAGCCGGCTGTTTGGCCCCTGGACGAGGTAGTCGTAGAAGGCGTCGGTGTTGGCAGGGACCGCATCTCCGGCGCCCGTTCCGTTCATCGTTCGCCAGGTAACAGAGCCGAGCCGCTGGATCTGATAGAGCAGCGTCACCGCTTGGTCGAACCGGCAGCTGACCGCCAGCCGCTCCGGCGGCGGAACCACGGGCGTCACCGTCGTGTCGAAGACGATCGTCGTGGCGCTGGCCGTCGAAGGGATGGCGTTGAGCGGCACCCGCCAGACCGGGCCGCCGAACGACGATCCGACCTTGTGAGCGGGCGGGGGCGCGGCCGTGGGGTCGCACCCCAGGACCCCGAGGATCAGCGCGAAGAGGATGGCCGGCTTCATTCCGCCATCGTAGGAGGAAGCCGGTGGATCCGTCTACCCGGCGGCCGGATCGGCGATGACCGGCACGGGCGGAACGGCGGCGGCGATCTCTTCCGGCGTCCACAGCGCGCGCGGTAACCTGTAGCCGGTCCCACCAGAGGTGCAGATGGTGTCGGTATTGGTGTCGCGCAGAGCGATGAGGCGGTCGGCAAGTTCGCCGAGCACGTCACCGGCGGGGCCCTGGAGCTCGCCGTCGAGCTTCTTGATCACGTAGGTGATGGTCCCGCCGTGGAGCTCGACGCGGACGTTCTGCTCGTCGCTCGCCCAGTCGGAGATCTTGATCTTCGCCTGGGGGTTGGGATCATCCTCGGTCGGCATCGCGTCGAGTTGCCGCTTGAGCGGCCGCAGGCCGAATTCGTCCCAGACGTCCCGGCGGCTGTGCCGCTCCTCCTGGTTCGCGTGCTTGAGGGGGTTCAGGTACGTGGTGAGGACCAGCTGCTCGTGCTTGCTGATCGCGAAGGGCTTCATCGGGGACTTGGCCATGACCGGCATCTTGCCACCGCCACCCCATCTCCGGTCAACCAAATCAGGCCAGTAGCCCAAAGGCGCGCAACGCTGCATAGGCGCGATTGAGCATGCCCTGCTCCGTAGCCGTGTAGACCACGCCAGCAGACGCGGATCCGCCTGCCTGCTGACCGACCGGGCTCGCGCCGAAGAACCCGACCTGGAACAGGTTGCCATCCGCGAACAGGGGCGTCCCGCCGCTCCCCTGCGCGATCAGAAGCGCCCCACGGACATCGCCTCCCACCTCAAGATCGCCACCGAAGTGAACCTGCCCCCCGGCCGCATAGACTGCGTACTCGCCACCACCCATGACGGCCGTGGCGGGCGCACCGTCGATATAGAGACTGGTGACAACGCTCGCGCTGTCCCCAAGGGACCCGCCCGTGTACGTCAACGAACGGATGCGCGCCGTCGAATAGATCGCCGGCGTTCTGGGCAGCTTGCCGTTGATGCTGGTGTCCGCCGGGATGATGTCAAACAGTGTGCTATCGCCGGTTCCGGTCGGCCCGAGAGTTCCGCCGCCGAGGTTGAACTGCACGCGATCCCTATCCGGAGCGGTGGTGATCCCGACGACAAGGCTCGTGTTGGTGAAGACCGTCGCGCCGTTGATGCCGATGGCGTTGCCGCCGGCCATGACGTGAGCCACCTGGTTGAAGGTGAACGTAGAATCACCCGTCGGGTTGGCGGATGTCCCCGCGCTCGTGAGGACCTGCCCGGAGAGGGGCCAGGTGATGACGCCCTGATAGGTCGCCGCGTTCACCGAGACCACGCGGCCCTGGGCGTCGAGGACGATCCCAGAAATGCCGGCGCCGCCCTGCAGGCCCGCGCCGGGGCCGACGTTCGGAAGACCGACGTTCGTGCGGGCGTGGGCGACGTCGTCGGCCGCTACGACCGTCCCGTCGAAGTTGAGGATCGCCCGCTGGGTCAGCGCCGAGCCGGCCTCTTCGACGGTCTGGTAGAACGCGCTAGTCAGATAGGCGACGTTGCTGCCGCCGGTGACGAGCCCATCGCCGGTGATCGTCACGTTGTTGAAGGTGCCCGGCGAGGCCCCCGTTCCGATCAGATAGGTCGCGGTGCCGACTGCTGTCACACGCCCCTTCGCGTCGAGGGTGACTCCGCTGACACCCGCGCCGCCGTGCAGCCCAGCGCCAGCACCGGCGTTGGCCAGCGTGATGTCGGTCCGGGTGGCGCCTCCATTGTCGACGACGCCGAAGTCGACCGAGAAGCTGGCAATCGCGCGCGCCGTAACCGGGGTGCCATTCGCCTCGAGCGTCGTGTAGCCACCGGCGCCGAAGCTGCCGGTCGTAGCGCCGGTGACGCGGCCCTGCGCGTCGAGAGTGATGCTCGCGATCCCCGCCCCGCCGATCGTCCCCGCCCCGGGCCCGGTCGCGGGCAGGCCCACATTGGTCCGCGCCGGCGATGCGCTGTCGGTCGCGACGACGGTCCCGTCGAAGTTCAAGATGGATCGCTGGGCGAGCGGCGTGCCAGCCTCCTCGACGGTCTGATAGAAAGCCCCGGTCAGAGCAGCATCGAAATTGGTCCACGCCCCACCGTTCTGGCTGTACTGAAGGTGTCCGCCCGCCGACCGGATGCCTGCCGTTCCAGATGCCGAAACTGCCGCGGTCGAGTTTCCCCAAAGCGTTGAGCCATCCCCGGGGAGGTACATCGCCCTAAACTGCGCGCCCCCGTTCCAGCCGACGAAGATGATCGGTCGCCCCGTTGGGCTACTCCCGTAGTTCTGGAAGTTGTCGAGCACGAGTGCATTCGTGCTGCCCAGCGCACCGCTGTAAGCCTCAGACGTGTAGTAGATTCCGGCTGCGGTACCGGTGAATACGTTCGACGCGGGGGAGAAAAAAGCCATTCCTGTGTCGGTCGTGTTCCTCCCGCTGTCGACGTTCACGAACGACAGGGTGCCAGGCCAGGTCGAGCTGCCGCCGATCTGTGTGTTGTAGGTCCCTGCCGTGATGCCACCGGCGGTTCCCGTGAACGGACCCGCGTAGAAGGTCTGCACGCTGCCGGCAGAGACGGTCGAGAGCTTGCTGTTATTGGCAACGACCCCGCCGGACATGCCGACGACGTTCATCGACTGGACGGCGGCTGGAGTCTTCGGGAAGGAGATCCTACCGTTGCTGAACGCATACATAGAGACTTCGTTGTTCGCCACCGGGTCAGAACTGAGGCCAGTCGGATTGGCGGCGATGTACCAGGCGCTCCCGGCGTGTCCCGTGCTGGGTGTGTTATCGACGTAAAACCCGGTGGCGGCCGTGTTCAGGTAGCTGGTCCCGTCGAAGGCGAGCGCGTCATCACGAAGGAGATAATCCGACAATGCGACGCTCGTCGGACTCGCAAAGGTTCCTCTAGCCTTGATGCTGACGCGCCTCGCTGGCGTGCTCGACGTCGAGTAGGACGCGACGGCCAGCCCGCGGTCAGAGGCGCCAGCCTCGTCGACGAGGTGGACCTGATAGAGCGGGAGGCCGGAGGAGACCCGCGACCCGAAGCGAACGTTGGTCGGGTCATAGCCCAGCGCATTCACCGCCTCCGCCAGGACACCACTACCGTTGAGGAACGGCACCGTGTTGGCGATCCCCGTTACCGACGATCCCGGGATCGCGAGTACGCCGAGAGCTCCCCCGGAGACGTGTAACGTGCCGTCGAACGACAGCCCCAGGTCGGTGCGCGCCGCCCCGCTGTTGTCCACTGCCGTCAGCGGTGCCACAGCGTTCAGCGTTGGCCTCTGAGTCAATGGCACGCCCGCAGCGTCGACCGTTTGATAGAAGACCGTGGTCGTCGCTGTGGCGGAATGCACAGTCCCGTCATCATCGATCGCCGTCAGGAACTGTCCGCCAACGGCCGCGAACGTTTTCACCCCGTGCGTGATCGCCCCGGCGTTGTTCTTGAAGGCGATGTTCTTCGAGGCGGCATCCGCATAGAGGGCACCGAACCCGAGCGCGGGCAACGCGGGAGCGACGCTGTCGGCGAACAGGACGGAGCCCGCCGCCGTCGTCTGATCCGGAATGTTGGTCAGGATGAAGGTCGCCGCGCCGGGTCCAGTCGCCGTCCCGTCCCCGACCAGCGAGGTGATACCGCCGCTGGTGAACGTCCCGGTCGAGGCGCCCGTAACTCGACCTTGCGCATCTAAGGTGATGCTGGTGATTCCGAAACCGCCGATCGTCCCCGCTCCGGGACCGACAGCCGGAAGACCGACGTTGGTGCGGGCGGGGCTGGCGCTGTCACTGGCTACGACCGTCCCGTCGAAGTTGAGGATCGTGCGCTGGGTCAGCGCCGAGCCGGCCTCTTCGACGGTCTGATAAAAGATCGTCGGCGCTCCGGTCAGCGAGGAGTATGGGACCGCGCTCCACGCCAGCGCACCGCCGGTGCGCCCGAGGAACTGCCCGTCCGCGCCCGCGACGATGTCCTGAGCGTTCGCCGTGCTGCCAGTCGGATTACCGACGACAGAGAGCGCCACGCTCTGCCGGAAGAGAGCAGTGGTGATCCCGTTCGCGGCGATCGAGACGTCGGTCCGGGTCGCCCCGGAATTGTCGACGGGCGTCAGCGGTCCCACGAAGTTGAGGATCGTGCGCTGGGTGAGCGGGGTGCCGGCGGCGTCGATCGTGGCATAGGCCGATGCCGCGGAGGTTCCGAACGGTTGGTAGGCGCCCCCGTTCTCGGAGAACTCGGCGTGCCCTGTGCTCTCGTTGTAGCGGAATCGCGCAGTGCCGGAAGCGCTGATCGGCGAGGTGCTCGCCGCGCCGAGGGCCAGCACCGGGTGCGTCGCCGGCGGCGTCCCGATCCCCACCCCTAGGTCTGCCTGTAGCCCACCCGTCGACTTGAAGATCCCGAGGATCGTCGCCCCGTTCAGGAGCTGGAGATCGTCCGCCACGTTCATGGCGTCGAGCGTGGCGCCACCAGTTCGGTCGAGGCGAAGCGCTGGCGCGGCGCCCTTCGCGTGGAGGCTCTGCAGGGGGGCGGCGATCCCGATTCCGACGCGGCCGGTGGCGCGGTCGACCACCACCGGGCCGCCCGCCGCCGTATTGATCCGGAGCGCGCTTGCGCCGGTGAAGTTGCTCTGGCTGCCGTCGACGATGATCCCGCCGCCGAGCGAGTCGTGGAGGACCATCGTCTGGTCACTGCTGTCCGCCCCGTGGCTGTAGGCTCCCGCCAGGGTCGTGAAGCCTCCCGCGCCGCCGGTGACGGTCTCCCGCAGGAGTTCAAGCCAGCGGTTCAGTTCGGTGGCCCAGCCTTGCAGGATCGTCGGGACGCTGGTGTCCTCCAGCGTCTCGAACCCGCCGAGCTTTCGCAGGGTGCGGACGGTGGAGCCGGGGCCGGGGATGGTCAGGCCGCTCAAGCGGCAGAGGATCGCGGTGATGCGGATCTGGCCCGGGGTCCCAGGGTTGAGCGTCGCCTGGACGTCGTAGGTCCCGTCGAGCCGGAAGTCCCCCGAGTCGCTGTCGACGTTGAAGGCCGTCGAGTTGGCGGTCGCCAGCAGGATCGGCTCGGGCCCGGCGCCGCCCGCCGCGCTACCCTCAGGACGCCCGATCAGCTCCCACTTGACCGAGGTGATCCCGACGTAGTTCGAGAGCGACAGCCCGACGAGATCGCCCGCGACCAGGTCGTCTCGGTATCCGCTTACCGACCCGCTTCCATTGCGGGTCGACAGAATCGTCGGCTGGGGCACGCGCCCATGATAGAGGGGCGGACCGTGGGTGGACTAGAGGGCGGGCCTACCGGAGGCGCTTCACGCCGTGGTCGAAGCCGAGGAACGCCAGGACAAGAGTTCCCGCCCCCGCAGCCGCAGCCCAGAATGTCGGCAGCAGCGCATTGAACGGCAGCACGCCTCGCCCGGGTACCTGGCCTGCGGTGGCAGTCAGGAGAGGAGGGAATCCCGTAGCACTGAACCCAGGAGAAGCCGCGGTCCCATCGCCCTGGTCTGGATAGGCATCACTCGTTCCGGTGCCGGTGCCAGCGAGAAACGAGCACGCCGCTCGGCTTGAGATCGCCGGCACCACGGGGGGCGAATTCACTTCGAGCTTAGCGGTCGCTGCACCACCGTAGACGTGCTGAACATTGTTCAGGTTGGCGAGGAAGCTCACGCCATCGTGGTACGTGTACGAATCGTCCATGAAGCAGGCCGCCCGCCGTGTGGTGTTCGCGATGACGCTGCCGAGTCCGATGTAGACGCAGGCGGCAGTTGGGGCGCTGCCGCGCGGCGTGGTGATCGCCGCGGTCGGTCTCCCCGTCGACAGGGTCGGCGGCGTCGTGCTCTCGACGATGACCACGGGCGCGTGGAGCGTCGTGCCCATCTGCGGCGCGTGGCGGCCGCCGACCGCGTAGAGGTAGTAGGGCTTGTTCCATGTCGCGCTCGCGGGCGAGCCGAACGGATTGGCCGCGCCGTCCTGGAAGATCTCCAGCGAGACCCCGAGTGTCTCGATCAGTTCGCCGTCGATGATCACCCGGCAGTCGTCCAGGGCGCCGAACGAGATCGTCGATGCCGTGGTCGTCGGGTCGGCGGTCAGGTCCCACTGCGGTTTGAACCCGGAGACGATCCCGCTGAAGTTCGACCAGGGAAACGGCGCGCGCCGGAACATCCGCGGCACCGCGGAGAATCCCGTCGCATCGCTGGCGCCGGTCGGGACAAAGACCTCGAACAGCGCGAATGCCCCAGATGGAACCGCAGGCGGGACAGGCGAGGAGCCAGGCGTCCCTGCGACGACGGCGAGCGTCGCCTGTGGGTTTGTCGTCTTGAAGACGTTCTGCGGCGTCGTCGTGCGCGCGACCGGGTCCACCAGGATCGTCCGGCTCTGGCTGTCCGCGTCGACCGCCGCCGGCGTCGCCACCACCAGGTCGATCCGCGGATTCCCCGACGGAGCGCCGAAGGTCAGCACCGTCTGCGCCCAGCGCGCGATCTCGTAGGCGCTGTCGTCCGCGGTGAGGCTGCTGTCGCCGGGGTTCCAGCAGAGCGCCTGCGCGGCCGCCAGGGTCATGTTGAAGGTGGCCACGACGCCCACCAGCGAGCACGGTCCGCTCAGACCCGTGATCGGTATGCCACCCACGTCTGAGCTGGCGTCGGCCAGGAGGTTCTGCAGATCGCGGCTCGCGAGCGACTGCAACCGATTGACGTCCGACGTGATGAATTCTTCGCGCGCGTTGAATTTCTCTCGGGACGTTCCGATGCCGCTCATGCGGCGATGCTACACGGGGACCAGAGCGAGCGTCTATCCGCCGTCTGCCGGGATGCAGATTTCGAACACCGCGACGTAGGTCTTTCCGATTGGGCATGTACCGCCATCGCCGGCCAGAACGGTGCCCCCTGGACAACTCGCCAGCGGCACGCTGGCCGGACATGGCTGGGCATTGGGATCGCAATAGCGGACGCCTGGTACCGAGACACAGGCGTCGGTGCCAGCGTCGAGACGACCGTCCGCGCCCGCTGCCTGGCCTCCGCCGTCCTGGCCGCCCGTAGCGCCCCCTGTGGCTTCCAGCCCGCCTGCCTGCCCGCCGGGGGCACCAGCGAGCCCGCCAGCGCCACCGAGACTCGCCTGCAGCTGGGCGGCATCAGGAGTGACCGACCCACACCCAGACACCGCGACGCCCACGCCGAGCGCCAGCCCGAACATGATCGCCACGACGATCCACAGGCTGACCTGAGGATTCGCATGGGCCGCCCGCGACAACGGGACGGGCAGGCGCCGGCAGAGGAAGCAGTCCGGGTCCGAGCAGGTCATCATCATGGTCGAGATACTACGCGACTCAGGTCGCCAAGACGGACCGCACCCAAAACCAGGCGACCAGGTTGCCGACCGCGAAACCGTCCGACTGCACCCACCCGTGGATCCCGGTGACGCGCTGGGTGGGGATCGTGGCCCGCTGGGTATCCTGGCGGCGATAAACGGGCGTCGTCAGGTGGGTCCCGTCCTCGAGGTCGTAGACCAGGAAGTGGGAGACGTGGGGGGATAGGGTCAGGGACGAGCAGTCGTGACCGGCGAACGCCTCGGAGACCCACCAGATCTGGCCGGAGGCGGGCGCGAGGTCGAAGACCTTGGTCGGGGAAGCTCCGCTCGACTGGCCCTCCCCGAGCTCCAACGTGAGGCCGTAGAGGGCGATGTCGAACTGGACCCCGCCCGCCTTCTTGTTGGAGACGTCCTGGTAGAGCGCGAGCAGCGCGGACGTGACCCCGGGCGGGAGGCTCGGCGCGCCCTCCGGGAACCCGAGCACCGGGTCGTCACCGAAGCCACCGTCGTCGAAGAAGAACTCGTAGCCCTGCGGGTCCCTGACCAGGTCCTGAAGTTGGACCTCGAAGTAGGCCGTGGCCATCCGGCGGTCGACCCCGAAGAGGCCGCTCTCCGGATCGTCGAAGAAGCCGAGGAGCTGGTCGTCCCCGAACATCGCCCCGAAGCTCCCAAGGCCATAGCTGGCCTTGAGCGCGGGGGTGGCGCCGTCGTCGAACGGCTCGAGGACCAGCACGGGCGGCAGGCCGAGCTGCTGGGCCATCTGCTGGGCGCTCTGCGCCACGGCGATGGGGGAGACCGCGTCCGGCATGTTCCGGATCCGCTGGCGGTAGGATCCCTCCGTCTCCCCCGCCTGGCGGAGCTGGCCGCGCTCGGAGCCCCAGACCGATAGATAGTCGGCCGCCGCCCCCTGGATTGGGTCGGACGGGCCAATCGTCGTGAAGACCGTGGCGAAAAGCCCCACATGCGCGAAGGCGAGCGGCGTGGTCCCGAGGACGTACGGGGCGGTGGTGGTGAGCTGCCAGAGCTGGCCTCCGTGGGTCGTCCCCTGCGCGACCGGGACGAGCATCCCGGCCAGGACAGCCGAGGACACCAGGAAGTCCTCCGGGCGCGCCCAGGCGCCGCTGGCGGCGACCCAGAGGCCGTTCTGCGCCTGGGCGGTCTGACCGGTCAGGAGCACCCGGTCGTTGGCGCCCAGCGCCACCCCGTCGATCGTGGGCAGGCCCGTGAGCGCCTGGTTGGTGGTCGCCAGGACGCGCGCTGCGGCGAAGATGAGGGCCGCAGGCGCGAACAGGACGCCACCCGCCCCGTCGTTCACCACCAGCGATGCCGGGTCGACCATGAATCCGGGGTCGTCCTCGCTGTTGACCAGCTCCGTCTTGCGCAGCGTGGCGACCGGGACCGACAGACTGGTGACGCCGGACCCCACCGCCACCGCGACCGTGGCGATCGCCTGGACGCCGCGCGCGTCGATGAAGCCGTACCCGAGCGGTAGGATCCCGCTGGTACCGCCAGCGGCGCGGGAGACGGTGACGGTCGAGCTCCCCACCTGGCCCCCCGAGGCCGTCGAGATCATCCCCTGGGCGCCGTTGTGGTCGACCCCCACGCCGAGGCGCGCGAAGACCTGGATCATCGCCCCCAGGACGGTGGCGCTGTCCATGTCGTCGAGGATCGGCTGCAGCCACCCGAACTCGTCGGTGGTCCGCCGCAGCATCGCGAGGAGGCTGTCGAAGGTCTCCACGGGGTCAGCCCCTTGGTCGGTGCGGGCGGGCACCGCGGAATGCGGCCGGACGACCGCGCAACCAGAAGACCGGCCGGGCTCCGGTGCGATCGTTCAGCATGATCCCGTAGGCAGTCGGCCTGCCTTCCCGGCTCTCAAGCCAGCCGAGCGCCTCCAAGATCTCGTCCGGGCATTCCACGGAAGAATCGGAGTAGTCGACCGGGCGAGGATCGCTCACGAGATGAAGCTCACGTCCTGCGGGCGCACGCGCAGGATCTGGCTGTTCGAGGTCGTCTCGACGTCGCCCACCGGCGCCACGACCGAGTTCGCGGTGACGATCACCCCCGGCACGGCGCGCGCGGCCGCAGCGCAGTCGCTCACCAGCAGGGGCTGGCCCGGCCGGTAGAACTGCGAGATCGCCACCATCGTCGCGCGCACGGCCGAGGAAGCCGCCACGGTGTCGATCCCCGCCTGGAACTCCAGGTCGTAGACCACCTGCTCGTACTGGATCTGGCCGCCCGAGACGAAGACCGGGATCCCGGCGGCGCGGTAGGTCAGCAGGTTGTCGATCACCCCCTGGATCATCGCCCGCGAGCTGTTGCCGTTCTGGTCGCTGATGACGAGCTCGACGGCGCCGGCGGGCAGGGCATTGCCTGGGTTCACGATCTCGAAGGCCGTGGCCACCGTCGCGCCGACGCCGGCCGAGATGGCGCCGTACTGGATGGCCGCCAAGATCCCCCGGCGGGCGGTGATATAGAAGGTCAGCGCGCGCGCGCGGAAGTAGTCGTCGCTCTCGACCTCGTTCCCCCCCGCCGCGCCGGTCGGATTGGTGACGGTGATGCTGTCGTCGAACGGCGGGGTGACCCAGCTGTCCAGCGCGCCCGCCGCGACGTTCTGCGCCGATCCCGTAACCGCCGCGACGCCCTCGCCTGGCTGGGTCAGGTCGGTGGCGCCGAACACCACGTCGGTCTGCAGGGTGAAGATCGACCCGTCGGAGGTGGTGAGCTGGCTCCCCGCCGAGATCGTCCCGCCGCCGGCGCCGTCGGTCGGACGCGCGAGCTCCAGGTCGACGGTCGCTAGCGTCGCCGGCAGGCGCGTGATCCCGAAGCGGTCGGCGACCACCTTGTCGAGCGCCGCGCCACGCGCGGTGGAGACGAACAGGCCACGAACGCACTTCGCCCAGGCGGCGGTGATCATCTCGCCCATGAGCGAGGCCCCGCCGAACAGCAGGTTGATGTTGGACCCCGGGACGTCGATGATCGCCGGGTTGATCCGGATCAGCTGCTGCTGCTTCGCGTAGCGGCGGGCCTGCGAAAAGAGGTCCTGCCTGGACGGGAGATCCACGGGTTCAGCCCCCCGCCGGCGAGACCTGGCCGAGCGCGCTCACGCTGCCGCCAGAGTCGACGAAGGTTCCCCGCCGCGTCTTCACGGTGGGGGCGAAGGTGGTGAGGCCGTTGCTGGCCTGGGAGACGAAGAGCGCGGCCGCCGCCACGTCGGGCTCCTGCTTGATCTGGCTCAGCATGTCGGTCTTCGTGCTGGCGAGCATGGCGGGCGAGCCGAGCGACTTGAGGTCGACCGCGGAGCCGTACCCGGGGAGCGTCTTGAAGGCGTTCTTCTTGGTGAACATGCGCCGGTAGACACGGACCTTCGTTCCCCCGTCCGGCGTGTCGAGCGCGATGTCCCCGCCCGCGAACGCCATCATGCCGGTGGCGACCGGCTGCAGAATGTCGACGAGGTCCTGGGGCCGCTGGTAGGTGAGCTTCGTCTGTTGGAGCCGCTGGACACCACCGAAGTCGGCGCTGGCCGGCGTTCCAAGCCCACCACCCGCCAGCGACTGTAGCCCCTGCTGCACGGTGACCAGGTAGAGCACCCCGAAGACCAGCGCCACGTCGGTGTGGACGTCGAAACCCCGCTCGCTGCTGGCCCCGCCGTTCCCGACGCCATACTCGCCGGGGAGGTGCATGAGCGCGTCGACCGCAAGCGTCGCCGGGGCCGCGGCGTTGCCACTCGGCACCGAAAACAGATAGTTGCTCGGGTTGAGCGCGTCCCCGGCCCCGCCAGGGCTGACGTGCAGGGGCTCCTCGTTGAAGACGACGCGTGCGACGTGGGAGGCGACGGCCAGCGCCCGGACGACGGTGATCGGGCCGCCCGCCCCCATGCGCCCGATGCCGAATGAGCTCCGGCCGAAGCCGCGCGGTTGGGTCGCCACGGGACCATCCTACGGGCGGGCCGCCCGCTGCGGCAAGAAGGTCAGCCGGCTTTGACGGTGTCGGACGATCCCGTGATCGCGCCGCCGTCGAACTCAATGGCCGTCCCAGGCCCCGGCGGCCCCCCCGGCGAGAATCCCCCCGTCGCCAGAAGGGCGGTCGCCAGGTGCTCGACATCGGTCGGGCTCATGTTCAGCTTCGTCGAGTCGCCCTTCCGCGCCACCCCGGCCGTCCCGCCGTTGAGGATGATCGACCCGTCCGGGTTCACCAGGACGGTGCTCGTGTGCTCGCCGTCGGTCGAGCGGAGATCGATCGGGACGCCGGCGGCGTAGACCAGGAAGCGGTCGTTCTGGAAGATCGGCTTTCCGTCGGCGCCGACCGGAACGACGTTGGCGTCGCCGTCCGCGATCACCGCCAGGATCCGCGGGACCATCGAGACGTCCCCATCCGGGATGCCCACCACCACCTGGTCGCCCACCTTGATAGGGCCGCAGACGAAGACCGTCCCCGCGGCGATCCCATGGGTGCAGGTGCAGGGGTGGCCGCTCGGCTCGAGCACCACGTCGACGTCGATCCCAGCGGGGCTGATCACGATCGCGTTCGGGTTCGATAGGTCGACCTCCCCGTCGTCGTCGACCGCCGCGACGGTCGCGTAGCTGACCCAGTGACGGAGATCGGCGCCCTGATGGGCCAGCGCCTTGCCGATCCGCCTGGCATCCCAGCTCTTCCGGATCGCCGTTCCCGCCCGTGCGCGCCGCGCCATCAGAGTCCCCCCGACTTCGTGTTCAGGATCGCGCTCAGGTTATCGGCGGTCGCGGCGGCCGCGGGGTCGGGGACGGACGTCGTCTTCGCCGCCTTCAGCTGGTCGTTGAGGTCCCGATCCTGCTTCGACAGATTCTGCGGGAGGTTCCGGGCCTCCTGGAAGGTGGCGAGCTCGATCGAGGCCGACCAGCCGTCATCCGAGTTCCACCGGTGCTCGACCGCCCGGCAGTAGAACCAGTCGGTCAGCTTCGTGCTCTGGAAGGCGGTCTCCAGCTTGGCGAGCGCCTGGTCGATCTTCGACTTCGACGATGCGCTGTTTCCGTCCACTCCCGCCGAAGACTGGCGCGAGGTGGCGCCGGCGAAGCGCGGGCTGTCGGCCGACTCGAGCAGCGCGCGCCGCAGGAACGCCGGGTTGTAGCGGCGCGCCATGAGCTCGGAGAGCCCGTTCACCACCTGGTTGTTGCTGGCGGGATCGGCGACGCCGACCATCACCCGGCACGGCGTCCCGGGCCGCAGGCGCAGCACGTCGGGGTTTGGCTTCCCGCTATCGGGGTCGTAGTAGCTGGCGAGGTCGGTGGTCTCGATGGTCACCACCGACTCGTGCCGACCGATCGTGTGGTAGAGCGCGACCGCGATCTGCTGGAGCTGCTCTTGCGAGCGGCACTCCTTGATGAGCCGGACCACCTCCTCCTCGATCGGGGCGTGGCCCTTGCCCACCTGGCCCGATCCCTTCGCCGAGACGGTCGTCCCGCGCGTGGTGGTCGGGAAGACAGCGGTCAACGTCCGCTTGCCGGCCGGAGCGTCGGGGTTGTGGCCGATGCAGCGGACCCGCGGCGCCTTCACACGCCCGTACTTCCGGGCGGTCTTCATGCTGGTGATGTTCGAGCCCCACACGAAGAACCGGCACTGGCTGAAGACCTGGGTGGTCCCGCCGACGGTGATGGTCCGCGAGAAGCCGTCCGGCGGCCCGCCTGGGATCGTGATCCCGTCCTGCGGCGTCTCCATCAGGTTCTGGGGCGGCATGAGGAGGATGTTGTTGGCGCCGATCGGCTGGGTGCTGCCGTCGGTGTCGACCGCCACGATCGACGGGTCATAGACCGGGATCACCCCGGCCAGCCAGGCGGCGCGCGTGATGATGTCCCAGACGCTGACGTCGGCCACCTGGGGCGCGGGTGAGGAGAAGCCGACGCCGGCGGGCGTGCCGTTGCCGGGGTCCTGCCCCGGCGCTGTCCCTGGCGGCGGGGCGCCTTGCACCATGCCGCCGGCGGCGGCGCGGCTCTGGGCGCTCTGCAGGCTCTTCTTGAACAGCTTGGCGTCCAGGAATGGGATCTGGCTGGGGTCGACGTTGGGGAACATCCGCACGCCGATCGGGTTGCCGTAGGTCCCGTTGAACTCGGGGATCGTCGAGACCAAGCGCTGCACGTAGGAGGTGATCGGCTCGCCGCCCTTTGCGATCCGGCGGGCCTTGGTGAACGGGTTGATCTTGAGGGCCATGAGGCGCTGCTCGAGCGAGAGCGCGGTGACGTGGACGGCCAGCCGCCCCTCGTCGGTGTCCATCGACTCCTCGTCGGCGTAGCCCCGGAAGACGGGGGGCGTCTGGAACAGCTTCGGGATCCAGCGGACGGGGTTGGCGAAGTCGTTCACCCCCACTTCGTCGCAGAAGACCTCGACGAACAGCGAGCGCACGAGGTCGGGCGGCAGCGGGAGGTTGGCGAGCGGGACCTCAAGCTCCAGCTTGTCGGCCTGGTTGAACCCGTTAAGCGAGAGCGTTAGGTCCGTCGGAACCACGCGCAGCTCGATCGAGTAGTCGTCCGCGCCAGCCCCGAGCGGCGCCGCCGCCTGCACGCCGGACGTCTTCCCCTGCTGCATCTTGGCGACCTTCTTGGTCGCCTGCTCGACTTGGGCGTCGAGGTTCACGTCGAGATCGCCGGAGGCACGTCGCACCGCCTGCAGCGCCTGCATCTGCTGGAGGTTCTGGACGGCCCTGGCGTGTGGGTCCTTGGCCGGTGCGCTCTCGACCTGGGCGAACTGGCCGTCGTCGTTCGTGAAGTCTTCGAGGCGGATCGTCAGCTTGATCGCGTAGGCCGGGCGGTAGACCTTCTCGGCGCCGCCGCTCGCTGGCACGCCGCTGTCGCCGGGGACGCCCGTGGGGGTCGCCGGGGTGACCGGTGACGCCACGTCAGCACGCCTCGGTCAGATTGCTCGACGTGCCCGACTGCGGGCGCGGGATGATGAGCGGTCGGTTGGGCCGGTCGCTCGGTCCGGTCGGCGCCGCGGGCACCGCCGATCCGTCGATATCGTTGGCCTGCTGGATGAGCCACCACAGCTCGGGCGTCCCGTAATGCTGCGCCGAGAGGTCCCGGAGATCGGTCCCCGGGATCGCCTGGATCTGCGCCATCACGTCGGGCTGGACGTTCACCGAGATCCCGGTCCCCGCGTCGTAGCAGGTCTCCGACGCTTGGTCGCACTGAGCGAGCACGTCGAAGAAGGAGTCCTTGATCCGGATGATGTCGAGCGCGCTGTCGACCACCTCAAGCGCCACCAGGTTGATCGAGAGGATCGTCGAGGTCATGAGGGCGAGCGAGTCCATGGTGCTCTTGCATGCCCCGATCAGCTGCTGGGCGGCCGCCGCCGGGATGACGACGGCGCTGACGATGGCGCCCGAGGTGGTCTGGATCGTGTCGCTGGCGGTGTCGACCGCCTCGAACGCCCGGCTCATCGCGTCCAGCGCCGACTGCGGCAGCCCGATCTTGCCGACCTGCGGTCCGTTCTGGACTGCGGTCCACATGGCCGTCGCCTCGTCCGCGTCGTTGAGGACGTCGGCGAAGCCGGCGCGCGGGTTCATTTGGGCGGTGGCGGAGATCGCGCTGGCCGTCGCCTCCCCGTTCGACCGCCACTCGAACTCCATCTCCCAGGGGATGTCCTGGGGGCGGATGGGGGACGGCTTGAAGCGGACGAGCATCCCCACGCGGACGATCGGATCCGTCGTGAGCGTCGGGTTGCTCACCGTGCCGGCGAGGCCGTGGCCCCAGGAGACCTCCACCGAGAGGCCGCGGGCGACGATGCTCTCGAAGAGGGCCAGCAGCGACATGGAGGCGCCGTCGCCGAGGAAGCGGTCGTTCCACTCGCCGGTGACCGTGGTGTTCGAGTAGGTCGGCCCGATCGCCTGCTGCGTCCCGACCGGGTTCCCCGGCGGATACTTCAGGCTCGTCCTCTGCTTGACCTCCCAGGAGACGCCAGCCTGTAGCGGCCCGGCGCGACCGCTCAGCGACACCACGCCCGGCGGCTGGTTCGGCTGCAGCACGGCGACGGAGAGGTCCCCCTCGATCACCTTGATCTGGAAGGGGAGCGCCTGCGAGGCGAAGAGCGAAGCGACGGCGACGCCCGACATTAGTGGCTCTCGTGCTCGGCTTCACGCGACTGCATCGGGGTCGATGCTAGACCCTCCAGGTCGCTCTTGAAACGGAGGAAGACCCGGTCCGGGTCGGCGTCCTCGAACTTCTGCTGGATGTGGATCCCGCCGTTGAAGTTCTGGACCGGGGGACCGCTGACCTTGCGCGCGGTGTCGTCGATCGTGCTTGAGGTGGCCGCCGCCGTTGCCGCGAGGCTCTGCTGGAGGATCTCGGCCGCCATCGCCCCCAGCTGGCCGCTCGAGGAGAGATCGCCCGCTCCCGGGATCCGCCCCGCAAAGGACCGCTTCACGTCGTCGGACATCGAGTCCATCACGCCGTTGAACTTCTCCAGCGAGATCGCCCCGTTCTCGAACAGCCCCTTCTGCTTGAGGATCTCCGCCGCAGCCTGGGCGTGCGCCGCCGCCTCCCGCTTCACCCCCTCGATCTGGTAGGGGCTCAGCTCGGCGTCGTGCTTCCGGACGTATGCGGTCGTCTTGGCCGCCTTCCCGATCTCGTCGAAGAACCCGCCGAGCTCGCCCGCCGCCTTCTTCCGTCCCTGCCACTCCTCGTAGACGCCGTGGAGGGCGATCGCCGCCAAGCCAGCCGCCGTGACGATCCCACCGAACGCGGGCGCCACCTTGCCGATCATCCCGAAGATCCCGCCGAGACCCGACAGCGCCCCGCTGCCCATCGCGCCGCCGGCGGTCCCCAGCGCGCCACCGATCGACGTCGCCATCTGCCCGGCCTTGAGCCCCGCGAAGACCGCGCCGATCGCGATCCAGTGATCCTTGATGAACCCGCTGACCGCCTCGACCGCGTGTAGTCCGGTGACCAGCTTCCCCGACACGTCCTCGATGAGCGGCCGCCCGTTGTCCCGCGCCTCCTTGAGGTGCTTGGCCCAGGCCGAGAGATCGAGCGCGACCTCGTGAAAGAGCGGCGCCGTCGCCCCCCGGAAGACGCTGTCGACCGTCTGCCGCGCGCGCGCCAGCGACCCGTCGATCCCGTTGTTCATCTCCTCGGCTACCTGCATCGACCCGCGGAGCGCCTTCTCCAGGTGCTGGAGGCGTCCGGCCTGAGAGAGATGCTGCATGTTGCCGACCGCGTTGTGCAGCGAGATCGCGAACGGGTCGATCCACTTCACGCGCCCGGTCTGGAGAGCGCGCGCGACGGCGCCCGCCGCCTCTTCGCCGGTGACCTGGAACCGCTTGGCAGTGGCGGTGGCTTCCTTCGTCAGGTCCATGACCTGCTTCTGGGAGAGGTGCATCGGTCCGGCCGCCGAGATGACCGTGCGGTAGGCCCCCTGGATGTCGTCGAGCGACGCGCCGTACTTGACGCTCGCCTCTTCGAGCTCCTCGGTGATGTCCTTCGAGAGAACCAGCGATCGCCGGTAGCGATCAATCTCCGTGGCCCCCTTCTCGAACTTCAGCGCGCCCGCCAGGACGCCGGCGATCCCCTTCTCCGTCCGGCCGAACTCAGCGTTGACCTCCCGGGCGTGCTCGACCCAGCTCCCGATCCCCACCCCGAGCCCGAGCGCGCCGAGCGTCGAGAGACCGGTCTCCTGCCGGAACTCCCCCAGCTTGTTCTTCAGCTCGGCGAGATGCTCGGCCCCCTTTCGGTAGGTCTCGAGCATCCGCTCCATCGCCGCGCCGTACCCGGCATCCTTGGCGGTGAACTCGGTTTCTACTGTCCTGGTTTCGGTCTCTCCCACGGCGTCACTTCTTCCCCGAGTCGTTCTCGCGCTGGACGATCCTGCCGACAGCGGCGATCAGCCGGCGGCGCCCCTCGCCGGTGAGCTGCAGGATCTCCGACATCTGCTGGTGCCCGTAGCGCCCGAGATAGGCGATGTCGTCAAAGATCGCGTCTATCTCGCGCTCGCGGATTAGGGCATTCGCCGAACCCGCGACTTGAAAAAATCGGCGCGGTTCTCCTTGCTGACGTTGTGCACGTCGCCGTACGCGGCCACCAGGTAGTCGCGGCACCTCGGCCCCCAGTTGTCGGTGGGCGAGAGCGCGGGGTCCACCGGCTTCCCGTCGATCTGAACGATCGATCGGACGGCGCGGACCCAGAGCCCCTTGAAGCCGAAGTCTCCGCCGGCCTCGATGGAGGCGTCCGCCTCCTGCAGGGTCGTGAGCGGCTGGATCGTGAAGGAGTGAGGATCCGTCTCGAACTCCCGATCGGCATCGGGGATCGTGTAGTCGTAGAGCGGCCTGGCGAGCTGCGGGGCGAACTTTTCGGCGACGGTGGTCATGGGCGGGTTCCTCCGCCGCCGAAGATACCACCGGGGCTACACCCCCGAGAGAATGAAGTCCTCGGCCTCGCACTGGAACCGGAACCCCCCGTAGCTCTCTCGGTTCTGGAGCGCGAAGGACGGGTCCTGGAACTTCAGGTCGGGGATGGTGATCCGGGGCCGCGTCCCGTCGGCCATGTTGCAGGTAAAGCGCAGGTTGACCTGGGCGTTCGCCTGCGCGGTCCGGCGCGCCATCCGGTCGCGCAGCGTGCGCACCATGATGAACGGCTCCTTCGACGTCACGTCGAAACCGAACTCGACCTTGGTCCCCTTGTAGATGTCGTCCTTCATCTCGGTCGTCTGACCGAGGTAGGACTTCCGCAAGATCTCGGCGAGGACCGTCCAGGTGAGGTTCTCGATCATGACGAGGGTGCGCAGGATCGTGCCCCCCTGCGTGATCCGCAGCTGGACCTCCTGCCCCCGGAGTCTGAGTTCGTCGGCCATGGTGCTCGTCGTCTCCTTATGCCGCTGCCGCGACGCTGGTCGGAACCGTGACCGTCTCGCCGATCTCCGCGAGGAACATGATGTAGTCCATGCTCGCCAGCGTCTGGACGTAGACCTTCACCACGAAGATCCCGAGCGCCATCTGCGCGGCGGTGTTGCCCGAGACGTCGTCGACCAGGTAGTCGACGATCCGCTGCTGGGACGGGTCGTTCACCGACTTGAGGCTGTCGAGGAAGGTCTCGATCTCCTGGACGAACGCCTCTTGCCGGTCGGTGGTCGACGGCTGCTTCAGGTACGGCGCGGCGATGTCGCCGAGCGTGTCCTCGATGAAGTCGGCCATCCGGCGCCGCTTGATGGGCGTGCGGGTCGGGTAGAGGACGCTGTTGGCGGCCGTCACCCCTTGCATGAACTGCCAGCCGGCCTGGCGGTCGAAGTAGAGCGCGCAGACGCCGGCGGCGATGAGGTTGGCGTAGTCCTGCTTCGCCAGCGGGTTGAGGACGAACGCCTGCTCCGGAGCCGTGATCGCCTGAATGAACTGGTTCGCCGCCCCCGGGTTCACCTCCTGCGGGAAGTTGGACAGCGTCACCGCCATCATCCCGTCGAGGTTGATGGTGACCGCGATGTTGCCGAAGTCGGGCACCACGATCTGGTGCTGCGGGTAGCAGATGATCACGCGGTCGGCCGGCTGCGGGTAGGCGTCCGCAGAGGCCAAGCCGATCGCGGCGGTGGTGGCGGCCGCCGCCTGGATAGCCGTGGTCCCCGCCGCGGGGTCGGCCGAGACGCAGCAGACGCGGGCCGGGCCGTTCCCGGAGGCGTTGTTGGCGTTCGCGCCGAGCGACTGGCGGATCGCCTGGGTCCGACGGGCCGCCCAGATGACGTTGATCGAGGTGAGCGGATCCGCGTTGGGCAGCGTCGAGCTGATGGCCGCCGGGTACTGGCTGGCGATGCGCGCGGCCAGCGTCGTCCCGGTGCCGCTCGGCCAGAGGATCGTGGCGTTGTTGACCGCCGTGATGGTGGTCGCCGGGTCTGCGTTCGGGATGACCGAGTCGAGCACGTTGACGATGGCCGTCGCGGCGGTGGCGACCACCGGCTCGACGACGAGGATCGGGAAGCAGTTGACCGCCACCGTGACCGCATTGCTGGTGACGGTGGTCCCCTGCGGGATGGTGGTATTCCCGCTGGTCGCGAAGATGCGGGTCGACGCGGCGGCGGTGCTGGAACTCCCGAACCGATAGCCGGCGGGAATGGTCAGCACCTTGTTGGTGAGGCCCGCGGCCTGGTCCGCCGCCGCCACCGTGACGGTGATGGTCAGCTGCCCCTTGGTGGTCCCGCCATCGGTCGTCACGGCCTCGTGATCGACGCGGGCCAGGATGAGGCGCTGGAAGGTTTTGCCGAGCAGCTGGAGGCCGGCGTTCCCCTCGTAGGCGCTCGCGCCGGCGGCTCCGAAGATGTTGCCCTGGCGGCCGGCAGAGTCCTGCCCGAGGTAGGGGTAGATCGTCCCGTTCGCGGTGTAGATGGCCCGGTACTGGCCGTCCGACGTGACCTCGCTGGGACCGAACGGGCCGGCGATGAACTCGCCAACCAAGCAGGCCGCGCCAGGCTGCGTGCCGAGGACGATGTTCGGTCCGGTCAGATCGACGACGACGATCTGGGGGACCGCCAGGATCTGGTTGAGCGGCGGGACCGAGGTCGTCCTGAGGAAGAAGGCCATCTATTCTCCGCGGGGTTGCTAGGGTCTCGTCACCTCCTCCTGGTCGCCGTTGGTCCTGAGTTCCCCCGAATCGTCGGCGGGCATGACCCGCCCGTCAAGTAGGGCCAGCCTCAGCGGCCGGGGATCGAGTCGACGATCGTGCTCGTGATCCGCACGCGCATCGGCTGCATCGGCTGGAGCATGACGAGCGACGCCTCGGCCCGCAGGCGGAACCGCGCCTCGTAGATCTTCTTTGCGGAGGTGTCCGCGTCGTCCATCTTCCGCGAGGCGAGCAGCGTCAGGCGGCAGGGGAGCCGCCAGTATTCGGGCATCTCCGCCACGATCACCCCGGCGCGGTCCCCCGGCGCGAGCCGAGCCGAGCCCGCCTGGCCGTGCCCGTCCACGACCAGCAAGCCGCGCGGGTCCTGGAAGGCCGTCTCGATCCCGCCCTTGAGGGCGTTGCGCTGCTCGACCTCGCTGGCGCGCACCACGATCTCGAACTCGCGGGACGCCTCCTGGATCTCCATCAGACAGAACCCAGCCTCCCCCTTCGGCTCCCAGGTGTCCTCGAGCGCGTGGGGGGTCATCTGGCTCGGCCCGTACTTCAGCTCCTCGTCCGGGAGGACGGCGGCCGATGGGTTCACGAAGGCGTCGTTGAGGTCGGCCCAGTCGGTGAAGAACTCCAGGAGGCGGATGGTGCCGGCGCCGCCGGGGCCGGGGAAGTCGCGGTCGAGGACGCGCTCGACGGCCAGGGAGATCGCCGTCTCGAGATCGGTGCTCGCGCTTCGGGAATAGAGTTCGCGCTGGAAGATCCCCACCCGCCGATTCTAAGCGCGGCGCGCGCGGGCGGCGAGACGCTGGTCAGACGTCCGCCCAGGCCAGTCCGCGACACAGCCGGCTCACATGCGACGAATGAACCCCGAAGGCCGCTCCCAGCGCGACGGTCGTCTCGCCCATGCCCCGCCGCCGCCTGATCTCCACGACGGTCTCGGCGGTGAGCTTGTTAGACCGTGTGTTGTGGGCCTGCTCGGCTGCGGTTGCCCATTTGCAGTTGTCGGGCTCGTAGTTCCCGTTCGTGTTCTCCCGTTCGATGGAATGCCGCGCAGTCGGTTTACGACCCATGTCCTGCAGGAACGCCTCGTAGGATTCGCGCCCACCGCGCGCAGACCTGAATCCCCCTGCCTCCGTAGTCCGAGTACCCGGTCGCGCGTGGGTTCGTGCAGCGCTGGATCATCAGATGCCAGCACTCGTATTCAGCCGACCGAGGCCCTCGGGATTCGCCGTGTGTCCGCAGCAATGCCCGCGCCTTTTCGGCCGAGACGCACCCACATGACTGGGAGGTGCCGAGCCTGAGACTGGTCCCTTTTACCTCGATCTCTCGGCCGCAGTCGCAGCGGCAGATCCACCGTCGGCCCTGGGCATCTGTCCGAGGCGGTCCAACGCGAAGGACGACCAGCCTGCCGTATCGGTTCCCGGTTTCGTCTTTCGTGCCGCGCCTCATCTAGCTCGCTCGGCCGCCGCTTTTCGATCCCACTCGGCGCGGCCCTCCGGGGTGAGCATCTGCCAATAGTTGTCGGCGAACAGGACCAGCAGCCGGCGCAGCTCGCGCTGGCCTTCTCTTCCCAGGGCGACATACCAAGGCGCCTTTCCTCCGACCTTTCCATCGATAGCCCGATGCGCGTCACGGGAGAGCGGAGCGGTCAAACGATCCGGAGCGCGGCGCCAGCCTCCTGATCCCGTGGCGCCGCGGTCCCCGAGGTGGGCAACCTCAATCGGGCCGCCATAGCTCATGATGATCGCCACATTGGCTGGCGGGATGTTCCCGTTCCTGGCCAGGCGGCGGAGCATGCACCAGAGCCCCGAGTAGAAGAGCATTCGGCCGAGCTCTCGGGGGCGCCGTCGGTGCTTGGTCCCCTTCGGCGAGACGGGCTTGGGGAACTTCGGCTGGAAACTTTCAGGCAACTTCAGCGCGCGCTTTCCATCAACGCGGCGCGATGTGCCCCAGCGCTTCCGCTCGATCGGCTTCCCCCGGCGCATCGGCTGGCGGGGCTTCTTCGGCGCGCGGACCGGCTTGGGCTGCGGGCGGATCACGCGAGCACGGCCTTCACGAGGGTTCTCCAGGCGAGCGCCGCTTGCTGGGGGACGACGGCGTTCCCAAGTAGGCGCAGGCGGTGTGACCGTCCGGGAACCCCATCATCGCCTCGACGAATCGCGGGTTGAGGACCATCCCATCCGGAGATCGCGGCGGGGCCCGGCGGGAAGCGGTGCGCACGGTGGCGTCGGTCAGCGTCGTCCCTGGGTGTCGGCCGCTCTCGGTCGAGTAGGCCGCCGCTCCGAACGAGGCTGCGTCCTGCGCCGTCGGGGTCGGCCACAGCACCGCCTCGTTCAGGTTCGTCACGCCCGGGGGACCGCCCCCCTTCCGCTTCGGTGCGCGAGCCTTCATCGCCGCGACCTGCTCGGGAGTCTTCGGCGACATCGCGTCGTGGGCCTGCGGTGTTGGCCCCGCGCGTGCGGGTCGATCTCCGCCTGCCACACGACGCGCGCCTCGGGGACCGCCATCTCGACACCCATCCCGAGCCCTTCGATCCCAGAGAAGAGCGACCCGATGGTCGTCATTCACCGGCGTGTTCCGCCTGGCACGCGGCCTCGCGGCGCTCGCAGTCCCGGCAGACGTCACCATCGTCGTCGACCATGTTCGGGCATCCCTTGAAGCCCGCACATGGGAACTCATCGGCGCGCGTCTCGTCGTCCCATCCGACCGGCATGGGCTGGGATACTACGCGCCCCGCCCCGCCAGGAAGTCGTCGATCGCCTCCCGCACCGCCCGGTCGATCTCCACGGCGGCCAGTCTCAGGATGTGGTGGGCGGGGAGACCCCGGGCCTTTATCTTGCGGGCGATGGCCAGCGCGATGCCCCACTGCTGGCGGGAGACCTCGACCTGCCGGTCGCTACGCCGCCGCGCGCCTCGCTGTATAGGACCGACCTGCCGTTGAGCCGGGCCGATGAAGTCGCGCCCGATCCCCTTGCGCTTCACCCACTCGAAGATGACGTCGATCGGGGGCATTCGCTGGCCGGGCCGCCGCCCATCCTCGATGACCACGGCGTAGGGGGCGAAGTTGTAGGCGGTGGCGCCGAGCGGGATGTCGTCGAAGCGGAAGGACCGCCGGTAGGTGCCGCGGTCGACCGGGGCTCGCGCGAGGGCCGAGATCTCCTCCTGCACCGCGCGCGGCCCGTGCAGCTTCACCGTCTTCCGGATGACCTCGACCGCCCCCGTCACCAGCTTGGCGTCCTTCTTCAGCTGGTCGTGGTAGCCCTCGTAGGTGAACTTCTGGCCCACCGGCTGGCCCTACTCGGCGCGGGCGTCGTCGACATCGCCGGTCCGCCCGGCGTCGTAGCCCTGCTTGGTCAGGACCACCGTCCACTGCAGGCCCCCGCGCGTGAGCATGGGGGTGGCGGTGGGCGGACTGAAACGCCGCGGCGGGGGGACCGGCGAGCTCGGCCGGTTCTCCTGGACCTCGTACCAGAAGTCGGTCGACGGCCGGTTCCTGCGCGGCGTGCCGGGGTCCACCAGGTCGGGCGTCTTCCCGGTCAGGTCGTCCTCGGTGTAGCGCGCCGAAATCTGGTCGACGATGATGTCCCCCTCCTCCGTGGCGCCCATGGGGTTGGCGATGCGCCGCACGGCGTTGAGGTCGCGCACGCGGGGGATCGGGACGATCTCCACCCGCGAGGTGATGACCAGCTTCCCAGCCCCGCGCCCGCGGCGCCCGCCGGCCCCGGTCCAGTAGCCGTGCACCAGGAACACCCGGTAGATGGACACCCCGAGCATGGCCTTGATGTTCCGGCAGGCGTCCACGACGTTGACCAGGCGGCCAGCCAGCGTCCCCGGCTCCTGCTGAGGGAAGGGCGAGCGATAGGCCCCAGCGGCCTCGGGAATGTCGCTGGCGGGGTCTCCTGAGCGCGTCCGGTCGTTGGCCATCGTCCTGACAGCCTACGCCCGAACGCCCCAAGGGCGCGAGCTACGGCAGCCTGGCGCTACGCCGGAACGCCAGGGGACGCATCGTCACGCACGACCAGCCAGACCGCCAGGTCGACCGTGGTCGGCGTGAAGCCGGCAGCGGAGGCGAGGGTCACGCCGAGCGCGTCCCCCTTCGCGTACTTGGTCTCGATCAGGTCGACCGGTCCACCCTGCGGGTTGCCGGAGGCGGCCGACGCCACCACGACGTTGCCGGTCGTGGCGTTCGCCACGTTGGCGAGCACGCCGGCGGGGGCGATGGTCGGCTGGATGGTGGCGGCCGAGGCGCCGCCCGCCGTCACCAGCGCGTCAAAGTCGTAGACCAGCGCGAGGATGTGCCCCGAGCTGTGCATCCGGATCTGGGTGGGAGCGTCCGTGTCCACCGCCCCGCCAGCCGCCATGGCCGTGGCCGCCTGGCTGGCCCCGAGGTTGGCCTTCCGGAACGGGCCGATCATCCGCACGCGGGCGTTGGCGGTCTCGTTCGCTGGAGCGTTGAACGGCTTGTCCCGGTGGGCGCCGCTGTCGAGCTCCTCGATCTGCCGGTTCTTCGTGGTGCGGACGGGGGGAACGCTCATGCTGGTCTCCTGTTGGAAATGAGCGTCGCCCACCTCGGGCGCTCTCGCAAGAGCCCTACACGCTGCGGAGCACGCGGCGGAACATCGCCTGCTTCCCCGTGCCGGTGCCCAAGCTGTTCGAGTAGGAGTTCTGGTAGACCCCCAGGCTGTCGGCCAGCTTCTTCGACCAGAAGTCGTACTCGCCGCGGAGCGCGTCGGTGATGCCGAGGTTCGGCTTGATCTGGTCGACCTGCTCCGCGTAGAGGAAGTCGGTCGCCCCGAAGATCTTCACGTAGAGCGAGTCGAGCTTCGAGAGGAGGTCCCGCACGATCCCCGCCCGCGACTGGGGGACGTGCTGGAGCGCGTTCACCGCCACGAACATGTTCTCGGTCAGCGCCAGCGTGCCGAAGGCCAGGAACGATCCGACGTTCACGAGGCTGTAGCCGAGGTGGTGGAGCACCCGCCCCTGCTCCTCCTGGCTGAAGACTGCGTCGTTCTCCTGGCTCACGCTCCGATGGTGCGCGACCGGCGCTCCCCCCGCAATGGGGCGGTCAGCGCTGGGCCATCAGAGCCGCCAGCGTCCCGGCGAAGAACATCGCGAACCCGAGCTGGTCCGCCTTCGGGGGAGCGAAGGCGTAGACCAGCGCGCCGATCACCGCCACCACCACGTCGACGACCATTCGTTCGGGCATCCCGGGAACGTGGGGTCGCCCGAGCCCCAACGCAAGAGGTGGCCCAGTCGCTGTCCCGGTACTACCCTTTTGAGGTGTGCACCAACACCCGGCAGATCCTCCCGCCGGCGCGCCCGGACCCGCAAAGCTGGTCGCGCCGGTCGGGAGGGGAGCCACCGCCTACTCCGGGACGAGCCGCCGCCGGAACGGGAATGCCGAGTAGGGAGACCTCCCGGCGTCGCAGGCAGCGTTCATCTCTCGCTTGATTCGTTCCTGCAATTTCGGCGTCGGTCTCTTCACGCATGCCGGGGATGCCGGGATCGAGCAGCGATCGGGCTCGCCCCTGGCTGGCCGCGATGCGCTCCGGGTAGACGACGGCGTTCGGGTTCTCGATCGTGAACGGACCGATCGTGCCGAGCGGCGGCCAGACGGTCTCGTCTCCGGCGGTTACGTCCTGCCAGGGCGCGAGCTCGACCGGCGCCTCGCGGCCCACCGACCTCGGGTCGGTCACCATCGGCAGAGGCTGGATCTCGCAGGTCTCGACGCACCCCTCCTCGGGGTTGCAGCGCGGATCGTGGAGCATCGCCCCCAGATACTACGCGCCCCGGCGGCGGGGCGGGAGGCTACAGCCCCTTCGCCTCCGGCCCGCGTGGCCCCCGCTCGCGCTGCTCCCCCTGCTTGGTGGCGCGCACGGTGAGCCCCTCTTTCACCTCGGTCTCAACCTCCACGCCGAGCACCCTGACGGCGGCCGGCGTGAGCGGGTGGAGCAGGATCTTCTTGATGACCTCCGTCTCCTCCCCCACCGGCAGAAGATCAGCCCCGAGCCGCCGGCAGATGACCTCGTCCCGGGAGTGAGGGGCGATCGAGACGATCCCATGCTCGCCGCGCACGGTGGCCACCGGCGCGCCCCCGAACGGCGACGGGAGCTTCACGACTGAGCGCCCTCGGTCAACTCGGTCTTCTCCGCCTTCTGGCCGGCCTTCTTCGCGATCGGCGGCGGCAGATTCAGCTCCGCCTCGGGCACGTCGATGCCCATGTCGCGCAGCTCCTCGGCGCGCGCCACCGCCGCCTTCTGCTGGTCCACCCACCACCCCGGCGGGTCGATCGGCTCGAGCTTGCAGCCCCGGTTCTTCAGCGCCCGGATGTCGTACTCGGCCGCGCTGATCTCGTCCCCGAGGTTCAGGAAGAAGTCCCCCTGGGGTCGGTTGAACGGTCCGATCTTGTTCGGCGCCTGGTGGTTCTTGGGGCCGTCGACGACCCGGAAGAACTCGACCGCCGTCTCCTTCCCCCCGGACTTCTTCAGCACCGGCTGCGCGGTGCGGGCGATGTTCCCTTCGGGCATGAGCGAGGCTGGTCTGGTCTTCATCGGGTCGGTCCTCCAGCCCAAGAGCCTACCCCCGACCGCCGCCGGCGCGGGCACAAAAAGAAACGGCCACACGAGGTGGCCGTCTCAAACCGTCTGGCGATGCGTGGTTTAAATGGTCAGCGAACCAACGAATCAGTTGTGACCCAAGCATTTGACGCACGAAGCGTCCGCGTGCCCGACGCGATGGACCGCGCTCTTTCCTGACGGCTCGGCTGGCTCAGCGCTTGGCGACAGAAGTCGTGGCGCGTGTTGCCCACCGATACAGACGCTGCCGAAGCGGCGTCACTATGACCGGACAAGCCGGCCAAGACTTTGATGGTGTAGGCCATCTGGGGACGAGGATGGAGGGCGGCGGCGCGCTGGTCAAGCGTTCGCTCAGTGACAGTCGCAGTAGCGCGCGCCGACGCGGGCGAGGTTGCGGCATCCGGGCACGGCGCAGTCCCCGTCGGCCAGCCACTCGACCTCCAACCCCCGCAGCACGAACCGCCCGCGCTGCCCCCGGTGTCGCTCCCGCCAGAGGCGCAAGCGCGTCCCCTGGTCTCGCGAGCAGCCGCTGCAGGTCCCCGAGATCTGGTAGCCGCAGCGGGCCCGGTACAACGTGGCGCGGCAGGCGCGCGGCGGAGCGGCCCCCGACGCGAGGACATCGGCCTTCGTCCGCCCTGGGTGCTGCCCGTACCAGCTCACCCCGGCACCTTCACTATCCGCTCGGGGTGCCACCGCTTGATCATCGCCGCCCGGAGCCCCGCCTCGTTGTTCACGATCGCGTTCTCCAGGCGGTCCTGCTCGTCGTCCCGCGCCTCGTCTACCGGCTTCCAAACGTAGCCGTCCGGGACCGACCGGTCAGCGACGATGAAATTCGTGTCGCGCCGAACGTGTCCCGGCGCTGGTTCCAGCACCCAGCCGTCATTGAAGCGCTCGTTCCGCCGCACCAGCCACCCGCGGTGATACTCCCCGGGGCAGCCGTCGCAGGCCGAGTAGATCACGTCGTGCGCCTGAAGATCGCCGGGGCGCTCCACCCGCTCGCAAAGCTCGCCGTTGATCGTCCGCCGCTCGGGCATGGCCTACCCGCCCTCCGCAGGTGGCTCGTGCGCCTTCCCGAGCGGCGTCGCGTCGACCACCTCCACGAACTCGGCGTGACCGTTCTTGCACAGGCACTGCCCGCCGGGCCCGCTCGGGTCCGCCTCGCGGCGCTCGATGTCCGCCTTCAGGTCGTTGACCACGTTCGACATACACCAGCTCGATTCGTTCCGATGGAAGACGACGTCGTGCTCGGTCCAAAAGTGGGGCACCTGGCGTTACCACCAGCTTCATCGTCATGGTCTCGGATACTACGCGGCCGGCGCGCCAGCGCGGAACGGCTCCGCAGCGCGGGCACGGATGGCGGCGGGGTCGTAGCCGTACCTCGCGCAGAAGACCTCCAGCGGCCGGTCCCTCTTCCGCGAGTTGCAGCTCCTGCAGGCGGGCACGATGTTGCCGCGAACGTGCGCCGCGCGCGCCCCGAGCTTCACCACCGGGTCGAGATGATCCATGGTCAGGTCTTTCCTGCGCTCCTTCCCGCAGTAGGCGCAGCACCAACCGAAAGCGTCGACCACCTTCTTCCAGTCCGCCCACGGGAACAGCGAGACGGGCACACCGAGTCGAAGCGCGACGTTGATTGGCTGGTGCTTCAGCATCGCCCGTCGCTCGCGTTCTCGCTCGCGGTGGTATTGCCGGCGCTCCGGTTTCTCGCGGTCACGTCTCTGGGCGGCGCGACCCTTGGGCGACCGCGACCACTTCGCATAGCTCGCCTTGCGTCGATCGGGATGCCGAGCGTCGTAGCGCTTCGTTCCCTGGGCCGCCGAGAGCTTCGCCCTTTCGGGATTCGCTGCCGTCCATCGGTCGAGACGCTCTCGCGTCTTCCGCTGCCGCTCCGGATTCGCCCGGTAGTGGCGCGCGTCAGCTGCGGCTTTCTTCTTCGGGTTGGCCTTCTGCCATTCCACCGCCTTGATCTTCGTGCATCGAATGCAGTAGCCGCACCAGCCGTCATCTTTCTTCGACGGGTAGAAGTTGCCCTCGGCGACGAGGACGTCGCGACACCGCGAGCACTGCTTATTCCCATCCGGTCGGACGTTCACGCGACCGATACTACGCGGGGCACAAAAGAAAACGGGCACCCATCGGCACCCGTTTTCCTCGGCTATTTCAGCGCTTTTCGATCAAGCACTGTGAACTACGCAGACCGCGCGCTTGAACGTGGCGGTCGTCGGCGGCGAGAGCTCGTCGGTCGGCACCGCCCAGTCGCCGCAAAACTGCCAGGTCGTGCTGGTGTTCTCCTGCAGCTTGTCGATGGGCGCACGCATGATGAGCCGGATCTCCTCGGTGATGACCTGGACGCCGTTGTTGGTCACGGCGAAGTCCCCGACCTTGCCCATGATGCCGGCCTGGCTGATGAACTGGCTCTGGTCGAGATACTTCTCCTCGATCCAGCCCTGGCCGGTGCAGATGGGCCGGCGCAGCTGGATGCTGGCGCCGTTGACCGTCTCGAACCCGTGGGTGTTCCCGTCGATCGGGTCCGGGTCGCAGGTCTGGACGGTGGGCGCCTCGTTGTTCCGGTAGAACACCGACTGCCCGAACACCCCCAAGCAGAAGCGCTTGTAGTGCACGTAGTCGGGGAGCGACTGGTTCAGACGCTGCCACTCGTTGTCCCCGAAGACCTGCAGCTCCGACTGGCTGTCGAGGTGCCAGTGGTAGAAGCCGTCCTCGTGGGCGGGGACGTTGTTGTAGCGGAGGATCCCGATCGCCGTGCGGACGTCGCGCACCGCGAAGGTGTCCGAACTGTCGATGGCGTCGACCGACGTCCCGCCGCCCGAGTAGACGATCTGGCTCGCCTTCGACGTGATGACCGAGGAGCGGGCCGGGAGCGCGACGGCGAGCGCCGGCGTGATGGTGAGCGTCCCGCCGTGGATCGGGTCGCCAGCGGTGTCAGGCGCGGCCGCCGTGACCTGGCCGGTGTAGCCGATGCCGGGCAGCGAGATGTTGATCGGGTTCGTGCTCGACACCGGCTGCTGGCTCCCGCCGAACAGGTTGGTGGTGAACCCGGTCAGGTTGACGACGTGGATGGTCGTCGCGGCGCTGTTGGCCAGCGTGTCGGTCACCGTGTTGCCGGCGACGTAGGCGTTGTAGCCCTTGTCGCGAACCACGCGGTTCATCGACTGGCCGGCCTGGAGGCCCAGCTGGTGGATGTTCCGCATGAAGGCCGAGGCCAGCTGCAGGTAGCTGGTCGGCATGTTGGTGTCGATCGAGTCGTTCCACTTCATCGCGGTGGCCGACCACTGCTCGATGCCGTAGGTCTTCCCGACCGGGTCCACGCCAGCGACGGCGGGGCGGGTGCGGGGCTTGATCAGACCGGGCCGGGTGAACGTCGAGGTGCCGCCCAAGTGGGTCGGCCAGAGCTCGCGCATCGCTTCCATCCGGAACAACAGGTTCGGGAAGAGCGCGTCCCGAAACACGCGCTGGAGCGTGTTCGACTGGATCGTCGCAGCGATCGACGGGTTGAAGATTACCGGGATGCTGCCGTCGGGAAAGTTGGCCATGGGCGCTGTTTCTCCGTGTGTTTCTTGGGTTGGTGGTTGCCCCTCTCTTGGTCGTCGCTAGATCCTGAGTTCGATCGAAACTGTCGCCGAGCCCCCGTTGAGCGTCAAGTAGGGGGCCCGGCGCGGCGGGCGCGAAGCGCTACCCGGTGATGCCCATCGAGCGCTTGTGTTTGCGCCATTCCGGCTCGCTCAGCTTGCCCGCGTCGAAGACAGACGGCGGCGTTCCCGTCGGCGCGGCGGGCGGCTGCTCGCCCCCCGGCTGGTGGCTCGCGGGCGGCGCCGTCGACAGCGTCAGGTCCACCGGCGGCGGCGGGGCGGGAGCCGCGACCGTCGGCATGTGCGTCTTGCGGACGTAGGCGAAGACCGCCGCGTCGTCCATCTCTGGCTCGCGATCGAACGCCTTCTTGACCTCCGCGGGGACCTTCGTCGGGTCAGCCGCGTAGACGCCGAAGAGGTTCTCGTACTCCGAGAGCGCGAAGTTGACGTACTGCTTCGGGATGCCGGCGCCGACGGCGGCGGTCTCGAGCTGGAGGCGCGTCATCTGCGCCTCGTAGGTGCTCTTCCGGCGGGCCAGCTTCCCCTTCAGCTTCTTGATCCGCGCCTGGGCTTCGGCGAGCTCGGCGGCGGTCTGCGCGTTGGCGGCGGGCGCAGGCGGCGTCCCGGGTGCGGGCGGAGCGCCCGGCGGCGGCGCGGTGGCGGCGAGCTTGGCGATCGCCTCCTCGAGCGTGCACCCGAGCTTCCGCTGGATCACGCGGGCGGCCTCCTGGTCGACCCGCTTACGGAAGCCGGGCTGCTGGTCGAACGGTGCCGGCTTCCCTGGCTTGTTCGGCCGCTGCGGCGCGCGCGGCGCCGGCGGTGCAGCTGCTGCGGCCGGCAGCGGCGGTGCAGCGGGGGGCGGCGGCGCTCCCGGTGGCGTTCCTGGCGCTGGCGTACCCGTACCCGGATCCTGATCTCCCATGTGCTTCTCCGTACCCGCCGCGTCTCAGCCCGGTGGCGCTGCCCCTGCTGCCCGAAGAAGAACGACCGCGCGCGCAGGGCGTAGGGGGAGGAGGCGCGCGCGGTCGGAGAACTTACGGCGTGTTGCGGATGCCGGGCGAGCGCTGCATGTAGCCCACCGTGGTGTCGGCGTCCTTCAGGTACAGGAAGCTGACCGCGGTCACCGCATCGGCGGTGTTGAAGAGGACGTTCTTCCCACCGTCCCAGACGCAGACGTTGGCGGGCGGGATGATCGCGGCGGGGCCGCTGATCGGGCCGACGAGGATCTCCTTCTCGTGCACGGTCCCGGTCTCGGCGGTCGCCAGCGCGCGCAGCAGCCCCGAGGAGCTCGGCTGGTTGGCGAGGACCGCGATCTGGGTCGTGCTGTTCGGCGTGACGCCGGTCTCCGTCATGGTCAGCCCCTTGATGAGGGCGTTCAGGAGCGACCCGAAGGGCGTCTCCCGCAGCAGGTCAGCCAGGCTGTTCGGGGGGGAGAGGTCCAGGTTTGCTCGGATATTCATCTCGGTCTCCTTTGGGCGGCGTGAACGGGCTGATTGAAACAGCGCCGGTCCGGACCGTCAAGAAGGCCGGCGCGCGATTGCGTCCATGATCCACGGAGCCGAGCGCTTGAGGAACTCGCTCGGCGTCTTCCGGTTCTTCCGCCGATTGCATCCCCGGCAGGCGGGCGCGAGGTTGGAGATCTCGTGCCCGCCGCCGCGCGCGATCGGGATGACGTGGTCGACCTCTCCCCCTCCGACGCCGCAATACAGACAGCGATCTCCCATCTCGGCCATCGCCGCCCTGATCTGCGGTCCCGTGACCTTCGCCGCGCTGGTCACCGCCCTGCGGCGCGCCAAGCGGATTCGGTAGGTGACCGCCCGAGACGGACCACCGCGATATTGGCGATCAGACGAATGCGCGTACCTGCACTTCCGCGAGCAGTATTTGCTCGTCAGTCGAGCAGGGGCCGACCGGCAGAAGGCGCAGGCCTGGTCGGTCGGTGTCGAGATGACGCTGAGGTAGAGCGCCTTTCGGCGTCGGCCTACCTCGGCTCGGTAAGCCGGGTCGGTGGCGTACTTCTTCCGTCTCCTGATCCGCTCAGCCTCCGCGACCTTTCCTCTGTTGCGGCGCTTGTACGAGCGCTTGGCCAGACGGCCGACCTCCGGATCGGGACCGCCTTTGTACCTGGGATTTCCAGGGCCGCCAATTCGCGGCATAGCGGCAGCCGCGCGAACAAAACATCTTGCCAGCCGGGACCGGGCGTTCTCGACAGCTCGGGCAAACCTCAGTCACATGGCTAACTTACATCACCAGCGAGCAAATATGCGATATCGCAGGACTGGCTGCTGGTGTCGATCGCGATGCTCAGGATCTCGTCCCCCGGGTTCCGCACCCGGTGCACGTAGAGGTCGGAGACGGGGAAGGTGGCCGGGCCCTTGGCGGTGGTCGTGATCGTCACGTTGATGGTGACGCCGGCCAGCAGCCGGATCGCCACCACCCGCGCCTTGGTCATCGTCCCGAACGGCAGCGCGAACGGGGAGCCCGAGGACGAGACGATCTCGCTCTCGACGCGGTTGACCAGGCAGGCGTAGCAGTCGCAGAAGTTCAGCTGCAGCAGGTCGACCAGCGACGCCGAGAAGTACCCGGTGTTTGCCGGCGTCCCCGTGAGGACGCCGGTCAGCTGGATCTGGTTGCTCTGCACGGGGGCGCGATCAGCCGGCGCCGCTGCCGCCGTCGGTCATGTTGCCGAACGGGGTCGGCGTCTCGCGGAGCGGGTTCTGGTCCTCGCCCCAGCGCTCGGCGATCGGCGCGGACGGGAAGTCCGGCGTGCGCTGGCGCTGCTCGTCGAGCGCTTCGTTCGGGTCGCTTCCGGGGACAGGCGTGGGAAGGGTCGGCATGGTCGTCTCCTTGCTCGTGATCGGTGGTTACTTCGCGTCGCCGACCTTGAAGGGCACGGCCTCGGTGAGCTTCTCTTTGACCTGCGCCTCGGAGAGGTTCGCCAGCTTCGGGTCCTCGCCGCGCGCGCGCTCCATGTCGCGGTCCTCGTTCGGGTCTTCCCCGCCGTTGCTGCTCTCGCCCATGGCTCAGGTCTCCTTCAGGTTGGTGACGTCGGCCTTCCCGTCGGGCGGGTTGGCCGGGGTCGCGCCGAAGCTCGGTTGCTGCGGCAGCGCGTTCTGGGGGAGGTCCTCGGTCTGGCTCTCCAGCTTCCCGCGGTCCACCCCGATCTTCAGTGCCTGTTCTCTCGGGCTAGGCATGGTCTCACCTGCTCCCGTCGTGGCTGTTGCCGCCCGTGATCCGGTACGGCATGTCGTCGCGCACCGGGTTGTCGGCCGGCTCGTCGGGGAGGTTCCCCGGCGCGGTCCGTTGGTTCTCGAGGACCCGGGACTTCCGCCCGATGGCCGGCTCGTTCTCATCGGCGAGCGGCATCGGGTGCGGGTCTGGCGTGGTGATGACGACGGCCATGGGGCTACTCGTCGTCGTCCTTCTCGTCGTCGTCGTCGTCCCCGTCCTCGTCGTCCTTCTCGTCCTCTTCCTCTTCGTGATCCTCTTCGTGATCCTCGACGAGGTCCTCGATGTCCTTGGTCATGTCGTCGAGCTCGTCCTGGAGCTTCTCGAACTTCTTCTTGAAGCTCTTGTCCGAGTCGTCCGGGAGCGTCTCGCCCTTCAGCTTCTCGATCGCGTCTGCGACCCCCTGGAGGGCAGAGCATGCGCTGCATCCCGCAGCTTTGTCGGCGTCATCGCCTCCGCCCTGATCCCCGCCGCCTTCGTCACCGCCGCCGCCCTGGCCTTCGCCGTCGCCAGGAGGGCCTCCACCTCCAGGAGCGCCTCCGCCCCCTCCATGGTCACCACCGCCGGGACCGGCGTGCTTGCGAGAGCTGAGGAGGTTTCGGACCTGTTCCTTGGACGCCATGCCCCGCAGGATGGAGCCGAAGGGGAGTGAGCGTCAAGAAGGCGGGGGCCTCACGGCTTGGCCGACGGGCAGATGCAGCCGTTCACGATCCGCAATTCCTGGGTGGCCCGTATGGCAAAGAAGATGGAGAAGGCGAGGTACGCGAGTAGCGCGACCCGCCAGAGGATCCGCCTCATGCGCTCTGCGTCCCCAGCAGTTCCAAGATCGCCGCCGCGGTGAGGTTCCTGGTCCGGGTGGCCGAGGGGCTGGTGTCGTTGATGTTCGCTGCGCGGGCAAGAGATCCGCAGCGGAGGACCACCTCGACCAGGGCCTTCTCGACGTTCTCCCGGGTTGGGCCGGCTGTCGCCACCTGGTTGGCGAGCTGGTGGAGGAGGCGGGCATCTCGGCCGGGGCGGTCCTGGGGGGGGGAGGCGGGCGCATCGGGGTGCACCCAGTCCCGCACGTTCTCCCGGACTATCCGGCCCCAGCGCTCGCCGATCTGGTCGATCAGCGTGTCGACATCGGAGGCGCTCGGGCGGTGTCCGCTCACGCGATCCTGGGGACTGTCCGACCACGCCGGACGGACGATGGTGGTCGTCCCGCTGGTCTCGTCGAAGCTCCACGTCATGTTCTCGGGGAGCTGCGCCCACCCGGCGCTGTAGGACAGGAAGCACGCGAAGGCGCGGCAGGTTGGATCGGCGCGCCAGTCGAAGGGGGGCGGCTCATCGGGGCGGGGCGGGGCGGCCTCGGCGATCAGCTTGGGTGCGCGGCGCGGTGGCGCGGGCGCGTCGGGCTGGAGCTTGATCTTGGACTTGCCCATGGGTCAGCCCTTGAACCGCCCGAGCGGCAACTCCGGGATGGTGGCGAGCCACTCAGCGTAGGGGTCCGTCGGGTTCCCCTTCCAGTCGACCGACGGACGCAAGAGCACCGAGCTTCGGTGGCGAACGGGAGGGGCCACGGCGTGCCCAGATGGCAGCACCAGGAACGCGCGCCGCGTGTAGGGGTTTCCCTCAGGTGCCTGGCCGGTCAGCTTGACGTAGCAGGCGCTGCAGACGTACGCGTGGTCCAGGCCGCGGTTGGCGCCCTCTCCCTGCAGCTCCCAGAAGTCGCGGCGCGGCTGCCAAGGATCGATGCAGCGATGGGCGCGGCACCTGATCATCTCCGCTTGGTAGGCCGTCAGCGCCGCCGCCTCGTCCGCGATCTGCGCGAGCCTGGCGCGCTCACGCTCCTCGTCCCGCTCTCTCTTCCGGTCGAGGTCGCGGCTCGCCTCGAGGAGGTAGGCGCCAGCCGCCGCCGCGAACAGGAGAGCCAGCAGCCCGAGCGGGAGGTAGTCGACCAGGAAGTCTGCGGTCATGGACCCGGATACTACGCGGCCGGCGCGCGCGGCACGGAGGGATCGACGGCCCCGGCGATTGGACCGACCTTCCCTCGGCCTCCCCTTCGCCAGGAATGAACCCCCGTCCCGAGCAGGTGCGTCGGCGCCTGCCACCCATGGCTCCTCGACCACGTAGCGTGACCGTTGCAGTAGCCGCGGTACTTGTGGGGCTTCCCGCACCCGGGGACGGAGCAGACGCCCCGACCATGTTCCGCCCGGACGTGCTCGCCGTTCGATCCGTGAAGTTCCAAATTTTCGTCCCTGTTGTCGCTCCTGATGTGATTCAGGTGATGGACGACCTCGTCGGCCGTGAGGTATCGGCCGAGGCGCTTCTCCATGACCAGCCGATGTTAGAGGACGTAGCCGCCGCACTGAGCGTTCGGGTGATCGGGGGCGTAGATGCGAACGTAACCGAGCTCGTCGAGCCGATCGCGGACGACCCGAAACCCGAGCCCGTGCTTCTTGGCGATGGCCATGAGAGGCAACCCGTCCGTCACATACTCGACGACCAGCTGATTTACGTCGACCGCGACGCGCTTTCGGTTCCTGATCCTCCGCCTGATGGTCACGCCGGCCGCCACGATTCGCTTCCACACCAGGTTGGCCGACACGCCGTGTTTGGCGCCGATCTGTTCGAGGGTCTTACCCGCCGAGTAGTCTTCGACGAATGCACTGACGTCGATGTCGATTCGCGCTGGCATGCCTGTATAGTGCGGAGCGAATCACGAGGACGCCAGTCCTCTTGTCGTGGGTTTCACGGGGCCCGCCGGTGCCACCGTCTCCGGGTTGCCCCACGCCGATTGCCAGGGAATGCAGAGGCTTCTGTCGTTTGGTCTGTTTGGTCCTTGCATCATTCGGACGATCTTGCCGGTCGGGCGCCCCTTCGAATCCTTCACGACCCACACGAACGGTTGGTCGACCGGCACCGTCTGGCCGTCCAGATCCTTGGAGTCGTCCCCCTCCCGATCGTCCCGCGTCTCGACCCAGCGCTTGAGTAGCTTCGGCATGGACATCCGAAAGCCCTCCATCGCTCTCTGCGTCGTCACCCCGGCTGCGTGCGAGAGCTCGGTCCTGCATACCCTCTCTGCCCGCCAACGCTGCCCATCGAACGTCCCTCCCGCCTTCACCAGTCGGTCGACCGCCTGGTCCACCGTCTCCCCCTGCACCAGGGACCGGGAGAGCCCGTCACGGATGGACAGGAGCGCCTGGGGCCCGTAGCGCTTGGCGCTGTCGCGGTAGCGCTGGAGGAGCGTGGGGGCGACGCTGGGGTAGACGCCGCGGACCACCGCAGCCTGCTCGGCAGCGATGACGGGGGTCATGGCGCCGCGGGCCGTCTCGACCCTGCCGATCATCTGCGCCACCTGGCGCGGCGCCACTACCCCGGCGAGCTGCCCCGTCTGGTGGAGGTGCTCGCGGAAGGGGGCTTCGAAGTTGCGGAGGGCCTCGACGACCTGGGCGAGCACCAGCTGCAGGTGGACGGCGGCGAAGGTCTGGCCCTTGCCGTCCCGCTTGAGGGAGGCGAGGCGGTCTTCGAGCTCGGTCCGGGAGGAGGCGTAGATGCCGCGCAGGCGCCCGACGCCGCGGACCTCGATGATGCCGGCCAGCTGGGCGCGGTGGAGCGCCACGATCTCGCGGATGAGCGGGCTGACGGCCACGGCGGCAGTCTACCGCGGTCGCCGGCGGGCGGCTCTCTCCTCGCGGATCGCGGCGCGCAGGTGACCGGCGAGCGCCTTTAGTCGATCGAGGGCGAAGGTGCAGCCGAGCCCCATCAGGCACCGTTCGCGGTAGCCGGTCGCCGGGTTCCAGTGCGTTCCGTGTGCCAGTAGGCCGGTGATCGCCCAGACGTAGAGGACCGTGCAGCCGGTCGCGATGATGAACCCGATCAGCCCGCGGACGGTCATGCCGGCAGCGCCTTCGGGTGGTGCGCCTGCTGGTGCTCCTTCATCGCCTTGGCCACGGCACGCGAGCCCCCGCACTTCCTGCACCGGGTGACGTTGAAGTGCGTCACGATCGGCCCGTGCTCCGCGCAGTCGATCACCTCGCCGTCCGTGTCGGTGTGCTTCTTCACGCAGAGGGGGCGCGCGCAGCTGAGCTGGAAGATCGGGTTCTTGGGCGTCGCCTTGGTGAAGCAGATCCCGCACCGCGAGAGCGACCGGTCCCCGGTGAAGTCTTCGCTGAGCTTGTCGAGCATCGTGGCCTCCGGTTTAACTACGTGACCCCTTACGAGGGTCAGGCGACCGATCTGCCGAATTTCCCTGCCCGGTGACAGGGGGGCTTCCGATCGCGGGCCGCCGCGAGTGTCAGCTCGCGGACCGCGCCGCTCGAGGGGGTGGCCGGCAGGTCCCGGTCCCGAGCGGGCCGAGTCTTATTTTCTTGCGACGGCCATCAGTTTGAACTTGATGGTGCTGCGCTTCTTCTCCTCGTCGTACCCGGTCTCCGATGTCGCCTCGATCTCGTACTCGCGGGTGTTGATCTGCAGGCTGGTGATCTCGCGCCCGGTGGCATCGAACAAACGAATGGTGGCCGATTGGAGGTGGTCGGGGTTGGCGCCGACGTAGGTCGAGACCCTCTGGTTGATCAGGGACAGGCATCGCCCGCACGGCTCGCCAGTGAAGTCGCCGGATTCGAGCGCCTTGGTCCTCACGTACTCGAAGGCCAGCTCGGCCCTCGTCTTGCCGCAGACCGATGTCTCTCCCCCGTCGGTGCTCCCGTGGACGCTCATGCGGCAGATACTACGCGCCCGCGGGCGGGACCGAGGAAACGTCGTGGCGGGTGCCGTCCCAGTCGTCCAGCGCGACCGAGATCCTCTTGGCGCGCGGCTGCTTCTTGTTCAGCCAGATGACCAGCTCCTCGCGGATCACCAGGTCGGTGATGACCATGGCGATCGCCAGCCCCTCGAAGAACGGGAGCTTCCGGATCTGCTTTGGCGTGATGTCGGGCGTGAACGGAAAATAGTTGCTCTTGGCCGGGGCGAAGGGAGCGAGGCCGAGGAGGACGGCCCACCAGCGCAGTCTGCGGTGGAGTCGAACCCGCCAGGACCGGCGCTGCCTGAAGTGCTCGGCGGCGGCGCGCGCGGTCGCGTCGATCATCGCCTCGGTCTCGACGATGCAATCCCACAGCGTGGAGATCTTCGGATACCCAGGCGGGACGATCAGCTCATCGGCCATGGGCCGGAACGCTACCTCCGATCGCCGCGCATCGGGGGCGGTTTCTTGCCGGCCTCGATGGCGTTCTCTCGGGCGTGGACGCTGTTGCTCGCCTCCGTGTGGCAGTCCTCGCAGAGCGTGTGGAGGGCGTCCAGCTTGTTGACGTGGCCCATCTTCACGCCGCGCTTCAGGTCCTTCCGCTTCCGCGCCTCGCTGTCCTCCCGGATCTCTTTCGGATGGCCGCTGATGTGATCAAGCGTTACCCGCCGCTTGGGCGTGGGGCAGTGCTTGTTCGTGCAGCGGTACCCGTCCCGGCGGAAAACCGCCCTTGCCAGCCTGGGATCCAATCCGCCCTTCCCCCCGTTCGCCAGCGTGGCGCCGTGCTCGCGGGCCTCGCGCTGGATCTGCCGCACGACCGCGGCGTCCGCCCGCCGGTTGCGCCCGCCCGCCCGCTTGCGCGCCGCCGACCAGGACGCGACGGCTGCTCGGGTCGCCACCTACTCCCCCGAGGCCACGACGGGGGGGGCGTTCGGGTTGGTGGAGGGACCGGGCGGAACCGGCGCCCCATCTGCCCCGATCCGAAGGTTCGCCTGGCGCCCGCCGAACGGGTCCCGTTGGCCGTCGTACTCGGGCACCATGGCGCGCGGCGTGGGGTAGAGACGTTCGGCCTCTTCGACGGGGGGCAGCAGGTACAGGAGCGGCCTGCCGCTGCTGTCCGTTCCAGACGGATCGAGATCCCTCAGTCCAGCGAGGTACTCGTGATACTTGTCCACCGCGTTCCCCTCGCTGTCGACACCCTGGCGGAGGAGCCCGTTGGCCATCGAGCCCGGGGCGCCGCTGGGGGAGCCAAGGGGCTGGCCGCCGGGCCCGACGAGGCGGGACGGCTGCGGCGCGGCCGCGAGCGGGAGCGCCACCTGGACCAGCAGGAACTGCCGGTGCGTCTCGTTCCAGGCGTAGGCGTAGCCGTCGGGGGGCGGCGGGAGCGTGGCGGGTGACGGCGCGGCGGCCGCTGGTGCTGGGGCGGGAGCGCTACCGGGCCGCGACGACGGCCCCCGCCTGAGCATACTGGCGACTTGTTCCCGGGTAGGCATGGCTCAGGGTAACCCCCAACTCCTGCGCGAGTCGACCCCAGTCTGGGACCTCGCTGCGATCATCCACGAAGGCGTCGACCATGGGTTTACCCGGGGATGTCCAGGGCTGCATGAGGTGCCAGACGCCCTCCGCAATCAGGAAGGACCGAGCCTCCTCCCAGAGTGCCCAGCTCTTCTCGACGTCTGGGCTCGCGCGGCCGCTGCGCCAGAAGTCGTCGGCGTCCCACGGCTCGGCGTCGACCAGCACGCAGGCGACCGCGCAGCGGCAGGAGAAGAGCCAGAGCTTCATCCCGGCGGCGGCTGCGGCCACCACGAACTCGCGTGCCTTCGGGCGCCAGCGCAGCGGGGTGACGTCCTTCTCGACGAGGGAGCCGTCCAGGTCCAGGGCGAGGGAGATGGTGCCGTCGGGCGCGGGCATCAGCAGGGGATCCAGCGGCCGTCTTTGACGAAGCCGTGGTGGCCGCAGGCCCGGCAGAGCAACGACGGCGAGACCGTCAGCGGCTCCAGCTTATCGAGCGTCCATCCGCGCGCTCCGTCGTCGAGCGGGATGAACCCGAGCGCCTCTTTCCCGTCCTTGCACGAGTGCCAATAGTCGAAGCCGGACAGCTTCCCCGCCAGCGATGGGTCGATCCCGGGAGCGTCCTTCTCGGTCGGGTAGTAGCAGATCGAGATCGTGACGCCGTGGCCGATGTCGACGCGCTCGCTCACGGCTGGCCGCCCTGGCCGGCGCCGGGGCTGTTCTGGCCGTCCCCGTCCTGCTCCGACTGCGTCCCCTCGACGACGGTGCGCTCCATTTTTACGCCGCCCTCGAACCCGGCCAGCGCTCGCTCCGCCTGCTCCTGGCTCTCGGCGTTGGCGCCGGCCACCTCTGCCTCCACGTCGGTCACGCCGAAGAGGGGAGCCACGCGGGTGGCGGCCGTCACCTGGGTGATGAGCCGCGAGGCGTTCGCCGCGGTGCTGTTCTGGATCATGTCCTTGATGTCGTTCTCGGTGGGGGGGAAGTAGGGCCCCCACTTGAGGCTCATGTACCCGCCGGCGCCGAGCTTCTGGGGTACGAGCTCGTCGGTGGCTTGGCCGTCTGCTGCGGGCGCGCGGCGCATCGGCATGTCCAGCTTGAACTTCCCGATCCGCGTCTGCCCGTCCTCGCCGTCCGGGAGCTGCACCGGGGCCTCGGCCTTCTTCCCGATGAGCACCACGATCTTCATCACCTCGACGATCGCGTCCCCATACTGGCCGCGGAGGTCGTCGCAGCGGGAGATCATCGGGGCATAGCGGAGCTCGATCGCCTTGGCGCTCTGGCTGTTGGCGATGTCCTGGTCGTCGGGGAAGACGGCGCCGGTGATCTCGTCGATCTGGCTCTCCAGCTTGTCGGAGACCTTGAGCGCCATCTCGATGCCAGACCCGGTCATCTCCATGTACCGGGCCGAGCCCTGGAGGCCGACCTCCATCGCGAAGTCGGATCCCTTCACCATCGCCCCATTGCCGTCGACTACGTGGGGATCCGTCGAGGTGATGACGGTGGGATCGCAGTTGGCGAGGGTGGCGTAGTTCGCCTGAGAGATCAGGCGGTCGTTCGTGTCGATCGTCTCGAAGGCCCCCTCGCAGTCGGCGCCGCCGCCGTCCTCGTCCTCCTCATCGGCGATGTTCTGGATCCAGGTGCCGGGGAAGACGCCGAGCCCGTGGTGCAGGGAGAGCTGGGGATCGATCGTCCATGCGTTCGCCGGGTCCGCCTTGGCGGCGTCGACCGTGATCTCGGTGTACCGGATGTCGTCGTTCTCCGTGATGATCCGACGGACCAGGTACTCGACCTGGCGGATGCTCCCGTCGGGCTTGCCGTCGTCGTCAGCGCCGGGCTCCGTGCGGAGCGTCCGATACATGAGCAGCACGCCGCGGAGGCTCCAGTTGCGCTTGTCCTTCCAGATCTTCACCGCGACGTACTTGGCGTTGTGGACCTCGAAGACCCAGCGGCTCTCGACGACGTGGACGGTCATCATGACCGAGCCCATGCCGCCGCCCTTGTTGCGGGCGATCCGCATCGATCGCCAGAAGCGGCCCGCCTCCCTGACCGCGTCCAGGTAGTCCTCGGTGTCCGCGTCCTGCTCGACCTTCACCTTGGGGATTCGCTGGGAGCTGAAGAGCATGTCAGTGAAGCGCTGGGTGGTGGTCTTCGCCTTCCGGGTGGGGGCGGTCGGGCGCTTCTCGCGCGCGGTCTTCTTCGGCGACTCGCCGCCGCTCGGCTGGGTGCCGGCGGGGAAGAGAACCTCGGGCGAGATCGTTTCCAGCGCGTCGGCGCGGTCCCCCCACCAGTCGGTCTTCTGGTGGTCGTACTCGAGTGCGCGGGCGAAGGCTTCCTTCCGGTCGAGCCTCGCGTAACGCTCGGTGACGTCGAAGACCGCCCGCTGCTGGAGGAGCTGCACCACCTGCTGGTCGGTGGGGACGAACGCTGTCGGCGCTGGGGCGCCCTTGATCGTCGTTGCGGCCACGGGTCAGCCTACTCCGGGCGACCGAGATACATCAACGTGGTCCGCCACCACCAGCGAAGGAAGCGGCGGAGCGGGCCGCGGCGAGGCGGGGCGGGCGGTGGAGGCTGCAGGGCGACGAGCGACCTGGTCTCGTCCTCGAGCGCGCGCGTGGAGAAGGGCAGCCAGACTACCTGCGCTGGCGCGCGCGGACGAGGTCCTGCTTGGTGACCTTCCCCTTCGTGGCCTGCCGCTTCAGCTTCTCCTCCCGGATGTACCGGTCGAACGCCTCCGGCCCCCCCGGCCACCCCGTCGTCAGGTCGCTCGGGGTGTAGGCCAGCTTCAGCTTGTCGTTCCTCCATTCGCCCTCCGTCTTGAGCGGGCCCGGCAGGAGCGCCAGCCGCTCGACCGGCCACCAGACAAACCCGTGGTAGCTGAGCGCTTGGCGGAAGCTCTCGTCCGTCTTGCCGTCGCTGTGTTCGGCCAGGAACTCCCGGCGCTGCTGCTCGTCGATCCCGGGCCGCTGGTCCTGAACGCCGTAGTCGAGCTTGGTGACGACTCGGTCCATGGTCGCCTCGTAGGCGCCGGTCGCGGCCTTCTCGATGAAGCCCACGGTCAGCGTCCCTGGCGCGCGCGCATCCGCTGGCCGTTGCGGAGGCACCCGAGAGCCCATCCAAAGTCGGCGGGGTGCATGGGTCAGACCTTCGACCTGTCGCCGCCGCCGTGCCGCTCCTCGTGCTCACGCCGGCGGGCGTCGACTTCCGCCTCGGTCGTGTACCCGGGCGGGACCAACTTGTGGACGATGAAGCCGCCGCTGAGCGCGGCCAGGACCTCGGGGCTCTTCTCCGCCTCCGAGACGCTGTCGGCCCTTACCTGCACCCGCTTGAAGTCCTCGGGCTTCGCCGTGACCGTGTTGACGTTCTTCTTCAAGATCACCACGTCGAAGCTCTGGGTCCGTGGATACCAGAGGTCGTCTTCCGCGCCGGGCGACTCGTCGGGCTTGGGCATGGCGAACAGCCTGCCACCGCGATGGGGGCGGGGTCCACCGGAAACGGTCAGCGGGGGTTGTAGCCGGGCTTGTTCAGGACAGCGGGGCGATCGAGATTCCCTCGCGGACGGAGGGGACGATCCTCGGAGACGACCCGCTCTTTAATCTTCGTGAGGTTCGTGACGTGCGGCGCTTCGGCATGCGCCCCTGCTCTCTCAAGCATGGTCGGCTCGCGCGGGAGAGTCCGCCCGTATCCGGTCGCCGCGCCCTTCTCTAGCTTCTGGACCTGGGCGGTATGGAACGGCGCGTGCGCTGTCGTCTGCCTCACCCCCGGGTGTGGGTCCATCCCCATCGCCGCCTTCGCCGTCGCCTCCTTGGCATAGATCGGACGCCCCGAGCTCGTGTGCCCGACGACCTTGCCGCCGCGCGATCCTTCTCCTGCACCCATGGACGAAAGCCTACCTCCCGGGGCGGGGGTGGGTCCAGTCAGCCTGCCAGCTTCTTCGCGCGGCCTCCTGAAAAATCCTGCCAGCGCTGAACAATTACGTCGCAATAGGCCGGGGTGATCTCGACCCCGAACGCGCGCCGCTCCCACTGCTCGGCCGCCACGAACTCTGGGCCCGTGCCGGCGAAGGGGACGCCGACCGCAGCGCCCGGCGGGGCGCTCGTCTTGATGGCGCGCGCGACCAGCGCGACCGGCTTGGGCGTGGCGTGATCGAAGCGCTCCTCTCCGACCACGCGAGGGAAGCTCCACACGTCCGTCATCGCGTCGTGGGTGTTGTCGAAGTAGCTGCGGGTCTCGCGGAGGGCGGCGGTCAGCTCGCGCCGGTGCTTGAACGACTTCGAGAATCGCTTCGAGATCGCGCCGTAGCTCTCGACGAAGGAGGGGATGCCGGACGGCTTCGTCGCCTTCTGCAATGCCTCGTAGTGTCCTTCGCTGATCGGCATGAACTGGGAGCGCGTGAACCAGTGGCTCGCCATCTTCGTCTTCGTCAGCCGGTTGATCGCCGGGTTGTCCCAGCCGGCCTTGTCGCGCTCCGCCTCCATCCACGCGCGCAGCGGCTCGTAGCCGGCGGAGTAGTCGTCCTGGTTTTGGTTGCCGAGGAACTGCTGGCCGCCGAGCATGAAGAGGAGACAGCGCTCCGACGCCGGCGGGTACGAATGGGCCGAGGCGGTCCGTTCTCCGTGGCCGTGGCCCTTCTCCCAGACGATCTCGTTCCGCATGACGAGCCCACCAGCAGCTTCGAGGTGCCGCCACCACCACCGCCAGAGGTCCGGGGCGTTCCCCCAGACGTAGGAGCTGCCGACCTCCGAGAGGTGCTTGCGCCAGGCCGCCCACCACTCGTTCTGAAAGGCGTCGAGCTTCGCCTCGTAGAGGTTGTCGTTCTCGATTCCCTCGGCCTCCTTCCCCATTCCGTAGGGTGGATCGGCGTGGATCATGACGAGCGTCTGCTGCCAGAGCTGCCCCGGCTTGGTGACCGACCGCTTCGGGAGATCGGGGACCGCCTCTGCGTCTCCCCGCCCGCGCGGCTCGGTGTTCTTCAGCCGCGCCAGGAAGGTCACCAGGTCCGAGGACGCGAACCCCGTCGCCCGCAGGTTCTCCTTCCCGATCCGCGACAGCGCCTCGACCAGTTTCTTGTTGTCCCAGCCGCCCTTCTCGACCGCTCGGTTGTCGCCGACGAGGTACTTCAGCAGGGCCTCGTCGCTGGCGAAGCTGACGCCCAGGATCACCGGAACCATCCAGGCCCCGTCGAGATCCTCGACACCTTCTGGCACCGGCGCGCCCGCCGCCTTCATCGCCGCCAGCTGGTCGAGCCGGCCGTGGCCGAACGCGAGGAGCCCGGACCGCTCATCGAGGAGCGGCGGCGAGACGAAGCCGTTGTCGGCGATCATCTCCTCGATCAGCGCCTGGTCGTGGAGCTTGCTGTTGTCGGGGTGCTTCCGCTTCAGCAGCTCGTCGAGGTCCATGTATTGGATCCTCTGGCGGCGCGGCCCATCGACCACCGGAAGCGGCGCCAGCGCTGGCCCCGCCGCCTTCTTCTTCCGCGCGCTCACTTCGCCACGATCTGGTAGGCGCGAAGGTCCGGCGCCTCGTCCGGCATGATGATCAGCGTGCACGGGTGGGGGTGCACCAGGTTCCCCAGCGCCTGCGCCTCCCGCATCCGAAGGTCCGGCGTCTTCGCCTCGTACGCCGATCTCGTCATGGTGAACACGTAGCCCCTCCGCGCTCCCCCGAGCCGCAGCTTGATCGCCACGTTGGCCAGCTGCTTCAGGGGACCGACGTCGGCCCGTTCGATCTCGATCACGTCGACGGCGCGCGGCTTGGGCATGGCCCCGGATGCTACCCGAGGTCGGTCACCGCCTGCTGAAGTTCCGACCCTTGAACGGCGTCGACCGCTTGGGCGCCCACTTCGAGGCGGCATCGCGGCAGATCCAGGCGGCCATGACGACGTCGGTGCTGGTCCCCTTCGGGTAGTTCACGAACTCGTCGCGGAACCTGCACCAATCGCAGGCGCACGCCGGCGGGTGCCCCTCGAACTCCCCGCCCGGGATGATCCACCCCTCGTTGAAGAACTCGACCTCCAGCGCCGGCAGACCCACGTCGGGGTCCGTCTTGTTCGAGCCGGTGGTGAACGACTCGATCTTCATCCAGAAGTCGTACTTGCTCTCCTTCACCCAATCGATCAGCGCCTGCTGGTACCCGTTGTTCTCGACCTGGATGAAGCGGACGTCGTGGTTCTGCACCACCTCGGCCAGGTTGCGGGCCGTGTCGGGGGACGTCCAATGGCCGCAGCGGATCTCGACCGGGCAGCGGCGAAGGTTGGCGTCGAGCCCCAGCGCGAAGATCGCGTTGCCCTTCCGCTTCTTCCCCGCGAGGTCCACCCCCACGTACACCGGCATGCGGCGCGCGGCGAGCTCGGCGGCCATCAACCCGGTCTGGACGCACTTCTCGAAGCTGGGGAACTTCCGCTCGCCGGGGGTGACGGCCTCAAGCCGGTACCCGTGGCTGAAGGTGAAGGGATCGCTCTGGACCTCGCGCAGCTTTTCCAAGCTGTGCTTGACCGGCCAGATGGGGATCGCCGGGAGCGGGATGCCGAAGTTCGCCACCGATTAGACCAGCGGCTCCTGGTCTTCGACGGTCGGGTCTTCCGTGCGAAGGGGCAGGACCAGACTCACCGTCGGAACGAGCGCTGGCGTGGAGAGCGGCGGGACCGGGAGCGTGAGCCCGAAGCCCGGCGCCGCCTGCAGCACGCGGAGGTCGACGAGGCCCCAGTTCACGTTCCGCGCCCAGCTCGCGACATAGACGTCCTTGCGGATCCCCACGTCGCCAGCGAAGGCGTGGTCGAAGCAGTCGAGCGCCACCAGGACCTGGCAGCCAGCCGGGACGCCGTTCGCGTGGCCGTCGACCAGGACGTTGCGCACGCGCCCCGCCCGAGCGTCCCAGACCGCCAGCGCCCAGCCAGTCGACGCGCGCGCGACGGCGCGGAAGTCCGCCCACCAGCCGTCGAAGCCGCCGGGCCCGACTGCGGCGGTGAAGGCGGGCCCAGGGCCAGCGACGCCGGCGCCGCGCGCGAGCCCGCCGAAGAACAGCTCGTGCAGGACCACCGCGTCGTAAACGGTTGGCGCCCGCCGCAGGAGCGCCTCGGCTGGGTCGGGGCCAGCCTTCACCCCGAGGTACTCGCCGACCGTGTAGTCGAGCGTCGTGTACGGCACGCGGCGCCCGACCATGGTGTTGACCGGCGGCCCATAGGCCCGTCCCCAGCTCGAGAGGAGCGTCTCCACCGTCTCGAGCTTCGCCAGCGCGCCGGGCCATTCGGCGTACTCCTCGCGCCAGCGGGAGCCGGGATCGAGCCAGGTCGCGAAGGTCTCGGCCCAGTCCTCGTCCGCGTGCTTCTGGGCGTAGTGGGCGTTGGCCGCCGAGACCATCCCGTGGAGGTGGCGCACGTAGTCGGTGCTGGTGGGGTCGGGGGTGTACTCGTCGAGGTAGGGGGCGAAGAAGTCGCCGAAGGTCCGCTTCCAGTAGCCGTCCCGCCAGATCTCGAAGGCGTAGCCGAGCGCGTGACCGACCTCGTGCCGCAGGATCGAGACCACCTCCTCCCGCGTGTAGCGCTGGTCCTGCTCGTTCACGAGCTCCCAGATCCGATCGCTCGCCAAGTACCAGGGGAGGTTGATCGAGGTCGCCTGGTCGGTCGTCCAGAAGTCGGGCTCGCCGATGTACCAGAGCGGCCGCCACACGATCCCGCGCGCGGTCAGCTCCCCCTCGACCTGGGCGACCGCCTCCCCGAGCTGGCCGTCGTTCACGGTGAGCGCCAGATCGCGCACGGGGGAGGCCAGGAGGGCGGCGAGCTCGCCCGATGGGATGGACGGCGGGAAGCGCGTCGGCTGCGCGCGGGCCGCGTCGAGGGCGGCGAGCTCGGCCACGTAGCCCTGGTAGAGGGTCAGGTGGTCCTGCAACGTTTTGTCGCTCACCCCAACGAGTCCTTGCGCCAGGTTAGGAAAGCTGAGAGCACCGACAGCGATCGGCTCGATCCTCTTTTTCTTCCCGGTCGTCCATGAACCCGTCCGCGTCATTCGGTCCTCGCGAAGTCTCCGTGTAGTTCCTTGGCAGCGACGGCATATGCGCTGGCGGCAACGCCCTTGCTCTCGAACCTCCCGAGTGTGTGGTACTTGCCCGAGGCCACGATCTGGGCGACCCATTTGCGGCGCGCGGTGTCCCAGTGAACGCCCTTGACCCCGCTCGTGTTGTCGCTGCGCTTGCGGCAGTTCTGCGCGTTCTGCTCGTCTGAGGCCGGCCTCAGGTTCAGCCGGCGGCAATTGAGTCCGTCACCGTCGTGATGGTCGAACTCGATCCCGTCGATCGCATATCCCGCGCGTTCCGCGATCACGCGATGAAGAAGGAAACACGTCTTCTTGCTCGCTCCGCGTGGGCCGCGTTCGATGCTCCGGATCGCGTACCAGGTCTTCTTCCCTCGATGCGCCGCCCAGTTGAACAGCTGCAGATCGGCGTCGACCAGATCGACCGTCGCGAATAACCCGCGCGTCAATGCGATGCGCACGACATCGCCATCAACGACGGCCTGGCGCTTGACTCCAGTTTTCAGGCAGCCGCACGACTTCGTATGTCCATTGGTGAGATCGCAGCCACGCCGCACGGTCTCGCGACCGCAGTCGCAGCGACAACGCCATCGACCGGCGACGCCAGTCCTGGTGAGCACCAGCAACCGGCCAACGCGCTGTCCGGTTCTGTCGATGAATTCCCGTGCGGCCATTGCAGGCCCCAGCATAACGCAGGCGCGGCGCGCGCCCGTTTGTTTCATGACCATCACCCGGCGGCGGCGGATCTCCCGCCGCACCATCCCGGGCGCGCGCCGCCTCCCGCCGCTACAACCTACCGTCGCTTGAACAGACGGTCGACGTCCAGCCGCTTCGCCAGTCGCCGGCAGGCGATGCAGTCGACGGCCTTCGTCTCTATCGTCACCGGGTCAGCCGGGGACCAGGGGACGCCGCAGGCGGGCTGCATCTGCCGGCCGTCGGAGAGGTGGAGGATGCGGGGGCGGGCGTTGGGGGCGACCGGGGGCGGCGCGGGGCGGAAGAGGTGGCGCAGCCAGCGGATCACCGGTACACACCGTTGCCGTGGCACCGACACGAACATGCCGCGCCAGGCGCTCCGCCGACCTTCAGGTTGCTGCATCCGACTGGATCCAGCGCGTCACACCAGCATCGCTCCCGCGCGCGCCGCTCGTTCCACTGCTTGCGGATGAGGGCGGCGATCACGGCTGCCGCGACCTCCATCAGAGGCCGTCCCCGATCGTGGTCCACCCCTCCCGGGGGCGGCGGGCGAAGAGTTCCACGAAGGGGCCGCGCGAGAGGCGCTCGCAGATCTCGCGGTAGAAAAATTCAGGCTTGGCCGAGTGGATCGGCCGGCCACGTTCATCCATCGGAAGCGACGCGGAGAACCGGCTGCGCACCGACTTGCTCGCCGGCTTCGGCTTCCCGCGCACGAACAGGATCGCGGTCTCGTGAGCAGCTCGAACGTGCCGTCCCATGCCGAAATGAGGGAGCCCGTTCTTCGTGGTCTTCTCCCAGACCACCTCGCTCTTGGGGGTGAAGCCCCAGGCGCGCCCGACCCGGTAGCCCTCCTCCACCATCGCCGCCACCCGCCAGAGGAGGAGGTAGCAATCGTCGGCGAGCGGCGGGAGCTGGACCGCGCAGATCTCCTCGATGGTCATCGTCTTGTAGTTCTTGCCGGCGCCGCGGGACTTGCCGGGGAGCGCGTCGCCGAAGCGCCACGGCGGGTCGCTCGTGATCAATCGGAACGGCTCAGTCGCCACTGTCGCACCTGCTCTCGCACTCGTAGACGAAGAACGGGTACTTGTGCGGCTCGTAGGGCTTCCCGCTGTATTGGTTGATCGCGGGGTCCGCCGTCGGCTTCCCGGTGTTCCGGTCGACCGCGACGCACGCCGATTCCTTCTCTCCCGCTGGCGCCTCTTTCCCGTCGGCCTGGGACCGGATGTAGAACTCCTGCCCGAACCCCAGGACGCCGGCCTCGTTGAGCGCCTCCAGCTTCTTGACGGAGAGGCGGTGGAGCGAGGTCACCCGCCAGGTCGTCGAGGAGTAGCAGTTGCCGAGGGAGCCGCCCCCGGTCGTCTCGATGGTGAGGTCGGGCATCGGCTTCGGGTAGGTGAAGCTGAGGTTGCTCATGTTCGCGGATCCTCTTCGGGCATCGGGTCGCCTGGGCAGCGCACGTTGGCGTTGATGTCGGGTCGGTAATCGCCGCGAGGCGGACAGGCGTTGAGCCATCCGGAGGCGGCGATCTCGACGATCTGAACGAACCGCTCTGAGGCCGCCGCGATCCTGCCGAGCGCGATCGCTCCCTGCTCGATCAACGCTTGCTGGTATGGCGTCAGCTGAAGTTCGCTCATTTCGCTCGCTCCATCGCCGCGCGGCCTTCGAGTGCGTCCTCGACCGGATCGCCGAACGCCTCGGCCCACTCTTCGGGCGTCGTCCCCGAGATCAGGAACTCCCGGTCATCCTGGGACAGCATCGGCGCGACGTCTTGGATGTAGCCGCCGTCCCTCCAGAGGGCCAGCTGGTCGTCCGAGATGGCGATCTCCCGGGTGTGCTCGACGCCGGTCATCTTCGAGACCTTGGTGATCTTCACCGTCCACCTCCGACCGTCACGCCGTCCGTCTTGGGCGCCACGTCGACCGCCCCCGCCTGCGCCGCCTCCTGGTGGAGCACGTCCAGGCTGGTGGTGGCGGGGGCGTCGTCGTCAGTCCCGGCCACGCCACCAAGATCCGGCGGCGCGTCGTGCTTGAGCGGGGCGACCGCAATGCTCGCGTACGACGGGGCGAGCGTCCCCACCGTCTCGGGCGGAGCGGCGGGCGGGCGGGCCGTGGCGCAGCCCGAGGTCATCGAGAGCACCGCGACCACCAGCGCGCAGAGCAGCGACGCGGTCCGCAGCGGCGGGAGCTGCGCGTCCGGGAGGAACGGCTCGACCTTCGTCGGCTCCGTCTCGTAGGCCGGGGCGTGGCGCGGAACCGCCCCGCGCGCCGCCGCCACCGCGATCTCCGCCTCCGCGCAGCGCGAGCAGTATGCCGTCTGGTAGTCCTCCTCCCAGCGCGCCGGGGCCTCGCAGCAGAAGCACTCCGTCACGCTGCTGACCACCAGGTTGAGCCAAGCGGCCCGGGGGTGGCGAATGCCGAAACCGTGGGTGCCGACGATCTCGGCGGCATAGAGGTCCGCCAGGAGGTCGATCATCCACTCGGGCGGTGTCTCGACGAGGGCGCCGAGGGGGTAGGAGGAAGGGAAGGAAGCCGGGGTCGTTTTGAGGTTGTTCATGCTTGGGGGGTTGTGCATTCTTGGGGCCAGGTTCAAGTCCGCGCCGTCTGCCGAGATACTACGCGGGCGGGCTGGGCGCCTGTGAATGCCGGGCACGATTTCCGGCCCACTGTGGCGCTGGCGGCCCGGTCCGGCTGCGTTAAGTCCGGCACCCTATCGGCCCTTTGCCGCTGGCCCCGGTCGTGCATTTCCTTCGGGTGACCTTCACCACTCCCCAAAGGAACTCCATGCCCACCAAGAACCACCTGCTCCAAGACACCGTCGCCCGCCCGCTGAGCGCCGGCCACTGGGCCCTCATGAACAAGCAGGAGACCGGCACCTCCAGCTCGGCGATCACCTACAAATCCCTGGAGGCCATCTGCGCCGCCTGGGACGTGGTGATCGGCGAGAAGGGGGAGGACGAGTACGGGACGTTCGTGCGGGTCCTCCGCGCGACGCCCGCCAACTCGCCCCGCGTCAGCGCCTACCTGGGTCTGGAGCGGCTCGCCGAGGAGTCTGAGGGCCGAGCGTCCGCCGACCTTCGCGCGCGCATTGATGCCGCGTGGGAGGCGCTCACCCCAGACGAGGTCAGGTGGATCCGGGCCCGCCAATCCAACGGGGTCGGACCGTTCGAGGATTCCGCCCGCCGCCGCAAGGTGCTCAAGCTGCTGGCCTTCGTCCCGATGGCGGGGAGCAACGCGGAGAACGAGGTCTGCGCGGATTGGCTCACCCGGATGTCCGTCCCAGAGCGGGCCATCTTCGCCAAGGTGGCGGGGGCCAATGCGCCGAGTGACGAGACCTGGCGGCAGCTCGTCGAGGCGGTCAAGGCGAGGAAGACGATCGGGGAAGTGGACGAGATCGCAAGGAGGGTGATTCGATGACCGGACTCGTGTTGGTGTCGGGGCTCACGCGCTCGGGGTCGTCGCTGACCATGCAGATGCTCGCTGCGGGCGGCTGGCCGGTGTTCGACCCGAAGATCTCGCTCTATCCCGCGTTCGAGCATCCGATCAACCAGGGGCGCGGGCGTCTTCCGAAGGGAGCGACCGGGATCATGAAGTGGCTCGACCCGCAGGTATTCCACCCGCCGAACGCCATCCGCGGCTCCATCTTCCTCGCCCGAGACCCGAAGCAACAGGCGAAGTCCTTCGTGAAGTTCGGGCAGGCCGTCGGGCTCCCGATCGACGGCGCGAAGTGGCGCGTGATCGCGAAGTCGTTCGAGAAGGACGCTCCGCGCGCCTGCGCCGTGCTGGCGGCATGCGGACCGGTCCTGCGGCTCATGTTCGAGGACCTGATCGGCGACACCGGCGCTGCGCTCGACAGGATCGCCGAGTTCGTCGGTGAACCGCTCGACATCGACGCGGCGTTGAGGGAGAAGCGCCAACGCGAGACCGGCTCCGACGTGCTGCCGTACATGCTCGAAGAACGGCTAATCATGGAGTCACGCCCATGATCTCCCCCTGGGTCCTAGAGCTCGGCCACGCCCACCACCGCGCGTTCGTCTCTCCCATGATCGGAACCCGCGCCCCCTACCGACTGCAGATGATCCACCCCAACGGGGAGATGAGCGTCTTCGTTGGGCTGGCGACGATGGAGCGGGTGGTCGAGTCGCTCTGCACGCGCGTCGCTTCCTGCGGCGAACACGTCCCGACAGACGTGCGCGCCGAATGGGTGGCGCTGGCCCACAAGTACGACGAGCCCGACGTCCGCTACGTGCAGTAGGCGGTCAGGTCTTCTTCCGCCGGAACCGATCGGCCTCGACGCACGTAGCGAAGTGCGAGAGGAACATCAGCGGGAAGCTCCCCCGCTCGGCGTAGAGGGCGACGCCATCGTGGTCGATCACGATGTTGCCGTCGGGGTGCTCCACCGTGTCGAGCGGGATGTTCTTCCCGTCCGCGCTCCTGAACCACTCGATCGGCGCCTCGCACCCCTTGCACTTGCCGGCGGCTCCCGCTGGGCGGGTCTTCGCGATCCACTTGTCGACCTCGACGGTCTGCCGCACGCCGACGCACCTGCTGCTCCGATCGGGAGGATTCCGGGCGAAGGTCACGGCGCCGTCGGTCACCCCTAGAACCCAGAGGCGAAACCCCGTCTCGATGTGGATCCGAACGTCGCCGCGCTCCGGCTGGCGCTGCCGAGCGTCCACCAGCCGGGCGTGGGGCGGGCAGTAGTCGGTGGCGTCGTCCTTCTGGACGCGGCAGCCGGTGCAGAGCTTCGCGCTGCAGGTGGTCCGCTTCCCCTTGCGGGTGACCGGGTAGTCGCAGAGCGCCTCGACCAGCTTCCCGCAGTTGGGCGTCATGCACTTCGAGCGGCGCTGGCGGCCGGTGCAGACCATCCCGGTGACCGTGGAGGTCTTCAGCGGGTAGCAGGCCATCAGACCGGCGCCTCCTCGTCCTCGAGTGTCGCGACCACCGTGAACTCGTCCTCGATCAGCTTCCGCGTCATCGTGAGGTGGCGGCCCCAGATCACCGCCACCACGGTCGGTCCACCGCTGTCGAGCACCAGGATCGTGTGGCCGCCCAGCTGGCCCATCCGCCTGGTGGCGAGGACCCGGAGGACCGGGCGACCGTCAGCCACGGTCGGCCTCGAACTTCCGGATCGCCTTCAGCGCCGCCTGCGCGTAGCGGAAGATGTCGTGGATCCGGGTGTACTCGCCGTCGGTCCTCGGCTTCTCGATCCCCTGGTAGGCGCACGCCTCGGCCACCACCGCGTCTCGGATCGCGACCAGCAGGAGCGGGTCCTCCTCGCTGTCGGTCTCCGGGTTCCCGGGACAGCCGCGCGTGTGGCACCTGGCCGGTGCTGGGTCTCCCGGGCCGATCCACTTCCCGGAGGCGCAGAACTCGCAGCGCTCAGCCACGGCGAGCCTCGTCGAGGCGGGCGATCATGGCGGCCACTTCTTTCTGTCTATCCACTGCGTCAAGGCAGTCGTAAGGGTCGCTGGCGACGATTTCCCGCAGCAGTGCCTCCATCTCGGGCGCGGCGAGCACGATCTCCCGCGCGTAGTCGTCCATGAACTCGATATTCTGCCAGGGGTCGTCGACCCCGATCACCAGGACGCCGGCACCATCGACCACGCCGTTCCCCCCATGGACGTTGTCGCAGACGCTCCACGGGGGAGGATGGTCGCCCGGCGGGTGCTTGTCAGCCACCGATCCCTCCCTCCACGCGCCGCCGCGCGTCCTGCCCGAAGCGGAACTCGATCGCCGCGAGGATCAGCTCCTCCGTCCCTGCGGCCATGGCGAAGGTCACCCCCACCCGGGGGATGTCGACCACCACCTGGCCGGTCTCTGGAACGACGCCCCAGGTCGAGCGGACGAGGGGGAAGCCCGCGCGCAGCGCCAGCCAGCAGGCGTAGGCCCGGTCTCGGCGGGACATCCGGTCGACGCCGGCGCGCTTCTCTGGATCGGGAGGGCTCGTGTCCATTACGGGTTGAGCCTCAGCCAGTCGGCGAACTGGCCGAAGAGGTCGAAGACCGGCAGGCCGCGCGCCTTCGCGTGCTCGCGTTCCGCCTTCGCCCCGACCGAATACTCCCAGCCCGAGACCATGAGCACGGCGTCGCAGCGTTCGAGGAGCGCCAGCGTCCCGAGCAGCCAGAACTCGTCGGTCAGCGTCCCGTCGAAGAACCGCGTCATCGTGTGGGGGATGAGCGGCATCGCCCCCGACTGGGCGACCTGGAAGCCCCGCAGCTCCGCCTCGCGGATGTTCTGTTCGACCGCCCAGGAATTCGGACCCCGGAACTTCCCCGCGATATAAACGATCTTCATCCCCGCCGATACTACGCGGGGAGGGCGACTACCCGGCGGGGGGCGGTTCTTTGCGCGCCCGGACCGCGGCGGCCTCGGCCTCGATGCGCTCGGCTTCCTTGGCGGCAGCCTCGTCCTTGGCCTTCTGCTCGGCTTCGGCCTTCGCCTTGTCGGCAGCCTCGCGCTCCGCCTCCTCGCGTACCAGGCGGTCCTGGCGTGCGTTGAGGGCGTCGATGAGCATGAGGGGGAAGAGCTGCATCGCCTGGTCGACGTCGGCCACCAGCGCCTCCGTCAGCTTGGCCAGCGGCCCGCGGGCGAGGACCACGGGCGACGCCGGGCCCTCCGTGGCGAGCACCAGGGGGCCATGTTCCGCGAAGCCGGCCACCCGGGTCACCGACCCGTCTGTCGCGTCACCGGCGAAGGCGTAGGCCACAACGGCGCGAACGCCGACGTGGGTCGTGACCGTCAGGACCTCTGAGAGCACCGGGGCGTCGATCGGCTGGACGGCGCGGCCCATCGGAAGGAACCCGGGGACGTGGCCGTGGGTCACCAACTCGACCCCCTGCTTCCCGGAGATGCTCTTGAGGGGCCCCTGCCAGTGCGGGTAGACGTCGTTCACGAACGCCTCGGCGAACGGCTTGCGCGCGAGCTCCGCGGCGCGAGCGGCAGCGCCGGCGACGGCCTCGGGGGTGCCTGCGGTTCTCTTCGCGAACTCGTCGAACGACATGGGCGATCTCCTCTACGGGTGTCCGACGTCGAGCATCTGCTGGCGTGCTTCGGGCGTCAACGGTTCCACGTCGGACGCCGGCACCAGCGTCACCCGATCGGTCCCGTCGACCTCGACCTCGGCCAACGTGGGCGCCCCGCCGGTCCGGCTCAGACGGCCGACGAGGTGAGCCCTCACCCTGACGCGGGCGGTCCCGAGAGAGACCAGGGCGCTCACCGGGGAGCGACGGATCTGGATCAGCGGGAGGCTCACCGCTTGCCGCCGAGGTCCCGCTTGATGTTCTCGCGGGCCTTCCGGTTGCGCCGCCAGTCGTCGACCACCACCAGGACCACGACCACGAAGGCGGAGCCAGCGAGGAAGGCGTAGAGGTAGCCCATGGGGCTCACCGGCCGTGCGGGTGGGGAGCGCCGGTCTGCGGCGCCGTGCCGAGGAGCGCCGGGTCGCAGCTATCCATTGCCGCGCAGCTGGGCGCGGCGGCGACGCAGTCGGAGAACCGCTGGTCGTTCACGCTCAGGCAGATGCCCAGGAAGCCCCCCTGACTGGCGCATCCGAGCTGCGCGCGGTGGTTGGTCGCCGCAGTGCAATTGACCGGTCCCGGTGGCGGAGCGGCATCACTGGCGTCGGGCGGATTCACCACCGGCGGCATGGGGGGCTTCGGGCACCCGGTGAGGTGGGCCCCGAGGGCGACCGTCAGGACGATCGCCGCCAGGGCATGCTGCCAGCGCCGGTCCATCAGGTCGCCGTCGGCGGGTCGGTGGGCGGTTGCTGTTCCGGTTGCTCCGCCGGGCGCCGCGGGCGCAGGAGCACGTCGCAGATCTCGCTCACTCCCTGGACGAACTCGCCCAGCCACTTGGCCGAGAACGTCACCACGGAGCCCTTGCCGCTCAACAGGAGGCGCAGCTGGACGTGCGCATCGGTCGGGTCTTCGTCCGGTGCCGACAGGATGGTCACGCCGAGCTCGTCGCCCGCGTCGTTGACCGCCGTGACCGACCCGACACCGGCCTTCTCGTTGACGTTCTTTGTCACCGTGAGCGCGTGGTCCTCGTCAGTGCCCGTCCCCTCGCGGAGGCGGTGCTCCTTCTCGCGCCGCGCCTGCTGGGCGGCAGCCGCGGTGGCGGGGTTCGAGCTCGACGCCGGGTTGGTGACCTGGTTCAGGTCCGCCTCGAGCGTCGCGAGGTCGAACTTGCTGGGGGCCTCCCCCGAGGAACACCAGTCGTCCGAGAGACAGGCGTAGCTCTCATCGCAGTAGGCGTTCCAGAACGCCCACGACATCTTGTAGACCTCGCCCCAGCTGATGAAGTAGACCCAGTTCTGGTCGTAGCCGAGCACCCAGACGGCGTGCCCGCCCCAGCTTCCGGGCTCAAGGCTTCCCTCGTCGCCGCCGGCTGGGATCGTCCAGGTGGTCCCCTGGTTCTCGGCGAATGCCGGGAGGGCGAGGCCGATGTAGCACCCGCCGAAGAGAAAGACCGACTGCTGGACGTGGGTGCGGTCCTTCGGCTCGAGCGCGACGAACGCGCGGATCTTCCGCCCGGCCATGCCGGTTTTGCGCCAGTAGTTCAGGACGTCGAGCTCGACGCCCCCTTGGTCGGTGCTCGGGTCGGCCGGGTTGTAGCCCGTCGATCCCGAGTAGAAGGCGACGACATCGGCGTCGGTGACCGTGAACTCGGACCCGTTGTTCGCGGTCCAGTCCTGCTCGGCGTGGCCGACGGCGGCGCCGGTACAGTCGCCGAGCTCGTCGTTCTTCATCATCCCCCAGCGCGGGGTGGCAGCCTTGGTCCAGTCGACCGAGACCGGCGGCGGCGGCAGCGAGGTCGGCAGGTAGCGCCGCAGCATGAGCGTGCGCGGGTCATGCCGGACCGGCTTCTTCCCCATGCAGCGGCGCCGCGCCGGCGGCGGGAAAGTCGGCGTCCCGTCGTTGCCCGGCGGCGGATCGGACGGCACCGGCGGATCGGTGATCTGCGGCATGTCACCCCCGATCGGCTCGATCGGTCCGGACCCTTCCGTCTGTTCCTCGGTGCTCATCGATTCGTCTCCTTGCTGATCAACTCGACACCGCACGAGACGGCATCCAACGCCCACTCTTTCTTGCCGTCCAGTAGGTCGGCGGCAGCAGTCGCCACGATCGCGTTCGTCACGCGAATGGTCGCTCGACCAGCGCTGACGACGTGCGGCGCCGCCATCAGGGCAAGCGCCGCGAGAGCGAACGAAGCGTAGAGGCGGGTCACCTCGAGGCGACCCACCGAAGCTGGCCGTCGACCTTGCGCTGGCAGAGACAGCCGCTCGGAGGCGCGAGGCTGTTCGCGCTCCCGCAGACGACATCGCAGGACGCCAAGGTCGGATTCGCCGGGGAGGCCGAGTGCTTCTCCCCCGGCGCGACACCCGCTGCAGGCGGGGCCGACGCGCTTCCCTCACGAGGATCAACGGCAAGAGCGGCTCGTTCGTCCGCAGCATCCCCGCTCGCGCGGGCAACGCCTCCCCCCTCGGCTTTGGAAATCTTTTCGAGCGTCGGGCAGCGCAGCGAGACCGGCCCGCGCGCCTCGGCCGCCTTCATCTCCTTCGCGTGCCCGACCTTGAACTTCGTCGCCGCGGCGCCGATGGTCCCGCCCTGGGTCTCGAAGTAGTTCACGAGGCAGGGGATCCCGCCCCCGACGTCGTTGGCCAGCATCGCCAGGAGGTCGGTCTCCCCCGCAAGGTTGCCGTCCACGATCTCGACGAGGTCGCCGAAGACCTCCGTCGCCGCAGCCCAGGTGACGTCCGAGGCACCGCACGATTTCAGCGCGGGCCAGATGTCCCCGGGGAACTTGCCGGCGCAGCCTGGCGCAGCGAGCGAGACGGTCAGTAGGGCGAACAGGGCGGGCATCAATAGGCGTTTCATCGAGATCCTCCATCGGGCTTCTTGGCCATCTGAGACGGGTTGTCCCCGTTGTCGTTCGGGAACGGCGCGCACGAGGGGTTCTGATTCGACGCGCACTCGCAGCTGTTCGGGTCCTGACAGGGCTTCTGGATGAACGAGCAGCCCCCGAGCGCCATCGCGAGCAGCACCCCCAGCGTTGCCAGGTAGGCCAGCGGGTGGTTGCGCTCCATGACGGCGAGGATAGGCGCGGCCGCAGGCGGTACGCAAGGGGAGAGCGTCAGCCGATGGCCGAGGCCAGCGGGGATTCGTCGTCGTGGTCGATGAACTCGACGTCCTCCGCGATCTTCTTCGCCGCCCGGTTCCGACCGGCCCCGGTCTCGATCTGCCTCACGCGCTCCCGCGTTAGATTAACCAGCGCACCGACCTCTTCGAGCGTATGCCCGCCGCGATCTGCGACATCGTTCGAGCAGGTCTCCTTCATCTCCCAGACCTCGAGATGGGGAAAGTTCAGCTTGATCGCCCCGGTTTCCTCGTTCACGTCGAGGAAGAGGTGCGCCTTGCACCGAACCCAGGGGCAGGGACGCCCGGGGTCAGCCTGGCATTCCCCTCGGGTTAGCGGCATCTCAAGATCTTCGGGCACCTCGAGCAGCTCTCCCGCCCGCCGCTCCTTGACCGTCAGGCGGTACGGCGACTTCATCGTGCGCGATCGGTGCCGGTCCTTGATGTCGGATACCTTCACCAAGCGCTCCGGCTCGGGCTCCGGTGGCGGGGGAGGTGGCGGGGGCGGCTCCGGCTGGCCCGGGACCATTTCGGCGATCGCGTCCAGGTCCGCTGGGTCCCAGGTGGGCCGCTCGATCTCCGGCGCGATCGGCGCCTCCACAATCGGCAGCGGCGCGCGCGGCGGCGGCGCGGCCGACAGCCCGAGACGCACGCACGCGGCGGCGATGTCCTGCAAGCGCGCGGCGGCGATGTCGCTCTCGTCGAGCGGGCAGGTGGTGACCCGGTGGCCAGGTTGACCGCAACGCCGGCAGCGCCCGCGTCCGCGCCCAACCCCGGTGCTCCTGGACGGGCGGGGTTGGGCAACGGCGGGCGGTGCTTCTTCAGCGATCTCGGGCTCTTCGCGGTGCTCCTGGGTAACGGTGGGCGGCTTTGGGGAAAAGTCCGCCGCTCTCTTCCCGTCGAAGCGGTGTCGCCGGCCGTCGTGATCGGTGGCGCCGCAGACCCTGCATGGACGCCGCGCGGGCGGGAGCGACTGTTCCTCTTTTTCGACCCCGATCGCGGCCGGCGGGCGCAGCGATGGCAGCACCGGCGCTGGCGTTGGGCGCCTCTCCTCCGCCGCACGCAGCTCCGTGGTCGCCCACTCCATCAGCTGGTAGACGTCGAAGCGCTTGATCTGCAGGTCCCCGGCGATCGCCCCTGGGTCGTAGCCCTGCGCGACCAGCAGCGCGACGGAGCGGGCGCGCGGAGCGAGCGCGGGAAAGTACACGGCCAGGCGTCGGAATTCGGCGATGCGCGCCTCGTGCGCCGGGTTGGGCTCGGCTGGCGGAATGGTTTCGGAATATTTTTCCGCTGTTTTGACCACCTCACCGTCGGCGGCGGCGTCCGGAATAATCGCGACAGAGGGGCAGGTCCGCCGATCGTGCCCGAGCTCGCCGCAGACCTTGCAGCGCCTGGGGCCGCGCTTCCGCGCAGTATCAGAGCCGTGAACCTCTGGGCGAAGGTCCGGCTCTGTCGCGGGTGCAAGACTGCGCCCCTCGACGTCTTCGGCGACGCCCCCTGCTGCCTCCACCTCCCGCCCTGCTGGGTCGCCTTCTGCTGGGGCTGCGGGCGGATCTGGTGGCGCGGGAGGTGCGCTCGGGACCTCTGTGACGACATGGGGCTCGTCCGGGAGCGGCGCCTCGTCCAGCACCGGCCCCAGATCGCTCTCACCCGGCGGGCCTGATTTATTACCAGCAGCTGGTCGTAATTGCGCGGAGCGGCGCGGGCGGGCGGGAGACCGGGGCGGCTTCACATATACCTTTGCCCGCCTTTTCGCCCGATTCTTATATGTGCGCCGACCGCGAGGAGCCCTCGCCGGTGGCTTCGGTTTCTTCGCCTTCGGCTTGGCGCGCTGGCGCCGCTCGCCGAATACCGCGTTCAGCGCGGCCCGGATCTGCTCGGCGATCGAAGGAGGCTTCTTCGCCATGGCTGGATCATCCTACGTGAACGGGCGGCGGTCGTGACAGACAGATCGCGTCCCGGCCGGGCGGCCTCTCCCCTCGCGCGCCCAGCCGGGACCCTGGTTGGGGTGGTCTAACCGGGCGCGCCGGCTCCGTCGTGTTCGTCGTCGACCTCGGGCTCGGGAACTGCCACCGGCGGTTCCTTCTTTTCCTTCGCGTGCGGGACGCTCTTCAGCGTCGGCGGTTTTTTGCGCGCCTCGGAGATCGCCTCGCCCGGCGTCGGCGGGCGCTTGTCGCCCTTCGGAAGCGTCGGTAGCTCCGGGCTCCGGTCGGCGTCCGTCATGGTCCGCGCCTCGACCACCGCGCGTGTGTCGATCCGCATGATTCGGATCTCTCGGCGGGCATAGTCGCGCTCCTCGACGCACGGGACCTCGCGCTCCTCGGTCTGGCTCTTCACGTCCTCGTGAAGCTGCCGGCTCTCCGCCTGCAGCTCGCGGACCCGCGTCTTGTATGGCTCCATCTTCTCCTGCTCGACCAGGATCTCCTCGTCGATGTCGAAGCAGCGGTCCCGCTTCTCCTGGGTCCGCTTGGCGTTGATCGGGACCGGCAGCATGCGCTTGAAGCGCTCGCCGACCTCGATGTTGCCGCCCTGCTTGGTTTTCCCATTCTTGGGTGGTGTTCCTTTGGCCATTTCTCAGCTCCTCTCCTTGGTGGTCTTCTCTTCGAGCTTCTCGCGGATCTTCTCACCGAACTTCCGGACGATGAGCTTTCCGATCTCCTCCCCGGCGTTGATCAGCTGACGCTGGTGCGCGGACGGTGGTAGGTCCTTGGTGATGTGCACGAAGGCGCCGTAGTGGAGATAGACACCGGCGATGTCGCCCGGGATCACTCCCGCCTCTTCGGTCCGTTTCTCCACCGCCTGGGCGGTGGTCACGGTCTCGATCAGCGACTGGCCCACCAGCTGCCCCAGCGCCTTGTCGTTCACGCTCTCGAAGAAGGGGCAGACCTTGCGGACCTCGGTGATCAGCTCCTGGACGTCGTAGGGGTCAACCTTCATGGGCGCAGATACTACGCGGGTCCGGGGCGCGTCAGGCGGCCATTCTCGCGCCGATGCTGTCGATAAAGTCGGCGAAGAGCTCGGCGTAGTCGGAGCCGGCGCCGAAGACCTCCTGCTCGTAGGCCCCGAGGTCCGGCACTCGCACCCGCTGGACCAGGGTCACCCAGTTTGGGTCGTTCTTGAGGTCGGCCGAGAAGTCGTCCTGGGCCCACGGGGTGGCGAAGGCCATCGCGCGCGCGGCGTCGCCGTCGAGGCGGGAGAGCCAGGTGCCGCGCCCAAACTTCGTGATCTTGTGGCGGTTCGCCTCCTGCTCGCTGTTCTTCTGGGTGCAGACGTCGTCGAAGAGCACCACGTCCGCGCGACCGCCGATGCCCTCGGTGAGCACCCCCCGAGCGTGGAGGGTCGGATCGACGGCGTTGCCCTCTCGAGCGACGAACGCCTCCGTCGTGTCCCACTTCTGGCCGGGCCGGACGTGGGGGAACACCGATCGGTATTCGTACGACTCGATCATGCTCTTGACCGCCGCCAGGCGGAGCTTCGCGTTGCCGTCGCCGGCGCAGACGATCTTGATCCGGTTCTGGACGTTCTGGCCGATGAGGAAGGCCGCGATCGGGATGGCGAGCGAGCTCGTCTTTCCAGAGTTGAAGGGCGCCATGATCATCGCGTGCTTCCCCCGGCTCCAGGCGTAATTGACGTGCCAGATCCAGCAGCGGTGGAGGAAGTGGAGCTGGATCCGGTTGCCGTCCTCGTCCCGCCCGCAGAGCTCGATGAAGTCGGCCAAACTCTCCCGCGCCCGAAGGACCGATAGCCGATAGGCGGCGCGGGCCTGGTTGACGAGGATCTGGTGGCGTTGGGCGACGGCGGCGGAGCGCATCCCGGCCGCCCATGATACCGGACCCGCGCGTAGTATCGCCGTCGATGAGAATGGTCAGGTGTTCGAAGCAGTCCCCGGGGGTCGCCCAGCTGTCGGTCTTCCTCCGGGCGCAACCTGGCGGCGCGGAGCGGCAGGTGATGATCCGCGTCGAGAGCGGCCCCGGGCGACTGGGGATCAGCTGCTGGGCGCGCTCGAAGGGCGAGCCGGCCTACCACGCTTGGCCGGGGCCCCACTTCGAGGAGGACTTCTTCAGCTCGATCGAGAGGGCGATCCTGGTGTCCGGAACCACAGAGGTCGCCGCCTGCCTGTTCCGGCGAGATGATGGACGGGGACCTCAGCCTGCGGATCCTCCAGACCCTGACGCTCGTCCTCAGCTGGGTGGCGAACGGGTACTCGGAGCCGGCGAAGGCTGCCGCCTGACCGCGTCGGGTGTACCCTCGGCCGCATGATCGATCCGACGTGGGCCAAAGGAATCGACGTCAGCCACCACGATCCGGTGAAGAGCTTCGGGGATATCCCTCCCGACATCGTCATGTTCGCGGCGAAGGCCAGCCAGGGGAGCGACTTCACCGATCCAACGCTTGCCGCCCATCGCACCGGCGCCCGCGCTCGCGGCTTCGACCTGGTGGCCTACTACCACGTGTGCGAGCCGGGCGACGGGGCCGCGGACGCCGAGCGCTGCGCGAACATCGTCGGCCCGCTGGCGCCGAACGAGTGCATCGTGGCCGACAGCGAGAGGAGCGCCCTGGTCGACATCGGGTACCTGGAGGCGTTCTACGCGCGCCTCAAGCAGCTCGGTCTGGCCAAACCGTTCGACCACTACTACGGATCGGCCGGCGTCATGTCCCTCATGGGGAACCCGCCCTGGTCCCGGGCGGCGCGGCTCGGGCTGTGGGCTCCGCGGTACAAGAGCGCGGGCGTTCCGCCGAAGCTCCCGCCGCAGTGGTCCGACTGGAAGATCTGGCAATGGACTGATGGCGGCCAGATGGGCGATCCCTATTCGTGCCCGGGCGTCGGTCCCTGCGACGCCAGTCGCTTCCATGGGCCCCGCTCTGCGCTGCAGGCCTGGGTATCTGGGACCGCGACCTGATGCCCGGCAAGTCGGGCGAGATCGACCTGACCCTGCACGTCGACCCAACCGGGAAGGCGAGCGTCGAAGCGGAGATCGAGCAGGAGATCGGCCGTGGCGTCTCGATCGACGCCGACGTTCAAGTCGACCAGGACGGTAGGCCGACGGTCACGGTCGGCGTGAAGATTCCACTTCCCTAGCAGCCGCCGAGCGCGGGCCGGATCATCACGGTCGCGTAGTCGTCGTTGGGGAAGTCGATCGACTGGCCGCCCTTCGTCGCCGTGGCGACCGCGCGGTAGGTCCCGGGCCTGTCGGCGTCGTGGGCGGCCCATGCGTAGGTGAAGGTCCCGGCGCGCGCGTTGAGGATGGCGATCGTCCCGGCGGTCCCGACGAGCACGCCACCGCAGCGACCGCCGCCCATCATCCGGAAGGTGACCGTCCAGCCGGTGAGGTCGAAGGGGCAGCGCCGACCGGACCCATCGGCCTGGAGAAACTGTCCGGTCAGGATCGGAAGCTGGTTCCCTTGGCCGAGGAAGAAGGTCGACGACCGGGGGCTCGGATCGGGTACCGGCCCCCCCTGGATGGGGTCAACAAACAGCAGCTCCGTCCGGGATGGCATGCGGCCTATTCGGTGTACGCGGCCCAATCGCCGATCAGAAACGTCGCCGGCCCCGCGCCTTGGGTACCGGCGGCGATCTGCGCGAACCCAGCCGCGTTGGCCGCATTGCTCTGCGCGATGGTCGCGACCAGAGTCTCGTCGATGTAGAACTTCACGTTCGTCCCGTCAGCGCGTTCCTGAACGTCGTGCTCGTTCGAGTCGACAGCAACGGACGTGACGACGACCGTGGCTCCGCATTGCGCAGCCCAGTTCGTGGTGCTCGAAGCTCCGACCATACCGAGATAGCAGTCAGCCGTGGAGCCGTCGGTCATGTTGGTGACGCGGATGATCGATCCCGCGGGCGACGGCGCTGGGACCGTGATCTTGGCGTGCGCGCCGATCGACCATTTCTGCGTGCGAACGTTGGTGACAAGGGTCGTTGATGCCGGGAAGCGCCCCGTCCCGTACGTTCCCGACGCTCCAGTGACCTGGTACCAGCCTCCGTTGGAGGACACTGCCGTCACCGATCCTGAGACGACGGTGATATCGGACAAGTTCACGCACGGCGTGTAGAAGGCCCGGTTGGTCAGAGTCGGCGTCCCGTAGCCAGCGACCTTCGCAGTGCGGCTGACGAAGGGCCGTTGCCACTTCGGATCGGAGACGTAGGTCGCCGTGCAGGCGCCGAAGTTGCTTGAGTCATCCATGCTGATCGTCGATGTGCCGTCGACGGTAAGGCCAACAGGCGTCGTGGTACTGCCGAGGTTGTAAGTCCCCACCTTGACGTTGCTGAGGCCGACGTCGGAGGCGTTCAAGATCGTCACGCCCGTGGTCGCGGCGCCTGAGATAAAATCACCGGAGAGCAGAACATTCGTCGCTCTGTTGACGAGCAAGCCGATCGATCTTGAAGCGACGAACCGACTCCCGATCACCTGGATGTCGTCGACATTGGTGATGCCATCACCGATAACCAGCAGCCCGCCGCCGCCAGGATGGTTGGTCGCGAACCAGTCGTTCGTGAAGGTGATGTTACCAACATTGGCCCCGATCTCGGCCTTTATGATGACGTTGCTGAGGTTGCCGGAGTCGAAGTAGCAGGACGAGATCTGACCAGCCTGTACGCGGCCAAACTTCCCAGGGTTCCCGTCGACGAGGAGCCCGGTATCGCAGAACAACGTATCGAACTTGTAGAGGCTGAAGCCGCCCGAACCTTCGATCGTCAGGCCGGACGCTGCGGTGTCGAGCGTTGACACTCCCGAGATCCAGACGTTCCGGAAGTCCTGGTTACCGCCCCAGGTGTAGACGTGGAAGATCGTCGCGCCCGTCGCCGGGTTGTAGACGAACACGTTTTCGATGACGATGATCCACGCACCACCAGGATAGCCGCCGTCCGCGTCCGTTTGATCGACGGCACCACCTGAGTTATTGAAGTTGACTCGCTCGATAAGGCCGTCTGTCGCGGTGATGGTCGAGGCGATAGTCGGAGCGCTTGCGCGGGTTCCGGTGCCGTTCCCCCCGATCACCCGAACTTGCCAACTACTGGCGGAGCGCTGAGTTGGCGATGTTATCGTCAGGCCGTGGATCCCCCAGCCCTGGCAGTTCGTGATCGCGTAGCCGACCGCGCCAGAGTTTCCGAGAGTGTCGTCGACGTCGAGCAGAGTCGCATCCACGCCGACCCCGTCGAGCTCCACGCCGAAGGCATTCGTTATTGCGAGCACGCCCGGCTCCACGCGCCAGGTCCCAGCTGGCAGAAATGCTTCGCCACCAGCAGCCGCTGCTGCCGTCAGGGTCGCCTGGACGGCGGTCGTGTCGTTCGCCGTCCCGTTGCCGACGCCTCCGAAGTCGAGGACGTTGAAGATGGGGCGCGCGACACCCGTGACGCCGCTGCCGCCACTACCACCACCGGAATCCTGCGGGAAGTGAATGTCCGTTCCGACGCGATGGCAGGTTGGGACAGCCTTCGGACGTGAGACGCCATACGCAATGGCCGTCGTACAGGCGATCGTCAGAACGAAGTTGAGAGCCCCCTTGGTACGTGGGCTCATCAGGAAGACGCCTGCTGGGAGAGCCGGAGGTTCGCAGGCACCTGCCACGCCGTGGGCGGGACCACGAAGTTCGCCACCACCTGGACGTCCCCAGCGTGGGGGATGTCGTAGAAGAAGTTCGCCGGGCCATTCGCGTGCGGTGCCGAGGTGCCCGCCCCGTTGTTGTCCATCGTCACCCACACCTTGGTGACCACGTCCCAGAACTGGAACTTGACGATCGCGTCCTGGTTCGCCTGGAATGTCCCGCTGACACGTCGCATGAGGCGCTCGTCTGGCTGGACGGGGCCCGCGATCGACGGCCGGCCATTGGTGTGATCGACGAACGGCCGCGTTGAATAGAGGACGTTGTCACCTGCCACCGGCATTGCGGTGGGCATCTGGACGTAAATATCGCGATCCATCGTCCGAGGATCGGGGCCGCGAGCCCGTCCGTCAAGCGAGCGGGGGTCCCGCTACAGAGCGGCGGTACCCAGCCCGTCGCGCCGGCGCCGGCTCTCGGTCACATTCCCCTTCACCTCGGCCTCGACCATGATCGGGGCGACCGACATGATCACGTAGCCCCGGGGGATGTTCCAGTCGGGGCCGCGGGAGAGCTGGAGGATCTCGAGGAGTAGCTCGTCCCCGGTGTACTTCCGATCCTCTGGGTTCCACTCGCGCAGGCGGAGCCGGTGACCCTCGCGGAACCCGCGGTCGTCGAGCCGGAACTCGAAGCGCTTCCTGCCCCGCTTCACCGCGCGGAACGGACCCGGGTAGGCCTTGAGGATGTGGGTCTTGATTTCGGGGGCGGCCGCTACGACCGGACCGCTCGCTTCTCGGCCAAGCGCTGGTGCGGCGGGCAGATCATCTGCTTGCCACCGCACTTCTTGCAGAGCTGGCGGTCGCAGGTCTGCCCCTCTTTCCGCCCCCTGAGGGGTACGCTGCACTTCCCGCTGGCTCGCGTTCGGCATCCGCTTTCGCTGCATTCTGCCGAAGGCTGGCCTCGGCCGCAAATATGAATCGTCAACTCGGTACTCTCGGCCATCAGCGCCCCCTATCTATCAGTTCGGACCCGAGGCTCGGCCGATCACCGATGTGGCCCGTGGTCTGAATGGCGATCTTTCCCGCCGAGCGCCGCCGAGCACCGGAGACGGCGCCGACCTTCCGCCCCGCATGCTGGGCGTCCGACGAATCCCACTCGTGCGCCGTCCCCTTCTCGTGCGCGGCCTTCCCGCCAGCGGAGGAGATCTGCCGTCGTTTCTCGGGGTCCATCCCGGCGAAGCCGCGCCCCTTTCCCTTCGTGGTCATGTCGGTCATGCCTGAGATACTACGCGGGTGGGTGCTATTTCCGGCGCTTGATGAACTGCCGGATCGCCGCGCCAGCCTCGCCGTGCCCTGCCGACGCGCGCACCACCGCCTCCTCGACCGTCTTCGCCACCGGCCTCCCCGTCCCCTTTCTAACTCCCTCGACGTTTGGATCGGGCTGGACCGCGAACACAATCCTGGTGCGTTCGTCGAAGTAGAGGATCCGGGTGTCGAGCCTGAACCGAAGGTCCAGCGCCAGCCCGGCCGCCGTAGCTCGAGCCTCCGGGGACATCCGGTCCCAGGTCAGGATCCAAGGGGAGATGCGACCGTCTGGCCCGAAGAGCTCGTAGCCGTGGGGGGACTGGCGGGACGCCACCTTGGTCGCCTCGCGGGCCACCTGCTGCTTGGCGTTTTCGTCCTCGGGCTCGACGGGGACCGGGACCCGGAATGATCGCTGGAGGCTGAGATCAGCCACCTAGCGCTCCCCTCCTGGTGTAGGAGCGCCCGCGGGGCGAGCACACCAAACGAAATGAGAGCCAAGGGGCGACGCGCAGCCACAGTATGGGCAGCTCATCACTTCATCCCCCCTGGCGCCCCCGTGGTGCTCATGAAACGAATAGGCCCAGTAGATTGCCGCCGCTGCGATCAACTCAGTCACGTCGTCGGCTCCTTCCCGGGGGTGGGCTCTGGGGTGGGGCGGGCGAACCGGGGGGACGAATCCCAGCCGCGCCAATCTCGACCTTCGGCTGCAGCGGCGTCTCCGCAGCTTCCGCTCCCGGCGAATGGGTCGACAACGAGGTCCCCGGGCGCCGAGAAGGTTCGAATCAGCCAGCGCAGCAATGGGACCGGCTTCTGCTGTGGATGTTTTCGCGACTTGCTGCTGGTGCCGACGCTCGCAAAGTTGAGCACCGAGGTCGGGAATCTGTCCGTCGCGCCAGCGCGGCTGTCCGTCGCGCGCGTGAACTTGCCGTAATTCTCCCCGTGGCTCACTCGCCGCGCCCGGTGGATCGGCCCGTGCCCAGCGGACATCTGCGGGTTGTATACGCCTCGTGTGCGGAAGAAAACCAGGATGAATTCGTGGGCGCGAAGCGGCCGGTGGCTGGCGTTGAGGTGCCCCGTTGCCAGCGTCTTGGCCCAAACCATGTCGTAGCGAAACGCGTCCGACGACGACCGAAGCGTTGCGGCAAACTTGAGCGACGATGCGAACAGGACCGCCGCTCCCCTCGGCCGAAGGCATGCCCATGCAGCGCGCCAGAAGTCGAAGAGGTCCACCTGTTTGTCGAAGTCGGCCTGCGTTTCCCCTGACGGCAGGTCGGACAGAATGAGGCCAGCCGAGCCCTCTGGCAGAGACAGCATCCCGGCGTTACCACACCCAAGCTCCACGCTCCTCACTTTTCCCCGCCCTCCCCGCTCTCTGGGGGTGCCGTGCGGCGAGCGGATTTGAACTCAACGCCGACGGGGAACAACAGCCCGAGGTTTGTTCGCGCCCAGTTCACGTCAAGGCCGATGTCCCTCGCCCTCTGTGCGTCCGTGGGCCAGTTGCACCCGTCGGGAAACGTCTTGATGAACAGCTTCAGTTGATCGGCGCAGGCGCTCTTTGCGTGGAGGTCGTTCTTCGTTACGAGCGATGCGACCGGAGTGCAACGAACTAGATCGTCCCCGTACCCGGACCCGTACCCGTCCCCGTACCCGTCCCCGTACCCGTACCCGGACCCGTACCCGTACCCGTCCCCGTACCCGTCCCCGTACCCGTACCCGTACCCGTACCCGGACCCGGACCCGTACCCGTACCCGTACCCGTCCCCGTACCCGTACCCGGACCCGTACCCGGACCCGTACCCGGACAGATCGAAAACGGTGCCGCGCAGAACTATCTCCACGGCGCCGCCTC